>Ga0181517_10003262_pt1 | contig 15556 bp, 14 predicted proteins | sample PEATcosm2014_Bin_31_FD_119748 | JGI IMG/M metagenome (GOLD analysis project Ga0181517, IMG submission 119748) | Peatland microbial communities from MTU Mesocosm Facility, Houghton, MI, USA - PEATcosm2014_Bin01_30_metaG | ecosystem: Environmental > Terrestrial > Soil > Wetlands > Peat | place... | reverse complement strand
CCAGCGGCTGGTGTGGCTGTCGGCCTGGAAGCGCACCGATCCTCTCCCCGCCTCGTCGCCCGCCGCCACCCTCGAAAAGAGGCTGGTATTCGAGCAGGACGAGCAGATCCTCGACGCTGTTTTCCCCGGCGACCTGATGTTGGTGCTTTCGCCCGCCAGGCTCGCCTGGTTCGCGCGGCAAAACGGCCAGTGGGCGCAGTCCGCCACGGTCCCGCTTCCGGTTCCCAAAGCCTGGCCGCGGGATGTGCGCGGGCGCCTGCGGGTGAGCGGCCCGGGCTTCCATGCCTATCTGCCGGGGGTGGCGTGCAGCGGCGCATGGCAGCCGCCGGTCGCGGTGGACTGCCAGCCCTCCCAGGAGCCCTGGGTCCTCGAATCGGGCAGCCACGCCATGCTGCTGGCCAACTTCGCGGCCGGGCGCAACTTCTTCGACGGTCGCGTGGCCACGCAAACCGGAGTGCGCAAGAGCGCGCCGCCGTTCTACTCGGCGGCGGCCGTGGAAGAGCGCGGTAAAACGCTCTGGCTGCTGGCCCTGGCCGAAGGGCGCGCACGGCTCTTCGACGCGTCCTTCGAGCCGGCCGGCGAAATCGATTTCTGGGGCAGCGACGTCGCCGGCATGGACGTGCCCTGCGCCGGCGGTTCGGCGGTGCTCGCCACCCGGCCGGGCGACGGCGGCCAGCCCGACGCCGTACAGGCGTTTACCATCGCCAACGGGGCCGCGGCTGCGCTCACCACGCCGGTGGAAATGCCGGGGCCCGTTACGGCGCTGTGGGTCTCCACCGGAACCTCGGCGCTGGCCGTTTCGAAGAGTCTCTCGACGGGAAAGTATGCGGCTTATCTCCTCACCGTGGCTTGCGGCCAGTAAGGTTGTGTCGGAAAGTAACCAAGCCCGTGGGGCGGGCCTCCTGGCCTGCCTGTTTCGGCGCTGGTCGGGCCAGGAGGGCCGCCCCACCCGCGGCGCTTCCCGGCACCCGCGAGCGCAGGGAATACCGGACGCGTGCGCGAGTGCGTGCCCCACTCCGGAAAGGCCAGCTCATTTCCCGCCGAGCAATAAGCCTGAATCCCGAAGTTGGGCGCATTGTATCAGGGCACGGCTTCAGCCGTGCCGCAAACGGAAACACCCAGAGGGCTTTAGCCCCTGTTTTTTCAAGAGGATGAGAAGGATTTGCGCCGGGGTTGCCAAACCAGGGGCTAAAGCCCAGAGACTGCTGCCTGATCGGCACGGCTCAAGCCGTGCCCTGATACAAAGCCCATTTTTTCAGGGAAATTGCCTGTGGCAATTCAGTTTATCCGAAGTTAATTTCGTAATTCAGGATAAGGCAAGGCCTGGCCGGGGCGCCAGTGCGCCGTTTCTCTTGTGCATCGGCGTACTGCTCCTCTCCGTCCCGGCCTTCACCGCCACCCGCCCGCGCTACGGCGGAACCCTCCGCGTGGAAATCCGCGAATCCTTCGACGCCGCCGATTCGCCCGCCGCCCAGCGCCTTCTGGGCTCGCTCTCTTCCGGTTTTACGCTCTCCCAATGGGAACCCGGCCGGCGCGCCATCTATACCGCCGTCGATAGCGCAGCCGGCGGCCGGCCTTTCCTCGATTCGGTGGAAATCCAGATGGCGCGTCCGATTCGGGATCAATCCATGGATCTCGGATTGGACCGCGCCGACGTCGTCGAGCTCGGTCCCGAACAGTTGCGCCGCCAGGCCCCCGGCCGGCGCGTGTGGGCCTCCGCTCCCATCCGCGTGGTGGCCATCGTGTTCCAGGCGCGCGTCGAGGATGCCCGCATCCGCGAGGCCCTGGCCCTGGCCGTGGACCGCGCCGCCATTCACAACGTGCTCCTCCAGCGTCAGGGCGAGGTTTCCGGCGCCCTGCTGCCTCAGTGGCTTTCCGGCTACGCGTTCCTGTTTCCGCCCGCCGCCGATCTGGCCCGCGCCCGCGCCCTGCTTGCGGCCGTCCCGGCCGCCGCCCGCCGCCTCACCCTGTCCGTCGAGGATGCTGCTTGGCAGCCCGTGGCCGAGCGCATCGCCCTCAACGCGCGCGACGCCGGGTTGACCGTGTCCCTGGCCGCGCCGCGCGCCCCGGCCGATGCGCGCCTCGTGGAAGCCCGATTCTCTTCTTCCGATCCCGCTCGTGCGCTGGCCGATCTGGCCGCCGCGCTGGCCCTCCCCGAGCCGCCGAGCGCCGCCTCGCCCGAAGCGTTGTACGCCGCCGAAAGCGCCCTGGTCGAGGGCTTCCGCGTCATCCCCCTGTTTCATCTGCCCGATGCTTACGGCGTCTCGCCGCGCGTCAAGGGAGGCCCCGGCATTACCCCGCTGGGCGAATGGCGCTTTGAAAACCTGTGGCTGGAAAGCGGGCGCCCATGACCTTCCGCACCCGCCTTCTGCTCATCTTCACCCTGGCCGTGGTGGTCTCGGTGGGGATGGTGGAATGGGTGGTCTCCGTGACCGCGCGCCGTGCCTTCGAGACCCTGGAAGTCCGCCGCGTGGACGCCCTGGTGACCCAGTTTCGCAGGGAATACCAGCGCCGCGGCCAGGAAATCGTGCGCGCCGTCAACGGGGTGGCCTCCTCGGCCCCAGTCACCGAAATCGCCATGGCTTCCGACTACTCCCCCTACTATGGCGAGGCCGCATCGCTGGCCGCCGCGCACGGCCTGGACCTGCTCGAGCTGGTGGCCGGCGACGGGGCCATCGTTTCCTCCGCCGAATGGCCCGCGCGCTTCGGTTACAAAGAGGATTGGCTGGCCGCCGGCGCCTGGAACTCCGGCAGCGCGTTTCTGCGCCGCGAGGAGCTGCCCGATGGCTTCACCCTGGCGCTCGCCGCCGTGGGCACGGCCGCCGCCGGAGACCGCAAGCTCTTCGTCGTGGGCGGCCAGCGGCTCGACCGCGATTTCCTCTCCACCCTCACCCTGCCCGCCGGCATGCGCGTCCTTCTCTACCGCAATTTCGACTCGCAGTTCACGCCCGCCGGCCTCATCGAAAGCGCCGGCGCCCCGCCTCTGGCCCAGGCCGGGCGGCTCCGCCCGCTCATCGAACAGGTTGTCAAACGCCGCGCCTCGCTGTCGGGCGGGGTAGGCGCCGGCGAAGACGCCGAAACGTTCCACGCCCTGCCGCTCTCCGGCTCGGAAAACGATCTTCTGGGCGTGCTGCTCATCGGCAGCTCGCGCCGCGAGTTGGCCCAGGCCGAGGCGTTCCTCCACTGGACCGGCATCATCGTGGGGTTGGTGGGTATCCTGCTAGGCATCGCCCTGAGCTGGTGGGCCACCACGCGCATCACCCGTCCCGTCCGCAAGCTCGTGGATAGCGCCGAAAAGGTCGCCGCGGGCGACTGGGGAGCCACCGTGGAAGCCTCTTCCGCCGACGAAATCGGCCAACTGGCGCGCGCCTTCAACCGCATGACCGGTGAGTTGGTGGCGCAGCGCCAGCGCCTCGTGCAGGCCGAGCGCGTGGCCGCCTGGCGCGAGCTGGCGCGCCGCCTGGCGCATGAGCTGAAAAATCCGCTCTTCCCCCTGCAAATCACGGTCGAGAATATGCAACGGGCCCGCGCCGGCTTCCCCGACCAGTTCGACGAGGTCTTTCGCGAAGGCTCCGCTACCCTGCTAGCCGAGCTCGCCAACCTCAAGCGGATTGTGGCCCGTTTCAGCGATTTCGCCAAAATGCCCGCTCCCGAGATGCAGCCGGTGGATTTCAATAAGCTGGCGGCGGAGGCGCTCAAACTGCTCGCGCCGCAACTGGCCCAGGCCGCCATCGCGACCAGGCTCGACCTCGACCCCAACCTGCGTCCCGTGCCCGCCGACCCGGAACAAATGACCCGCGCCCTGCGCAACCTGGTACTCAACGCCATCGACGCCATGCCCCAAGGCGGCGCCCTTACCGTCCGCACCCTGGCCCTCCCCCACGGCGTGCGCCTGGAGGTCTCCGACACCGGCCAGGGGCTCAACCCCGAGGAGCGCGAGCGCCTCTTCACCCCCTACTACACCACCAAGACGCACGGCACGGGCCTGGGCCTGGCCATCGTACAATCCGTGGTGAGCGACCACCGCGGGCGCATCTCCGTGGAAAGCGAGCCGGGGAAAGGGGCGACGTTCCGGATCGATTTGGAATAAACTCAGAGCCGCGACCGTCAGGGAGCGGTGGGCGCCAGGTCTCTGAACTGACCGTACGATTTTCCTCTTAAGGCCGAGGGCCGAACATGTCCGGCCCCTACACCGCGCCGTAGGGGCCGGGCATGTCCTGGGCATGTCCGGCCCGTAGCGACAAAGCTAATCCTGCGCTAGCAGCGATTCTTTCGCTTCCTCAAGCGCCTGGATTGCCATTTCACGCGAGACTGTGGGAAACTGCCGCAGGAACTCAGCCAAAGAGTGGCCGCCCTCGATGTAGTCCATCAGGTTCTTGAAAGGAACACGCGTGCCACGAAAGCACGGCGTTCCGCTCATCACATCCGGGTCGATCATGATTACGGGCTTAGCCATCGCCGCTCTCCATTGTACCGTTCCGGGCCATCGGAGTCGCTCGGGTCCCCGGAGATCCAAAAGAGCAACGCGGCCGTTACTTCTCGATCGCCAGCCCCGAATCCTTGAGCGCGCGCCAGCCGCCGTCCAGCGAAATGGCGTTGGCGTAACCCATTTTGCCGAGGTTGTCGGCCGCCAGCGCGCTGCGGAAGCCGCCCCCGCAATAGAGCACCAGCGTGGTGGTTTTGTCGGGAACCTTGGTCTCGATATCGCGCTCGATAATGCCCTTGCTCAGGAAGACCGCCCCGGCCACGTGCCCCGCGGCCCATTCGCTTTCTTCGCGCGTGTCCACCAGAATGTGCGGTTCGCCGGCCTCGCGCATCTTCTTGTAGCCTTCGACGTCGATCTGCCGGATGCGCGACTTCGCCTCGTTCACCAGGCTCAGAAATCCGGGGCTGTGCACCATCGGTTCGATTCTCGCACACTCCGCTGGATGTGGGGTCGGGCCTTCTGGCCTGCCGCCGGTGGAGACGCCGGGCAAAGCGGGCCCATGTGGCGCCGTGACTGGAAGGCCTTTATTTCGGCTCCGAATATTGCTATTCTGCAAGTCTTAATCAAAGCGGACGTCCCTGACAGGGTTGTCCGTAACCGGGGATGAAAGCCCTCGGCGGAGGATGACACCTGTGCGTACGGCACTTACGAGCGTTGCGGTTCTACTTTTTCTCGCTTGCGGCGCAGCTCACGCCAATCTGGTCGTCAATGGCGGCTTCGAGACGGGCGATTTCACCGGCTGGGCCGTGTCGGGAGCTGCCTTTGACTGCGGAAACACGATTCCGGGAATCAGCTCGCTTGGTCCTCACTCCGGCACGTACTCGGCGTGCTTCGGCAACCCGGAAAGCATGACCTACATTTCTCAAACGCTTACCACGATACCCGGACAGGAATATGCGTTCACGTTCTATTACGCGCAACAGCCAGAAGACCAAACGCCGTCCAATCAGGCCACGGTCATTTGGGGCGCGGTCGCGCTTGCAAACGACGTGCAAAATGTTCCTGTCACAACGTGGCAATTAGCGGGGGGCCTGGAACTCGCCACGGGGACCTCCACCACCATCGAATTCGGATTCGAGAACGGGCCGGGATGGTTCGCCCTCGACGACGTTGACGTCGAAACAGTGGCTCCCGAACCGCAAGCCATGCTTCTCTGCGGCTTGGGCCTTGGCATCCTAGGTTTGCTGCGGCGCGCCTCCGCCAGATAAGCTCCTGAAAAGCAAGGCAAACGCTTCCGCCGGCCAACAAGGTGGGGCAGGCGCTTTCGCCTGCCAACCCCGTCCCTCCTATTCCACTCTTCTTATCCTGGCCCCCGCCCCCGCCAGCTTCTCTTCTATCTTTTCGTAGCCGCGGTCTATGTGATAGACCCGGTCGATGACCGTCTCTCCCCGCGCGGCCAGCGCCGCCAACACCAGCGACGCGCTGGCGCGCAGGTCCGACGCGATCACCCCCGCGCCGGTCAGCTCCCGCGGACCCGCCACAATCGCCTGCTTCCCCTCTATGCGGATGTTGGCCCCCATGCGGGCCAGTTCCTGGGCGTGCATGAAGCGGTTTTCGAAAATGGTCTCGATGACCATGGCGATCCCTTCGGCCTGCGTCATGAGGGCCATGTACTGGGCCTGCAAGTCGGTGGCGAAACCGGGGTATTCCTCGGTGGTCACATCCACCGAGCGCAGTCGTCCGTTGCCGCGCACGCGCAGAGTGGCGCCGTCCGGCTGTGTCACCTCGGCTCCCGCCTGTTGCAGCCGGGACACGAGCGCGCCGATGTGCTCGGGCACGCAGCCGGTAACGGCCACATCGCCGCCGGTAATCGCCCCCGCGATCAGAAACGTGCCGGCCTCGATGCGGTCCGGAATGATGGTGTGCTCGGCGCCATCGAGCGCCGGTACGCCCTCGATGCGGATGGTGGATGTGCCCGCCCCTTCGATCTTCGCGCCCATCTTGATCAACAGAGCGGCCAGGTCCGCGACTTCCGGCTCGCGGGCGGCGTTGCGCAGCACGGTTTCCCCTTTGGCCAGCACGGCCGCCATCATGAGGTCCTCCGTGCCGGTCACCGTGATGCGGTCGAAGTGCACCACCGCGCCGCGCAGTCCCTCGCCCGCTTCGGCTTCGATATAGCCGTGTGTCTGGTGGATGCGCGCGCCAAGCTGTTCCAGGCCGAAAATGTGCATGTTGATGGGCCGCGCCCCGATCGCGCACCCGCCCGGCACGGAAACCCGCGCCCGTCCGCAGCGGGCCACCAGCGGCCCCAACACCAGGCTCGATGCGCGCATGGTCTTCACCAGCTCGTAAGGCGCTTCGGCGCAGACTACCCGCGGCGTCCGCAAGGTGACGGTTTCAACGTCCACCTCCACCTTCGTTCCGATATCCACCAGCAGCCGCTCCATGGTGCGTATGTCCCGCACCCGCGGAACGCGCCTTAGCGTCACCGGTTCCTCGGTGAGCAGCGCCGCCGCCAGCGCCGGCAGCGCAGAGTTTTTGGAACCGTTGACCGGGATCTCTCCCTCAAGCGCGGTCCCTCCCGTAATCACGAATTTATCCATGAGATTCTTCTTTTGCGATGGCCTTCGAGATGCGTCCTCCGGCTTCCGCCAACCTCCGCTCGGCCGCTTCGCAGTCCACACCAGTCTTGCCCATCACGATGGCGGTGGCCACGCGGCCGCCGGCCGCGGCCAGCAACTCGCGCGCGTGCTCGTGGGAAACCCCCGCCGCCTGGGCCACCATGCGCCGCGCCCGGTCCGCCAGCTTGGCGTTCCTCGGCTGCACGTTGACCATCAGGTTGCCGTAAACGTAGCCCATACGGATGAACACCCCCGTGGAGAGCATGTTGAGCGCCATTTTCTGGGCGGTCCCCGCTTTCATGCGCGTGGAGCCGGCGATCGCCTCCGGGCCCACCACCGGCGTAATGGCGATATCCACCGCGTGCGCCAGCTCGGATTCCGGGACGCAACTGATTCCAATGGTGACCGCGCCCAGGCGCCGGGCTTCCGCGATAGCCCCCAGCACATAGGGCGTCCGCCCGCTGGCGGCAATGCCCACAAGCGCGTCGCCGGCCGTGAAGCCCCGCGCGGCCAGGTCCTCTGCGCCGGCAGCCGGGTCGTCTTCGCTGGCTTCGGTGGCACGGCTCAGCGCGGCCTCGCCCCCGGCCATGATGCCCTGCACCATTTCGGGCGGCGCGTTGAAGCTGGGCGGACACTCCGAAGCGTCCAGCACCCCCATCCGCCCGCTGGTCCCCGCACCGATATAGAACAGGCGCCCGCCCGCCTCTATCGCCGCCGCAATCGCATCCACCGCCCGCGCGATAGCCGGGATTTCCAGACCCACCGCCTCCGCCACCTTGCAGTCCTCGGCATTGATGACGCGCAGCATCTCCTCGGTCGGCAGCTCGTCAATGTGCGCCGACGCCGGGTTGGGTTGTTCCGTAAGCAGGTCTTCAAACATGGCTCGTTGTGGGGCCAGCCGCCAACCCCGTAGGGGTGAAAGATAATAGCCCATGGCGCAAGCCATGGGCTGGAAACGAAATCATGAAAGCCCCGTCAGGGGCGAAAGATCGCCGCGTCAAAAAGGGCTTGTGTTTGCCACCCGCGCCATCTTCAGCCTAGCACTCCGTTATATTCAGATTAGTGCGCTATTTTCTCACCGGCCGGCAGCCGCCGCCTTCGGCCATACTGCTCGTCGAGAGTGGCTCCCGAGGGCTGCTCGAAGGTTTGATCGGCGGCTTGCGCCGCACCTGGGGCCCGGATTTCCCTATCGACCTGGTCACCTGCTACGCCACCCCTCCGCGCGGCTTCGACGCCGGGCGTACGCGCATCTACCGCGTCTCCGATTACCGCGGCCGCCGGCGCCGCCGCCAGCTTTACCGCGAGCTGGCCCGCAACCGCTATTCGCAGATGGGCATCGTCTGCTCCGGCGAGCCGTTGATGCTCAAATGGAAATGGGCGCTGGCCCTGCGCCTGCCCGCCAAGGTGTTCGCCATCAATGAGAACGGCGACTATTTCTGGCTGGACCGCAAGCACCTCTCCACCATCCGCCAGTTCGTGATCCTGCGCGCCGGTCTGGCTGGCTCGGGCGCGGTTCGCACCCTGGCGCGCTTGTTTTCGTTCCCCTTCGCGCTGGCGTACCTGATACTATATGCAGCGGCCGTTCACGCGCGCAGAGCGCTGCGAGGTTGATTTATGAAAGCCATCCAAGTTCGAGAAACAGGCGGTCCCGAGAAGTTGCAGTTGGTGGAAACGCCCATCCCCCATCCCGGCCCCAAGGAAGCGCTGGTGCGCGTCGCCGCGAGCGGCGTCAATTTCATCGACGTGTATTTCCGCACCGGCCTCTACAAGTCCGAGATTCCCATCAAGCTGGGCCAGGAAGGCGCCGGCACGGTGGAGCAGGTCGGCGCCGAGGTCACCGAAGTCGCCCCCGGCGACCGCGTGGCCTGGGCCATGCCGCGCGGCTCCTACGCCGAGTACGCCGTGGTCCCGGCCTGGCAGCTTGTGAAGTTGCCCGACAATCTGGATTTTCAAACCGCCGCCGCCGCCATGCTCCAGGGAATGACGGCCCATTACCTGACTCACTCCACCTATGAGCTGAAGTCCGGCGACGATTGCCTGGTGCACGCCGCCGCGGGTGGCGCCGGCGGCTTGATTGCGCAGATGGCCAAGATGCGCGGCGCGCGCGTGTTGGGAACGGTATCCACGGAAGAAAAGGCCGCCGTGGCGCGCCAACACGGCGTCGACGAAACCATCCTCTATACCAGGACCGAGTTCGATGTCGAAGTCCGCCGCCTCACCAACGGGCACGGCGTGGACGTGGTCTACGATTCGGTTGGTAAGACCACTTTCGATAAGAGCCTCAACTGCCTGCGCCCGCGCGGCCTGCTGGCCCTCTTCGGACAATCGAGCGGTCCCGTCCCGCCCTTCGACCTCAACACGCTCAACGGCAAGGGTTCGCTCTTCGTGACCCGCCCCACCCTGGGCCACTACACGCTGACGAGAGAGGAATTGCTCTGGCGCGCCGGCGACGTGCTCGGCTGGGTCGCCTCCGGCAAGCTGCATCCGCGCATCGAGCGGACATATCCCCTGTCCGAAGCCGCCGAAGCCCACCGCGCCCTCGAAGGCCGCCATACCGCGGGCAAGCTGCTGCTGATACCGTGAGGGACAGCGGCACCAAAGCAAAAGGGGGATGGCGTTCCTAGTTTCCGGGCCTCAGGCAAGGGGCACAGTCCGGTTTCTCCCCGTGGTTTCTCCGGCTTTCTTCTCGCTTCTTCCCCTCGATTTAGCGGTTAGCCTTGCCGAGAATCCCGGTTTGCCGGATATTGCTTACCGATGAGACCGCCGTCCACTGACCCGGAGGACACGGAGATTGCCAGCAATTTCACCGTGCGACAATACAAAGCCGCACGCGACGCGAGGAAGCGCGAAGAGATAGCGGATGCGATCCGGCGCAGATTTACCGGGCGCTATGTCGAGCCCGCATTGAAGCCAACAGAGCGGCATGGATTCACCATGATGGCTATTTCCTGCCTCATGATTGAGGCGTTTGTCTCGCTTCAGAGGGGCTGGAAAACCAGCAAAGGAGCAAAAGCCCTCGGAGCAAAAGCCCTCGGAGCAAAAGCCCTCCAGCAAAAGCCCTCAGCAAAAGCCCTCCAGCAAAAGCCCTCAGCCTGATCCGCGGCAATTTCGGGCACGCTGCTGGCGATACGCTGAAAGAGGTCGGCGATTTCCTGCCGGCTCGCCTTGTGCTCCTTGAGCCATCCGAATTTGAGCCAATCCTGCAAGCTCATGCTCGTCACCGATCAGAAAAATCTTCGGGCCAGACACCACGCTGCTGAGGAAGTGCTGCCCTTGTGCAAGTTTACGATAGAACTCCTCGGTTCGATAAACGGAGGGGTTCACCTCTCTGCCTAAGTCGCGTTGCGGCTCGGCTAGGGCCGAGACGACATCATGCATCGAAACCTGCTCCCCGACAACCATGACGTCCACGTCGCTGGCCGTGGTCTCACCGCCCGTTGCCATTGAACCGTAAACAAAGGCAAGGTGAACCTTGCCGGCCAGAACAGCGAGACCGCTCTGCAAAGCCTGGGCCACGCCGAAGGTCTTCCGGATAAGACCGTGCAGTTCAAGAAACACCGGACACGCGCGGTTGGCCTGAAAGTACGTCTGCCGGCCTTCTACAGTGCGGGTGAGAATCCCGGCAGCCACGAGCTGCTCAAGTTCCCGCTGGACAGTGCCGGAACCCAGGCCGGCGGAGCGGATGATCTGCCGCTGATAGAATCGCTGGTCGGAGTGTCCGAATAGAAGGCGCAGCACGGCCTGACGGGTAGCGCCAAAGAGCGCCGCTCCGATGGAGTTTGCACCCATAACAGGTACAATCATACCTATATTGGGTATATTCGTCAACACTGACGGATCAGGCTGCCCAGTTCTCGATCCGAAGTCTCAAAACGGGGCTACTCAATCCCCAAACTCGATCACCAATCTTTCAGGAACAACAAATCATTTAATATCAACCACTTACCAATCAATAACCTAAGATCCGACACCATCCCCCTGCTACCTTTCAAAGTGGAATGTCCCATCGCCCCGTCTCCCCCAAACGCCTCGCCGCCAATCGCGCCAACGCCGCCAAATCCACCGGACCACGCTCCCCCGAGGGCAAGGCCCGATGCTCCCAAAACGCCCGCAAACACGTGTTCACCGGTTCTACCTTCGCCGTCATCCGCGTCGAGGACATTCAGGAAATCGGCCGTCTCCGCGACGACCTCATCGCCGCCTACCAGCCCGTCAACTCCCAGGAGCTCTTCGCCCTCGAACGCGCCGCCCTCGCTCAGCAGGCCATCCTCCGCGGCGCCCGCCTCGAATCCGGTCTCTTCACCACCTGCCTCGACGAGTCCTACGACAACGGCGGCGAACCCATCCGCCTCCTGAACCCGGTCATCCTCGGCGACGGCGATATCGCAGTCACCCGCGCCCAGAACCGCAACTACCTGCTCGGCGACGGCTTCCATCGCTTGAACCGCCAGGCCAACAGTTTCAGCCTCCTGCTGCGCTATCAGGCCCAGGCCGAGCGTCACTACCGCCGCGCCATCGAGGAGTTCGACCGGCTCAAAGCCCTCCGGGAAGAATTACCAAACGAACCCATTACCGGGCCCGATCTCGAACCAACAAAAACCACTTACCCCGATTCCCAAACAAACCCAAACGGCCCCAGTGGGATAAGCCTCCAGGCTTGTCAAGCAGACGAGCACCCGCAGCCCAAGGCGGGAGAGATGATCGGCAAAGAAACGTTGCCCCCGTCTGGGGCTCGCTCCATTCTGCGACACTGTATAGAGCCTCATGACGCTCCAACCCAGGCCGACAGCGGCAACGAACGAGTTCGAAGAGCGCCGCCGCGCCGTGGCCGCCGGTCTGGCCGAGCGCAAGCTGGACGGGTTTCTAGCCGCTTTCAGCCCCAATTTGCGGTACCTTTCCGGATTCACCGGGAGCAACGGCAATCTGCTCATTGCGCCGGACGCCGCTATCCTGTTCACCGACCCGCGCTACTCCATCCAGGCGGCCGAAGAGACATCCTGCGCCGTTCGAATCGCCAAAGGGCCGCTGGTGGTGGAAGTGGCGGCGGCCATTGGGCGGCTGGGTCTGAAGCGCATTGGATACGAGCCGGGGCGCATGACCTGCGCGCAGTACGAAGCGCTCCGCGCGCGTCTGCCTATGCGCGCCTCTCTCCAGCCGGTGAGCGCGTGGATCGAGCAGTTGCGCATGGTGAAATCGCCAGGCGAAATCGAACGCATTCGCCGCTCCGTGAAGCTCAACGCTCGCGCCTTCGAGCAGGTGGCGGCCCGCGTTCGCCCCGGCATGACGGAGAGCAGCCTGGCGGCCCAGCTCGAGTACCGCATGCGCCGCCTGGGCGCGGAGAAGCCGGCTTTCGAAACCATTGTGGCGGGCGGCGTTCGCTCCGCTCTGCCTCACGCGCAGCCCACTGCGGCGGCGCTCGAGGGGTTGGTGGTGGTGGATATGGGCGCTTTTGTGGAAGGTTACGCCAGCGACATGACCCGCATGTTGTTCGTCGGCTCGCCCAACGCCAAGGTCAAGCGGACGTACCAGGCGGTCCTCGAAGCCCAACTGGCGGCCATCGGCGCCGTGCGCGCGGGCGTCTCCGCCGGCCGCGTGGACCGCGCCGCGCGCGCCGCTCTGCAAGCCCACGGCCTCGACCGCGCTTTCGTCCATTCCACGGGCCACGGCCTGGGCCTCGAAATCCACGAGCCGCCGCGCCTCGGCAAGGGCGAAAAGACGCGCCTCCAGGCAGGCATGGCGATCACCATCGAACCGGGCGTTTACATAGAGGGTTGGGGCGGCATTCGCATCGAAGACACAGTAGTGGTGACGGAGCAAGGCTGCGAAATCCTGACGCCCACCGGCAAAGCGCTGCGGGTCATGTGATACCCGCCTTTGCTACCGCAGGGTTACCGCGGCCTCCCTGTACCATGTCTGCCCGCCGGTGTCGTCCGTGCCTTCAAATTCGAAGTACTGGTCCCCGGGCGGCAGGCCGGAGGCCCTTAAGGTGGCTTGGATGATGGCGTTGGCGGCGATATGGGTGGTCCCGAACCAGGCCGCGATTTGCGACGAGTAATCCACCCCGTTCACCCGTAACACGGTCACGCTCGTGGCGGCGCCGACGGTTTCGGCGAGCTGGATTGTGAAGGTCCACAGGCCGCCCGACTGGTAAACCGGATTCGGCGAGATGGAAGCCACCACGTTGGATTGATTCACGCTCGCCGTAGCGGTCACATTGATGAATTGCGGCGGCGCGGCGCCGGAAAGAATGGTGACCGTGCCGCTGTACTGGCCCGCCTGCATGAGTTGCCCCGGGTCCACCGTCAGCGAGACTTTCGCCGGTTGCCCGGCCGTGAGATTGCCGGAAACCGCCGAGAGCAGAATCCAGGACGCGTCGGCGCGCAGTTTGAAGCTCGCCTGGCCGCTCGATTGGGTGGTGAGCTGGATGGTCTGGCCGGCCGGCGCCTGGTGGTTCAACACGTTGAAGCTCACACTGGATAGGTTGGGCAACACCTCGGCGGCGGGCAGGTCCTCCAGGTAGTCCATAATATACGGATAAGTGTTTGAGAACCGGCCGTAGCCGGCCACGAATGGGTCGATCTGGCAGGCCGAGAGAGTGGGCGACTCCGGCCCATAGGTCAGCGTGCCTACCACCACGCCCGGGCTCGAAAACAGGGGCGAGCCGGACGAGCCCGGCTCGACGCGGCCTTGCCCCCACTGCACTTCCAGGTAGAGATTGCCGGGGGCCACGGAACCCTCCACGTTTTCGGTCGCATCGGCCACCCGATCGCCGAATGAGATTCGCTTCCAGGACCCTTCGGGGTGGTGAATGCCCACCAGCGGGGTCGCTTGCGGCGGGTCGCTGACGTCCCATCCGGAGAAGGTCGCGTCGTTGGGGACGCCGCTGAGCAGCACCAGGCTGTAATCGCCATCCGCGATCGACCCGCTGGCCAGCAGGTGCCCGCCCAGGGTGGCCGGCTGATTCGCGTCGCTGCTCGCCGGCGGCGCGCCGTTGCAGGAAGGAGTCTGGTATTTCCAGTAGACTTCGAGCGAGCGCGCGGCGGCTTCCGTGTTTATGCAGTGTCCGGCGGTGAGCAGGTAGGGCTTGAAGCTGTCGTCTCGGGTGGCCACCAGCGAGCCGGAGCATAGGTAGCGCAAGCCGTTTTGTTCGAAGGCAAGCTGGGCCACCGTGCTCATGGCCGGCTGCCACTCGGGGTAGCAATTGGGGTCCAGCTCGCAGTAGTCGGCCGTATTCACGACGGCGGTGGCGGGGGCGTCGGATACCGGAGCCGCGGTGGTCTCCTGCTGCGAGATGGCGTCGATGGCGAAGGGCAGGCCGGCTCCCGCGGCTGCATCCGGGCCGGGTTCGTATTCCAGGGTCACGGTCTCCGAGAATATGGTGGCGCTCCAGAAATGGCCGTTGCCGTAGATTCCCTGGCCTGTGTAAGGGCCGGCCACCTGCTCTCCGTCGTACAGCCACACCGTTCCCGCGCCGGCGGCGAAGTTGAGGAATTCCACGCGAATGCCGGCCGCTCCGGGCGAGCTAATGGCCATGCGCCACACGCTCTCGCCGTCGGCGGCGGTTTCCCAGGCGCCGGCGTCCAGGGCGTCGGCCGGGAGCGGACGATTGACGCCGATCGCCAGCGGGGTGCTCCGCTGCGCCAGCCGGGCTCGTTCGGCGGGGCTTAGCGGGCCCAACGCGAACTCGCGCGCCCGGCCAAGGCCCAGCCGCAGGCCCGGCGGCCGCGGCCGTATAAGCGATGCGCGCGCTCCTCCGGCATAGTGAACGGGCTCTTTGCGCGCCACTGCCTGCGCGCCGGCGATGGAGGCGCACACCGATGCCGCCAACGCCGTGTAAACGAGGGTTCGCATTGTCTTGAAGGTACGGCGGCCGGACCATGCGTACAAGATTAGAAAAGGAAGACATTACGGCCATAACGAACGATAGAGGGGGTCGATAGTAATGGGTAGCATTGCGGCCCGCTAAAATGGCTGTTAAACAATGATCCAACTTACCGGGGCGGGCAAGCGCTACGGCCCCAAGATCCTTTTCGAAAACGTGGACTGGCTGGTGACGCCCAACGAACGCGTCGGCATCGTGGGCTCGAACGGCACGGGAAAGTCTTCGCTGCTCAAGGTTTTGGCCGGAATAGAGGGCCTCGATTCGGGCAGCATCGCGGCCCAGAAGGGCGTCACCATGGGCTATCTGCCCCAGGAAGGGCTGACCCTTTCCGGCCGCAGTGTTTTCGCCGAGTGCATGACCGTCTTCGCCAGTCTGCGGGCGCTCGAGGAAGAGCAGGAACAACTCGCCCACAGGATGGCCGAGCTGGACCCCGAAGGCTCCGAGTACGCCCAGGTGGCCGACCGTTTCCATCGCGCGGAAAGCGAGTTCCGCGCCCGCGATGGCTACGCCGTGGAATCGCAGGTGGGGATCGTGCTTTCCGGCCTGGGTTTCCCGCGGCGCGACTGGAAGCGCCGCACCGAGGAGTTCTCCGGCGGCTGGCAGATGCGCATCGCGCTGGCCAAGCTG
>Ga0181517_10003256_pt1 | contig 15571 bp, 16 predicted proteins | sample PEATcosm2014_Bin_31_FD_119748 | JGI IMG/M metagenome (GOLD analysis project Ga0181517, IMG submission 119748) | Peatland microbial communities from MTU Mesocosm Facility, Houghton, MI, USA - PEATcosm2014_Bin01_30_metaG | ecosystem: Environmental > Terrestrial > Soil > Wetlands > Peat | place... | reverse complement strand
CACGTCCTGCGCGCGGATAAGCGAGTCCGCAAAATCGCCGAAGTCGTAATACTTCGCCAGCTCGCTGATCTCGTTTTGGTTGTTGAGATGGGACACGAGGATGTTCTCCGTGTTCGCGAGGATGTTCGGGTGGATGCTCGAAACCTCCTGCGTGGCATAGACGATGGCGATGCGCGCCTTCGCGCCCTCCTTGGCGATGGTCGGCCAGATTTCCGTGAGCGCCTCATGCCGGCCGATGAGGTTGTGCGCCTCCTCGACGTAAATGACGATGTGCGGCGGATGCTGCCCGGCGTTGAACGTCGCCATCGAGCTGCGGAAAATGTGCCGCGCAATGCGCTTGCTCAAACGCTCGCGCTGCACGGGATCGCCCACGGACAAATCGAGGATGACAATCTTCCCATTCAGCAGATGGTTGTAAATTTCATCGCAGACATCCGTCTGCCGGTTGGGCGCGTGATAATCCTTGAACGGCTGGAGCAGCCGGTAGCCGGGGATGTAGCCGCCCTGATCGTTTTTCTGGAGCAGCAGATTGATCAGCACATTCGTGTCCGGCTCGATCCACGACGCGCCCTTGACCGTGATCAGCTCATCCTGGATTTGCCGCACCAGATTGAACCACTCATAGGCCTGCGTGGCGGTCAGGCCGTCCGCCGGATTCACCGCCGGGTTCACCTTGTTGCGGATGCCGGGGTTGACCTCGAACGTGATCTTGAAATCCGGCGGCAGCTCATAGCCCGCGCGCGCCAGCATGGCCTGATACGCGCCGATTTTCATCTGAAACATCGCCGTCTGGCGCTGAAATTCGTAGTCGCTGCTGCAATCCTCCTTGTTCGGCGGGACAAAATCCATGCTGAGGAACGCCTCCAGGTCCGCCGAGCGCGGAACCTTGCTCGCCTCCAGCAGCCCGCGCAACGTGCTGTGACCCTCGGAGATTTGGACGAAGAAATTATTAAGAATCAAATCAAATCCCGGCGTGGACATCATGCGATAGCGCACCGTGTCGCCGGGAAAAACTTCGGCGATGGAGCCTTTGTCCTGCTGGTTGGCGTTCGCGTATTCGCCGTTCAAGTCGTAAATGATCTGGCCGATCTTCAACTTGAAATCGTCGCCCGTGTGCTGCACCACCGAGACCAGTGTCTTGACCGTATTGGACTTGCCCGTGCGCGTCATGCCAAAGACCGCCGTGCGGCGCGCGAGAAAATCCACCGCGTTCAAGTTGAAAACCGCCCGCGCCGCCTGCCCGCCGCGATGCAGCCGCTCGGTGGAGGCGTAGCGCACGGTGCCGATGGGAAAACGCGGAAGTTCGCCCTCCAAGCCCAATCGCCGCGCCTCTTCTTCCGCCGCCGCGATGCGCGCCGGGCTGAGATAATTGACAATCGCCTCCAGCGCCGCGCCTTCGGGACGATATACCGCCAGCCCCGCCGCCTGCGCGAAATTTTCCACATCGCTGCCCAGCCGCAGTTTGCCGTCCGCCAGATAAAACGTGCCGAGCACGCGGCATTGCAGCAGGCCGAACTGAAATTCCTCCACCGTCAATCCGCCGCCCGAAGCCGGGGCGCGGCCCTTGAGCTTTTCCAATTTGGCTTGCAGCTCCGCATCCGCCGGGGCTTCGGCGGAACCGGTGACACGCAACAGGAGAATTTCTTCCAGCGCCTTGCCGTCGGCCGCCGCGAGCAGAAAACAATTATGCGGCACGCCCTTGGCCTGCGCCTTCCAGACATCGCTGGTGAGCACCAGCGCGCGCGTAAAATCCGCCGCGCCGAGCCAGCCGATGAATTGGGGCTTCTGGATGAGCCGCGCGAGCGGGTCGGGGGAAATAGTTGAAACGGGGTTGGGCATGATGGGCATGAATATGTTTCGGCGGCAATCCGGTTTCCGAATTGTGCCATGCCGGAAGCTTGGCGGCAACCGACGCCGCTTTCAAAGCAAAAGTAAAATTGCGGGCGGCTCCGGCCATCACTCCGGCAGCGCAATGCGCCAGACGTTGGTCGCATCACCGGAGTTTTTGAGCGCCTGGCGCAAACCGGAGTTCGAGAACTGCTGCACGCTGCCGTCGGCGAGACCAAGGTTGCCCTGGTTGTTGTGGATGGCGGCCGTCCAACTGACAGGCCCGCCGGGAACGAGCTTGAGGATTCCGTTTTCCGGTTCGGCCGCACCAGTGATGTTCCGGTCGCCGTCCAAAAATCTCTGCGGATCCGCATCGTCCGCGTCCAGGCCGACGAAGTAGCTGACGTTCTCATTTTTCAGCCGGGCGAAACTGATGGCGGCCGTGCGCGTCGTGTCCGCCGGACAGATTAAAATTTTGGGAGTGCTCAGTTCGTTCGACATGACCAGGAAATGCCGGAACGTGTCCGCGCCGGTGATGTATTCCATCGTGCCGCCATTCGTCATCGAGGTGGCCATCGGATACTTGTCGCTGTTGTCGCCTTCCCAGATACGAAAAGCCAGGCCGCATTGTTTCAGGTTGTTGACGCAGTCGATCTTACTCGACTTCTTCTTGGCCGCAGCCAGCGCAGGCAGCAGCATCGCCGCGAGAATGGCCAGCACAGCCACGATGACGAGAAGGGCGACGAGGGTGAAACCAGTTTGAGTGAAACGCGGGGAATTGGATTTCATGACGCCACTATGAACCGCCGGCCAAGCTTTTCAAGCCATTCTTTGCACGAATCAAACAGTCTTCGTGGTTAAGAATAATTTCATTTTAGCTTTACCTTTTTCGGGGAACTGCTTTGCTTGGCCGGATTCTCCACAACAACCCTTAACATTCCTTCTGCCATGAAAAAAAATTCCCTGCTCCTTGGTGCCGCCACGGCGGTTCTGCTCGCCGGTATCGCCGCCTTCAACTTCGGCTGCGGCAAGCCCGCCGCCCCGATGCCCAAAACCGGCACCAGCCCGGCCTCCGCCACCCGCACCAGCTTTGCCGAAGTCACCGCGCAGCTTGATCCCGGCGGGAATTTCTATCTTTATCTCGGCACCGCGCAATGGCTGGAACATCTTTCCGCCAAGGTGGAATCCTGGCGCACCAACATCGCCGCCATCCCCGACCTCACGCCCGACAACACCGCGAACATCAACAAGGCCTTCGACATCGTCAACCATCTCATCACCGACAGCGGCGTCCAGGACATCACCGGCATGGGCATGAGTTCCGTCGAGGTCGAGCCGGGAATGTTCCGCAACAAGGCGCTGCTGCATCACTACGCCGGCACCGGCACCGGCTTCCTCTGGAAGCTGTGCGGCCAGGAACCGCACGCCCTCACCGGCCTCGACCTGCTGCCCGCCAACACCGCGCTCGCCACGTTTACCGACCTTGACCTGCCGCTGCTGTGGAAGGTGACACAGGACGAAGTCGCCAAGTCCGGTTTCCCGCAGGCGCAGGATTTTATCACCAAGCTGCCCGCGCAGTTTGAGGAGAAGACCAAGTTGAAATGGGACGCCGTCATCAATTCCATTGGCGGCGAGGCCGGTTTCGCCCTCACGCTCAACGAATCCAACAACATTCCCATCCCGCTGCCCGGCAGCGCGCTGATCATTCCCGAACCCGGCCTGCTCCTTGTCCTCAAGGTCAATGACGACACCATTTTCAACCGCATTGATCAGGAGCTGAAATCCAATGAGCAGGTCGTCAGCGTCGAACAGCCCGGCCTGCGGATGCGCACCATGCCCGTGCCCGTGCCATTCATCGGCATGTTGCGCCCGACCACCGCCAGCAGCGGCGGCTACCTGCTCATCGCCTCCTCCGACGCGCTGATAAACGAAGCCCTCGCCGTGAAGAGCGGCAAGACGCCCGGCCTGAAAAGCACCGATGAATTCAAGCACCTCTCCCAGAACATTCCCGACCAGGGCAACCAGTTCACCTTCATGAGCGAACGCTTCGGGCGCGTCATCTATCAGGTGCAGCAGCAGATCATGACCGGCCAGATGGCGCGCGGCGGACAGAGCGCGGCGCAAAACCAGTGGATGCAAACTTTGTTCCACAGCCGGCCGGCCTTCGCCTATTCCGTCGGCATGAACACCCCGCAGGGCTGCCTGACCGTCGGCAACAGCAGCCAGAGTTTTGCCAACATGGTGCTGCTCCCCGCCGCCTTTGTGCCCGCGATGATGGCGGGCATCGCCATCCCCAACTTCGTCAAAGCCCGCGAGACCTCGCAGCAGAACGCCTGCATCAATAATCTCCGCCAGCTCGACGCCGCCAAGAACGAATGGGCCTTGGAAAAAGGCAAAAAGGAGGGCGATGTCTGCACCGCCGAAGATCTCAAGCCCTACATCCGGCTCGTCAACGGGCAGCTTCCCAAATGTCCCGCTGGCGGCACCTACACCATCGGCCCCGTCGGCGAAAATCCCAAGTGCAGCGTTCCCGGCCATTCGCTGCAATAATAAGTTTTACGCGCCGCCGCACTAAAACTCCGTTCTGCGCCGGACAATTCCACGCTCCAGCCTCAAAACCGGACAAATTGTGCCGTGCTGGGAGCGTGGCGGCAATCGCGCCGCATTTCAAAAACGTTTTTCGGGGGCGACCCCGGTCAGGCGGGATTGACCGGATGATCTGCCGAGAACTGCGGGGCTTGCGCTGCCGGTTCCCTCTCCTCGGGGGAGAGGGTTAGGGTGAGGGCGGTCTTCGGGCACAATCTAAATGGGTGGAACGACCTCCTCACCCCGGCCCTCTCTTCCAAAGAGAGGGAGAAACGTTCCCTGCGTCTTGGAAAATACCGGCGGCGGGATTTACCGGACGGTCTGCCGAAAACGACGGGACACCCGCCGCCGGTTCCTTCTCCCCGAGGGAGAAGGTTAGGATGAGGGCGGACTTCGGTTAGAAACTAAATGAATGGGAAGTCCGTCCTCACCCCGGCCCTCTCCTCCAAGGAGAGGGAGAAAACGTGCGCCGCGTCTTTGGAAATACTGGCGATGGGATTGACCGGATAATCGGCTGAAAACGGAGAGGGTTTCGTTGGCGTTTTCTTCGCTTGAGAGCGAATACTTGGCTGGTTTATCCGTGCCACCCAGCCCCAAAACCGCTCCGATGTCCATTTTTTGGACGCCATCGGCGGGAAAAGACACGCCATCGTCTCATCCGACAACGCCGTCGGCACACTTTTCAACGCCGTCGTCTCATCCGACAGCGCCGTCGGCTCGTCCGACAACGCCATCGTCTCACCCGACGGCGCCGTCGGCACACTTTTCAACGCCATTCTCTCATCCGACAACGCCGTCGTCTCACCCGACAGCGCCGTCGGCTCGTCCGACAGCGCCGTCGGGACTCTTTTCAACGCCGTCGGCTCACACGATGGCGCCGTCCGATGGCTAAATGGCGCCGTCGGGGAGGCCGACGGCATGGTTTTTTGATTTTCCAACACCGAAAAATCATTTTCCAGCACCGGAATTTCATTTTTCCGCATGGAAAAAACTCCCGGAAACACCGAAAAAGGCTTCCGCAGCCCGTTTTTGACCCAAAAGGGCGGGATTATGCCTTTGACCAGTTTTTCTCCCTCTCCTCCCCCAAAGGAGGAGAGGGTCGGGGTGAGGAGGTCAGGACCGGTTCACACTCAAAGCCCCTCACCCCAGCCCTCTCCCCGTTTGGGCGGGGAGAGGGAGTCAACGCCGCCGTCAGGATGAATACTTGTCAAAGGCATAATCCCCCGAAAGGGCACCCCGCTCCCCGCCAATTACCCGCTCGCCACGCGCGCCGCCGTGATTTAAAGTCCCCCCATGCTGACGTTGCCCAAGCCGGAAGTCATTATCACCCACGAGAGCGATCTCGACGGCTTTGTCGCCGGCCTCCTCCTCCAGCGCCTCGCCATGCAGCTCTACGGCGAGACGGTTCCGCTCCAGGCGTATCACTATAATTTCTGGAAACAGCGCGACCTCCGCGAGCGCGCCGCGTGGGTCACGGATTTCACCTTCGAGACGCGCATGGACAAGCAGGACTGGCTCGTCGTGGACCATCACGTCACCGAGGTGGCCGCGAAAAACGCCCACCTGCACCACGACATCAACAAATCCGCCGGGCTGCTGGCCTATGAATTGTGCCAGCAGAACGGTCTCGGCACGCCCGCGCTCGACCGGCTGGTGCATCTGAACAATGTCGCGGATTTGTTTTTGGAGAATGACCCGGATTTTGACGTGGCCGGCGATTACGCAGGCTTGGTGAAGATTTATTCGTTCTGGAATTTGCACACCCTCATCGGCGGCGAACTGGAAAAGCTCATTGACCATCCGCTGCTCGAAGTGATGTCCGTGAAACGCCGCGTGGAAGACCCCATCGGCTTCGAGTGGAGCAAGAAAAACATCTCGGAAATCTCGCCGACGGTCGGCTTCGTGGACAACATTGTCGGCAACACCAATTCCATCGTCCACCAGCTCCTCGACCGGGGCGGGACGAAATACACGGTGCTGGTGACTTTGTTCCGCCGGCAGAATGTTGTCTTCGCCAGTTTCCGCAGCCGCACCGGCGAGGCGCGGAAGATTGCGGAGAAATTCCAGGGCGGCGGCCACGCGAACGCGGCGGGCGCGATCCTGCCCAAATCCGTCCGCACGGTGGACGACGGCGTGGAGTTTCTGCGCCAGATGCTCAACGCGAAACACGAGACGGGCTTGAATAATTTGGAAAGTTTGTTTGCGGGATTGGAAGTTGGGAAGAAATGAAGTGAAAACAATTTGTAGCTTTTGAGTTTATGAAACATGATGGGACACAAAAACTGCGGTCTAATTATTGCTAGGAGGCTTATGCGTATCAGAACATTTCATATATTGGTTGGAGTTATGTTTCTGACTTTTGTCCCGCCAGCAGCAAACGCAGCAGACATCTGGGTTACTTCTCACTTCACCAACGCGACGGTTATTGCCAATAGTCGCCAGATTTTCAGGGCGATACAGGCTGGCGGTGCCAAAGGCAAAGCAGACGTTCAGGCATTGATCGGATCGCCGGTCGCCTTTATTGGCGAGGCCAGATACATCGGAGGCGGCACGAACATTATGGTCAGGAGCAATATCGTGCTTAATGTTGAGTTGCAGCCGTCGCGATTTGTTGGAGTTCATGGTGCGTTTAGCGAAGTCGAGGTCATGGGGAAGCTCAAGCGCGTTGATTTCGAGAAGCGCGTCATATACATCCTAGCCAAGCCAGAAGACTACAGAGAGGATTTCACTTTATGAGGTTTGGATGTTCGTCGCCCAACAGCTTGATAGACTGCGTTCGCAAAAATTCGCTTCACTTGGTTTTCCTCGTTGCCCGCCAGCTCGGTTGAAGTTTATCATATCGCCCATGTCTGAAACCATCCGTGCCGACGGCCGCGCCGCCGGCCAAATCCGCCCGCTCCGCTTCCAAAACCACATCGCCCCGCACGCCGCCGGCTCCACGCTCATCGAATGGGGCAGCACCCGCGTCATTTGCGGCGTGACCATCGAGGAATCCGTCCCGCGCTGGATGAAGGAACAAAAGGTCGAGGGCGGCTGGATCACCGCCGAATACTCGATGCTCCCCTACTCCACCCTGACGCGCAAGCCGCGCGACATTTCCAAGGGCCGGCTGGACGGGCGCTCTTCGGAAATCCAGCGGCTCATCGGCCGCTCCATCCGCGCGGCGATTGACCTGGAGAAAATCGGCGCGCGCACGATCTGCGTGGACTGCGATGTTTTGCAGGCGGACGGCGGCACGCGCACGGCGGCCATCACCGGCTCATTCGTCGCATTGTCGCTGGCGGTGAACAAGCTGATTGCCGAGAAGAAGATTGCCGCCAGCCCGATTTTGTCCGGCATCGCCGCCGTGAGCGTGGGCATCGTCAACGGCGCGGCGCTGCTGGACTTGTGCTACACCGAGGATGTGGCCGCCGCCGTGGACATGAATCTGGTGATGAATTCGCGCGGCGAATTTATCGAGCTGCAAGGCACCGGCGAGGAGGCGACGTTCACGGACGCGCAGCTCGTCGAGCTGCTCGCGCTCGGCAAGCTGGGCATCAAGGAGCTTCTCGCCGCGCAACAAACCGCCATTGCCCAAGGCTGAAACACTGTGGCCACCAAAAAGAAATCTCCGCGCAAGAAAAAGGCGCATCCGCCCGCGACGCGGCTGCTGCTCATCCGCCACGGCGAGGTGGAGGCGCGCTATCAGGGCATCTTCGGCGGGCGCATTGACATGAACCTTTCGCCGCGCGGCAAGCGGCAGGCGAAGATCCTGGCGGATTATCTGCGCGTGAAGACGATTGACGCGGTCTATGCCAGCCCGATGAAGCGCGTGCAGCAGACGCTGGCGCCGACGCTCAAGGCGCACGGCCACGCACAGACGATTTTTCCCGGCCTGCGCGAGATTGATTTTGGCGACTGGACGGGCATGAACTGGATTGCGGTGCGCGACAAGTTTAATTTTCCCGTCCACGAATGGCTTGACCAGGTCGAGCATCCCGGCGTGCCGAACGGCGAGAACGGCGAAGCTTTTCGCGCCCGCGTCGCGCCCTGCCTGCGCGAAATCATCGAGAAACACCACGGCCAGAACGTCGCGGTGTTCTGCCACGGCGGCGTCATCCGCATGGTGCTGGCCATCCTGCTGGACCTGCCGCTGCCGAAGACGAATTCGTTCGAGGTGGAATACGCCAGCATCACGCAGGTGGCGCTGCATCCGCACATGGCGGAGATCGAGCTGCTGAATTTCACGCCGTGGCGCGATCTTGTGGCCTAGGCCCTTGCGGACGGCCAGCATTTTCATTTTCAATTTATGAAATCAAACAAACCGCTCTGGCGCGTTTCTGTCACGACTTCGCCGGAAGCCGAGGACGCCGTCGCTGAAATGCTCGGCGGACTCTTCGGCGCGGCGGCCGCCGCGTATTTCAACCTGGAAAGCGGCGTCAGCACGGTGAGTGTTTTTCGCGACACGAAAGTTGATCCGCCCAAGATGCGCGCGGAAATCGCCGCCGGCCTGAAGCGGATTGAAGATTGCGGACTGAAGATTGGCGCTGGAAAGATTGAGATCGCCAAGGTGAAGCGCGAGGACTGGGCGGAATCGTGGAAGCGGCATTTTCATCCGCTGGAGATCGGCAAAACCTTGCTGGTCAAACCGAGCTGGAGCAAAAAACGTCCGCGCAAAGGCCAGGCGGTGGTCATCCTCGACCCCGGCTTGAGCTTCGGCACCGGGCAGCATCCGACGACTTCGTTTTGCCTGAACGAGCTGGTGCGCGGACGCAAAAACGGGACAGCGCAATCATTTCTGGACATCGGCACGGGTTCGGGAATTCTGGCGATTGCCGCCGCGAAGCTCGGCTGCGCGCCGGTTCACGCCTTTGATTTTGACCCGGAATCCGTCCGCGTCGCCCGCGACAATGCGAAGAAAAACCGCGTTGACGCCAAACTAAAACCGACTCGCGGTGACATTACCAAGCTGCCCCTGAAACCGGCGCGACAATATGATCTGGTCTGCGCAAACTTGATTTCCAACTTGCTAATTGCGGAAAAGAGGCGAATTGTAAACCGGCTGAAGCCGGACGGCACCTTGGTTCTCGCCGGCATTTTGGCGGTGGAATTTGTCGGGGTGGAGCGGACGTTTGAAAAGTTGGGGCTAAAGCTGGCGGCCAAACGCGTGGAAAACGAGTGGTGTTCTGGCTCTTTTTGTTTTGCCTGAAAAAATTTGAACAGATGCCGGGGGTGCGGCGTCAGAAGATTTGAAGATTTTAAGCAGTTTTCGGGCTGATGGCGGTTGGCATTGTTTAGGCTGTCAGTCCGATGAAAGGAAACGAAAGGTAATGCTATGATGAAAACCATCGAAGTGATCGGCGAAGTGATTCGCAATCCCAAACATCCGTTCCGCAAAACCGAACATCATACCAAAAAATCACTTAAAAACCGCCACGAGCGGCGAAAAATCAGGGAGTATCTCCAGCTCGGCGACTGGATGGCCGAGGAAACAGTTTGAAATGACGGCGGCGAGCAATCGCCGCCGTTTTCATTTCTGGCAGGCGGGGCAGACGCCAAAGAACTCGAGCCGGTGCGTGACGCCGGTAAAGCCGTTTGCCCTCGCAATCCGGCGCTCGATTTCCTCGGGAAAACATTCGTCAATCTCCACCACGCCGGCGCAGCGGGTGCAGATCAGATGATGGTGGTGGCCGTCGTCGCCTTCGCCGACGAGTTCAAAGCGCGCGGTGCCGTCGCCGAAATCGAAGCGCTTGACCATCCCCAGCTTCTCCAGCATCTGCATCGCCCGGTAAATCGTGGCGAGGTCGCATCCGCCCTTCGGCAGTTCGGCGAAAATTTCCTTGTTCGTCAGCGGATGCGGATGATGGCGCAAAATTTCCAGGATGGCGGCGCGCGGGCCGGTGATCTTGCGCGATTCGCGGCGCAGCCGGCCGGTGAGCGAGGCGAGTTCCTGCTTTTTTTCCGTGTGCTTGTGCGCGCAGGTTTTCATCGCCTTCAGGCTTTCAGGTGAAAGTAAAGAATCAGGCCGGCGATGACCGCAAACCCGGCGGCGAAATTCGCCAGCACCAAACCCTTGTGATGTTTCAGGATTTCCCCGAGGACGGCATGGAGCGCGAGGTAGAAAAATCCGCCGGCGGCGTTCGCCAGCGCCAGCGCCAGCCAAAAATCCGAGGCGCTGTGTAGAAACAGCCAGCCGACCAGCCCGCCAAGGATGGTCGTGGACTCGACGGCGGCGACAAGCCAGAGCATTTTCGCCCGCGCCACCCCGCCGCCCAGCAGCAGCGCGCCGAGCGCCAGCCCTTCAGGAAATTTGTGGACGCAGATGGCGAAGGTGATGGAGAAGCCCACCGGCGTGGCTTCTTCATTTCCCGCCGCAAGCGCCAGCCCGTCCACGGTGCAATGGATCGCCAGCGCCAGCATCATGGCCGTGGCAAATTCCGCCAGCCGGTGCGTCGTGGCCTCGTCAAAATGGCTGGCCGCGCACGCCGGGCAGACGTGATAAACGTATTTGGAAACCAGCGCGAACAGAAAATAGCCCGACGCGCCGGCGAGCAGGAACTGCCACATCTTCAGCGACTCCATGCATTCCGGCGCGATGCCGCACAGCGCGACCCCCAGCAGCGTGCCCGCGCCGAGGCTGATGAAGGCGCACAACTGCCGGTGCGTCCGCGCCAGCAGGCCGCTCAACGCGCCGCCGGCCACGGCAATGCCGAACGCCAGGACAATCTGGAACAGGATGGATTTCGTGAACATTTTTTAATTGCAAATCGTTTGCATATTTAATCTACAAAAAAGCCGCGCGACGGCAAGGCCAATCGCGCGGCGGGAGAATCACTTCATCAGCAGCATCTGGCGCGCGCGCTTGATGGCGGCGGTCATGCGGCGCTGGTAGGGCGCGGGCAGGCCGGTGTATTTGCGCGGCAGTATGCGGCCCTGATCGGTCACAAAGGTGCGGAGCAGGTTGACGTTCTTGTAGTCGAGCGCGTCAATGGTGAAATCGCACTTCGGCTTCGGGCGCGGCGCGCGCTGTTCGCGCGTGCTCTTGCCGCGCTTGTCGGTCTTCTTCTCGGTATTGGTCTTGCGGGGCCTAAATTATTTGATCTCCTTGTGCAGGGTGTGGCGGCGGAGCGCAGGGTTGTACTTCTTAACCTCCAGCTTTTCCGGCTGCAATTTCTTATTGCGGCTGGTGGTGTAGCGTGAAGGCGACTTGCCTTCCTTGCGTGCTTCCGTGCATTCGATGGTGATGGTTTCGCGGGCCATAAATTTATTCCTTTTCTTTGTTCACTTTCGCCGCTTCATCGGCGTGTTCTTCCTCTTCGCCGTCCACATCCGTGGTGGCGCCGACGGCGTCAATCGTTCCCAGCGTGCCGAGCCGGCGGGATTTTAACGCGCCTTCGCGTTCGAGCTGCGCCTGCGCGTCCACCGTGAACCGCGTCCACGGAATCGCCTCAAGCCGCGCCTTGGGAATGCTTTTGCCGGTCAGTTCGCACACGCCGTAGGTCTTGCGTTCGATGCGCTTCAGGGCTTCCTCGATTTCGTAAACCGCGTCCTGGTCGGACGACAAGAGGCTCAGCGCAAAATCGCGGTCAAAATTATCCGTGCCGGAATCCGCCATGTGCAGGCTGTAGCCGGCCATCTCCTGCGCGGATTCGGCGGCGAGACCGTTCATCTGCTTGGTCAGCTGATCGCGCAGCTCCAGCAGGTGCAGGCAGAACTTCTGCCATTCCGGCTTCACCTTTTTCAGGTCCGGGCCGGCGCTCGCCCTGGCCACCGGACGGCCCAGGATGGCCGCCGATGTGGCGGTGTTCTTGGCCTTGCCGTGCGGGGCGGGCTTCTTCGAGATTTTTTTCTTTGCGATCACAAAATTAAAAAAGATTTTCAGCGGCAATGCCGGTTCATCAAGAGCGCGGGAATGTATCAAAAAGAATCAAATACGCCACACAAATTTTCGCATTTTTTGGGCAGGCAGGCTTTACGCCGTCCCACGCGGCAGCCCGGCCATGTGGAGGCGGATTTCCGGGCGGCGTTCGATGCACGCGTAGGCGTTGTGATTGTGGATGCTTTCGTAGTTTTCCGCCTCGACCTTATACCACGTCACCAGCGGATGCGCGTTGAGCCGCAGCGCCACGTTGCGCACCAGATCCTCTACAAAAACCGGGTTTTCATACGCCCGCTCCGTCACGGCTTTTTCGTCCTGCCGCTTGAGCAGCGCGTAAAGTTCCGAACTCGCCGATGCCTCGATCATCTCGATGACCTCCTCGATCCAGACGATTTTCTTGAATCGCAGCGCCACCGTCACTTCGCCGCGCTGGTTGTGCGCGCCGTATTTCGCAATCGCCTTCGAGCACGGACACAGCGTCGTCACGTTCACTTTGACCGTCAGTACAAAATCCGTTTCCGTGCCGCACGCCGCCGCCTCGAACCGCGCAACATAATCCATCAGGCTCTCGCGCCGCGACACCGGCGACTTCTTGCTCATGAAATACGGGAACTCGATTTCCAGATGCGACGTAGCGGAATTCAACTTCCGTTGCAGCTCCTGCAAAATTTCCATGATGTTCTCGACGTGGATGACGTTGCCGTGCGAATTGAGCACCTCCACGAACCGGCTCATGTGCGTCCCCTTGAATTCCTTCGGCAGGTCCACGAACATCCCCAGCGTCGCCACCGTGTTTTGCACACGGTGGACGCGGTCGCGCACCTGAATGGGAAACCGAAGCCCGCGCACGCCGACTTTATCAATCCGCAGCTCGCGCGTGTCGCGCTCGCTCTGTTTATCGTCCAGCTTCAACGGGGAAACCTTGCTTTTGGCCTTACGAGACATGGGGGAAAAGTAGCAGCTTTGGCGGATTTGGGCAAAAAAAAGCGCCTGACTAAAACCCAATAAAAGTCAGGCGCTTTAACCCAAACCCAAACCAATCGATTAATAGACCGGGGCGGCGGAAAATTGTTCAAAACAATTTCAAAGAAAGTTTCAAAGGTTTTCCTTTCGCCCGCCACCCGGCGGTTTAACCTGCCAGATGCTTCGCTGCGTCACCATCCTCGCCCTGCTGCTGGCCGGCGGCAACGCCTTCGCCGGCACTTTCCGCATCGCCACCTACAACGTCGAAACCTATCTCGACCAGCCGACGGCATCCCGCCACGCCGTCAAATCCGCCGAGGCCAGGGCCAAAGTCCGCGAAAGCATCCGCGCCATGAATCCAGACGTGCTCGCGCTCGAAGAAATGGGTTCCACCAACGCACTCCTCGAACTCCGCTCCTCGCTCAAGGCCGACGGACAGGATTTTCCGTTTTGGGAGCACATCCAGAGCTACGACACAAACATCCACGTCGCCGTGTTGAGCAAATTTCCCATCGTCGCGCGCCGTCCGCATACGAATGAATTGTTCCTGCTCGACGGCAAATGCTTTCAGGTCAAGCGCGGTTTTGTGGAACTCGACATCCAGGCCGCGACCAACTTCACCTTCACGCTGCTGGCCGCGCATTTGAAATCGCGTCTCACCACGCCCGACGCTGACGAGGCCGAGGAACGGCTGGGTGAGGCCAGGGTTTTGCGCGGCCTCATTGACACGCGCCTCGCCAAGAATCCCGACGCCAAGCTCGTCGTCCTCGGCGATTTCAATGACGAGAAAGATTCCGCCGCGATGAAGAAAGTCATCGGCCATGGAAAGTTCAAGCTCACCGACACGCGCCCGGCCGAGCGCAACGGCGACAACGCGCCCCCCGAACCGCCATATTTCGAGCCGCGCAATGTCGTGTGGACTTATTTTTACGGCAAGAACGACACCTACGCGCGTATTGACTACATTTTGTTGAGTCCCGGCATGAAACAAAACTGGCTTGCCTCCGAAACTTATATTCCGGCCATTCCCAACTGGGGCACCGGCTCCGACCACCGCCCCATCGTCGCAGGTTTCACGACCGGCGGAAAGTAGCGGCATCAGCCGCCATGACGGAGTTTCTCCAAGGTTTTTTTCAGCGGTAACCAGTAACGCCGGTCGTCATCGCGTTCCACCCGCTCCTCGGTCGCCAACGCCTTTTCGAGCTTGCTTGATTCGCCAGCCATGGCCAGTTGGAGCAAAGGACGTTTGCCGGCAAGTTTCTTTGCGACTAAAGGATTTTCATGCGCGACTTCGATGAGCAGTTGGGGCGTGCGCAACTCGGCCAGCCAGAATCGGATTTGCGCCGGATTGGGTTTCTGGCGGTTCTCAAAAAAACTGGCCTCGACCAGCCGGCGGATCATCGGCCAGTCCTTGTCGCGCTGGGTTTTCTTGGCCTGAACCAAGTCAGGCAGCGAGAGCAAATCGCATTTTTCGCCGCCGGGGATTTGCAGGGTGATCCGGCGCTTCCAAAGTTTGGCAAATGAATCAACGCCGCGCATTTTGGACATCACATCCACGCGCATCCGCAGGGCTTCGGGATGCTGGCAGCGAAAATGGAGGGCGTGGCCGCGCCGGAGAAATCTCAGTTCAAACGGCGGAACAGCGATGGGCTCGGCGCGCAATTCCACGAGGGCTTTTCGCAGCCGCGCCAGATTTTCCGCGTCGGCGAGAATGGCGAAATCCGTGTCGCGGCTAAACTCGGCCGCGCCGTAAAACACGCACGCCTGTCCGCCCATGAGCAGGGCGCGGACGCGGTGCGCGCGCATCGAAGAAAGGACTTTGCGTATCGGGTTCGGGATCAAGCGAGCCTCCAAGTGAGAGATACGTCTGCCAGAGCTTTTCGCTCTCCAGCCAGCGTTGAACCGGCGTGAGCCGATACCATTCGGCCCACTCGCCACCAACCAGTTCTTCCGCCTGTATCATGCTGGAAAATTACCACAGGCGGCGAATTGCCCAAACAAAAAACGGCGCGGAAAAATTTCCGCGCCGTTCGTGATTGTTGATTGATTTCAGGTCAGGCTGATCTTGTCGCCGTCTTTCAACGTGACGATGGCCTTCTTCCAGGCGTTCGTGACGCCGGCCTGCGCGGTGCGCTTGCGGCGGGCCTTGCCCCGGACGTTCATGGTGTTCACGCGGGTGACCTTGACCTTGAACAGCTCCTGCACGGCCTGCCGGATCTGGGTCTTGTTCGCGCGCGGGTCGGCCACCACGGTGTATTGGTTGAGCTTCTCGCCCTGGCGCGTGCCTTTTTCCGTCAGGCGGACGGTCTTGATGATTTCAAAAGCGTTCATGTTATT
>Ga0181517_10003253_pt1 | contig 15587 bp, 21 predicted proteins | sample PEATcosm2014_Bin_31_FD_119748 | JGI IMG/M metagenome (GOLD analysis project Ga0181517, IMG submission 119748) | Peatland microbial communities from MTU Mesocosm Facility, Houghton, MI, USA - PEATcosm2014_Bin01_30_metaG | ecosystem: Environmental > Terrestrial > Soil > Wetlands > Peat | place... | reverse complement strand
TTCATCTTCGGAACCCTTAACGTGACAACCGGCGCGTTCACTTCGACAGCTAACGCCTCGACTTATGGGACTGTCTTGAATGACCTGGCTCAGTTCAGCGGCTTCAGCGGCCTCGCACATATCACGGCCGTCCCCAGTCAAGGAACCTATTACGCCACGTCGGCCTCTGGCACAGGCGCGGTGCCGTTTGGGCGAATTGACGCTTTAGGGAACACTTCGCCTATTGGCAGCGGTCTCAACTTCGGGTCGGACAACAGTCCTATGCCGCAATTACTCGCGGCACCGAATGGGACTTTGTACGCGTTCGATACAGGTTGTGGAAATGGTTCCCTCCAGTCCTGGGGAACCGTCAATCCGGCCACGGGCGCGTTCACAAGGATCGGTAATCTCGGGTCTGTGTTCGACGTCGGCACGGGCACTCCGGCTCTCGGGTTCGATTCGTCGGGGGATCTGATTGCGGCCGGGGACTCCACCACCGGAAGCTTCATCTTCGGAACCCTTAACGTGACAACCGGCGCGTTCACTTCGACAGCTAACGCCTCGACTTATGGGACTGTCTTGAATGACCTGGCTCAGTTCAGCGGCTTCGATGGCCTCGGACATATAGTCACGGTCGTGCCGGAACCAAGCTCGCTTGCTCTCGCCATAGTCTGTGCGTTCGGACTTGTCGTCTATTGGTATTGGGGCCGAAGGCGGCGTCCCAACAGCCCCTGATGGACGACACTCCGATGGGCGGCGATCGGGACGGAACACTCGAAAACCTAGAAGGACAGCCTCGACTTTCACCGTTTATCCCATTTACCCTTCACTCCCACGCTGGCCGCTTAATGCGCTGCTTTATCGCGACCGTGCTGTATGCGGCCTTGTTAAACCCCGTTTGCGCCCTGGCGCAAAACGCGCCGCCTGGCGTTCCTAGCGCACCTGCGCTGCCATCGGTACCCAGCGCCGCGGACAAATCGAAAGGCGAATCTAATTAAGCTCTTGAAAGGTCTGAGCTTGCCATAGTCGGCAAAGGGAACGGCGAGAAACCGGATGATTTCTGTTTCAAGATGGGCGAGAGTGTAACGATCAGGGCGACTGGCGAGACGGCCACAAAGATCAAGACGGAAATGAACAAGGCTGGCGGCCCGAAGACGCTCAAGCTTTATCTCGATTATGTGCGCATGGACAACTTGCCTGTCAGTGCGGTCGAGGTTGGGAAAGACCTGCTTCTCAGCGCATATCTCGCCCGCGATGCGAAGGACGACGACAATCGGAAGGCGTGGGATACGCTCCTTAGGAAGCAGGATCATTACTTGATGACGCTGCCGGTCGCCCTTGCTGTTGGGAACGACCCGCCGTTGGCGGTCGAGCCGACGCACCTGTTCAAATTTCGTATTGTGTCAATTGAGGCTATTTGGGCGACCCTCGGTATCGGCCTGGCGATTTTCCTGGCTGCGTACTATCTGCTTATCAAGGATCAGGCCGCGCTGCGTGACACGCTCCGCGGTTGTTACAGCTTGGGAAAGAGCCAAATGGCCTTTTGGGGACTGTTGGTGGCGCTGACGTTCACGGGCATCTGGATACTTACCGGCACGATGGAGCGGATTCCTTCGCAGGTACTTATTCTCCTCGGTATCAGCGGTGCCACCGGGCTGAGCGCTGTAGTGATCGGAGCCAGCAAGAAGGGGGCGGCTGGATCTGAAACACAACCACCACGCGCTACAGCGATGGGAGGTAGCACGCAAGGGGCTGCTGAATCTGAAACGCAGACAACGCCCCAACAAGCCCTTTCGATTCGATCGGCGGTCCATTTTTGGTCGGATATCTGTAGCGACGGCAACGGCCTCGGCTTTCACCGCCTTCAGGTCGTAATTTGGACGCTGATTTTGGGCGCCGTGTTCGTTTGGTCCGTGGCGCAGGTGGCGTCTATGCCGGAGTTTCCGGAAACTTTGCTCGTGTTACAGGGCATCAGTGCTGGCACCTACCTGGGGTTCAAAATTCCTGAGAAATAGAAAAAGCGGAGGTCTTGTTGGGTGCTCCTGGGTCATTGTGTCTGTGTTACCGCATTGCTTGTGGAACGGGCTTGCGGACGGCGGGATTTCGGGCCATTTGTGGGGCTAGGCGGGGCACATAACGGAATCAGCAGAGTCAAGAGACGCCGTCCAGGTGGCTGTTAAGCAAGTCGTCCCAGCGGTTGCGGAGGAACTGCATGCTCCTAGTCATCAACATTGTCCTCCTCGCGCTTGGCACCATTGGCGCCCTTGCGGCTTTCGGTGGCGAGTGCTGGAAAAAAACTGATGAGCCGCTCCGCAAGAGAATCACCCTGCGGGGCTGGGTGGCACTACCGTGTCTGCTCGCCGCGCTTGGGCTCGGTATCACGAAGGAGGTTGTGTCGACCAGAATGGCGAAAGCTGCTGCTGAAGAGGCGGCTAGGGTCCAGGCAGACCTGCAAGCCAAACTCGAAACTGCGGCCCGAGTTCAGACTGACCTGCGGGCCAAGCTGGAGAAGATACCGAAAGCGATAGATCATCCATTTTACGAAACGATCGGGGGAAGAGACGGGGTGGTATATTCTTCGGAAAGCCAACACCCCCTCGTCGTATACGGCGGAGAGATCATCGAATATCAAATCCTCGGTGATGGTGAGAAGCAACCAAATTCGATTGTGTTCGAAGTGGGTACTCGCAGGTATCCCCTGAGTTCTCAAACGCGGTCAGTACAAGTGATTGGCGTTCCTGGGGATGCGATGCCGGTTCGCCTGGTGTACCCACACGGCCTCACTTTTTCGATGAAAATGACCTTGATGTCGGCTGTCCGGGCGACCACATCTTCTTTTGGAACGCCCTTGAGTAATAGCCACGAGAAGCCCGTGCTTAAGAAGTGATCGGAACAATCAGTTTGACTTTCGCTCGGATGTGGTTAGTCGAGTGTCCGAAACGGCCTTTGTCTCTTGCTAACCAAGGAGAAGATATGTCTCGTTCTCGATGGCCCATTTGTTAAGCGTTGACCAGATTACTGGTAGCCGGCCTTTGTCTGGCAGCGCTCGTCGGCTGGACGGCCGCTTCGGTGAAGGTGCCCCTCATCCCGTGCGCGCACGCCACGTTGCCCCGACCCCTGGTCCGCACCGCACCGCATGGCGTAAACGCACCATAAGCCAGTGGTGCGTTCGCACCATATCACGTGGTGGTTTTCCTCGCCCACAATGGTGCGTTCAGGGAATTGATTTTTTTGTAGCGATGTGCTCGAATTAAAGGATGCTCCGGTCGCTCGGCAGCAGATGAATTGATGAACGACTCGCGAGACTCTAACTGAGGTAGCGCCAGCACCCTTAGGCCCGTTGCTCGCCGTGCAAGGCATCGCCTTGCTGCGAGCGGTTCTTGGCTGGGTGCGTTCCACATTTTCGTCATGAGCCGCGTGCTGCGCTGCGCAGCAAGTGGTTGGTATAGAGCGGTGTAAAACCAGAAACCTTGAAAGCAAGACGGGGGAGAAGTTATGAAATTGCAGAACTTGATTTTAGCTGCGGCCCTCTTTGTTTCGGCGGCTGCGGATCGGGCACGCGCTGACAACCTTTATTACCTCAACTGTGGAAATAACCCGGTCACTTTTGGCACGGTGAATTCTGCGGGGCAAACGACGCCCATAGCAACGGGCGTCAATTATGGCAGCGGATACGCAGAAAAACTGATGTTTGCTCCCAACGGCGACCTGTATGCGTTTGATGTCCCCGAGGGCGGTGACGGTACCTGGGGGCGCGTCAACCCGGCCACCGGCGCATTCACCCAAATCGGCAACTTGAACACCTATTTTCCCGGCTTTAATGACTATAATGAAAGCCGCGGTTTCTCACTCGCATTTGGTTCATCAGGGAACCTATATGTGACAGGATACGGCACCGATAACTACATGGATTTCGGTACGCTGAACCTTACAACGGGGGCTTTCACCAAAATCGCTAACTCTCCGGTCGGATGGGCCGGTTCGATTGCTGCGCCCATCCCCGAACCGTCAACAATTGTCTTGTTGGGTGTCGGTGCGATCAGCCTGCTCGGCTATGCATTGCGTCAAAGACGGGCGAAGTAGGACCTGGCAGATTGACGACTCCGGTGGTCGCAGCGGCGACGGCTATTCCGGACTGGTTGGCGACCACTGTTACTTGGGGCGCGCAAAAATGTGGGCATGCGTCGCTGGCTACACCTCATTTGTCACAGGAGGTTTCTATGCGCCGGTTCATTGGCTCAATCACTGTTGCGGTTTGCGTAACCCTTTTGGCTTGTACAATGCTTCGTGCAGCGGGAACCGCAGTAGCGGATCCTGCAGTCCAAAAGCAAGCGGAAGCGTTTAAGGCAGCCCAGAAGTACGTCAAGGATAATCCCCAAGCTCTCGTAAATGCCGTTCCCGGCCCTGGGGGAAAATTGACAACAGGAGGTGGTGCCTCTTGCGGACAGAGTTTCCCGAGAGCTGACGTGCTCACAGACGGGGTAATGATTCCTTTATATGCAGACGTCGGAACCGGGCCACAATCGGACACGGCGGTCTATCAATACACCATTTATGAAAAGGTCACCGACCCGAGCGGAAAGACGGTTGCTGAAGGAAGCAATGCGATCAGCACGAAAAATGTGCCGTTCCCCCCGGAATTTGGCTATATCTTGCTGTACGAATCCTGCCCCGTAGTAGGGGTATACACGATTGAGCAGTTTCTTTTCGTTGCAAACAGCAGCGGACTTTCATTGCTCGACCGGAAGAAATGCACTTTCACCGTTACGCAATAGCGAAAGAGGATGCCTCCTACGATCTGGCAGCCGTAGCCTGCGGAGTACTTCCACCAGTACATGTACATGCAGGTCATCGTGCGAGTCGTCGATGACCACGGCAGCGAGGTGCCCGATTTCAACTTGGAGTTCTTCATGCCCAAGGCAAAACAGGACGCCGAGGCGGTCTACTTCCATGCCAACATTCTGGAAGATGTGCATCCCCATGGGGAAAATGAGGCATACGCTGCCTGTTCATGGATCGAACCGACTTGGCGACCAACTATTATGCGAAGATCCCGGTGAACCGCAAGAAAGAGCTGGCGATGAGCATTTCGGCGGTTCCCCGGGGAGATAACGTCAGTTACTTCCACAACCCGGCACGCGGCGCATCGTGGCACATGATCGTTCACCGTCTCGACGAAACCGCCCCGGCAAGTCGGTGGCTGAAACGCAATTGCACCCATTTTGTCAAGATTATCATTCCACGGGTGCCCAAGGATCGAGTATTCACCCAGAGCAAATTGCCGCAGGGTAGATGATAACCGGTGGTGACCCGCTAAGCCCTATCCTCGGATCTGATTCGTCAGGGAATCTTGTTCGTCGCGGGGTACTCCACTAGCAATGGTCCGTTTTTCGGGACCCTCAATTTGATAACCGGTGCGTTCACTTCGACGGCTATCCAGTTGTTGTCGCAGGAGATCTGGTATGGACGGCATCTCGCAACTTCCGGCATGGCTCGGGACGGCGATGCTCGGAGCTATTATCGCTGCCATTGGATATGTCTCGAAGCTGTTCCTCGATTGGTTTGGAGCCGTTCAAATGGCAGCTCGGAGCCGACAAGCGAAGTTAGTCCAACTGTTTGCCCACTTGCGGGCTGCGAAAACGGCCTACGATGTTCAGTGCGAGCATCGCTCCCGCCTGGACAAGTTGATTACGCAGAGAAATCCTCCCGGCCTTCCCCCATTGGAAAGGGGATATGAGCAGCGGTTTACGGCGGCGTATCCCACCATGACCGAGGAGGAGAAGGTTTTACACACCATGCTCCGCGCGATCACGATTTACACGATCTGCCCGCTGAACGAGTCTATTCTCAAGTGGGTCGGGGAGGATACTTACTTCAAAGCCCGGACTTGGGGAAGGGGGCCTGCGACAGAAGTAGCCAGGAAATTAGCCATTCTGGAATCCCATCTTCTTCTTTGGCGCGCAAAGTACGCAGTTTGGATACCGGATAATTCCGCGCACGCACTTGTCTTCTTGGTTGATGAGCAAAGGCATGGTGTTGGATTTCCCACGGGCATAGAGAAGGACGTTGAGTCGCTTCTCAAAAGGAAATGGTGGAGCCACGGTTAAAGCACCCGTGCGCGCGAAAACGCGCGTTGGCGGCGGCCGCAATCGAGGTGTGTGCATCGTTCGGCAACTCCGCCCGCCTGGCTGGAACGCTTCCAGCGTCTGGATCGCCCCTGCGGAAGCTGATCGATCGCGGGGCGACGCAGTGTTGGGTTTCCATGGCGGTCGGCGTTCCAGGGATGGTTCTGTGGCATGTCAAGCAACATTGAGCGACCGATCCCGCTGCCTGAATGCTCGTCGTCGGAAAGGCTGGCGAGGTACCGGCTGTCTACGACTTGAGATAAGGGGCTTCTACCAACCCCGATTCCGAGTGGTTATAATCACGGCATTCTCGAAGAACCGAACCGAGAAAACCCCTCTGCAAGGGTGTTTGAAGCGGTTTTTCACCCTCCCTGTGCGGAGTAATCATATTCGGGCGATGAAGCATCGAATCGAGCAATTCCCGGTTGGCCAACGATTGACGCCGTCTGGGCATTTTGCCCAGCCGGTAGTGCTAGAGGCTGCGCGCCCCGTCGGAGAGGGGTATGAATGCCACGTCAGGCTACCTGACGGCACGCACAACGAAACCATTCTGTCTGCTGACGAGGCGCTCTTGCTCTTTGGACAACCGTTGAAGCCCCGTTATGTCGGTCAGCCCGTCGAACCAGAAAAGCTCCGCCTGCTCACCCGCTCTGCCGTCGACTCTGCCAATCGCCGAGCGCAAAGACAAACGCGCCGGCCAGAAAACCCTCGATATGTGAGATGAACCATGACCAAACGTGAAGAATTGCTCAAGCGGATTTCGATTGACCCGAACGTCTGTTTCGGCAAGCCCTGCATCCACGGAACGCGCATCTGGGTTTCGCTCATCGTGGACAATCTGGCCGAGGGAGTTTCGGAAGCGGAGCTTCTTCAAGCCTATCCCCAGTTGCAGCCGGAGGATATTCGGGCCGCGCTGGCGTTCGCCGCGGAAATGACGCGAGAACGGATCATCCCCTTGCCGCCGGAGCCGGTCAAATCATGAGATTCAAGTTGGACGAGAACTTCGACATCCGCCTGCTGCCGCTGTTGGCCCAAGGCGGCCACGACGTGGACACAGTGCGGGCGGAGCACCTGTCCGGCAGTTCCGACGAGACGATCTATGACACATGCCGGCAGACGGGCCGGGCGCTGATCACGCTGGACTTGGACTTCGCCAGTCCCTTTCGTTTTCCACCGTTCGACACGGAAGGCATCATCGTGGTCCGCCCGCCGCGACCAATCTTGCCGGCGATCCGGGCGACGTTGATCAGCGTCTTGCCGCAACTGAAGGCGCAGCTGCTCAAAGGGAGACTGTGGATTGTTGAACCGGGCCGCATTCGTGTCTACGACCCACACGAGGAGCCAGACCTGACCTAAAGCGCCACGAGGACGACCAATGACCACCACCCCCATCAAGCCCAGGATCGAGGCTGTTGCCCTCCATCCGGACGTAATTTCCGAAAACTTTTCTGAGGACATCTTCGCCCTGGCCCTCGATGGTCACCGAGAACTCAATACGTCCCGCGGCACAGCCCGCATTGTTCCAGTTCGTTTCATTCTCTGAAATGGCCTTTGTCTCTTGCCAACCAAGGAGAAGACATGTCCCGCTCTCGATGGCCCATTTGTCAAGCGTTGACCAGATTACTGGTAGCCGGCCTTTGTCTGGCAGCGCTCGTCGGCTGGACGGCCGCTTCGGTGGCCGACACGCCCCCGCTGGGAGCAACACCCAACGCGCAAGGCACCACGTTCCGCGTCTGGGCGCCCTTTGTCCAGGCGGTCGCCGTTAAGATCAACGGTGGGAATCCCGTGGCACTGTCCAAGGAGCCCGGCCATGCCGATAATGATGCCGTCTGGGCCGGCAACGTGCCTGGGGCCAAGCCCGCGGATACGTACCGGTACTCCATTCAATGCGGCGGGCAGACCAAGGAGTTCGTCGACCCTCGCTCGCAGCAACTTACGGGCATCGATGCCAATGCCTCTTCGGTGATCGTGGCCCCCACGTTCGACATGCCGGCCTTCGATCCGCCCAAGCCCAACCAATTGGTGATCTATGAGCTGCACGTCGGAACGTTCAACCGCGGCTCGACCGGCGGCAAGTACAACTTCGCCGGGACGGCTGAAAAGTTGGACTACTTGAATCGCCTCAACGTCAACGCGATCGAGCTGATGCCGGTTCACGAGAACTCCGAGCCTGCCGATCGCAACCCTCGCGACTACAACTGGGGATACGACGCGACCCAACTCTTCGCGGTTAAAGCCGCCTATGGCACGCCGCTGGAGTTCAAGCAGTTCGTGAAAAGATGCCACGAAAAAAAGATCGCCGTAATCCTCGACGTGGTTTACAACCACCTTTGCAACGGCAATCTGCTCATCAACTTTGGCGGATTTACGCTTCCGCAACTCAGCGACGGCATCTACTTTTACGGCGACGCTCGGCAGAATGCTGCTGACTATGGCCCTCGTCCTGATTTCGGCCGCGCTCAGGTGCGGCAATACATCGCGGACAACGCCCAGATGTGGCTCCGGGACTACGGCATCGACGGTCTGCGGGTCGACTCGACCGTGAACATCCGGGCCTATCAGACGAATAACCAGAGCCACGACATCGCCGAAGGCGATCAGCTCTTGCGGGAGACGAATGGAGCTTGCCATGCGATCGGGCATGGGAAGCTCACCATCGCCGAGGATCTGCAGAGTTGGGGAGACATCGTCACCCCCACCAGTTACGCCGGCGGTTTTGGCTTCGATAGCCAATGGGATCAAGATTTGTACTACGCCCTCCGCCGTGCTGTAACGAAAGTCAACGATGCGGATCGCGACCTCAATGCAATCAAGGCGGCGATCGAGAAGCAGTTTGGCAACAACGTTTTCAGCCGGGTGACATTTACGGAAAACCACGACAAGGTCGGGCATCCCAACACGAGTGATCCCGAAAACAATGAAATTCGCCTCCCATCCCTAATCGACGTGAACAACCACGAGAGCATCTTTGCCAAGAAGCGGTCGACGCTGGCCGCCGCGATCATGCTCACTGCGCCGGGCATCCCCATGCTTTTCCAGGGGCAGGAAATGCTGGAAACCCGCGTGTTTGATTTCCACAACGCGACGCCTATGGACTGGACGCTGGCTGACAGGAAGTTCCCTGGCATCGTGCAGATGTACCGCGACCTGATCGCGCTACGGCGAAACCTGGGCGGCAAGACGGCCGGGCTCAGCGGCCAGAGCCGGAATGTTTTCCACCTCGACGACGGCAACAAGACGCTCGCCTACCACCGCTGGTCCACCGGCGGCCCGGGCGACGACGTAGTCGTCGTGGTGAACCTCTCGAATCAGCCGATTCCCAGCCTGAACATCGGCTTTCCGCGGGGCGGGAAGTGGGTGGTTCGATTCAATAGCGGCGCCAAGGTCTACGACCCGAGTTTCGACAACGGCGACAGCTTTGACACCACCGCGAACCCCGGCCCGAAGGACAATCTCAACTTCAACGGCAACGTAGGGATCGGACCCTACAGCGTTGTGATTCTGTCGCAGGACTGATCTTTCGCCCCGGAGAGCGCATCGTCCGCGGGCGCAGGACGCTGCCCGGGCTTCACCGGACCACCTTTGTCGTCGAGTAACCCGACTGAACCGCCGCAAGCAAACGGCCTACTTCTGCCGTCGCACGAGGAATGCCGCCCGCCGGTATCTCGCCCGCGACCTGCCGCTGCCGAGCACCTGCACGGTGGCGGGGAACCCGAGGAAGCCACTGGCGGAGAAAACCGCTGTCTGCGTCATCTGCTCGTCCGGCCTCTCGTTACTCACATGTTGTGTCGCGAGAAAATCCGACCGCCTGCCCCGGAGCTGGCCCGAATTTAGGGACCTGGAAACCGAGGTAGGATTCAACGGGGCGTACGTCGGCGAACGCGACAAGATCCTGCTGGTTGACAAGCTGATCGAGGACGGCGTGCTCGGAGCCGTTACCGCTGCGCCGGGAGTTCCCAAGTATCACCAAATTAAGCTGGAAGAACTGGAACCTCGCAAGCCGCGGGGCTTTTTCGAGTACGTCTTCGAGGACATGGAGCTGTTCAAGGACGGATATGAGCAGGCCATCGCGAAGTTCTAGCCGAAAGGGTGAATTCCGCGAGGAAGTCTAGCGGCGCGAAGATCTGGAAAGTCTGCTTCGGGCCGGAGGCTAAGCAGTGGTCCTGCGAGTCGGGCGCGGTGCAGCACGCGTGCTTCTCCGCCTTGGAGATCCGTGAGGGATGGACTGCAACAACAACGGAATGTCGTTGTAGTCATCGAGCCAAATGGTTTTCACGCCCATTTGCTCAAGCAATTCCCGGTCGTAAGTGTCCGCTTGGCGTAGCGCAGAATCGATGATAGTCAACAAGTCGTGGCTGCCTTTTTGCTCCGGGCGTTCGAGCAGCTCGCCCCAGTCCCTGGCGCGCCGGTCAATCTCCTGGGCCACCTCCAACCGTTCGTGATCGCGAATCTCATGCCGCTTCTGAAGTTGCCAGTGCGGCGGGATGTCGGTGTTGCGGCAGGCATCCAGCAGGCGTCGCAGACTAGGATCCGACATGGACAGACCGACGAACAGCACGGTATTGTGTCGCAACTGCGATACAATCTCCGTCAGCGCCCAGTGAAATACAGTCTCCGTCAAGGCGTGGTAGTGGCGTTCGGTAAAAACAATTTCCATTTTCAGCAGATCGCCGTCGCGGGGTATGAAACCATGGGGATGAATGATCGGCAACCTACCGTGACCGCGACGTGCGCCGCTGACGACGGGAACGTGATCCACCCCACGATGCCGGAGCCGTTCCTCCAACAAGTCGTCGAAATTGAAGTTTACGATGGCAGGAATGTTCCCGTCGCTCTTCTGGACAAGATCGGCGATCGCTCTGAGGACGCTAGGCCGCGTGGGTCGCTTGTACGCCGCGTATAGATGCTGACGGATGTTCCGCAGGAATGAATCCTGTCCTGCGCCGGATGATCCGTTGCGTTTGCGGAGATTGCCCTCGATGATGCGGGCGAGAATGACCGGATTATACTCGAAGTAGTCGGCGAGCCAGGAAGCCAGCGCCCGGCGATAGTGCGGTAGCAGACCTTTCAGCCGGCGGGCGTGCCTCGTCTGGTCGAATAACATCTCAAGGACCAAGTTCTTCCACGTGGGAATCCCGTAGGCAAGCGAGACCCCGGCACCCAGAAATAGTACAAGCTGCTTCTGGCGCCAGGCCGCCTGGAGTCCTTCGAGGTCGCTCCGGTTGATCCCGCTATTGCCCATTGTTATGGATCCCCGCTTCCGGGGCACCGGAGTCCGGGTGGAACTTTTCTTTGACATGGGCACTCGCTCCTTGCGTCACCTGCTATTGCCGTCGATCGTGCATGGGACGGCGTTGGCCTCGATGATGTCATTGGTGATCCAGCCAACGACTGAGTGGTCCTTGAGCGAAAGGATAAACGCGTCCTCGCAAGTCACGCCGCACGCCGTCGATTGTCGGGCCATGGCTTCCTTCACGTCGGCCAGCGTTGCGTTGTCCAAAACGACTGCGAAACTGTTCTTCGCCGTGTTGCCGGATTCGGTATCGTCAATCAACCCGCCAAGGGTGGCCTTGTCGATCTCTCCGGGCAGTTGCTTCACCAGAAACTCGTTGATCAGGCTCTTATGAACCACCGCATAGTGCCGCGACAATCACTGTTCCCCAAATGGCGCAGGACAACACAGTCTTTGCAACACGATGACGGAAATCGTCATCGCCCTGCCTCGCGGGCGCACCTGGGCCTGTTTTGCGGCAAAGCGCGACTATTGCTACTACGGCGACGATCGCCGCGATGACGATTACTGTTACTGCCGCGGAAATCGGGTTGTCATGGACCAAGGTCACGATCGCGTTCGGCGTCGGAGGTTCGGCATGGGCAAAGGAGAACGGGATGGTCAAGATTAAGGGTGTTAGAAATTGCATAGATCTGAGAACCTCGGGCTTTTCCTGGGCGCTAAGTTCCGCATGACCAAACGCATAGCCATTACAAGGTGCAGAGCAAGCGCGAAGAACTGATACGAAATCTGATCTTCCGCACACGACTGATTGTACCCGGAGGGCGTGGTGAAACAACGGGCCCTTGGACTCTTGTGGGGAGTTGCTGAAGGGAAGCGACCGTCCGATCGTTCAGCAATGGTGGTTGTAGATGACCCGGCGTGGGGGGGTGGCCGCGCGGTCCGCTCCAGAGGCACAGGAACCGGCGAACGAGAAGGCCCGGCAATCCGTGTCGTCCTCGACGACGCGTAGTGATCTCCCATTGCATGGTCGGGACCCCAGGCGTATGATGCGACGAGAAGGTACTGCCACTTGCACACGTTAGGTGCGACCCCGTTGGCTTCCTTCTGGGAAAACGGTATCTCGACATGAGCACTGAGGAGCTTCACAAGGGGAACGTTCCGCAGTTGCTGTGCCGAGTTTCTGGTCGTCCCGTGGATGTGGATCGCGTCATCCGCTCCTCGCTGGCCGCATTGTCATCGGTCAGGAGTAGAGGGGGGCTGCAACGTTCGAGAGAGGTCGCAGCATGACTGAACCTCTTCCGTCCGTATTCATTGGCTCTTCCACAGAGGGGCTCGACGTTGCTCGGGAAGTCGAATTGCAGTTGCAGCGCGACGCCGTCACTACCATCTGGAAAGACGGGGTGTTCGGTCTCGGCAGCGGTACGCTCGAATCGTTAATGAAGGTGCTGGAGCAATTCGATTTCGCCATCATGATCTTGTCGCCTGACGACTTAGTCGAAAGCCGCGGCCAGAGCTATGCCTCGCCGCGGGACAACGTATTGTTCGAATTGGGCCTTTTCATGGGCAAGCTGGGACGTAGCCGGGTCTTCGTTGTCCACGAGAAAGACGCGCCCCTCAAGCTTCCGTCTGACCTAGCTGGGATAGCGGTGTCACCATATCGTCAGCGCGAGAATCTTTCGGCAGCTCTTTCGCCGACATGCACACCGATCATCAAGGCGATTCGGAGCCTTGGATTCTCTGAACAGCGCACTCAGCAACACATCCGCAGGCTCCAAGACCGTCAAGAAACCACTGAGTCCAGACTGCGAACCATACAAGTGGTTATCAAGGGCTTGGTGACTGAGTTTGAGTTCGAAAAACTGCGTGCCCTGGCGGGAGATGGTCCCTTCATGGTGCAGTTCCACAATTCAATGGTCTCAGAGATCAACCGTCTGGATGCGATCCGATATGTTCGGCCAAAGCGAGGATACGGTATCGAGTCGATCCGGGAACGCGATGGGACAGACAAGAAATTTGATTTGAAACAGTACATCGAAATCACGAACAATGGGTTGGAGTATCTCAATTTACGAGGGGAGTTGCTTGCCACTGCCCAACAAGAGAATGCATCTGACCAGCAACGATCAGGCTAAGTTCATGCGTGACGGAGCACATCGGCTAGACGGTTACCGGCGGGTGAGTCTCGACGTCGGCCGGATCGCTAGCAAACCACCACTTCTTACCGACCTGTGAACCAATCTCCGTTGCCAGCTAACGCGCGTCGGTCACATCGACCTCATTGGTCTGCGGATGCCTGTCAGAAACCGTTGCTTGTTCGGCCCCAATCCCGTTGCGCCTCATTGCAGCCGACTTCCCGGTCGTCCGAATCCGAAATCTCCCTGTCCGAATCCGGGACGTCCCAAAGCCGTGGCAGACGAGGTTCCAAGGACAAGTTCCTGACCTGCCAAGCAGCTCCCCGCGGACGGGAGCGGCAGCAGATGAACGGTCCGGCACATTCGGCACGGCGTCCGACAATAGGCGTTTCTCGTCAACAAGAACGCCGACCGCAAATGCCCACAGGGAACCCGGCTGATGGAACCCGCCTCAAAGAAGAAGCTTAATAATTCCTGAATTCTCGGTCTTGCAGGACGGCACGCCATTATTAACCGCTAAGCTCGCCTGTCGGACGAGGAAAGGTTTCCGGGTGGGCAGAACATTGTCCGCCTTGAAGGAGAAGCCGTTCCCGAGCGCGAGAAACGTTTTCGGAGCTCCTGATCGACTGGCGGAAGAGATCCCGAGGCGGGAAGCGGCTGGGGCGGCTCGCCCTGGCCGCAAATGAAGACGGGCTACGCCCGCCCCGTAATAATCCCCAACGCTATCCCAACGCCGCGCATGGAAGTCCCGACGCCGTAACAATTTCGCCCCGTGCACCGGCGAAAGGGCTTCAATAACAGCGAGGAGCGTGAAACGACATCTCGCTCGACGAGCTTGGGAGCTTAATAACGAACGCTTAATAAGCCAGAGGTGTCGAAGGAGAAGTTAATAATCCCCTAAGCGGTTCCTGACGACGAGACGGCGGACGGCGTTCATCCGTCCGTCCACCCCGTGAACCTCTCCCGCGGCCACGGTTCTGCCATCCAGAAAGTGTCAGGGAGAGGAAGCGACCGAGCCTCCTCGACCGCCAGCCACCCCTGGGGCAGCGGCATCGTCCTGAGCCTTCTGCTGCGGGCGACCCACATGCCCTCGGACTTCCCGGCGAGCGGCGTAAAAAGAAATGCCGGCTAGCGAACACCCAAGAGTGAGAGCGGCAGCCCGGCCTGTTTGAGTGGACTTGCTTCCCTGAATCCGGGCGTGCGGAGAGATAGATACCCTCATGCCCCTCCCGTCCATCCACGACTGGCTCTCGACCCGCTCCCAGGAGTCTTCCCAAGCCGACCGCCTGGCGACGTCGATCGCCGGCGCCGGGGCAATGGGCATTTCCCTCGACCGACTCCGCAAGCTCTGTGGACTCCACCCCGAGACCCTGGCAGACGTGCTGAAGGCGCTGGTGGCAAGCGGGCAGGTGACCCTGCTCATGGTCGACGGACAGACAGCGTATCGGGCGGCGGGATGAACGGCGGCAAGAAAACGTCGCTCACGTGGCAGTGGCGTCCCGACGAAACGGAAGCCTCACGGCCCGGTTCTCTTCCGTTACCGACCAGCCGGTCGGGCCGACCAGGCCGTGCAGGAACGGCAAGGCACGCTCGACAGGCGGTGGCCATGCGTTGTCGTACCGGAGGTAGTCCACGACCTTGATCCCGGCGAAAATGCCGCCCTGGGCGTGACGGACGATCGCCTTCTCCGCCTTGGCAGATACCCGCCGCTCGTCCGGCCCGTAGCCCTCGAAGCGTCCGGCATGGACGCCTTCGACCGGCCCGTTGCGCCATGCCTGAAGCGTGACCGCATTGGCGATGACGCGAACTCCGTGGTTCCCCGCAGTCGCCAGGTCCCGGTCGAGCCGCCCCGTCCACCAAGTCCGCCGGACCTCGGCTGCCACGTCCGGCATCGTGCAGGTCAGCAGCGTCTCGGCTTGGGGATGCGGGTGGATGGCCTTGGGTCCGAGAGGAAGGTACGCCAGCGCACGCTGCACGAGGTCACAGTACCGTCGGTCGCTCGCCCCGCACAAGCCGAACCACCACGCCAACGCCGCCGAGATCTCGACGTTCATCCGGGCCATCTCGCCGTCGTCGATCCGGCTGACCTGCTCGTCGTCGACGTGGGGCGACGGC
>Ga0181517_10003249_pt1 | contig 15598 bp, 10 predicted proteins | sample PEATcosm2014_Bin_31_FD_119748 | JGI IMG/M metagenome (GOLD analysis project Ga0181517, IMG submission 119748) | Peatland microbial communities from MTU Mesocosm Facility, Houghton, MI, USA - PEATcosm2014_Bin01_30_metaG | ecosystem: Environmental > Terrestrial > Soil > Wetlands > Peat | place... | reverse complement strand
CCCCCGAGACTATAGCGGCGACTTCGGGCGCGGTCGCGGTGACGAATTGGCAGCCCAGCTTGTCCTCTTTACTGTGCTCGCCCACGAGCCTGGCTACCGGCGCGAGCGCCACCTGCACGGTCACACTGGCCCAGGCGGCTCCCAGCGGAGGCACGGCCGTGTCTCTAGCCAGCAATAGCACGATGCTTCCCGTGGCGGCCTCGGTCACCGTTCCGGCGGGTTCCACTTCGGGCAGCTCCACAACCACCGCCGGCAAGTGCGGCGGCAACCAGACCGCAACCGTCACGGCTACCCTCAATGGCGTTGCCAAGACCTCCAGTGTCAGCCTGGTGGCGCCGGTGCAGGTCTCCTCGCTCACCTGCAGCCCCGCCATGCTGGGGCAGAATGCCAACAGCATCTGCACCCTCACGTTGACTCAGGATGCGCCCAGCGGCGGCGCCAGCGTGTCGCTCGCGAGCAATGCGGCGGCGCTGACCGTGCCGGCGACGGCGGCGGTGGCGGCCGGGTCTTCCACGGCCACTTTCACCGCTACCAGCGGCACGATTTCGAGCAGCCAGACAGCGACGGTGACGGCTACCTATAACAGCTCTTCGGCTTCGGCCGGTATCAACTTGTCGGCCACCGCCTTCGTAACTTCACTCTCCTGTTCACCGGGCACTTTGACGTCCGCCACATCGGGCACCTGCACGGTGATCGCGGCTGGCGGATCGCAAGGCCAGGCCACGCTCGCCAGTAACAATTCTCTGCTCACTCTACCGGCGTCGGTGACCCTCCACTTATCGCATGGGGCGCTGACCGCTAGCTTTACTGCGACTGCCGGACAGATCGCCGCCAGTCAGACGGCGGTCCTGACCGCCAGCCTGAACGGCACCGCGCAAACCACGACGGTTACTCTGAACGCGAGTGCGCAACAGAGTTCCCAGTCGCAGGTTCGCCTTCTCACGCTCTCTTGCACGCCTGGCACGCTGCCGGCGCAGTCCACGGGACTTTGCTCGATTACACTCGGCACGGTCAACGATGGAGCCACCGCGCAAGTGCGTCTCTCCAGTTCGAGCGCATCGCTTCAGTTGCCGGCCGTGGTCGCCACCCGTCCCGGTCAGACCAGCGCACAATTCCAGATTAATTCGGCTGCGAACGTCAAAGACGAGGCAGCTGTCATTTCGGCACAACTGAACGCCGATACACTACAACAGACGGTATCGCTGCGGAGGCCGCAGAACCTGGCGGTCACCGCTCCCGCGTCGCCAGTCGTCAAGTTCGGCAGCGAACTTCGCTTCCAGGTCTCGGCCGGAGACGAACCCGCCCGATTCACCGCGGCGGCTCTGCCGGCCGGAGCCACATTCGACGGCGCAACGGGCGTGTTCGATTGGACGCCGGCGGCAGCTCAGCAAGGCAAGTATCGAGTCGCCTTTACCGCTACCAATTCCGCGGGCGAGGCTGGCACCGCCGGTTCGACGGTACAGGTGGACGCGGGTGAACCGGCAGTGGACCGCGTGGTCAACGCAGCCAGCGGCTCGGTTGCGGGCGCGTGCAGCCCTGGCGCCATCGCGCGCATCGAAGGCCGATGGCTGACGCAAGGGGACACCACGTCCGATCCGTCCGGCGGATCGCTGGAACTGGCCGGCACTTCCGTGGAGGTAGAAGGCAAATCGGTGCCGATCCTGTACGCTTCGCAATCGCGAATCGACATGCTGTGCCCCGATGCCAGCCCGGCCGCATCGTTCGAGATCGTAGTGCGAACGGCGGGACCGGTTTCCCAGCCATTCGAAACCTTGCAGAATGCGGTCGCGCCGGGAATCTTCACGGCGGACGGCAGCGGATCGGGGCAGGGCTTGGTTTCGCTGGCAGGCGAAGCGAACCTCGCGATGGTGCGCAACTACCTGTCGGCGGCAGAGCCGGCCCGCGCGGGCGACCGAATCGCGATCCTGGCGACCGGTATCGGCGCGGGTTCGAGTGTCCTGGTGCGAATCGGCGAAGCGGAGTTCCCGGCCGAGGCGGTGACGTCAGTCGCCGGCAAACCGGGAGTCTCGCAGATTACGGCCATCGTCCCGGATGGCGCAGCCGCGGGAAATTCGGTCCCGCTGAGCATCGTTGGACAACTTGCGGATGGTTCGCAAGTACGCAGCAACACTGTGACTGTGGCAATCGAAGAGAAGTGAGCATGCAGCCGGCGCGGGCGGCGGTGGGTTTGGGCCCTCCGCCGCCAGCGCCATCGCCGGCCCGCCTAAGCGCCCGGCCTCCCGTAGTAGACCTCCGTCGAGTAGTTCACATTCACCCATCCGTCCCGCTGATGTCGTGCAAACAAGCCGTCTACCTCCGCCATCAATGCGGCAAAGGCATCCGTCCCCGGCAGCGGAGTGTAGGATGACGATGCGACTCGCCCGCGCAGCCCTTCGGCGTCGAGCGTCTGCCGGTGATCGAACCGCGCCATGCGCCAGCCGTGTCCGCCAAACAAGCTTGTGATCCGCTGTGCGTCGATGCGCGCCTGCTCCGGCGCATGGTGTGCGATCAGGGTTTCATAGTCGCTCATGAATCCCGGTTCCCGCTTGCGTTCGTTCCACACCAGCATCAGCCAGCCACCGGGCCTGAGAATCCGCCGGAATTCGGCGCGGGCCGGATCGGCATCGAACCAGTGCGCCGCCTGCCCCGCAGTGACAAGATCCACGCTGCCGGTAGCGAGCGTGGTGGCCTCCGCGCGTCCGTCGATGGCCTGAAATCCCGCCAGATCGGCCAGTGCCTTCCGCCCTGCGTCGCGCATCTCGGGGTTCGGCTCCACGCCGATGACGCGGCAGCCGCGCTGCAGAAACAGACGCGCCAACAGGCCGGTTCCGCAGCCGATATCGGCCACCACGTGTCCGGCGCGCAGCCCGCATTCGCGTCCGGCGAGCGCCGCCACCTCCTCCGGATAGGTCGGCCGGTACCGCGCGTACGCGTCCACCCGCACCGAAAACCTGCGTGTCGGATCCTGATCCATGTCTACAATATGGTATCCGGATATATGGCCATGCAGCCTCACATCGCAGTGGTCGGCAGCGCCAATGTCGACCTCACCACTTTCACCGACCGGTTTCCGCGGCCGGGCGAAACCATCTTTGGCCGCGGCTTTCATTTGGGCTTCGGCGGCAAGGGCGCCAACCAGGCGGTAGCCGCGCGGCTTTGCGGCGCGCGCGTGTCGATGATCGCGCGCGTCGGCGATGACCTGTTCGGTAAAGCCACCATCGACAACTTCACCGCGCGCGGGGTAGATGCGACGCGGGTGCTGATTACCGAAGGCGTCTCGAGCGGGGTGGCGCCCATCTTCGTCGATTCGGCCGGCCAGAATCGCATCCTGGTGGTCAAGGGCGCCAATGACTGCCTGCTACCCACCGATATCGATGCGGCCGCGCCGGTGCTCCGCCAGGCCGATGCGATTGTCCTGCAGTTGGAAATCCCACTCGAAACCGTCTACTACACACTGCGCTTCGCCCGCTCGAACGGCATCCGCGCCATTCTGAACCCGGCGCCCGGCCAGCCACTCGATCTCGCCGAGCTGGCTTACGCCGATTACGTCATCCCCAATGAAACCGAGGCCGAGGCGCTCAGCGGAATGCCGGTGAACAACCTTCACGAAGCGCGCGACTGCGCCGTACACCTGTTGCGCAGCGGGGTGCGGCGCGTCATCATCACGCTCGGCGCCAATGGCGCTCTCTGCGCCGGCGAGACCAGAGTGGATCACGTCGCGCCATTCCCCGTCGAAGCCGTCGATACCACCGGCGCCGGCGACGCCTTCATCGGCAGCTTCGCCGCGTTTCTGGCCGCGGGAGAGAACGAAACCGAGGCCATCGCGCGCGCCAACGTGTATGCCGCGCTATCCACGTTAGGCGTGGGCACGCAAGCGTCCTTTGTCACCCGCGACCGGCTGGAAGAAGCATGGAGCCAGAGGCCGCAACAATAGTTTCCGCCCGGGAAGTGAGTTGGCGGAAGGCAGTGCGGATCGAACACACCAGCGACCGAAACGACCGCCGAACGGTTTTGAAGACCGTCCCGGACACCAGTCCAGATTGCCTTCCGAAAACAGTCTAGCAGCCTCTGCCGAAATCTGCGGGCCGCCCGGAAGGTGACAGTTCGGAAAACCGCGCCCGCAAGCGGGCGTTGGCAAGCTAAAGCATGCCCCACCAAGCTAACATTGTTTTTTGAAAGGTTGACGCACTTGATCAACAACGGCGAATACATCAAGGACATACTGGCGCGGGAGCCGGGAGCGAAGGTCGCGGCGCGCGGCTGGGTGAAGACGCGGCGCGACGGCAAGGGCGTGCACTTCGTGCAACTGCAGGACGGATCGTCGGCGATCGATCTGCAAGTGGTGATCCTGGCCGGACTGTTGCCGGACGCGCTGCTGGCCGCGGTCACTACCGGATCGTCGCTGCGCGTGGAGGGTACCGTGGTGGCGTCACCAGGTCCGGGCCAGCCGGTGGAACTGCGCGCCGAGGCGGTCGAAGTGTACGGCGCGGCCGATCCGCCTACCTACCCGTTGCAGAAGAAGGGCCACACCATGGAGTTTCTGCGCGAGATCGCCCATCTGCGCTCGCGCAGCAACACGTTCAGCGCGGTGTTCCGGGTGCGCAACGCACTGTGCTACGCCATTCACCGCTTCTTTCAGGAGAACGGCTTCGTGTACGTGCAGACGCCGCTGATCACGACGCTCGATTGCGAAGGCGCCGGCCAGATGTTCCAGGTGACCACGCTCGATCTCGCCGCCACGCCCAAAACGCCGGAAGGGCGGCCGGATTTCAGCGGCGACTTCTTCGCCAAGCCGGCGTACCTGACGGTGAGCGGACAACTCGAAGCGGAGATGTTCGCGCACGCGTTCGCCAACGTCTACACGTTCGGGCCCACCTTCCGCGCGGAGAATTCGAACACGCCGCGGCACCTGGCCGAGTTCTGGATGATCGAGCCGGAGATGGCCTTCGCCGATCTCGACGACAACCGGCATTTGGCGGAGCGGTTCCTCAAAGCCGTGCTGGCGGAAGTGATGGACCGCTGCCGCGCCGATCTCGAGTTCTTCAACAAGCGCATCGACAACACCTTGCTGGCGACGCTGGCCAACGTGATGGAGAACGACTTCGTGCATCTGCCATACACGGAGGCGGTGCGCATTCTGGAAGACGCCGCGGCCAAGGGGAAGACGTGGGAGTTCCCGGTGAGTTGGGGCACCGACCTGCAAAGCGAACATGAGCGCCACCTGACCGAAGAAGTATTTCGCAAGCCGGTGGTGGTGACCGACTATCCGACCGGAATCAAGGCCTTCTACATGCGGCTCAACGACGATGGCCGCACGGTGGCGGCGATGGACGTGCTGGTGCCGCGCATCGGCGAAATCATCGGCGGCAGCCAGCGCGAGGAGCGCCTGGACGTGCTGCGCCAGCGCATCGCCGGGCAGGGACTGAAGGAAGAGGATTACGCCTGGTATCTCGACCTGCGGCGCTTCGGTTCGGTGCCGCACGCGGGCTTCGGGCTAGGCCTGGAGCGGATGATGATGTACCTGACCGGCATGAAGAACATCCGCGACGTGATCCCTTGTCCGCGCACGCCCGGCTCGGCCGCGTTCTAAGACCGCGTTCCTGGCGGTCACTCGATTCCGGCAAAAAAATGTCGAGATGACTCTCGACACGGCAGGCAGGACTGCCCGCGCCACGTGGCTTCAGACGGGCAGGTCGCGCGTTCCGCCGAAGTGCTTTTGCAGTACCAGGGCTACGGTGCCGCGCAAGCGGGCCATGCCATCCTCGTGCGCCGGAATGAGGCGTGGCGCCCGTCCGCCCGGCAGCACCTGGGCCTGCAAATCGGCTTCGATCACCGGGCCAAAGCGGTGCCAGGAACGGGTCAAATCGCCAATGATGATGATGCGCTCCGGGGCCAGGCCCGCCACGATCATCCGCATGCCGCGGCCCAGGTAGTGGGCCATTTTCTCGAGAGCCGCCGCGGCGCACGCGTCCCCTTGCTCGGCAAGGCTCAATAGGTCAATGAAGCTCAGCCCCTCCGCATAGGAGCTGGATTCGTGATAGTAGCGAAGGGCTGCGCGGTTGGAAGCGAACACCTCCCAGCAGCCCCGGCCGCCACAGCCGCAGAGAGGGCCGGCCGGATCGAGCGGCACGTGGCCAAATTCTCCCGCCATGCCATTGCGCCCCCGGACGAGGTGGCCGCCGGTCAAAATCCCGGCGCCGATGCCCTCGGAAACGGTGATCACGACCAGGTCACGGCCGAGTTCCGCGCGATCGAACCACACCGCCGCCAGCACGCACGCGTTGGCGGCATTCTCCAACTCGACTTCGAGGCCGGTTGCGTTGGCGATGGGCTTGCGCAAATCGAAGTCGCGCCACTTGAGGTTGGGGGCAAACACGAGGTGGCCCGCGTGGGGACGGCCGGGCAGCGAGATTCCAATGCCCTCGATCTTCTTTCCGCGGCAGGAACGAATCAGCGGCTGGACGCGTTGGATCAAGGCGTCCATCGCCGTCTTGGGGTCCGCGGGCGTGGGGATGACCTCCTGCGAACTGAATTTTCCGTTCACGTTGGCCAAAGCCACGGTGATTTGAGTGGGCCGGATGTCGATGCCGATGATCACGCGGTCGTCGTTTAATCGCAGGAAGGTGGGCCGGCGGCCGCGGGGCAGGCGGCCGGTGGGACCTTCCAACACCCAATGCTCCTCGATCAAACCCTCGACGATGAGGGAAATGGTGCTGCGCTGCAACCCCGACACACGCGCCAGGTCGGCGCGCGAGATTGGCTGGCGCGTGCGGATCAAGTTGAGAACGATACGTCGATTGATATCGCGAACTACTTCGCTGGACGCTCCCTGGGTGCGGTCCAAGTCAGTCACGGCCATCTCATTCCCGGTTCGAGTTTTCGACTGCACGCCCAGTGTATCAGACCGGGTCACCGGCTCTTCCGGCGAAGGGGCGCCGGCCGGCCCGTCGATGGTCGAGGGTTCGGATTCTCGCGAGGTCATGGAGTTAATCGAAGCTCCTCGGACGAGCTTATGGCCGTCGCGAACCTGCACGCACTGCGAGTGAGATAACGGGGCCGAGAGGCGCCTCTTAAGTTGCCGAGGCGCCTCTTCCCCGCTTTCAGGGGGCTGGCTTAGAACCGCAGGTATCCGCCCACCTGCAACTGGCGCGGGCTGGAACTGGTGGCGGTGATCACGCCGAATCCGTTGTAGCTGGTCGCGCCACTCGAAGTGGTGGTCCAGCAGCAGTTAGAGCTGGGATTGCTAAACGTCGGTGTGTTGGTGAGGTTGAACGCCTCGCCGCGTATCTGGAATGTGATTCCCTCTTTAAAGGTAAAGATGCGGGAGATGTTCGCATCCAGGTTGAAAAGGCCGGGGCCGAACAGAATATTTCTGCCGGTGCTGCCCAGCGTTCCGGTTGCCGGATTGGCGAATGCAGCGCCGCTGAAATAGGGGGTAGAGGTGCCAGCGCCGTTCAGAATCGTCACGCTAGGATCGATCTGGTTCGCGGTCTGGCCTTGGCCACCGGCGTTGGTCGCCGTGCCGCTGCCAACGGTGAGCGGCAGGCCGCTATAGCGGCTCAGATTGCCGCTGAGCTGCCATCCGCCGATGATCCAGGACGCCAAACCGTGATTGAGATACATATGCCCCTTGCCCAACGGCAATTGGTAGACGTAGAAGAATTGGAACGTCTGCGCGCGATCGAAACCGGCGAGTTGCTTGTTCAGGCTGTACGACGTCGGGAAGGCGCGGAACAAGGTGGCGTCGCCGTTGTCGCCATTGGATTCATCGATAGCCTTGGAAAACACGTAGTTGACGCCGAAGATCGACGAGCCGATGGTCTTCCGCAACTGGGTCTGCAAGGCGTGATATGTCATGTCGCCAAACGGCTCGTACATATTCATGTCGGTTTCGTCGAAGGGAGCGAGCTGGCGGGCAGTGTTGGTATTGGTTCCGGGAGCCGAGCCGTTGATGTTGACGCCCATCATCACGTGAACGCCATGGGTGCCCACGTATGCGGCTTGTGCAATCAGGGTCGGAGAGAATTCGTGCTGGAGGGTGAGATTCCAGCTCTCATAATATCCGCGGTCCATGTTCGCCGGAAAAGTGCTCGTGCCGGTGGCCGGGCCGTAGGTGGTGGGAGAGGCAGTGGTCGACGGGGTTATCTTGCCCGCCTGGAGATCCGGGAAGGTGGGCAGCGGAATGCCATCGGTCAGCGATACCTGTGTGGCCCCATCGGAATTGGCAACGCCGGCATAGCTGATGAATTGGTACGCGGTGGACGGTTGGTAGAAGTTGTTGACGATCGAGGGGAAAGCATTCCGCTGGTTGCGCATGTTATCGGGATCGTCGGTAATGCCAAACCCGCCGCGAACCACCGTCTTCGAACCGAGGCGATATGCGAGGCCGAAACGCGGGGCGAAACCTTTCTTGCTGGCGGTAGCGCCGGTATCCCAGGGAACGCCGCCATAGCCGCCGATCAGAACGTCGTCGGTTACGGGATCGAATCGGACCGCGCCGTAGTTGCCGTGAGAGAAGATCGGATAGTATTCCCACCGCAAGCCGTAACTGATTGTGAGGTTTTTCGTCGCCTGCCACTGGTCGCGCGCGTAAGTCGACCAGGTGGAAAAGCGCAGGCAGTTCGGGTTCTCGATCTGGGTGATTTTGCCGGTCTCGGAAGGATAACCGAGCAGGAACTGCGCCCAGGAGTTGATATCGGTGTTGCCGTTGTCGGGGGTTGCGCCGCCGTTCAGCGCCGTCAGATAGCCATTGAACCCGAAAGTGCCGCGCGCGGTGCCGAACGTTCCGCCCTGCGGCTGGAACTGATTGAGCGCGTACTTATCGTATTCGAAACCGAAGCGCAGGTTGTGAGTCCCCTTGAGCTTGGTCAGGTTGATGGCGGTGGTGTACTGGTTGTCGCGGAATTTGAACGGGCTGCCGGTATTGGTGTTGCCGATATTGGCGACGTTGGTGATCTGGAACCCCGGGATGCCCTGATAGTTCACGCCGGTTCCGTTGGTGCCCGGAATTTTCAGCGTGTTGAGTCCGAAATCCCCAACCGGTTCGTCGCCATTGGCGCCGATGCTCTGGCGGGTGTAGCCGATGTTGCCGTCCAACAGGAGCGTGGGCGAAATGGTATCGGTGAAACCGGCTGCGGTGGTCTGGACGAGGCCGCCGGCGTTAACGGGGTTACCTCCGCCAAACGCGTCGCCTTCGGCCTCTCCCAGGACAAATGGGGCGACGATGTCGATGGGCGAAAAGCTATAGCGGCCCCAAACCATCGTCTTGTCGGTGGGGTTGTAAGTGACCTTGTAATCCCAGTTGTTACGGTTGTATTGGGTGACGCCGTAGGCGTCATAGTTGAGCGTGTCGTTGGTCGCGTTCGGCCTGGTCAATGTGGTGGGCAGAAGACCCGCCAAAGTGGCTGAGGCCGGATTGATGCGGCTGGGGGGAATGATATTCCCGGTGAAAGGTGTGCGGCCGGTGCCATTCGCGTTGCCGGTGAGCGGATCGTAAATTGTGATGGGGGTGGCGAAGTTGAGCGCGGCGCTCATGTCCCCCGTGCGAAAGGCCGCCGTCGGCAGCGTCAGGTTCGTGTCGGATGAGTATACACGCCGCTTGGTTCCCATGAAATCCAGGAAGAAGAACAGCTTGTTCTTGCCATGCACCACCTTGGGAATCCAGATCGGGCCGCCCAGCGCGAACCCATAATTGTTGAAGACGTTCTTGCCCAGCCTGCCGGGATGGGAGAAATAGTTATTCACCGCGGCGAGGTCCTGATTCTGGTTGTTCTCATACGCCACCCCGTGCAATTGGTTGGTGCCGGACTTGATGGTGACGTTGGTCGCCACACCGCCCGCCGCGCCCTGCTCGGCGTCGAAATCGTTGGTGCTCACATCGACAGATTGGATGGCTTCCGGCGGCGGCACGTAAGCGACGTTGACGGGCAGCCACGGATACGAAATGGAGGTTCCGTCCAGCTTCGTGCTGTTGCCGGTGGAGGAGACGCCGTTCATGAACAGCGTGACGGCGCGCATCGGATTGCCGGCCTCCGAATTGGCTTCGGGGCTGGCGATGATTCCCGCGCCGGGAACCAGGAACAAGAGACGCTGGAAGTTCTTGCCTTCGCCGCCGGTAACCGGCAGTTCTTCCACTTCTTGAGCCGTGACTTGCGCCTCGATATCGGCTTTGTCGGCCTGCAGCACCACGGCATCGGCGCGAACCTCCATGGTCGCGGTGGTTTGCGCAATCTGGAGTTGCACGTCCACGCGACGAACCTCGTCGTTACTCACCTGAACGCCGGTCTCGGCAAAGTTGGTAAACGATTTGGCAGAAATCGTGACCGTGTAGAGTCCTGCCTGAATGTTGCTGAAGCGGTATATGCCGTGCTCGTCAGTAGCCGATTCGCTATGAACGCCCGTAGCCGCGTTGAGCGCCTCGATCTTGGCGCCCGGAATCGCGGCACCAGTCGGATCGGTCACGTTTCCGGTGAGCGATCCGTACAGGACCTGGGCCGCAGCGAAGCGCCCGGCGGCCGCGACTGCGAGTAGAACAAAAGCGAAGCGGACCAAATAAAGACCCCATTTTCTCATACTTGTCCCCAACCTCTCGAAATTTAGTTTTGCACTCAAACTAAATATACGGCTACGCAAAAAAATGTCAAGGAGAAAAAACGAAGGAATTGCAGGTGCCCTCGGCGGAATGCCCGTAGATCCAAGAGCGCTAGTCACCGACTCCGCCCGGAAGTCGCGGCGTCGCTACCGGCGGTCACCCCTGTTTTTGAGGCGCCTGCCGATGCCGGCGCCCCGTGGATGTGGCATCGCGTGCCCATCCCTTGGATTGCCACGTAACCGTCGACCCTATCCACGACCGGGGCGCCCGCGCAACCCGGCAAGGGCTGCTTGCCCGCCGATCTTCGACCGGATGACTGAGGCTCAAACTTAATATCACGGAATGTAAAACCGAGTACGGATTGTCAACTAAAGGCCAGTTCGCGTTAAAGTGCCGAGGCGCGCCGGAGTCGTCAACCCGGCGGTAATCAGACAGTGCGATCTGAAATCTGGTATGAATGAATCGATGAGTGGCCAAGCATCGGTTCTGCGCTCCAAGCTGGAGCGGCGAAAAGCCCTGGTGGTACCAGGGTGTCACGACGCACTGAGCGCCAAAATCGTCGAAAGCACGGGATTTGCGGCGACACAGATCAGCGGCTTCGGGGTTGCCGGGAGCCTTATCGGCATGCCGGATGTCGGACTGGTGGATATGAAGGACATCCTGGATATCACGGGGCATATCGCGCGGGCGGTGGCCATTCCAGTGATGGCGGACATCGACACGGGCGGTGGCAATGCGCTGAATGCCGCGGCCATCACCGAGCGGCTGATCGAGATGAATGTGGCGGGAGTAAACATCGAGGACCAGGTGTTCCCCAAGCGGTGCGGGCACATGGAAGGCAAGCAGGTAATCCCGGCCGAGGAGATGGCGGGGAAAGTCCGGGCCATGGTGGACGCGCGTGCGCGGCTGGGCGCCGACATCGTCATCAACGCGCGCACGGATTCCTGCGCCGTGAATGGGCTGCGCGACGCGATCTTCCGCGCCAACCTGTACCTGGACGCCGGCGCCGATATGGTCTTTCTGGACGGGATCGGAACACGGGCGGACATCGAGCGCGCGGTGCGCGACATCCGTGGGCTTCTTTCCGTGAACCTGATGGACGCGGTTACGGGCGTAAAGACGGAACTGATTCCGATTCCCGAACTGGCGGCCATGGGCGTGGCGCGAGTGAGCATCCCAGTGGCTTCGATCATGGTGATGCACAAAGCCCTGACGGATTTCTTCACGGCGCTGAAGGCCTCGCCGACCGGGATTCTGGCGGGTGAGACGCGGCGGCTCTCGAGTTTTGCGGACTACACCAGGTTTGTGGGGCTGCCGGAGTATCGCAATTTGGAACACAGATACCTGCCGGCGACGGTCGCGACGAAGTAGGGAGCTGTCATGGGCATGACACTGGCGGAGAAGATTCTGGCCCGCGCCTCGGGGCGCGAGGCAGTCACACCGGATGAAATCGTGGTGGCCCGCGTGGACCTGGCGATGAGCCACGAGAATGCCGACCTGGTGCGCAAGAGCTTCCTCGAGATTGGCGCGCCGAAGGTGTGGGACCCGTCGAAGATCGTGATCATCTTCGACCACCGGGTGCCCGCCGAATCGGAGAAGACCGCTACGACGCACAAGGCGGTGCGCGAGTTTGCGGCCGCGCAGGGAATCCAGCATTTCTACGATGTGGGCCGCGGCGGCATTTGCCATCAGGTGCTGCCGGAGAACGGACATGTTCTGCCCGGAATGGTGCTGGTGGGGACGGATTCGCACACCACCACGCACGGGGCGTTCGGCGCCTTCGCCACAGGCATTGGCGCGACGGAGATGGCGGGGGTCTGGACCGAGGGCACGCTGTGGTTCAAGGTGCCGGCCACGCTGCGCATCGAGGTGGAAGGCGAGTTGCGGCCGTGGATCTCGGCGAAGGACCTGATTCTGTACACGATCGGCAGGCTCGGAGCGGCCGGAGCGGATTACCGCGCGGTGGAATTCGACGGCTCGGCCATCCGGCGGATGACGGTGGCGTCACGGATGGTGCTGGCCAACCTCTCGATGGAGATGGGAGCGAAGGTAGCATTCACGCCGGTGGATGAGACGCTGCGGGACTGGCTGCGCGCACGGACGCCGGGGCGGCTGGAAAAGATCGGGCCGGACGCGGATGCGCGTTACGAGCGGGTGCTCAAGATCGACGCTGGAGAGGACCTGGCGGAGCCGCAGATTGCCTGTCCGCACGCGGTGGACAATGTTCATCCGCTCTCGGCGCTGGGCGAAGTCCCGGTGCACCAGGCGGTTTTGGGATCATGCACCAACGGGCGGCTGGAAGACCTGGAGATCGCAGCGCGCATCCTGGCGGGGCGGAGTGTGCATCGGAGGACGCGGCTGGTGGTGATCCCGGCGTCACAGCAGATTTATCGCGACGCGATGCGCCTGGGATACCTGGACACGCTGGTGGCGGCCGGCGGGATGATCGCTCCGCCGGGTTGCGGCCCGTGCGTAGGAGTGCACCAGGGGATTCTGGCGGCCGGCGAGGTTTGTGTCTCGTCGACCAACCGGAACTTCCTCGGACGGATGGGCAGCAAGGATTCGAAGGTGTACCTGGCCAGCCCGGCGGTGGTGGCGGCGTCGGCGGTGGCGGGGCGGTTGGAGCATCCGGGGTCGATTGTGAGGGAGAGCGAACCATGTCTGGCGGAAGCCTGAAGTTGCGCGGAGCGGTGCGGGCGGTGCTCGGGGACAACATCGATACGGACATGATTTTTCCGGGCCGGTATCTGAATATTACGGACCGGGAGTTGACGGCGGAGCACCTGTTCGAACTGGCGTATCCGGAGATCCGCGCGGCGATCCGGCCCGGCGAGTTTATCGTGGCGGGCAAGAACTTCGGCTGTGGATCGAGCCGGGAACAGGCAGCGGCGGCGCTGAAGTTCGCCGGTGTGGGCGCGGTAATCGCGGGCTCGTTCGCCCGCATCTTCTACCGGAATTCCATCAACCTGGGGCTGCCGGCGGTGATCGCGCCGGAGGCCGCAGTGGCGTGCGCGGCGGGCGACGAACTGGAGTTGGATCTGGCGGCGGGAGAGATTCGAAACGTGACACGGGATCGCACGATCGCGGCTGCCAAGCTGGATGCGCGGGCCGTCGAGCTGATCACGGCGGGTGGGTTGATCGCCTATTTGAAGCGGAAATGCGCGGCCTGAAAGCCGGGAAGGAGGGCGGAATGAGCAGATACCGGATTGCCTGGCTGCCGGGCGACGGAATCGGCCAGGAGGTGTGCGAGGCGGCGCGCGTGGTGCTGGACGCGGCGGGGTTCGCGGCGGACTACCTGCCGGGGGACATCGGGTGGGAGTACTGGCGGCGCGAAGGAGATGCGCTTCCGGCGCGGACGCTCGACCTGCTGCGGCAGACCGACTGCGCATTCTTCGGCGCCATCACCTCGAAGCCGGCTTCCGTGGCAGTGCGGGAGCTGGCGCCGGAACTGCGGGACCGCGGACTAACCTATCGCAGCCCGATCGTCCGCATGCGGCAGATGCTGGACCTGTACGTCTGCCTGCGGCCCTGCCGCGCGTTTCCCGGGAACCCGCTCAACTACCGCGAGAATATCGACCTGGTGGTGTTCCGGGAAAACACCGAGGGCATGTACATCGGCGTGGAGTTCCCGAGGATTCCGCAGGAATTCCGCGTAGTTCCGGCGATGGCCCAGCTTCCCGACGGCGCGGCCATTTCGATCCGGAGCGTGACCTATGGGGCTTCCCGCCGGATTGTGGAGGCGGCCTTCGAATACGCGGTAAAGCGCGGACGCCGCAAAGTCACCGCGGTGCACAAGGCCAACGTGCTACGCGCCACCTGCGGGGTCTTTCTGGAGGCGGCGCAGGAAGTGGCCGGGCGTTATCCGCAGATCGAATTCGACACCGCCAACGTGGACGCCATGAGCATGTGGCTGCTCAAGAATCCGCTGAACTACGACGTGATCGTGACCACCAACCTGTTCGGCGACATACTTTCGGACCTCTGCGCCCAGATGGTGGGCGGCATGGGGTTCGCATACAGCGGGAACATCGGCGACGCGTACGCGGTCTTCGAGCCGACGCACGGGTCGGCGCCGAAATACGCCGGGCAGTACCGCGTCAACCCGCTGGCGACGATTCTGGCTGCCGGAATGATGCTGGAATGGCTCGGGGAAGTGGACAAGGCAGGGGAGATCGAACGCGCGGTCTCCGAAGTGGTCGCTCAGGGAGCGACGAGAACATACGACATGGGAGGCAACGCGGGAACCATGGATGTCGCCCACGCCGTTGCCGCGTGTCTTCAGCACACGCACGCCGCGAGGTAACGCACATGCTGCAGGTCCGATCAACGCATGGATTTCACGCGACCGAAACCCGGTTGCGAACGGCCACCGAACAAGCCGGCGGCAGCGTTCTGGCCATCACTGACATGGGCGAGTTGTTGCGCCTGGGTGCGGCCGAAGGCAGGGCCGAACCCGCGGCAGCGATGGTATTGACGCTGTGCTTCACCGACCTCTACGCGCCGCTGCTGGTGTCCGACATTCGTTTCGCGGCGTTCCTGCCGTTGCGGGTGGCGGTCTGTGAGAGAGCCGGGGGCACATTCCTGGAATCCATCTCGCCGCGCGAGTGCTGCCGGGAAATGAACCGCTTGGACCTGGAACCCCTGGCCACGCGACTGGAGGAGCGGTTACGGAGCGTGATCGAGACGGCGGCCGTTTCCGCCGCGACAATCATGGAACCACATAAGCCGACCGAGGCCCAGGTGAATATGCGGGCGGCGCTGCCGCAGCGCGTGGACTGCCTCGGGACAAAGATCGAGGACCTGGCTGGTACGGGGAAGGTCGACTCCCAAGGCGGGTGACGCTCCTGAGGGCGCAGCAAACAGCGAATCATGTCGGGCCTCGTTCCAAAGCCATCCTTAGTCCAGATCAGCGCGACGAAGCCGACCGACAGGGTCAAGACCCTCCAGATGAAGAATATCAACCAGCCGGAGCGATTGGTTGGAGATTGATTCGATCGACAGTTAGCT
>Ga0181517_10003246_pt1 | contig 15618 bp, 11 predicted proteins | sample PEATcosm2014_Bin_31_FD_119748 | JGI IMG/M metagenome (GOLD analysis project Ga0181517, IMG submission 119748) | Peatland microbial communities from MTU Mesocosm Facility, Houghton, MI, USA - PEATcosm2014_Bin01_30_metaG | ecosystem: Environmental > Terrestrial > Soil > Wetlands > Peat | place... | reverse complement strand
GGGTTTGAAGACCCCGGCGGGGAGTTTGATGATGGCTTCGAGCTGGTTTTCTTCTACCAGGAGTTTGCGCAGGGCGACGTGGGCGCCGCTGGAGCCGAACAGGACGCCGTCGGGGACGATGACGGCGCAGCGGCCGCCGAGCTTGAGCATCCGTAGCATCAGCACGACAAAAAGCAATTCAGTTTTCTTGGTCTTCACCTTGGCTGTCAGCGACGGATGCACATCGGAAGAGTCGAGGCTGCCTTTGAAGGGCGGGTTGGCCAGGACGATATCGAAGCGATCGGACGCGATGGCCGGGCGGCGTTCGGGGAAACTGTTGGAGAGCGTATCCTGGTAGTCGATGTTGGGGTTTTCGACGCCGTGGAGCATCATGTTCATGGCGGCGATGCGGAGCATGGTGACGTCGAAATCGAAGCCGTAGAACATGTCGCGCTGGATGTGGGTGCGGTATGGTTCCAGCAGGTCGCCGCTGTAGATGGGGATTTTTTCGCCTTCGGTTTCTTCGTAGATGATGCCTTGCGGGGAGGTGTTGTGCTGGTAGAGATAGTCCAGGACGGAGACGAGGAAGCCACCGGTGCCGCTGGCGGGATCGCCGACGACATCGGTGGGCTTGGGGGCGATGAGGTCCACCATGAGGCGGATGATGTGGCGCGGGGTGCGGAACTGGCCGTTGATGCCGGCCGTGGTCAGTTTGCTGAGCAGGTATTCGTAGAGGTCGCCCTTGGTATCGCCCTGCGCGAGGGGAAGGTCGTTGATCATAGACATGGCCCGGACCAGCAGGCTGGGCTTGACGATCATCAGGTTGGCATCCTGCATGTATTTGCCGAAGGTGGATTCGGAACCGGCCATATCGCGCAGATGTGGGAAGACCTCATCGCGCATGATCTTGAGGAGTTGCTCGCCGCCGAGCTTCATGAGGTTTTGCCAGCGCAGATGCTGCTGGCTGGCATTGAAGCTGCCTTTGAAGGCGACTTTGCGCTTCTCGGCCTGTTTCTGGCGGCGGTCTTCGGAGATGTCGAGCAGGCGGATGAACATCAGGAAGGAGATCTGTTCGATGACCGTCAGGGGATTGGTGATTCCGCCGGTCCAGAACTCGGTCCAGAGCTTATCCACGCGATTTCTGAGGGCGCCGGTGATCATGCGGGGGACTGGTCCTTTCCATTCGGGACTGCGGGGGAAAACGTTTCCAGAAGGGAGAGCAACTCGTCGAGCTGGCCGGGCTCCTGGAACAGACCGTCGGGGCCGTCGCTATGCAGCGACGTGAACGGGGCTTCGTAAAGGCGGCCGATTTCGATGCGGCCGTATTTGCTGATGTAGTTCTGGAGCAGGTCGAGAAACTTGATCTGGCGGGAATTCATGGACGGGTGCTTCTGGACGAATTTTTCGAAGCGGTCGGCGACGGCGGCGGCGTCGAGGCCGATGATGCTGCGGATGGCGAGATCGAGATGGCCGGCGGTTTCGGGGTAGTAGTCGATCAGGTCGGACAGATCGAGATCGGGGTTCTGGGTCAGCACGAGCGAATTGAGCGCCGCCAGGTCGTCCTCAGAGACCGGCTGGCCCGCTTTGATGCGCTTGAGCGTCGGGTTGTTGTCGAAAAGGTCGTGCAAAACCTGCTCGACGCGCTTGCGGTAGGCGGCCAATTCCAGTCCGGCCAGTTTGGGTTTGTATTCCTTGCGCTTGACCTGGGATTCATCTTCCTTCACGTCAACTATCTTGGGCGGCAGACTGCCTGAAGCGGGAACGAGGCGATAACGCATGATGCCGCGCAGTTGCTCACGGGCCTCGTCCAGGGATTTGACGGAGACGGCATCCCAAAACGCCTGGGTGCGCAGAGAAGCGAGCATCTCGGCCCGCGCCCTGACGGGATTGAGGTGCATCTGAAGTTGATCCACTGAATTGAGCAACTCATCCTTTAGGTCAATGAACCGGCCGGACTGCCGCAGCAGTTCGACCTGCATCTTGGCGATGAGATTATCCAGCGCGAAGGCCGATACGTCACCATCGGCGTCGCGCCACTGCATCAGGGGCGCGATGTCCTGGAGGAGAACGGCGCGCGTGGCAGGTTGATATTGCTTGTGCGCCAACTCGTTCTGGGCGACCTGAACCTGTTTCCATTTCTCCTTTACGGCGATCGTCTTTTCCGGCAGATCGGCGATGTCCTTTCCGAGCAGCTTCATGGCGATGTCGAGCGCGACCAGATCGGGCTTGTTCTGCGCAACGTCAGCCAGGGTGATGCGCGACTCGAACAGCCGTTGAAGGAGCGATTTGCTGTCGGACGGTTCGCTGGGCTGGTAGAGATAGTCAAAGAACTCAAAGACCTTCCAATGGTCAAAGACCATGAAATGCGTCTTGTGCTTGCCGGGGCCGAACAGGTTTTCGCGCAAGCGGGTGCCGCGGCCGAGCATCTGCCAGAACTTGACGAAAGAGAAGATCGGCTTGGCGAAGACCAGGTTCACCACTTCGGGCACGTCGATGCCGGTATCCAGCATGTCAACGGAGACGGCAATGGTGAGCGGATTTTCCGGGTCTTTGAACTCATCGATCAGTTCCTCGGCGCGCGGGTCGTAGTTGTCGATGACTCGACAGAACTTGCCGCCGTATTGCGGATACAGCTCGTCGAACAGACTTTGGAGCAGAATCGCGTGGTTGTGATTGCGGGCGAAGATGATCGTTTTGCCGAGCTGAGTGCCGTCCCTGATTTTGATGCCGTTCTCCATCAGGTTGCGCAGAACGAGACGGTTGGTATCCTTGTTGAAGATCGCCTTATTCACCTGGGCCGGCTCAAACTCAATCGCATCCGGCTCAACCTCCTGCTCTTCGAGTTGGCGGCGCTGGTCCTCCGGCATCTGCGAGTATTTGATACCCAACTCCATGAACGGCGTAGTGTGCGTCTCGACCTTGAACGGAACGAGAAAGGGCGGGTTATGACTGATCGCTTCTTCGTAGCTGTAAAAGGCCGTCGGATCGCGGTCCTCGCACCCGAAGAGCTTGTATGTATTTCGTGAGATGAACTGCACGGGCGTGGCTGTCAGGCCGACCTTCGGCGCGTCGAAATAGAGGAACAGGTCGCGATAGCGATTGTAGATGCTGCGGTGCGATTCGTCGGCGATGATCAGGTCGAAGAACCCAACATCGAACGTCTCGAAGCATTTCATCATTGCCGGATAGGTGGCGAGATAGATTCGACTGTCGCGGTCCTTATACGTTTCGGACGAGACGACGGTGCGCGGCTCTGACGGCACGAATTCCTTGAACGTGTTGGCGGCCTGTTTGCGAAGCTCGCGCCGATCGCAAAGGAAAAGAACACGTTTCGCCCAGCGCGCGTCGATCAAGGCATCGCTAAGCGCAACCGCCACGCGGGTTTTACCCGTGCCGGTCGCCTGAACGATGAGTGCGGAGAAATGCTTCGCCGCAAAACGCTCGATCACCTGCTTGACCGCCTGGTATTGATACATGCGGTTGATGATCCTGTCCTTGGGCGCGATTTCGGTCGCCTTTTTCCGGCGCGTGCGGTGGAAGATGCGATATTCGAGACTTTCCTTGGCGTAAAACCCGTAGACCTTCCGCTCCGGCTCGTCAACGGCATCGTTCCAAATCCAGGTCTCAAAGCCGTTCGCGTAGAAGATGATCGGACGCTGGCCGGTCATCTTTTCCAGTCCGTCGGCGTAGAGTTTCGCCTGGGTTCGGCCCTCGCCCGGATTCTTGGCGGTCTTCTTGGCTTCAATGACCGCCAGCGGTTTGCCGTTGTCGCCCCAAAGGACGTAGTCGGCGTAGCCCTTGCCGCTATCGGTTGGTTGATAGAGAACCTCGATTTCCTGACCGACGGAAGAATTGGACGCGCCATTGAGCGCCACATCCCAGCCGGCCGCGATCAGCGCCGTATCGACCAGACGTTTGCGGGTGACTGCTTCACTGAATGCCAGTGTATCGGCAGCACGCTGACCCGTGGTGAATGTGAGCCGAAGTTCAGACGCGGTGGCTTCTGCCTGCGTAGCCCTCGCACGGGTGGCTTCCAGGTCGGCAAGAAGTTGCTGCATCTGTGCTTCGGCCGCAGCGAGTTTCTCCAGAACCGCCTTTTTCTCACGCTGGAGTTCATTCTTGGAGGCCGGTGGAGCAATCGTCGGTTCAACGAAATCCGCAAAACTCGACGCTGCGGCACTGGCGAATGTCATCGCCAGCCAGCGTGCAAGGTCATAGGATTCCTTCAGGAGATATTTTGCTTGAAGGCCGGAAACGTCGCCGCCATGAGCGGCGTGGTTCCCTGTGATGCGAAGTGCGTGCAGCTTTGAGATGACCACGCGCGGCACAGCCTGAAGAAAGCCGGCGCCGCACAGCAAATCGTTTAGATTGAACTGGAATGGCTTTGTAAGGCCGAACTTGTGATAGACGTAATCGACGGCCTGCTCCGCAAAAGTTCGGAGCTTGATCGCGGCGCTCGCAGGGTCCGGCCCGGCATAGTGCTCGGCAAACGCCGCGAGCGTGGCCAAATCGGGCCACTGAGGGCGGAGAAACTCGAAGTTCTGCGACTTCATGCGATTTCTTACTGCGCAGTAGATGGCTGCATCGTCGCCTTCAATCGGCCAAGATGGTCCTGTAACAATTCGATTTGCTTCTCAAGATCGTCACGCACTTTTTCGACACGGTCGGCAATCTTCTTGCCGCTGCTCTGCACTGTGTTCGCCCAGGTCGTCACTTCATTCAACGCGACCGCATTGTGACCAATCTTGCTGACAGCCGCATCGATCTCGTCGAAGTTGGCCTCCGCTTCGGCCGACGCACGCGCTTCACGAACGGCCAATGCGCGTGCAATCGACAAGGCGCATTTTAACAAAATGTCGGTGGTTGGATCGTCTTGGTTCCAGACGACGACAATATCGCTGCCATAACGCTTCAGTGGTTCGAGGCCGGCCGGCGCAGTAGTCGCCGAGAAGACGAAGATCCCGATCTGGGCATCACGATTTTCTCGGGCCGTTTGCATCTCGGCCAAGGCGGCGTTGAGATCGTACGAACGGTCAGCTTTTGCTTCGCACACGATGCGTGCGCCCGGCGCGGCGCATTCGGGACTAAGCGCGATGACGTGATCACCAACCTTGCATCGGGACTTGGAGCCTGACGTGTCGCCGACATCGGTGAATACGTCCCCGAATCGCTGCGCGTCGGCCTGCACGACGGCTCCGACGGCATCTTGGAACTCGCCGCCGTGGCGCGTGGAGCGATCTGCTTCTTCACGACGGGCCTTCATGGATTCGAGGGCGGATCGGACTTCTGTTTGAAACACTTGGTTCGCCGTATTCTGTGCCGACAGCACGTTGACCAATTCTTGTCGGAGGCGCGAGAGCGGGGATTTGTCGTCATCGAGCGTCAGGCTCGATTTGATGGATGAATGAGTCGATTCGAGCAGTTTGGACATCTTGCTCAATGCGGAATCCTCGTTGTCCATCGAGAATTGCTCGACGATACTCCGCTGAGCACGCTCGACCTGGCGAACGAGGCGTGCAAGCGCGCCGTCCTCGTTGTCGAGGGAGAATTCCGCGCAGACCTTCGTAAGATCGGTGGCGAGGTCGCTGCGGAACCGGCCGTTTGCGTCGGTAATCCGAGTGATCAGTCGAGACAGGGCCGATTCCGGCTTGTCGAGCGAGAACTGTCCGATTACATGGTCGCGCTGCTGCTGCAACGATTGTGTCAGCACGTCAGTTAGGGCCTTGAGAATACCTTCGCTCTGCTTCGGCGATAACATGCGAAGAAGAGGACTTTGTTCGCCGACGTGCGTCGCCAGCGTACGGGCGAGCGTCGAGCCGTCGCCATTAAGGTGGCGACCCAGAAGAGACTCCAACTCACCATCTCGTTTGAGCAATCGCTCCAGTCGCTGTGGAAGCTGTCCGTCGGTTGGATCGAAATACTGCTTCAATGCCGAAGTCAGGCCGGTCAGCATCTGGTTGGATCGTTCCGTCAATAGGTCACGCACGTTCGAAACCAGCATCTCACCCTCACGCCGGACGATACCGCTGTCGATAACGCCCGAGGCCTGGCGCAGAGCCAGCGCACCGAGACGCAACGCGGCCAGCGCATAACTTGTTCGAGCATCGCAATCGACGTGGCGCGAAAGCTCAAGGATGGTCTCTGGATCCCGAACGTCCAGCTCCAGATGAATGAGACGTGGAACGTCGATATGTTGCGGCATGTCGGTTTCGATCGCAGTTTCAATCACTGGATACTCCTCATTGGATCAACTCCGATCAGGGTGTAGCGAGGAACGTGCCAAAGACTTTGAAAATCGCAACTCGTTGAGCATGCCAAGGTTAACCGATCGCCGTCGCACGCCAAGGGGAGACGAATTGAAACCGCAGTTACATTTACGACAACTGGAATTCACTTTGCTGGCCCCCTCTGGTATTTCAGAACTGCCTGTGGAGTGCAACCCAGCAGTTTCGCTGCGCGGGTCGCGTTGCCCTGAGTGGCGGCAAGCGCTCGGGTGTAGAGACGTGTGCGAACTTGGGATATGAATTCGTCGAGCGAGAATCCTTCGTGGGGTTCGGGCAAGCTGTCGAGACTTTTCTGGGGCGAGGGCGGCTGCAGCTTCAGGTGTTCGGACTCAACCAGGCCCGTCGTGGCGACGATCGCCGCGGACTGCACGGCGTTACGCAGCTCTCGGACATTTCCCGGCCAGTCGTGGGACTGGAGGCTCGATAAGGCGTCGGCGTTAAACTGACGCGGTTTGCCTAGACGAGCGTTGATCTCATCCAGAAAGAAGACGGCAAGTTTCGGGATGTCGCTTCGTCGGTCTCGTAATGCGGGTATGCGCACCTGTCCCACAGCGAGCCGGTAATAGAGGTCTTCCCGAAACCGACCCGACTGAACGGCTGCCTGGAGGTCAGCATTTGTGGCCGCGACAACGCGACAATTTACATTGACGGCTCTTCCGGAACCAAGCGGCTCGATAACACCATCCTGCAAAGCACGAAGCAATTTGGCTTGAGCGTCCATCGGCAATTCGGCCACTTCATCCAAAAACAGCGTGCCTCCGTCCGCCATTTTGAATTTGCCAGGCTGGTCACTCGTCGCACCTGTGAATGCCCCGCGCTGATGGCCGAACAACGTGCTCTCGGCCAAGTCCTTGGGAATGGCAGCACAGTTAACTGCCACAAATGATCTGGCGGCACGGTCGGAAAGATGATGTATCAGTTGGGCGATCTTTTCCTTGCCAGTGCCTGACTCACCGAGAATTAGCACGGGTACGTCGGCGCGGGCGAATAGAGCGGCCGTCTGGATTGCTGTCAGCATCGCGGGATGATCGCCAACAATGCCCAACTTCGTCACCAGGTGTGAAAAATCTTGCTTGTCGCCATCATCGAGTTCTACCTCGGCCCAGATTCGGGCTCGCACGGTTGGGAACTCCGGCCGTGACACATCGATTTCCATCAACGATGGCTTTTGGGCCGTAACGAACTTCACGTTGCGCATGTGCAGTAGCGTGGCAGGGATTTCGTTGCTGGCCGCAAGCAAGACCCAGCAAGCGTGCATCTGTGGCGTGCCGGATGCAGTTCCAATACAATACGTGGCACCCGGCGCCGCGTCGGTTATCACCCGAAATGCACGGCGCATCGAAGCCAAGATCGCGAAATAGTCGGTTGGGTCTTCGAGTGGAAAATGCTGAACTTCCACTCTTATCTTTGGATGACGCGCCGCGATTTCTCGCTGCGTTTCTTCCGTTCGGTCAAGCGTATTCGGCGTGGAGAATAGGACGACGCGATCGAACGTCCGAGCGCGCAAGAGACTCAGAACTGGGCCTTCCTGCTCGCTACCAGCAACACCAGCCGCCGCGAATGGATCGTGAAATCCGGTAAAGGTGAGTAACACTCGCTCACGGGCCCTTTCGTCCGGCTGCTCGTGGGCGGCGCCGGGGCAGTTTTTCTTGGGAGCCTTCACGCCGGGTATTGTAACCCAAGTTGGGGGATTTTGAACTCAAGTTGACAACGGCTTTGTCTATAGACTTGCGCCAGGATGTCCCCATGTCTCATCTGCAATGGATCGCCAGCGCCGACTGGCACCGGACCACAACGATGGAGATCGGGCAGAGTTGAACGTATTGGATTGTATTTAGCATAAAAACGACAAATGAATATAAGCTCTATTATTATCAGGATTTATGCGTGTGACTTGTTTGGCGCGAGTTTTTTCCTTGGCGTAATTCCTGTAAGTCATGGCGCTAAAATAAGTAAGGAAGATGTCCGTAGTGAACTGTATAATTTGTCCCATTTCTGCCCAAAAATGTGACTTGTGGCAAAAAAGCGATCAAAATGAACAATTACCACTGAATTACGCCCGCGGCCACTCCCATGATAACCACCGGCCGGCAAAAGTCGAAGGGTATTTGGCGTTTTGGTAAGCTGCCGGGCATGGCAAATCTCCCAAAGCTCCCTGGCGGGAAGTTGATCCGGCACGCGGCGGCGGGGGGGATCATCGGGGTCTTGGCGATTGGGCTGGTGGCGGCTATGGCGGCGACGCCGGGGGTGCGCGCGCCGATGGGGTTGCTCAATAATGTCATGTACGATGCGTTCTATAGGCGACGGCCGGTGGAGAATCAGGAGAAGGGGCCGATCGTCATCATCGCGGTGGACGATCGCAGTTTGGATATGGTGGACCAGCAAAAGGGCGTCGGCTGGCCGTGGCCGCGGATGATCTGGGGGGCGGTCATCCAATTCTGCAATGCACATGGGGCCAAGGCGGTGGCGTTCGATCTGACGTTCAGCCAGCATGCGGTATCCGGTGACGATCCGGCACTGGCGGCAGCGGCGGATGCGTCGAAGATACCGGTGGTTTTCGCCAACATGGAACTGCCCGACGGCGACTGGGACCGCTTCACGCCGCCGTGCAAAAAGAAGCCGGTGTTCGGGGCGGTCAATTTCGATCAGGATGTGGCGCGCTGGTATTACCCGGTCACGGCGAAGGGAAACGATTCGCTGGCGCTGGCGACGATCAAGGCGGCCGGTCTGATTGCCAGATGGCCGACGACGCAGCCGTTTCTCTTGCGGTTTTACGGTCCGCAGCAGTACACGGATCGGGATGGCAAGACGCAGCGGACGTTCAAATATCTTTCGGCAATTAACGTGCTGGCGGCGATCGGCAATCCGACGACGCGCGGGCTGGCGGACAACGGGATATCGGACTCGGATTTCCGCGGCAAGATCGTGATCGTAGCCGGTACGTCGGCCGGTACGTATGACCTCAAGAGCACACCGCTTTCGGACGTGACGCCGGGGGCGGAACTGCACGCGACGGCGATCCAGAACATGCTGGATGCGATGCGGGTTGAGCCAGTGGGGACGGCGTGGCGACTGGCGATGGGGTTGCTGGCGGCGATCTTTGGCGCATGCGGGGCGATTTTGCCGCGGCGGATGTGGGTGAAATTGCTGCTGGCGGCGGTGGCGTTCGCGCTGGCGGTGGGGGTGCCGATGGAATTGTTCCAGGGCTGGACGATTCGATGGCTGGCGCCGGCGGAACCGATGCTGGCGTCGATCGTCGCGGTAGTAGCGGGGATGGCGTGGAGCTATCTGGTCGAGAACCGCGACCGGCGGCTGTTCGTCAAGGCGCTGTCGCAATATGTATCGCCAGCCGTGGCAGCCGATCTGGAGCGGAACCGTGACAGCCTCAAGATCGACAGCGAGCGTCGCGAGATGACCGTCATGTTTACGGACATCGCGGGATTCACAGATCTCAGCGAGAAGCTCGAGCCCGAGCGGCTGAGCGAGCTTCTGCGGTTCTATTTCGGGCAGATGACGCATCTTATATGGCAACAGGAGGGGACGCTGGACAAATTCGTGGGCGATGCGATTGTCGCGTTCTGGAACCCGCCGATCTCGCCGCAGCCGGACCATGCACTGCGCGCCTGTCGTGCGGCGGTGGCGATGCGGCAGCGCGAAATCGACATGACCGAGGAACTCAATCGTCGTGGCGGGAACAACATGCACACGCGGATCGGCCTGAACACCGGCGCGATGGCGGCCGGGACGTTCGGATCGGATCAGAAGTTCAACTACACCGTCATGGGCGATTCGGTGAACCTGGCCAGCCGGCTGGAGGCGGCGAACAAGTTTTATGGCACGCGACTGCTTATCAGCCAGCCGACGGCGGATGAAGTGCGGCCGCAGTTTCTCCTGCGGAAGGTGGATGTGATCGCGGTGAAAGGCCGCACGCAGCCGATGGCGGTGTTCGAGCCGCTGGCCGAGGGCGCCGGCACGGATGTGCTGCGCGATCTGGCGGCGCGTTACGAATCGGCGCTGGAACGATACACCGGGCGCTATTGGTCGGATGCCCAGGCGATTCTGCGGACGCTGCAAAAAGACTTCCCCGACGACGGGCCGACCGGTACACTGCTCAATCGCGTCGTCGAATTCGCGGCCGATCCGCCCGGCGACGATTGGGACGGCGTCTATCGGTATAAGAGCAAGTGACGGCGGCGAGTTCGGCGCGATGCACGGCGAGATATGTGGCAAAGGGTTGTTATGAAGCGAAAAATTCGATCGCGGCGATGGCCGGCTGTGGTGCTTGGCATGGCGATGCTGGGCGGCGTCAGCACGGCATTGGCCGAGACGGTTTACGTGACGGACACGGCCAATGTGCTGTCGGATGAGGGGCCGGCCGCAACGCTCCTGGCGACCGCGCCGCAGGGCACGGCGATGACGGTGATCGCGCGGAATGGGGACTGGATCAACGTTCAGGTGACGCTCGCCGACGGCAGCACGGTAACCGGTTGGGTGTTCTCGTCCAACGTGCAATCGACCAGGCCGGGCGGCGATTTCTTCAGCGGCTTAACCGGCGGCGGCAATGCCACGGCATCGGACGTCAGCGCATCGGCCGCGAGCAAGGGACTTAACCCCGAGGCGGCCGATTGGGCCAAGAACAATAACCTCGACCCGACGCTGGAGTTGAAGATGGAAAAGGATCGCAGCCTGGTGACGCCGGCCGATCTGGCCGCATTCCGCACGCTGTCGGATGGAACGAAACTTGGCAGGTGATCGGCGCGGTTTGGTCGAGGGAGTTTTGCGAACGGTTGAAGGCTTCTCATAATGGACCGGGCGGATTTGCCGCTCGTGCATCACATGCGAAAATTGCTCATGAGGGGATTGCTGGCGGCGGGTGTTTTGACCGGCCTCTTCGGATGCAAGGGCGCCATCAATAACATGGACATCGGCCAAATGGTGCAGGGCGGCGGCACGGCCCTGCGGGCCGCCAACATGAGCGAAAAGGACGAGGACAGCCTCGGCCAGTCGATCGCGATCAAGGCGACTAACACCTACGGCCTGTACGGCGACGACGGTCTGACCAGGTACGTCGAACTGGTCGGCGAGGTTGTTGCCACCGCCTCGCCGCGCCCCGATCTCATGTACAGATACGCCATCCTGAAATCGGACACTGAGATCAACGCCTTCAGCGGGCCGCATGGATATATCCTGATCACGCACGGCCTGCTCTTGCAGATTCACAATGAAGCCGAACTGGCCGGCGTGCTGGCGCATGAGACGACACACATCTGCAACCACGACGGCCTGGAAGCCGCGAAAAAGGCCGGCGAATTTGCCGGCCTGACCCAGGTCGCCAGCGGCGCGGCACGAACGCAGGCGTACGCCAATGCGGCTGGCAGCACCATCTCGGAAGTGATGGAATCCGGCTACGACAAGGACCAGGAATTCGCCGCCGACGCCGGCGCGGTCAAGATGATGGCCGCCGCCAAGTATGACCCGCATCAATACCTCAATTTCCTGATCCGCCTGCAAACGCTCTCGGCGGCCAAGGGCGGCGGCATCATGAGCACGCACCCCGGCCTGCCCGACCGCATCAAGAAAGTCCAGGACGCCATCAAGAAACTCGGTACCAACGCCAAAGGGGAAATTCTGCAGGATCGCTGGGTCCAGTACACGCACATCGGCACGGTCAGCACCAGCATCGACGGCGATGATCTGGCGGCGGACGCTGTGATGCCATGAAGTTGCGGACGGCCGCCCGCGGTCCGTGTTAATTTGCTTCGTAGTTGTTCACGCCATTATCGCATCGACGCCAAGACTTCCTCCGGGGTGGCAACTTCGACCCGCGAAAAGCGTGAGAAATCGCGTTTGTTGAAAGTGATGATGGTGTCCACGCCGTGGACGATCATTGCGGCGACGAGTCGAACGTCGTGAGCCATCTTGCCCTTGCAGTCGAAGTCGAGTACGAGCTTCCTCCACTGCGCGAAGATCGCTGGCGTCTCCGGCAGAAGCGTCGCTATCTTCATGAGCGTGTCGAGTCTTGCGTCGGCGGTTTCGGGCGTCATCGCCAGACCGTTGTTGGCCATCGGCCGGGTTGCCACGACCCAGAATTCGTACGCATTCTGCGGCACGATGTGGATTTGATTGCCCCGTTCAATCAGCCGTGTAATCGAATCGGCGGCCGCGGCGCTCTGAGGGTCATTGGCGTCGGCAATTTTCACCAGTACATTAGTGTCAACCAAGATTCTCATTCCCCCCGTCCCTCGTATATGCTCTCTCGGCTGTCATCCACGATATGTCCCGGCGGCAGGTGATCTTTGCCCCAGAGTCGCATCTCGGAAACCCATGCCTCCCATGCGGCGGCACGTTGTGCGGTTGTGTCACGTTCATCACTGTTGGCGGACGCCGCGACAGCCTGCTCGATGATGTCGGAAGCAACGGAGGCCATGTCTTTTCCGCGCGCTGCTGCACGTTGCGCGAGCTTCTCACGCGTTTGGGATGAGAGGCGGAGCATTAGCGAAAGCTCGGTCATTTGTGACGCCGGTGTTGACATACCATCTCCTGTCCTTGCGATTATAGCAGGCCAATGCAGCGCCATTCAATCCGAAAGGTACAGCCATGCGCAATTTGCGCAATCACCCCGGCGGCGCTTCGCCGAAAAGGGCGGATACGAATCTCGCCGGGTCGAAGGTCTCGATATCCTCCGGCGTTTCGCCCAGGCCGATGAATTTCACCGGGATGTTGAGTTGATCGCGGATGGCGATGACGACGCCGCCTTTGGCCGTGCCGTCGAGTTTGGCGACGAACAGGCCGGTGATGCCGATGGCGGCCGAGAAGTGTCTGGCCTGCTGGATGGCGTTCTGGCCGGTGGTGGCGTCCAGGACCAGCAGAACCTCGTGCGGGGCGCCCTCGATGCGCTTGGCGACGACATCGCGGATCTTGGTCAATTCGCGCATGAGGTGGTCCTGCGTGTGCAATCGGCCGGCGGTGTCCACGATGACCACATCCACGCCGCGGGCCTTGGCGCGTTCGCAGGCGTCGTAGGCGACGGCGGCGGGGTCGGAGCCCATCTTGTGCTTGACGATATCGACGCCGAGCCGGCCGGCCCAGATGGAAAGCTGCTCGACCGCCGCGGCGCGGAACGTGTCGCTGGCGCACACCAACACCGACTTGTGCATTTGGTTCTTCAGCAGCCAGGCCAGCTTGGCGATGCTGGTGGTTTTGCCGGCCCCGTTGATCCCGGCGACCAGAATGACGGTCGGGCCGCTCGGCGCCATGCGCAATTCACGATCGACATTCGCCCAGCCTTCGAGCAGTTGCTCGCGCAGCACGCCCTCGGCCTCCGAGGCATTACGGATACGGCCCAGCCGCCAACGCTCGCGGATTTCCGTCACCAGTTTCTCGACGCGGACGACACCCATGTCGGCCTGAAGAAATTTCTGCTCGACCTCATCAAGGAACGCCTGGTCGATCTGCCGGCCGGGGACGAAGAGCGTGCGGACGTCGGTATTGAGAACCGCCGCGGTTTTCTTGAGTGCGCCCTTGAGCTTGTCCAGTGTTTTGGAAAAGAAACCCATTGAAGTGATCCAGGATGAGAAATGGTCAGGTTGCGTCGGGCGGCGCCGGCTCGGCCGGTGTCGCCACCGTTATTGGTGACGATGTTACCGGTGGCACGACGACGGCCGGCGCGTCCGGCGGCGGCGCGGCGTTCTGAATTTCGTGCAGCAGGGCATCGAGGACGGCATTGACGAACGCCGAGCTTTGTTCGGTGGAAAACTCCTTGGCGAGTTCCAGAGCTTCGTCGATCGCGACAATCGGCGGCGTTTGCGTTTTGGTCAATTCCCATGTGGCAAGCCGGAGGATACTGCGATCGACGCCCGGCTGGCGGCGCGGCGGCCACTGCGGGGCCAGACGTTCAAGCCATTTGTCCGTGTCGTCGCGGATCAGCCATGCCGCGGTGGCCATCTCGATTGCCCGGTCGCGCGAGGCGGGATCGTCGGACGCCTGCAATATGGCCAGCTCCGCCTGCGGACGGTCCATCTCCCCGGCGACGTCCCAGAGGAACAGCACCTGCATGGCCATCTGACGGGTTGTGTGACGAATCGACATCGCGGCTCAGTATACAGCGCGGCGCCAGAGAGTAGAGCGCTGTGCTGCTGGAAAGGAGCGAGGAGACCCAAATTCAAATCGTGCGTGGCTCGTTTCCTTTCTACTTTCTCCTCTCTGCTCTCTTGGCCGCAGGCTGCGGCCGTCCAATCATCTCGATCGCGGCATCCGCGGCCGATCGTCCGGTGTGGCCGTGCGAGCCGCCAAGCCGGTCGGTGGCTTGTTTGATCGTGTTGGTGGTCAAAACGCCAAAAATAACCGGCAGCGATTCGTCCAGCGCGACGCGGGAAATGCCGGCGGCGCATTGGCCGGCCACAAAATCAAAATGCGGAGTCTGCCCGCGCACGACCGCGCCAAGGCAAATGACGGCCGCGTATTTGCCTGTCCGCGCCGCGCGCTGGGCGGCCAGTGGAATCTCGAACGCGCCGGGAACGCGATAGACATCGATGCGGTTCCGGGCGATGCCTCGCTCGATAAGGCGATGCAGACAGCCGGCAAGCAGGCGCTCGACGAGATTCTCATTGAACCGCGCCGCGATGATGGCAATGCGGCAGTTGCGCGGCAGGATAACGGGGCGGGCAGCGGGGGCGTTTTTGCTCATATGGTGCAGAGCGTACGATTTGGTGCCAAAATTGCGAGAGAGCGGGGCGGATGACAAGGTGAGGGTGACACGGTGACAAGGTGACGGGGAGGCCGAAACGCGTCTGCAACGCGCTCGGCGGCCTTCTCTCTTTCCCCCTCGCCCTGTACTCAGGGAGAGGGTTGGGGTGAGGGTTCTTCGGCTGGGGGCGCGGTCACGAAATACCCCCTCACCCTATCCCTCTCCCCGCGTACAGGGAGAGGGGCAAGAGGCAGCCGGCCGATTGCGTCACACACCCGACCAATACGCGTCTGCGGTGGATCTGTTTATGGCACTGTCGCCGGCGGGTAGGCTGTGCGGCGTGATCGATCGCATCGTGAGTTTCTTGCGGCTGACGCGGATGGCGCTGGTGTATACGGCCATCGCCGACAGCTTGTGCGCGATGCTGCTTTGGTCGCGGCAGCGGGCGGATGCGGCGGGGCATGCGAATATCACGCTGGAACCCCGGTGCGTGGCGGCGATGATCGTGACCTCGACGTGCCTTTACGCATTTGGAATGAGTCTCAACGACATCATCGACCGCCGGCGCGATGCGCAGATCGCGCCGGATCGGCCGTTGCCGAGCGGGCGCATCGATCCGGGTGCGGCACACGTGATCTGTTTCCTTCTGGCGGTCATGGCGGGAGTGGC
>Ga0181517_10003245_pt1 | contig 15624 bp, 11 predicted proteins | sample PEATcosm2014_Bin_31_FD_119748 | JGI IMG/M metagenome (GOLD analysis project Ga0181517, IMG submission 119748) | Peatland microbial communities from MTU Mesocosm Facility, Houghton, MI, USA - PEATcosm2014_Bin01_30_metaG | ecosystem: Environmental > Terrestrial > Soil > Wetlands > Peat | place... | reverse complement strand
GGTTGAATCGCAAGACCGCTTACGCCACGCTGGCGGCCGTGCTGGCCGCCGAGGCTGCCGACATCGACGTGTTCTGGGGGCTGGCTGGGCCGGTTGAGGAGCTGAAGCACCATCGCGGCATTACGCACACGTTCATCGCCGTGCCGGTGGTGGCGGCAGCGGCGGTGGGATTGGTGTGGGCGATTGACCGCTGGGTGCAGGCGCGGAGACGGCGAAGGCTGGCGGCTAGCCCACCGGTTGCTCCAGGCGCGGCCGGCCCAAAAGCTCTGCAGCAGATCCGTTGGGGTTGGCTTTATTTGACGGCGATGATCTCCGCGTTGAGCCATCTGCTGCTGGACTGGACGAACAACTACGGCCTGCGGCCATTTTTTCCCTTCAACCCGCGCTGGTATGCGGGCAGCTTTGTTTTTATTGCCGAGCCTATGATTTGGGCGCTGCTGGCGGCGGCGCTGGTGATTCCGGCGCTGCTGGGGCTGGTTGGCGGGGAGATTGGCGTTCGCCGCACGGCCTTTCGCGGGCGGGGCTGGGCAATCTTCGCGCTTACCGGAATAGTGCTGCTGTGGGGCTGGCGCTGGTCGGAGCATGGGCGGGCGCGGGCGCTCGCAGAAAATGCGCAGATTACATCGGCTCCCGTGAAGCGCATGGCTTTTGAGCCTTATCCCATCAATCCTTTCCGCTGGCACGCGATTCTGGAGACCGATGCGTATTACCAGACCGCCGAGATCGACACGCGCACGGGGGAGATTGTGAGCGACCCGCAGGCGGACGTGATCTACAAGCCGCCCGCGAACGCAGCCACGGAGGCAGCCAAGCGCACGCTGCTGGGGCAGGTTTATCTGGATTGGGGCGCGTGGGCGGTGGTGCGCGATGTGGGCCAGGTGCCTGCTCCGGGAATCGCTCCGCCACAATTGCCGCCCAACCGGACTTGGACTACGGTGGAGTTTACCGACCTGCGCTTCGCCTACCCGTTCCTGGGGCGGGGCGCGGAGAGAACACCAAACCGGACGCCATTGAGCGGCTGGGTTTATATCGTGGACGGCCATGACGACGCGGGCGAGGCGATGAACGGACGGGAGCAGCGGTAGGCACATCGGCTGAAATAAAAAAATTGTTCATCGCGTCAATGCGCCAGGGTTGACCCGGCGGCGCGCGACCCGCAGAATGAGATGAGCGCCGTTGTGTTCCTACGCCAACCACGAAAACTGCCGCCGAGGACCCCAGTAGCGCTGCCGGAGAGTCTTCTTCCCCTTGGAAGATGCCGGAATCCTGAATTCTGAGGTGTTCATGCCTGCTTATCTGTTGTTGCTGGTTGCCGTGTTGAGCCGTCTTCTGCCCCATCCGGGGTGGGTGAACTTTACTGCGGTGGGCGGCGCACTGCTTTACTTTGGCGCGCGGCGGCCGTGGAGGGAGATGCTGGTTCCGCTGGCCGCGCTCATGGCTACCGACTACTTCCTCACCACGTATAGCTACCACTACAACTTTGTCTGGCAGGGCTACGGGGGCACATGGGCGTGGTATCTGATGGCCATGGCGTTGGGACTGATTCTGTTGCACGCGAAGACGACCTTTGTGCGCGTGGCGGCTGGCGCGCTGCTGGGGCCGACATCGTTTTTCCTGGTCTCGAACTATGCGACATGGTTGAGCGGCTGGGCCTTTCCTTATCCGCATACGTTGAGCGGGCTGGCAGCCTGCTTTGCCGCCGGAGTGCCGTTTTACCGCAACGATTTGGCTTCGACGGCTATCGTGGCCGGGCTGGCCTTCGGGGTTCCTGTGCTGGTGCGCCGGATGAGCGCGGCGCGGACGCAAGAGGCACTGGCCGGGAAGTAAGCAAGTTAGCGAGTCAGCAAGTCAGCGAAAAGGCCCCAAAGCATCGCTTTGGGGCCTTTTGTTTGGGCGAAAACGAATTTTCCTAGCGATTTTCAGGGGTTCAATCTCACGATGTGGGAGATTTTGGGCTGGGAGTTTTTCGAGCGATATTGATTTCAAACAAGTTAAAAATAATCTGCAAGGTTTCAGGGGGAATTTATACCCCCGGTGGGTATAGGGGGAGGGGGTACGCCTTGGTGGTATAAACCGGGCGCATAACTGACAGATTGGGCTGGCAGGAGCGGGATATCGTTCTTCATGTTTCCATTGTGCGCGCCGGAAGGGAAATCATTTGCAAACCCTTGCGATGGGGGGACTGGCCCCTTCGGCTTCGCTTTGGGCAAGCTATCCAGGCGGGCGCGCTTCGCGCCTGAGTTTCGCGATCTCCCAGGTCTCAGAAATGGGCAGAGGTGCAGTCTCCGGATTGCCGGTCAATCGGGCAGTACCTGCGTATTCGGAGATCCTCCGTCAGTCACAACTGCGGTCAACGCGTGGGTTGGCGATTTTGCGCGAATCAAGAATCCCTTCCAGTGACGGCGTTTTCGGGGACTGATCTGGCGGGAGCACAAGCTCTGGAGAAAAGGCTGCTTCAAAAGGGGCGAACTTTCGCAGTGCGCCACTCGGCCACTCTTTGACGGGATCGCCAGCGTGGACGCATAATGCGGACCATGTATCCACATGCTCTCAATCTCGATGCGGCCGCGGGTCCACTGGATTGACAGCCCAGTGAGCACCTGCTAACGTGTAGTTAGCAGGTGCTCACCATGCCGACTGTATCCGCCAGACGTCACGAATCGCTGGTTTACCTGAACGAAGACGACCCGCTGTCAAAGCGCATGCTCCTTCAGACTGCGCTGCGCCTGTTTGCAGAGCGAGGCATTCACGCGGTGACCGTGCGCGATATTGCCAAAGACGCCGGGTACACCAACCCGGCGCTCTTCAAGTTCTTTGACAGCAAGGATTCGCTTGTCTTGTTTCTGTTCGAACACTGCTACGTCGATCTATGTCGGAAGCTGGAAGCGAGCTCACCGCCAACGCTGCGGTTTGCCGAGCGACTGCGAGGGATCGCTGAGGTGTTTCTGAACCAACTCGACGATGACCCGGCATCCGTTCTGTTTGTGCAGGAGCATCTACGCGAGTTGTGGCCGCGTGTGTCGCGGAAAGTCCGTGCCCACTCAATTGTCGGGCTGATCCGGCAGACGTTAGAGGCCGGCAGAGTGGAAGGCGCAGTCGGGGCGGGTTCCGATCTCGATCTTCTTGGAGCCGCGGTCATCGGCACGCTGGCGCAGTTTGCACGCCTGGCGTACTTCGGAGAGTTCAAGAAACCAGCGATCGGCTATGCGCCGGAGATCGTGAAAATTCTGTGCGGACTCACGGCGCAATAGCGCGGATTCCGGTGGTTCAAATTGAGAAGTGAGGATGAAATGGCACAAGAGAACAGAACGTTGTTCCTTCTGGGCGCCGGTGGATTCATCGGAAGCTGCACCGCCCAGGAAGCGCTGCGGCAGGGATGGCAAGTCGTCGCAGTTGCTCGCGATCCGGAGAAGATCAAGCGGCTCGCCGCCCAAGGGGTTTGCACCATCCAGGGAGGCGCGGCTCGACCGGCCGAATGGATTCAGGAAGCGGAGGGAGCCGATGTGCTGATCGATCTGATTCAGCCGAAGCTCCCGGAGCGAATCGGAGTAGTGCAAATTGAGAGAGCCGCTGCCGAGCGACTCGCCATCACGGAGCGAATCCTGGAAGCACTAGAGAAGATTCCTGAACATTTGCGCCCCATGCTGTTCTCGGTCAGTGGGCTTGACGACCTGGTCCCAGATTCCAAAGGCCAGGTTTCGGAGTTGTCCCGGCTGAGGGAAGTGCCTCGCGGCTTCTCATATATTGGAATCCCTGTGCGGAGGTTGATCGAAGCAAGCGGAAGCGCTTGCGCGTTCCTCTATCTGGCAACGGTGTATGGCCCAGGGAAGGCATTTGCCGGAAGCGTGTTTCCGAAGATGGCGGCAGGACGGTTCCGCATGCCTGGAACTGGAAGCAACCGCATGCCTATCGTGCATGTTGAGGATGCGGCCCGGGCACTGGTCCATCTGGCCGGGGTGCCGAAGGCGCAACTGGCGGGGCGATCCATTCCGATTGCCGACAGAAGCGCAGCGACGATGAAGCAGTTCTTTGAGAAGGCCGCTACGCTTATGGGTGTTCCGCCTCCACCGGCAACGCCTTTATGGCTGGCGCGGCTGTTCGCAGGCAGAATCCTCTGCGAAACGCTCACCAGGAACATCACCGCAGAGACACTAACGCTGAATGAGACGCGGTTCGAGTTCAACTACAGGACCTTCAGCGAAGGTCTCCCGCCCACCCTCGACCAACTCGGCTACCGGTCAGGGGCGCACCCGCCTTCCGGCTCATCGAGCCGGATCGACAGCCCCATCCTGCTCTTATCCCTGGTAGTGCTCTGCCTGGTTGCGATGGTTTCAGTCAACGCTGTTGACTTTCCGGCCAGCGCAGCGCAGCTCATGAGGCTTTCTGGAGGCCTGCCACTGCTTGATATGCGCTTTCACTATAACGAGAGAGACATTTTTCAACTTTTCGATGTCCTGGGCCCCGTGGGACGCGCAATCTGCCTACGCTACTACTGGACGCTTGACTTGGTGATGCCGGCACTGTTTGGCTTCACCCTCTGGCTTGGAATACGCATGACCTCTCTCCGCAAATGGAGGTGGCTTGCTCTGGCTGCTGCCGGCCTCGACTACGCGGAGAACATCAGCGTCACCATCCTGCTGCTCAATTACCCGATGCATGTTCCCGTGCTGGCATCGGTGGCATCAGCATTCACCAGCTGCAAATGGATATTTTACGCAGCTGCGGTGATGACAGCGTTGATCGGCGTGGCCTTCGGATTCTCCACCAACCGCACGAAATTCAGACCGGACTAGCTGTGCGTTGTGCAGGACCATTGATCGGCGCGCCCTGGGCAAACCCTGCCTAATAATGAGACCGAGCTCCGAACTTTACTGCATGACCTTGCAACAAAACGCGGTAATCATCAATTCAGCCGTTGACGGCAGATTGGTACTGCTATGTCGGCCAGGGTCAGGAATCCGCCTAAAAAGAGTATCAGCTGCTGCCAACAGGCCGAGTCACGTTTCCAGCCTCGACTCGGTCCGGTCTAGCGAATTTCTGCCGTGTCGTCGGCGATTCGGAGACTGTACCGCTGCCCTGAGTTGAGGCCAGGGGCACCTTCCATAGTCCAGCACCAGCTATAGAGGCTGCGGAAAAACTTGGGATTTCAGGCGAGATTGGCGAAAAATACCCCTCAGGGGCTGAAGCCCGCTTTCGATTAGTAGCTGTGCGGCACGACTGAAGTCGTGCCCTGACACAATGCCTGTCGATTTGGGATTCACCAAACACTACCTAGTCTTCCAGCTTGCCGGCGCGTTTTTTCTGGATCCACCACCAGGCAAATCCCGCCACAGCCAAGCCGCCGACGATGGCGAGCAGGGCGAGCCTGTGGTGCTCGACAACCTCGACAGCGCCCGGCCCCAGCTTGAGCACCAGCGCGGAGAGCACCAGCCAGCGGACAAGCCTTCCGCAAAAAACAGACAGCATGAAGGGGACGACGCGCATCTCGAAGACGCCGGCAGCAAAGACGCAGGCCTTCCAGGGTGTGGGCGGGGGCAGCATGGAGGGAATCATCATGGCCAGGAATTCCTGGCGCTCAAAGCGGGCGCGTATCCGCTCGTAGTGTTTGCGATTGACGCGCTTGAGCAGGAAGAGTTCGCCGCCGGCCCGGCCCAGGCCGTAGGGCAGTAACCCGCCCACTGCCGAGCCCGCCGCGGCCAGCAGGCAGTAGAGCCAGAAGTGGCTCTTGTCGTTCCAGACGTAACCGGCCAGGATCAGGTCCATGGGAATGGGGATGGTGGACGAATCCAGCAGCGCGGCCGCGCCGACGCCCCAGATGCCGAACTTAGCCAAAAAATTAGCCAGAAACAGGGCGACAAACTTCCATCTGGCCATCAATCGAAGAAAAAACTGCTTCAAACAGGGTCCCCTTCCGCCCAATTATCCGTCTTACTATCAAGAACCATTGTACGAGGCGGGGCGATGGGCACGGGTTTCGCCGAGATGAGAGAATAGATAGGAAGGACTCGAAACGGAGCGATGTGGGCGTGTGCCCAAGGTGCTCCTCAAGAACGAATGCCCACCGATAGAGCATCAACCGATGTGAACGAGCCCAGCGAGCCTGCGGAAACCAACCCCACAGGAGCCAGCCTCGCGCCGGAAACCCCGGCTCTCCACCCCACGGACGAGGACCTGTCCGTGGGGACCCCGGCCCTCCACCCCACGGACGAAGACCTGTCCGCGGGGACCCCGGGCGCGGGCGAAGAGCAGAGCAAGTCTGCGCCCGCGTCTCCGGTGGTTCGCGGTTCGCGCTGGGTGGACTACGACACTCACGAACTGCTGGAAATGATCGGCGAGCTCGAGGACGAGCGGCGCTGGGCGAGGCTGCGCGAGGGCTTCTGGCTGGCCATACTCTTTCATTTGGCGCTGATTTCGGCGGTTACATGGATTCCGAAGTACGTCTTCAAAGTGCCGATGGTAGTCGACCGAAACAAGATCAACCAGCACAAGGATTTTACTTACCTGGATACGCCGTTCACATTGCCCCCCAAGCCGATCATCAAACAGCTTCCTACGCAGCAGCCCCTGATCGACAAACAGACGATGGAGGAGATGAAGAAAGCTGCTCCGCCGGCGCCCGCTCCGGAGCCAGCGCCGGCCCCGCCTCCGCCACCACCCAGCCAGCAGTCACAGCTTGAGGCGCCTCATCCGGCGGCAGTGCCTGCGCGGCCCAACTTTGCCATGGGCTCGCAAAACCCTGCCGACCAGTTGCGCGACGCCATGAAGGGCGCATCGCGGAATCCCGGCGTTGGCGGGGGCAATATACCCTCCGGGGGCGGGCTGGCGCTGCATCCGGGCGCGGGCTCGGGCGGCGTGGAGGTCCTCTCCGACACCCAGGGAGTGGACTTCACCAATTGGCTGACGCGCTGGCACCGGGAGACGGAGCGCACCTGGGATCCTCTGATTCCCGACGAGGTCAATCCGCCGATCCGCAAATCCGGGCAGCTCATGATCCGCTTCAGAGTTCTTCCCAATGGTCGGCTGATGGAAGGCAGTATGGTATTGGAGGGTAGTTCCGGCGACGTAGCCCTGGACCGCGCGGCCTGGGGCGCTTTGACAGGCTCGAATTACCCGCCGCTGCCCAGAGATTTCCACGGGCCGTACCTCGAATTGCGAGCATGGTTCCTCTATAACATGGAGCCGCAGCGGTAGGTTGGCGAGTGAGCCAGTAGGCCAGAGAGGCTGGCTGTCTTAATTTTCGTCTTGCGGAAAAGCGAGTTTGACGCTTCGTCCACCGTAGAGGATACGGAGAATCGCGACGGAGATGGCGCTTACCCGGAAGGCGATCAGGACACGGCGTTCAAATCCCATCACGCGTAAGCCGGGACGTAGATCATCGCGGCGAGTTCCTCGCTCCGGCAGGGTTTGAAGGTTCATACAGCTCTTCTCAATGCGTCTAATATAACCCAGCGCGCGCTTTGGGCTGCTCTGCTCAGCAATGTAGTCGTAGAGATCGAAAAGATCGTCCTTTGCTTCAGGCGTGAAGACGACCGAGTATTTCACGCCTTGCGCGCCTCTCGTTTCTGGTGGCGGGCGCGAACGGCGGCAAAGACGGCGCTTGCGGGAATTGCGCGGCTGGGATCGGCTTGAAGCGCATCGTAGGCGGCCACAACGTCCTCGCGCAGCCAGCGCTCCACAGCGGCATCCCGTTCTTCCAGCGCGCGCAGACCGGCGCGGACGACCTCACTGGCCGAAGCGTAAGCCCCGGAGCCCACCAGCCTGTCAATGAAGCGGCCCTGCTCACTGGGCAAGCTGACCGTCCTTTTTTCGCAGAGAGTGGCGGGCATGGATATCGCTCCTCAAGAAAAGTCTAGCACGAGTATGAAGGATTCATACTGAAATTCACTGCGTCCGGCGGCGCTTACTTGTCCTTTGAGGCTGGACGCCCATCGTGACCGCTTGCCGGGAGATGAAATCCTATGCGCGTAAACTATTTTCATGGCGTCTGCCGATACTGCAAATCAGATGAAAAAGAAAGGCCGCGTGGCTCTCAGAGAGCGTTGGAGCGCGCATCTTCACGAGCGCGAAGAGCAGGTTTTTCTTCTTTTGTCGCTGCTGATTGGAGCGCTCACCGGAATGGCGGTGGTGGCGTTCATTGTGCTCACCGAACGGCTGGGAATGCGCCTTTATCCGGTGGGCAGCGCCGCGTGGAGGCGGGTGCTGATACCGATAGCAGGCTCGCTGGCCATGGGCTTTCTGCTCTTCCGCTATTTTCCCAATGCGCGCGGCAGCGGCGTGCCGCAGACGAAAGCCGCCCTGTTTGCGCGGGATGGATTCATCTCGCTGCGCACCGTTCTGGGCAAGTTTTTCTGCACGGCGACGACGCTGGCCAGCGGGATTCCGTTGGGCCGCGAGGGGCCGTCCGTTCAGGTTGGTGCGGGAATCGGCTCGGTGCTCGGCCGCGCGCTCGGATTGAGTCCGGAAAAGGTGAAGGCGCTGATTCCCGTAGGAGCGGCGGCCGCCATTGCCGCGGCCTTCAACACGCCCATGGCGGCGGTGCTGTTTGCTCTCGAAGAGGTGATGGGCGACTTGAACGCGCCGGTACTAGGGTCGGTGGTGCTGGCCTCGGCTACCTCCTGGGCGATGTTGAGGCTGCTGTTGGGCAACAACCCGCTTTTTCAAGTGCCACAGTATGAATTGGTTCACCCCCTGGAATTGGGCATTTACGCCTTACTTGGCATTGCGGGCGGGTTTCTTTCCGTGGCCTTCACCAAGATGCTGTTGGGAATGCGCAAGTATTTTCTGCATTTGCCAAGGAAGACGTGGTGGTGGCATCCCGTAGTGGGCGGCGTGACAGTGGGCCTGATGGGCTGGTTTGTGCCCCAGGTTCTGGGCGTGGGTTACAGCTATGTCGGCAACGCGCTGAACGGTTCGATGGCGCTCAAGTTGATGTTACTGCTGATAGTGCTCAAGCTGGTTGGCGTCACGGTCAGTTACGCATCCGGCAACGCGGGCGGAATCTTCGGGCCGTCGTTGTTTCTGGGCGCGATGCTGGGAGGCGCAATCGGCACGGTGGCTCATCACATGTTGCCGGGGTACACGGCATCGCCGGGCGCGTATGCGCTGGTGGGCATGGGAGCGCTCTTTGCCGGCATCGTGCGCGCTCCCATGACCTCGGTGCTGATGATCTTTGAGATGACGCGGGACTACGCCGTTATTGTGCCTTTGATGATCGCCAACTTGACCAGCTTATTTATCTCAAGGCGCTTTCAGAAACAGCCTATCTACGAAGCATTGGCGCAGCAGGACGGCATTCATCTGCCCACTCCAGGCACGCTTCACCAAACCAGCGGGCGCACGGTGGCACAGGTGATGCGGGCGCCTCGGCAGATTCTCTCCGCCGGGATGCGCGCGGAGGATGCGGCGAAAGAGACTCGCGCCGGGCAAACCCGCATCTGGCCCGTGGCGGACAAAGAGTGTTTCCTGGGCATGCTGAGCAGGGAGACGCTGGAATGCGCTCTTGCCGATGGGAAAAAGGATCAGCCGCTGAAGGACATCATCGAGGCGCAACATGTTCCCCATGTTCACATGGACCATGCACTGCATCTGGCGCTGGAGCGCATGAGCACTTACCACGTTGATATTTTGCCGGTGGTCAACCGGGCGGATATTCACAGGCTGGAAGGCGTGGTGATGTTGAAGGATGTGCTGCAATCTTATGGAGTGGAAAGCATGGGATCAGGGCTGCCAGAGGGGTAAAGACCGATGCGTCCATTCGCCAGGCGCGAAGCCATGGCGGTTTGGTAGAGAAGTAGAGCAGTAAATCACGAATACAGTGCACGACCAATGCTCAACGCGAGTATCGAGACTATCGTTCTCAGCGATCTCGATGCTTCAACTGGTGGCGAAGGACTGTTCTCTTTTACACAGTCTTTTCCCGGATACGCTTGCTACGGTGAAGGCATTGCTGTGATTGTACGAACAAAAAGGCAAGGTTCGTCCGAGCACGGCATCCATCCCAATGCAATATTTTGGAGGGAACGCCTTGAAAGATACAACGACCGCAAATGGCACTAAGAAAGTGACTCGTTCTGAGCTGATCGAGTTGCTGAATGAGGATTTGTCCCGCGAGTATCAGGCGATTATCGGCTACGTCGTCTATTCACAGGTTCTGAAGGGCGCGGAGTTCATGAACATTGCAGGCGAACTGGAAATACACGCCGCGCAAGAGCTAAGCCACGCCCTGATCATCGCCAAGCAGATTGACTATCTAGGCGGTATGCCGACAGTTGAAGCCAAGACCGTTCGGACATCGAAGAAAGCCACTGAGATGTTGCATTTCGATCTTGACAACGAAACTGAAACTATTCGAAATTATCGCAAACGAGTTCGCCAATGCGAGGACCTGGGTGAGTATGCAATGGGCGAACAGATTCGCGGAATCCTGATTCAGGAACAAGACCACCAAATCGCTCTGGCCACAGCTCTGGGCAAGAGTGTTCCGCTTCCGCATAAGGCATCCTAGAGCGGTAAGCAATGATGCATGGCCTTTCCTTTCCGCAAGAAGCGGGGAAAAGCTGTACTCGGTCAAAGACCCGGCTGTTGTCCTCTAAGCCGTTGGCCATGCGGGCATGTCCTATGCCTAGCGTTGTTCCAAGCCCTCTTCGATTCGGGGCAGGTCTATCTTCCGGTTTTTTCCTTGCTCCAGCGTGTTGCCGTGTCGCCTATCCGACCGCAGCAATAACAAGGCGAAGATGAGCCCCACCACGCCGAGACTCGCGAACATGATCTGGGTCGCGGTATAAGTTCCGGTGACGTCGCGGAGCTTGCCATTCAGGAAGGGGAAGAGCCCGAGGCCCAAATTCTGGATGGCCGTCATCAGACCGAAGGCCGTGCCCACGCGTTTCTCTTCGACCACGAGGGGAACCGAAGGCCACATCGCCGCGGGCACCAGTACAAAGGCGGCACCGAGTGCGACCATGCTGGGGATGGGATTCCAGTGGGTGATGCCCATGATCAGGTGGGCGGGAATCAGTATGAGGGAGCCCACCACCATCAGCGTGGCCCGCTTCCCGATGCGGTCCACCAGGTCGCCGGCGAAGGGTGCGAAGACCATGGATGCGAAGATCACGATGCTGGTGATCCCCGGCGCCGTCGAGAACATGTGAATGAGGTTGTCGAAGATCTGGGACAGGAACCCACCTGTGCTCGAACTCACGAGCGGGATGCCCCACTTGTCGTGGAACATGTCTGTGGCGAGGGCTGTGAAGGGGAAGATAGCGCTGTAGAAGGTCACGCAGAGAAGGACTACGAACCAGAAGGAGGATGTGAACTTCTTGATATCAGAGAAGACGATCTTGTCGCCGCCCTCAGGTTTCGGAAGCTTGAGCACTTTCTCCCCATGGTAGTCCATGGCAACGTAGACCAGGTTGCACAGCAGGGAGAACAGGCAGAAGCCCGCCGCAGCCCAGAGAGCCATGCGGTAGCTGCCGAAGTAGCGAGAGATGAGTTCCTCGGTATTGAAGCTGAATAGCGTTCCGACTCGGCTTATGGTGAGGGCGATGCCGAAGGCCAGAGCCATCTCCTTGCCCTTGAACCAGCGGCTGATGATGGCGCTCTGCACCACGATCAGGGATTCAGAACCCGCACCGAAAATCAGCCGTCCAGCGAAGAGCTCGAACGTGGAGTGGGCAAAGGCCACTATGGTTGCGCCGACGAGGACGAGGCAGCAGAACAGCAGGCTGGCCCGACGGGGGCCCAGCTTGTCGTAAAGCATGCCCCCGAAGAACACGATGACGATGGCGGCCACGGAGTATGCCGTGTAGAGATTCCCGATAGTGCTGCGGTCCAGATGCAACGCATCGATGAGTGTGGGAGCGAGGGCGCCGATGCTGTCATAGGCGAAATAGCTCCCCAGTACTATCAAGCTGATGAACATCAGGATGGTGAAGCGGTAAGGGCGCTTCGATGGATGGAAGAATCCCATTGATTCAGGAGTTTCAATATCGGAAGCGGGTGAACTACCAAGCGAATCAGGCATGAAGACGATTACCCTCGGGGCGCTTTGGCGCCGGCGATTCTGGAGTGGAATTCCGCAACTTTTGAGGGTAGCAGATGGGGGCGGGAGCTGGCTCGGGATGGGGATGGATTGGCAGAGGGCCGGATTAATCAGATTTCCCTCAGGGGCTAAAGCCCGCGGTAATTTCGGGCATTTACGGCACGACTAAAGTGCTGGTTATTTACTTGACTCAGGTAGCCCCTACGGGTTGTGGTAGGAGTTCCGTGGCCCGGAAATGTCACACGTTCAGAATGCGTCTGGCCGCCCGCGTCGGCCAGGCTACGAGCCACACGGCGATGCGCACCTCAAAGAAGCCTTTCTACGCCCATCGATGGCCGCCCAGACGCTTCCTACGCCAGCGGAGGGCCTGCTTTCTCGGAACTTTTGCGCGAATAGCGCCATTCTCAACCCCAAGATGTTGGGGGTACCTGAGTCAAGTAAATAACCAGCACTAAAGTCGTGCCCTGACACAGAAGCGTTTCAGTGAGCGCAAAGCGTTCGCGGACTTCGTAGTGAGCGCCGGCGGACGAGAGAAAGCTTTCATAGAGAAGAAATTCGCGGGCCACAAACCGGGTGAAGTCCGGCTGCCGGCGAATTTTTGCCTTGAGTTCGCCCAGGTCGCGCCGTTGGCCTTTGCCGCGAGCGAGCGTGATATGAGGCTGGTAAGGGCGAGCCTCGGGGACGAAGCCGCAAGGCTGGGTTGCCGCAGTGACACGTTCCTGAAGCAAGAGCAGTTCAGGCGTGAGACGGACGCGGGCTAAGAGAATTCCGGCGCGATCGAAGCAGCCCAGCGCCTCAAGGGAAACAGGAACGGACCGCGAATGAACCGCACGTAAACTCCCGACAACGCATGCGTATTGCTCCTGGCTGGTATTGCCCAGAAATTGCAGGGTGATGTGCCAGGATTCGGGCGCCGTCCAACGAAACCCGTCCCCGCCGGAGTGAAGCCGCGCCGTGGCTGCCTTTAGCTCGTCGATTACCGCTGCCGACAAAGGTATCCCGACAAAAAGGCGCATACAAGGATTATCCAGGACGCGCATCGGAAATTGAAAACAGGCCTCGATTCGGGCGACCCGCTCGTATGCACACACTCAGTTCACAGCGTCATTGGTTCGCGATAAAATAGAGGCGTATTCGATGCGCAGCCGCAACGCCAACCCGTCGAAGGGAATGCCCTTGCTGAGACGCTTCCGCCGCGGCCGGCCCGACCGTGGACGCCGCTCTTCCCGCTGAGTAATCTATTTGCGTTGAGTTATAGTTTCCCAGGTCTCAAAATCGAGACCTGGGCCACCCGTCCGTTGTTGGGATCGCGGATTTGGGGCACCCGTAATTTATCATTGCATCCGCCTGTGCGCGGAGAAAGGCTTCCCAAGATGAACAGTTATGCCAGTCGGGCTACGCTCAAATCCGGCAACAACTCCTATACGATCTATCGTTTGCCGGCGCTGGACGCGCGCGGCTTCAACCTGAGCCGGCTGCCGTTCAGCCTGAAGATTCTGCTTGAAAACCTGCTGCGCCGCGAGGATGGCGTGAATGTGACGGCAGGGGACATCGAGTTTCTGGCCAAGTGGGACGCCAAGGCCGAGCCCAGCCGGGAAATTGCCTACATGCCGGCGCGGGTGCTGATGCAGGATTTTACAGGTGTTCCCGCGGTGGTGGATTTGGGCGCGATGCGCGACGCGATTCATGCGCTGGGCGGCGATCCGGAGCGGGTGAATCCGCTGGTTCCGGCCGAGCTGGTAATCGACCACTCGGTGCAAGTGGACGAGTTTGGCACGGCGGGGGCCTTCGACGCCAACACGTTGCTGGAGTTCCAAAGAAACCGTGAGCGGTATGCGTTTTTGAAGTGGGGGCAGACTGCGTTCCGCAATTTTTCGGCAGTGCCGCCGGGGATGGGCATCTGCCACCAGGTGAATCTGGAGTATCTGGCGCGGGTGGTCTTTACGACCGAAGTTGGTGGCGAGTTGACGGCGTATCCTGACACGCTGGTGGGCACCGACTCACACACCACAATGATTAACGGCCTGGGCGTGCTGGGCTGGGGCGTGGGCGGCATCGAGGCCGAGGCGGCCATGCTGGGGCAGGCGGTTTCCATGCTGGTGCCGCAGGTGGTGGGCTTCCGGCTCCTCGGCAAACTGCGCGAGGGCGCTACGGCGACTGACCTGGTTCTGACCATAACCCAGGCGCTGCGCAAGCTGGGTGTGGTGGGCAAGTTTGTGGAGTTCTTCGGCCCCGGTGTGGCTGCGCTGCCGTTGGCCGACCGGGCGACGATCAGCAACATGGCGCCGGAGTACGGGGCCACCTGCGGCATCTTTCCTGTGGACGAGGAGACGCTGCGCTATTTGCGATTGACGGGGCGCAGCGAGGAGCAGATTGCGCTGGTTCGGGATTACTACAAAGCGCAAGAAATGTTCCACGCTGCGGAGACGCCGGAGGCTGATTACACGCAAACTCTGGATCTGGATTTGGCGAACGTTGAACCTTGCGTTGCCGGACCCAAGCGCCCGCAGGATCGCGTGCTGTTACGAGACGTGGCTGCCTTGTTCGCGCAAGAACTTCCCAATTTGCTCTCGCCTGCGGCCAAGCTGCTGGGTACGCGCAAGGCGGCCACGTGGGAGCGGGGGGCGGTTACGGATGCAGCGGTTGCGGCCAAGACCACAATCAGCGTCGCAAATACGGTGCAGGGCCGTTTCGGCGTCGATCCGGACAAGTATCTCGATCATGGCTCGGTGGTGATTGCGGCCATAACCAGTTGCACCAACACGTCGAACCCCTCGGTGATGGTGGCGGCGGGGATTCTGGCGAAAAAGGCCGTCGAAAAGGGCTTGACTGTGCCGCCGTGGGTGAAGACTTCGCTGGCGCCCGGCTCGCGGGTGGTCACCGACTACTACGCAAAGTCGGGCCTGCTGCCTTTTCTCGAAAAACTAAGGTTCAATGTTGTTGGGTACGGCTGCACCACTTGTATTGGTAATTCCGGACCGCTGCCTGCCGACGTTTCAAAGAGCATTGACGACCATGGGCTGGTGGCGGTGAGCGTGCTGAGCGGCAACCGCAACTTTGAAGGCAGGGTGAACGTGGATGTGCGGGCAAATTATTTGATGAGTCCGCCGTTGGTGGTGGCTTACGCGTTGGCTGGGCGGATTGGGCACAACTTCGAAACGGATGCGCTTGGCGTGGATGGGGCAGGGAAGCCGGTTTACCTCAAGGACATCTGGCCGACGCAAGCCGAGGTGGCCGAGGCCATCGAGCGGGGAGTCAGCAGCGAGGGCTTTCGCCGGGAGTACGCGACGGTCTCCAAAGGCGACGCCAACTGGCAGGGGTTGAAGTTCCCGACGGGCGACGTTTACCAGTGGGAGCCGGACTCGACTTATATTCGCCGGGCGCCATACTTTGACGGCATTACGCAGACGCCTGTGCCGGTGACGGACATTGTGGGCGCTCGTGTGCTGGCAGTGCTGGGCGATTCGGTGACCACAGATCACATTTCGCCTGCGGGCAACATCAAAGCCAACGGACCGGCAGGGCAGTATCTCGCCGCCCACGGCGTGAAGCCGGCGGAGTTCAACAGCTACGGCTCGCGGCGCGGG
>Ga0181517_10003241_pt1 | contig 15634 bp, 10 predicted proteins | sample PEATcosm2014_Bin_31_FD_119748 | JGI IMG/M metagenome (GOLD analysis project Ga0181517, IMG submission 119748) | Peatland microbial communities from MTU Mesocosm Facility, Houghton, MI, USA - PEATcosm2014_Bin01_30_metaG | ecosystem: Environmental > Terrestrial > Soil > Wetlands > Peat | place... | reverse complement strand
GAACGGCGTTACTTTAGATGCAAAGCAGCCGGCACCACCATCTGTTGGCGGTGGCCAAAGTGCTGCGGCGATGCGCGTGAATCTGTTACGTCCCGCCGTCGATCCCATATTGAGAAGCCACGGTGTTCCAGACGACCTGTCCGCGATGATTCTTGTCGAAAGCAGCGGACGCCCCTCCGCTCTCTCTCCAAAAGGCGCGCGCGGGCTCTGGCAACTGATGCCCGATACAGCCCGTCGCTACGGACTGCGCGTAGATGATGCGCGGGATGATCGACTTGATCTTTTCAGGGCAACCGATGCGGCGGCACGATACCTCCACGACCTACGTGGACAATTTGGCGATTGGAAACTCGCTCTGGCCGCCTACAATGCAGGAGAAGTTAACGTCGGCGTTGCAATTCTAAAAGCGCATTCCCAGGACTTCGATCAATTGGCACGGCTGCAGTTGCTGCCGCTCGAAACAAGAAACTATGTTCCTCGCGTCTTGGCTACAGCCGAGCTATTCGGACGATCTTCCATTCACGGAGAAAATCGCAACCCAACAAACGCGGGAACGATCTACGCCGTCAGTAACCCTTGAGAGTTGCCCATATGAGCAACTCTCGATCTTCCCTGATCGGACGATGCTTAGCGCACAACGCCATGAATGGCCTGTGTCCCAAAATGCATGGTCGCCGGCCCATCGAACACCAGCGTCACATTTGAATAGGGGACCAGGTCGCCTCCGGTTACGCAGACCTGTAGCTTCGTTGAGATTGGATTCGTCTCGAAAGGGGCGCTGCTTCCATTCCCCGTCACCAGACTGACCGTACCGCTGATTTGAAATCCCGCTGTCGTGGCGGGACTCACGGCAGGGCACCCGTCCATGTTCCAGACCACGGTTTGGTTTGTCAGTGTTATGTGGTGCGTGTGAGGGCTTTGACCGCCCTTGGTCGCATCGGCGACACCGGCCGTCGATCCGTAATCCGACATCGTCATATCGGTTGAAAAATCGGCAGCGGTTACCCATTCGCCACGCCATTCCCGGTGGAGGTCCAACTTCCATTGGCCGTGCATTTCCCACGGGCCGCCCTTGACGGTGGATGGTGAGTAATCGTTGATCAAGCCGCTCAGGTGCACCGGCACATTTTGCTGCGCTACCGCAGAGGCGACTGTGAACAACAAGGGTAGAGAGAATACGCGTAGCAAAATCGGAATCCTGATTTTCATGAGGGATCTCCATTTTGGAATTGGCGCCTGCTTCTCGCCTGAACTGACGACACCATGGTGGACTTTGCATGGCCGGGTCAAGCGGCAACTCGCAGAAAAGCGAAATGCCGTCAAATACCGTCAATTGCAGTGCTGAAAGAGCGGGTTACAATGGGCTCATTCCCCCGGCGATAGCCGGAAACGCCAGGGAGTCTTTATGGGTGAGCCGACGTATGAAATCCCGTCCATGCGCAAGCGGCCCGAAAGGCGGCTCGATTCGTGGAAGGAAATAGCGGCTTACCTCAATCGCGATGTCACGACCGTGCAGCGCTGGGAGAAACGGGAGGGGATGCCAGTCCATCGGCATGTCCATGAGAAGCGCGGCTCGGTCTACGCACTAACCGACGAACTCGACGGCTGGATTCAAGGCAGACGTTCCCGCGTGGACGAACCGGAAGGGTTACCTGAAGCGGAGATGCCTCAGGCAACCCCTTACCTAAATGGCGCATCGGCCCCGCTAAGAGCCGGTCTGCGGTTCGCTTTGGCCGGCCTTGTTTGTATCTTCCTGGCGATAAGTGCGTGGCTCGTATTCCGGCATCGCGCCACGGCTACGGCAGAGCCCAGGATTCGTTCCCTGGCTGTGTTGCCCCTGCGAAACCTGTCCGGAGACCCTGCCCAGGAATTCCTGGCCGACGGCATCACCGAGGCCATCATTGGACGTCTCGCAGGCATCCACGATCTCCGTGTCGTCTCTCACACTTCCGTGATTCGCTTCAAAAATCCACAGCTCTCCATTCCCGAGATCGCCAAAACACTGGGCGCGGACGCCATAGTTGAGGGCTCGGTCATGAAGGAAGGCGATCGCATCCGCGTCACCATCCAACTGATTCGTGGCGCCACCGACACGCATTTCTGGTCAGAAACCTACGACCGCGAAATGCGCGACGCGCTGACGCTGGAAAGCGAATTGGCGCAATCCATCGCTGAAAAGGTGGAGGTAACAGTCACCGGAGAGGAGCACCAGCGGCTCAGTTCTGCGCGTCCTGTTGCTCCTGAAGTCTACGAGAGCTATCTGAAAGGAAGATTCGTTTTATCACAGGGATTTGGAACTGGGGCTCATCAAAGTATTCCGTATTTCGAAGATGCTCTCAAGAGAGACCCGACGTTTGCACCAGCGTACCTGGGTCTGGCACAGGCCTACACCAATCTCGGAACGGTCTTTTCCGGAGTTTCTCCAGAAGTAACGCGGCCGAAGGTCATCAGTTTTGCTCGCGAGGCGCTGGCCCTCGACCCGAATCTCGTCGATGCCCACGTTGCGCTGGCTTTTGTCCTGCAGGAAGAATGGCACTGGACGGAAGCACAAACGGAATACAGGCTAGCTCTCGAATTGAACCCAAACGACGCACAGGCCCACGCATGGTTTGCCCTGTGGCTGGTATGCCAGGGGCGTGCGGATGAAGCTGTGGCCGCCGTTCAACATGCGCGGGCGCTCGACCCAGTCGGGGTCTCAGGCGCCAGTGTGGCTTGGATTCTGTTCCAGGCGCATCGATACGATGACGCCATCCGCGAAGCAAGCAGCGCATTGGCGGTACAACCGAACAACGCGTCCTCTCTTACAACCCTGGGGTTTGCTTTGATCGCCAACAGTAAGCCTGCAGACGCAATCCCCGCATTGGAAAAGGCCGTTTCTCTTTCCTCAGGGAGTCCTGCTGCAACCGGCGTACTGATCCGGGCGTACGCCCACGCAGGCCGGCGCAGCGATGCAATCCGGCTCCTCGCGGACCTGAAACGACGCAGGCAGGCCGGTTACATTCCTGCTGCCGCGTTCGTGAACGCTTATCTGGGTCTCGGCGACAACGATCAGGCCTTCTACTGGCTCGAGCAAGCCTATAAGGAGCAATCGAATATTCTGCAGTTTCTCAAATGCCATCCATACTTCGACCCGATCCGTAGCGACCCCCGATTTGCTGACCTGCTGCGCCGTGCCGGGCTTGCCTAATCCCCGCCCCCAGGAACCTGCTCTCTCAACGGCAACAACTTGACGTCGTAAAGCACGATCTTTCCAAATTTCCTTGGTGGATTATCGGAGGGATGCCCGACCCGGCCCACATTGGTGGCGGAACACGATCAAGCCGAAAGCCGCCTCTCCGCAGCCGGATTCAGCCTTCACCAGGCTTTTGATTCTCAAAAGCCGCGGAGCAGAAAGATTTTAGAATCGCCCCTAGCGCAGACCGATATTTTCAATTACTAATGAGTAGACGGGTCCCCTCCTGGTGATGGCCCCACAGGAAGCAAATATTCTAGTCGGATCAAAAATGCCCGGATCGATCAGTACCTAGCTTCGTTCCTTGGCATCAAAACAGATTGGTATTTCCGTAAAGAGACGCCGGCACAATTGGCAGTTGAATGCTAAGCCCGGCGACGCCCGCAGGTTGCCGGCGCAGCAGGAATAAGGACAGCAGGAAGCAGCTTTGATCGACAGGATTTGGACGTTTGGGTTAGGGTAAGCGCGTCTCTCGGAACAGGTGCCGTCCCAAAATGAGCTCACGTCGCAACACGATCGTTGTCTGGTGTACCGGGATCGCCGTTCTGTCGGCGATGACGATGGGATGCGGTGTCAAGGCCTGGCACTATGTCAGTTCAAAACTTTCCACCAGCGATCGCGTGGTGTTCAGCCGCGACATCAGGCCCATCTTCAATCAGAACTGCGTCTCCTGCCATGGTGGGGTCCGGCAGAGAAACGATGTTTCGTTCATTTACCGCGACGAGGCGCTTGGAGTCGGCAAATCCGGCCACAGAACGATTGTGCCCGGCAATCCTGACGCTTCGGAGCTGATGGCGCGCCTGGTCGCCAGCGATCCAGAAGACCGCATGCCTTACCATGCTCCGGCCCTCTCCAAGCAGCAGGTCGAACTGATTCGCAAGTGGATCAAGCAGGGTGCCCCATGGGACGACTATTGGGCCTTTGTTCCGCCCAAGCCGCAGCCACTGCCGGCCGTGCAGCGCACCAACTGGGCCCGCCAGCCCTGGGATCGCTTCATTCTTGCGCGCCTGGAGAAAGAAGGTCTGCAGCCCTCTCCCCAGGCCGATAAGGCCGCGTTATTGCGCCGCGTCTCATTTGACCTCACCGGCCTGCCGCCGACCACCGCCGAGGAGCAGGCCTTCCTCGCCGATGCCTCGCCCGACGCTTATGAAAAGCAGGTAGACCGTCTGCTTGCTTCCCCGCGCTACGGAGAACGCTGGGCCTCCATGTGGCTCGACCTGGCCCGCTACGCTGACACCAAGGGGTACGAGAAGGACGATGGCCGGCCAGGGGTATGGCCTTACCGCGATTGGGTCATCGACGCTTTCAATCGCAACCTGCCTTACGATCAGTTTGTCATCAAGCAATTGGCCGGCGACCTGCTCCCCAACTCGACATTTGAAGACCATATCGCGACGTCTTTCCACCGCCAGACTCCCAATAATGACGAAGGAGGAACCGACGATGAGGAGTTCCGTCTTGTCGCGGTGATGGACCGCGTCGCCACCACATGGTCGGTATTGAATGGCGTGACCATGAACTGCGTGCAATGCCATTCGCACCCCTACGATCCGATTCGCCATGCCGACTATTACAAGTCTCTTGCCTTCTTCAATACGCAGGAAGACTCAGACCTTGATGACGACTCCCCCAACTTGACCGTTCCCAAGGACAAGGCGCGCTATCCGGAAGCGGCGGCGATTCAGAAAGAGATGGAGGATCTGATTCACCAGATCGAGACTTCCGACCGCCAGATCGCGGAGAAGACGCAGTGGAGGCCTCTGCCAGTCCAAGTGGCAGACGCGAACGAGGTTCCAGCGCTGGAGAAGATCGTTCCCAAACTCAAGCGCTCGCTGGAGACGGTCCAGCAAGACAAGAAGCTGACGCCGAAAGCAAAGGCTGAAGTGCTCCTCAGTCTGCGCCAAGAGATTCACGAGGCGGAGACGAGGCTCGCCCACGCCAAGGTCAGCGGTCCGGCAAAGACCTTCCATATTCAAGCCGGAGAGGTATTCACCGATGCCAAGGTGCCTCCGCAGTCGTTTTACGAATTAACAGCAGGCACCAATCTGCCCGCAGTCACAGCGATCCGAATTGAAGTGCCGCCCGCCGATGCCGAAAAAGCGCGTCACACTCCGGAGAACGGCTTCATTGTCGATAAGGTCGAAGCCTGGCTGGTCCAGCCCAGCGGCGCACGGGAGAAAATCGATTTCCGCTGCTTCGCCCAGGATTCTGAGCCGAATCTCCGGTCGGCGATCTTTTCCAACGTCAAGCTCGACCCAAAGCCCGGCGAAGCCTCAAACAACCTGAAGGAGATCGATCCTGTCCCCAGCTCGTTCGCCGCGCTTCCCAAAGTCTTCCACACCCGCTGGATCGTTGGCGTTCCCGCCCAGCCGCTGCGTGTGCCGCCGGGCGGCCACATCGAGGTTGCTGTCGAGCAAACCCAGGAGATTGACTCCAAGCCGGCGCTCATTCAGCGCATCAGGCTCTCGGCAAGCGGCGATCCCAGCTGGACGGTTCAAGCGCAGAATCCGCAGCGCGCACAGGGCATCGTCCGTCTGCAAGACCTCTACAAGCGGCTCGCCGCAATCCCCAGTGTTCAACTGCCGGTGATGGTGGAGCAGCAGCCCTACGAGCAACGGGCGACGCACGAGTTTGAGCGGGGCAACTTCCTCGACAAGATCGGTCCCGACCTCGCACCGGATGTACCGAAGATCTTTCCCAAGCTGCCTGACGGCGCGCCGCGCAATCGACTGACGCTTGCTAGATGGTTCTTCCAACCCGGCCAGCCGCTGACCGCGCGCGTCGCCGTCAATCGCTATTGGCAAGAGCTTTTTGGAACCGGGATTGTCGAAACGCTGGAGAACTTCGGCAGCGTAGGCGAAGAGCCCAGCCATCCCGAGCTGCTGGATTATCTCGCGCTCCATTTCCAGAACGATCTGCATTGGGACATGAAGGCGTTGTTGCGGGAAATGGTGACCAGCGCAACCTATCGGCAGAGCGGTGCCACCACGCCGCAACTCACGGCGAAGGACCCTCGCAATCGCCTGCTGGCTCGCGGTCCGCAGCAGCGTCTAACAGCGGAGATGGTTCGCGACCAGGCGCTGCTGGCAAGCGGCCTTCTCTCGACCGCCATGGGCGGGCCGCCGGTAATGCCGCCGCAACCGGCCGGGGTCTGGAACAGCGTATACAACAACGAAAAGTGGACCGACGCCACAGGGCCAAACCGGTATCGCCGCGCCGTCTACACCTTTGTCAAGCGGACCAACGGCTATCCCAGCTTTTTAACCTTCGACGCCTCTGACCGCGACACCAGCCTTCCCCGGCGCATCCCCACCAATACGCCGCTACAGGCCCTGGTCACCTTGAACGATCCCGTTTATCAGGAGGCGGCTCGCGCCTTGGCGCAGCGCGTCGTAAAAGAGACTGCGGGCGTCCGCTCCGGTGCCGCTTCCGCCGATGACTTGCTTCAGCTTCGGATCAGATACGAGGCCCGGTTGGTGCTTTCCCGCGATCCCACGCCGCGCGAGCTGCCGGCGATGCTGACGCTATACAAGCGCGCTCTCGGCGAGCGACAAGCCAGGCGTGTCGATGCCAGCTTTACGGTCTCCGGAAACTCACCCGGAAAGGCCGCTTTTACTTCAGATCGTGATGTTGATGCGCTGACCGCTGTAGGCAGCGTGCTCTTCAACCTTGATGCCGCTCTCAACAGGTGATGACGATGCCCGATTCCGAGAAATTTGACCAGGACGCGATCGTTAACGATTCCGACGGCGCTTCCATTCAAGCAAGGCCGACCGTCGACACGCATCCCGAAGAAATCCTGGCGCGGCTGCAGGCGCAAACTCGCCGTCATTTTCTGCGTAGCCTCAGTGCGGGTGTCGGCAGCATGTTTCTCGGCAGCATGGCGATGAAGTACGCCTCACCGGTCGAGGCTTCGGAGTTGAACATCGACGGCACGCCGCGCCTCGCCTTCAAGCGCGACCCCACGCGTCCGCTTTCGGTTTTGCCTCCCCAGTTCCCTGCCCGCGCCAAGCGCATCATCTATCTGCACATGGCCGGCGCACCCAGCCAATTGGAACTCTTCGAACACAAGCCTGACCTGACCCGGCTCGATGGCCAGGATTGCCCGGCGTCTTTTCTGCAGGGCAAGCGATTCGCCTTCATCAGTGGCGTACCCAAGCTCCTTGGATCGCAGTACCCATATCACCAGGCCGGGCAAAGCGGCGCGTGGTTGTCCGACCGGCTGCCTTACTTCGAAAAGCATGTAGACGACGTGTGCTTCATCAAGTCGATGCGCACCGATCAGTTCAATCACGCTCCAGCGCAGCTTTTGGTGCACACCGGCAACGCCCGCCTCGGCTATCCTTCCATGGGTTCCTGGGTCACTTACGGATTAGGCTCCGAGAACCAGAATCTTCCCGGCTTCATCGTCCTGATCTCCGGTGGCAAGCAGCCCGATGGCGGCAAGCAGCTTTGGGCTTCCGGCTTCCTTCCCAGCATCTACCAGGGCGTGCAATGCCGCTCCCACGGCGAGCCGGTTCTCTACCTTGAGAATCCGCAAAATGTCAGCCGCTCTCTTCGCCGCAGCGAGCTCGACGCCATCGATGAAATCAATCGCCAGCAATACGCCGAGTTCGGCAATCCCGAAACCATCACCCGCATTTCCCAATACGAGATGGCCTTCCGCATGCAGATGGAAGCCACCGACGCTCTCGATATTCGCAAGGAGTCCGCTGCTACGCTGGCGGCTTATGGCAGCAAACCCGGAGAAGAGAGCTTTGCCAACAACTGCCTGGTGGCGCGCCGACTCGCCGAGCGGGGCGTGCGCTTTATCCAGCTTTATCACTGGGGCTGGGACTCGCACGGGTCCAACGCTAAAGAGGCCTTAAACCTCGGATTCATGGACCGCTGCCGCGAAGTCGATCAACCCATGGCTGCACTTCTCGCCGATCTCAAGCAACGCGGCATGCTTGAAGACACGCTCGTCGTCTGGGGCGGCGAGTTTGGACGCACCTCGATGCGCGAGAATCGCAATGGGGCGGTGATGCAGTTCATCGGCCGCGATCACAATCCCGGCGCATTCACCATCTGGCTGGCCGGCGGAGGAATCGCGCCGGGCATCACCCACGGCGAAACCGACGCGATGGGCTACGAAATCGTGAAGGATCCGGTAGAGATTCGCGATCTGCACGCCACCATTCTTTATGCGATGGGCTTCGATCATCGCAAGCTCAACTACTCGTTCCAAGGGCTCGATCAGAAGCTCACCAGCGTTAAGCCGGCACGCATCGTATCTGAGATCTTGGCATGACTTTGCACGTCGTCCGCTGCTTGCCTTGCACGCGTTTCGACCACGATAAGGACTTTGATCGCTCATGATAGTGCCGATCCGGCAATGGCCACTTCGTTATCGGCTTGGGTTGTTCTCGCTGGCGCCGATTCTTCTGCTCCTTGGTCTGCTACGTTTCTTTCCCCCCGACGGAGCGCAACGCTCCGACGCGGCGCAGTTCATCGGCGGCTTTCATCTCCTCACCATCCACTTCCCTATCGCGCTGATTTTCCTGGTTCCGGTTCTGGAGATCGCCACAAGATCGCGCCGTTTTCAATATCTGCGCCCTGCCATCGAGCCACTATTGGCGCTGGCTTTCTTCAGCGCCATCGCTTCCGCCATCCTCGGCTGGTTTCTCGCACGCAGCGGCGGATCCAGTGGCCAATTCGTCGTGCAACACATGTGGGGCGGCTTCTTCGTTTCCGTTTTCTGTTGGCTATGCTGGATGTTCCGGGGCCGATTCGCCGGCCCACGATTTGAGATTGCCTATTTCTCCGGTCTCGCCATCACTGTACTTCTCATCGCATTCACCGGCTACCGGGGCGGCCAACTTTCGCATGGCGCGAACCATCTCACCGAGCACTTGCCGAGTCCGCTGCGAAACTGGCTCGGAGTCTCCAAACAAGAAGAGCAGGGTCCCACCGCCGCCACACCTGACTCTTTCTTCACCGTCCGCGTTGAGCCGGTCTTTCAGCAAAACTGTGTGAGTTGCCACGGGCGTTCAAGCCAGAAAAATGGTCTACGCCTCGACTCCTACGAGGCCGTAACGCGCGGCGGCAAGAGCGGGCCGGCCGTAAAAGCAGGAGATCTCAAGAACAGCGGACTTTTTCAGCGCGTCTCTAGCCCGTCTGGCTCCGACAAGATCATGCCGCCGCAAGGCAAGCCCCCGCTGTCGGCCGATCAAATCAAACTCATCGAGATTTGGATCGCAGGCGGAGCGTCACCCAATTTAGCCGCCAACGCCGTCAAAGGCGCCTCGGCCGCAGCTCGTCCCGCCGTCGAAACTACTATCACTGAGATTGACGATGCCGCAGTCGCCAAACTGCGCGCCCCGCTCGCCGACGCGCTCGCAGAATTCGATAAGCGCTATCCGGGCGCAATCGAATACGAATCCCGCGGCTCGGCTCAGCTGATCATCAATGCGTCGCTGATGGGCGGCAATTTCGGCGACAACGATCTCGCCCAAATCAAGCCTCTCTACGATCAGTTGGTCGCTGCCGACTTCTCTAATACCGCCATCACCGATCGCTCCGCGCCCAATCTTGCCGCGATGAAGCATCTTCGCACGCTCCGCCTCATGCACACCAAGATCACCGACGCCACCGTTCTCGCGCTAGGCGGGCTAGGCGAACTGGAGTCCCTGAACGTCTTCGGGACCGCGGTCACGCCCGCCGCGCTCAAAGCAGTCGAGCACCTGCCTAAACTGAAATATCTCTATGCCGGAGAAACCAGGATCACAGCCAACGGATCGATGCCGGATGCATTGAAAGGCAAAGTCCAATTTTGACTCGCTCCAACAATCTCACGCTTCACTCTTGCGCAGTGTGAACACCGTGATCTCCGGCGGGCAATCCAGCCGAAATGGAAGCCCCACGGCGCCAATGCCGCGGTTGACGTAGAGTTGCAGCCCTCCAAGCCGAAACCATCCCTCAACATACTTTTTCCCTAGATCGGGCAGTTCCAAAGCACCAAGCAGGGGTAGGCGAATCTGACCACCGTGCGTGTGACCGCTCAACATCAGGTCAACTGCCTGGCCAGGCGCGTGCTCCAGCAATTGGTCGGCGTAATCTGGTGCGTGACACAACAGCACGATGGGTTCATTCGGCACATTGCGTATTGGAACTGGAATTGCCAACTCCGGTTTCGGAGAACCATTGACTGGATCATCAAGCCCCGCCAGCCAGATTCTGCCTCCGTTTCGCTCGATGGGTAGATAGGCGTTCCTAAGTAGAGTGATGCTATTCGCTGCAAGAGCCGCGGTCACCTGTCTTCCTCCAACGAGGACGTCATGATTGCCGAGTACAGCAAATCTTTGCTTGCATTTGAGCTCGCTCAAAATGCCGGCACATTGCCAGGCGGCGCGGTGGGCAAAACCTCTCGATCCAAGCCCGCTGGTAACATAATCACCCGTCAGAAATACTGCGTCGGGTTCGATGCGGTTTGCCTTGTCGATTACCTGGCGCAGGAAGGTGGGCTCAGTGTATTCGTCCATGTGAATATCGCTGAGCTGGACGATGCGAAAGCCATTGAAGACGCCAGGAAGCCTGGACAGAAAGATGTCGCGCTGCGTGATCTCAATCCAGTGGCGTTCAATCACTCCTGAATAGAACGCAAGGACTGCTGCACTGCACAGACCCGCCTTGAGAAAGCGGCGCCTGCTGACCGTTGGCGAGTGGGAATCAAAAAGCGCCATGCCTTATTGTATTCAATCGCGACCATCTCTCTCGACTTGCAGTTCATTCTCCCAGCACCCGTCTGAAGATAGCGTCCACATTGCCCAGTTGCCGCATGTAGTCAAACGTTCGGTCCAGCTTCTCGGGGCTCAGCAGCGCCGTGATGGACGGATCCCTTGCCACCTCGTCGCGAAAGATCAAGTCTTCCTTCCACGAACGCATCGCATGCGACTGAACCAACCGGTAAGCGTCCTCGCGCATCATGCCTGCCTCGGCCAGGTCGAGCAGCAACTGCCCGCTGAAGATCAACCCGCCGGTGCTTTCAAGGTTCTTCTTCATCCGCTCCGGATACACCAGTAGCCGGTTAATCAGATCGGCAGTCTTGGCCAGCAGGTAGTCCGTCAGAATCGTCGAATCCGGAAAGATCACCCGCTCGACGGACGAGTGCGAGATATCCCTCTCGTGCCACAGCGCGATGTTCTCAAAAGCCGCCTGGGCATTGCCCCGCAGCACGCGCGCCAGGCCGCTGATCTGTTCTGAAGTAATTGGATTCTTCTTGTGCGGCATGGCCGAGGAGCCTTTTTGCTTCTCGCTGAAGTACTCCTGCGCCTCGCGCACCTCGGTGCGTTGCAGATGGCGCACCTCGACGGCGATCTTGTCCAGGGTGCTGCCTATGATGGCCAGCGTGGAAATATACGCCGCATGACGGTCGCGCTGGATCACCTGCGTGGCCACCGGCGCCGGCTTCAGCCCCAGCCGCGCGCAAATGCGTTCTTCGTGCTCCGGCTTCAAGTGCCCAAAGGTGCCCACGGCGCCACTAAGTTTGCCCACGCGCATATCCTCGGCCGCCGCATCAAAGCGGGCCAGGTTGCGCTCCATCTCGGCATACCAGTTGAGCAGTTTGAGGCCGAATGTGGTCGGCTCGGCGTGAATCCCATGCGTGCGGCCAATGATAGGCGTGTGTTTGAACTCGATGGCGCGCCGCTTCAGCACAGCCAGGAAAGCCACCAACCCGGCGCGGATGATCGCGGATGCTTCTTTTATTTGCAGGGCCTGGGCGGTATCGACAATGTCATTCGAAGTGAGCCCGTAGTGCAGCCAGCGCGATTCTGCGTCCAACCCCTGAGCCTTCAGGCTTTCAGCAACAGCCGTCGTGAAGGCGATCACGTCGTGCTTGACCTCCGCCTCAATCTCTTGAATGCGGGCGACCGTGAAACCAGCCTTGGCAGCGATGGCCTCGGCTGCGCCCGAGGGAATCACTCCATCCTCGGCAAGCACAGTGCTGGCGGCCGACTCTACCTTGAGCCAGCAGCGGTATTTGCTTTCTTCGGTCCAAATGTTGCCCATCGCCGGGCGGGTATAGCGATCGATCAAGGGGTAACTCCTTGCCCGGGCCGCTTTTCGCAGCCCGCGTCAACCCTTGATTGTACGAGAAACGGCTTCAGCCGCGGGGAATCCCCAGCCGATCGCAAAGTTCATCTTCCAGCAGTCCGCGTCCGGGCTTGTACGGCTGGAACCACTCCCCGTCAATCACCAGTTGCGGAACGGCGCGTTTGCCCACCCTGCGAAGCACTTCGGCAGAAGCGGCTGGATCGGCGTCTACGTCTATCTCGGTGTACGCAACGCCATGAGAGTCAAGGAACCGCTTGGCCGCGCGGCAATCCCCGCACCAGCTGGTTGCATAGATTTGCACTTTCATGCGTCCATTTTACTAGGGTTCCCGCTGGTAAACTCGGTGACAATGACCGCAGACGAAATCAAGACGCTGCTCAACCTGGCGCCGCACCCGGTAGAAGGGGGCAGCTTCCGCCGCACCTATACTTCTGCGGGAACAATCTCCCTGCCCCGAGGCGTCCGGCCCATCGGCACGGCGATCTATTACCTGTTGGAAGCCGGGACTTTCTCTGAAATGCACCTGCTCGACTCAGACGAGATTTTCCACTTCTACCTCGGCGATCCGGTCGAAATGCTCCAGCTGCATCCCACCAGCCTGCGCTCCGCGCTTTTCACTCTCGGACAAGACCTGGAAGCGGGGCAACTGGTCCAGCTAGTCGTCCCCGCCGGAGTCTGGCAAGGTACGCGGCTGGTAGGGGACGGCAAAGTGGCCCTGCTAGGCTGCTCAGTAACTCCTGGGTTCGACTTTGCCGATTACCGCAGCGCGAGTTATGCCGAGTTAGTCGAACATTGGCCGCAGCAAGCCGAGCGAATCCGGGCTCTGACTCGAAGCTAGCATCACCTGGATGACCTTTGATTAAATGGGATCCTCGCGGGTTGGATTCTCGTTGCTTTCGGTAGACCGAATTACGTCTCCCCCCCCCCGCGGCAAGCTCACTTCTGTTCCCCACTAATTCCGTACATACCAATCATCGAAACTTGAGAGTTTCTCAAATTTGCGAACGTAGCCGTTCCTCGTCAGCAGAGAAAATATTCTCTCTCTTGCCGGACTGAAGTTGTGCTCGCAGGTAATTATCCTGAATTTATATTTCTCAAAATCGAAGTGGCTTAATATTTCGAATTCGCTCCCTTCGGTATCGATCGAGAGGTAGTCGATATCTCTTGGCGCACTATATTTGGCGAGCAGATCTTGAAGTGATATCGTCCTCACTTCGTATGACTTACCTTGTCTTCTTCTCTTGCGGTGACCATCCAAAGAGTTAAATGAGCTGATTGTCGAGTACTCCCCGCTTTCAACTTCGTTAAATGTAAGAATCGAATTTGACTCGCGCCACACGCAGTCTGTTTCAATGTTGCAGCTGCGATTTCTTCTCAAGTCCTCGTGCCAACGTCTGGCAGGCTCAGCAAGAATCCCATTCCATCCAAATTCCTTCTCCAGAAGGTAGGTATTACTTAGATCGACCCCGTTTGTTGCCCCAAACTCGACGAAAAACCCATCACTCTTAAAGTCCGTTTCAGAAAGAACAAATAGGTCCTGGCGGAGTTGAGACCTCGAACCGGACATGGCCTTTAACAGCAAAGACGTATGTCGATCAGACAGGCATCGAAGTAACTCTAAATCATCGGCGGCCTCGGCTCTCTCATTAAGTCGATGGAAGTAACTGGAACTCATTATGGCTATATTGAACTTCATCAGAGCTTCCTTTGCCAGGTTCTTGAGGGCGCGGTTCAGTTTGCCGATTCCTTTCGGTCCCTTTAGGTGTTGCGCCATAAGTTCCTCCTTTTGCATTGGGCTCTGAGTCAGGATGTCAGAACCCCCTCTCGCCGAGTGTTGCGTGTTTTTGAGTTTCTGGCCGATTACGCCGCGTTCGATTAAGTTGCCAGTTTGGCAGTCATTACTTCGATTTCCTTGCCATATCTACGTCGACTGCAAAGCACCGCGCATGCCTCTCGTGCAGTGAATCGGGCGTTTTGCGATGCCTTCGCGGCGCTACCTTCTGTTGGATGCTCACCAACAAGTTGGCGTCGCTTTCAACTACCTTACGCTTCAATTCCAGAATATGGCGTCGAGCACAACCGGCAGCAACGTTCCGCCCCAACGGAGTCATTCTTCTGTCCACGCGCTGCGCCGTCCTTGCAAATGAAATTTGCGCCTTATAGAATCTGCCTTGAGGGTGTAGCAACGTGTCAGCAAGGGATCTGCGGTTTGTTAAAACTCCATTCTATGAAGACCCATCCAATTACCCGCTGTTCGATATAGGCGCCGCACTGGAAGAGCGGGGTTTGAAATTCAAAATCCGATCATCTGGCCGGCAACTCATAGGCAGGGCAAGCGTACGGTTTGGTACACTTCGCAATTTTTTCCGTGCCAGCGGGCCGCTCTTAATTCCATTCATGGGCATCCATGACCGGGATGTATTCCCCTATTGTTATTGGACTGAGTTGGTTCCTGTATTGTTTGACTGCTGGCCGCATTATTTCGATTGGTGGGAATCGTTCTTTATCAGATATCGCATTCGACTTGCATTCTTCACTGCCCGCCAGTCAGCAGAGTATTTCAGCAAGAAATTGCCGGGCACAACCTGTATCTGGTTGCCGGAAGCCACAGATCCAAGGCTGTACGACCCCGGCGATCTATTGATTTCGCGGGAAATTGATGTATTGGAGTTTGGACGAAAGCATGCCAACCTTCACGACAAGATCAGGCCCGCGCTGGAGGAAGCCGGATATGTCCACACCTATCAGCGCGCCCCGCGTCAGTTCATTTTTCCCGATCGCGCCGCACTTTGCAAAGGACTGTGCAAGGCAAAGATCTCGATATGCGTTCCAGCAAGCGTAACGCACCCTGAACGTTCAGGTTGGGTGATTACGACAACCCACCGGTATTTTGAGTCCATGGCCGCGAGGTGCATCCTGCTCGGAATTTGTCCGCCGGAACTGACAGACCTGTTTGGATACAATCCGATGCTGGAGATTGAAGAAGGGCGAGAAGCTGGGCAGATTCTTGACATCCTCAAAGACCCTGGCGCGTACCAGAGCCTGGTCGATCGAAACTACGAAACTCTTTTGGAGCGCGGAACCTGGTCCTCGAGGGTGGGGGACATTTCACATTGGGTCGACAAAGTATGCATCTAGACCGATAACACGAGGCAGAAACTGCCAGTCTAACTCGCATTCCTATATTCACCCTTACGCGGAGTTTGAGAAACCTCAGAGCAAATCGGACCCTAAGTTTGTAACTTGTTTCTCCCGGAGAGACCTCAGCAGGCTTGTTGCCATGTTTTCAACGTCCATAACTTGTACGTG
>Ga0181517_10003240_pt1 | contig 15635 bp, 13 predicted proteins | sample PEATcosm2014_Bin_31_FD_119748 | JGI IMG/M metagenome (GOLD analysis project Ga0181517, IMG submission 119748) | Peatland microbial communities from MTU Mesocosm Facility, Houghton, MI, USA - PEATcosm2014_Bin01_30_metaG | ecosystem: Environmental > Terrestrial > Soil > Wetlands > Peat | place... | reverse complement strand
GACCACCGGCACCAGTTCCGTCAGTGTCCGGGGCGCAATCACCACTGCCGAAGCGTGCACGCCCGAGCCGCGCACCAGGCCTTCCAGCTTCTTGGCGGTGTCGATCAGCTCGCGAATCACCGTGTCGCTGTCGTAGACCTTGCGCAGATCCGGCACGTCTTCCAGAGCCTTGTCGATGGTCATGCCCACCGTGGCCGGAATCAGCTTGGCGATGCGGTCCACATCGCCGTAAGGCATGTCCAGCGCGCGTCCGCAATCCTTGATGGCCGCCTTGGCCGCCATGGTGTTGAAGGTAATGATCTGGCTGACCTGTTCCCGGCCATACTTGCGAACCACGTACTCGTAGACTTCGATGCGCCGATTCTGGCAGAAGTCCACGTCAATATCGGGCATGGATACGCGTTCCGGATTCAGAAAGCGCTCGAAGAGCAGCGCGTTCTGCAGCGGATCGACGTTCGTGATCTCCATTGCATACGCCACCAGCGAACCAGCCGCCGAACCACGGCCCGGTCCCACCGGAATCCCATGGTCTTTTGCATACTTGATGAAGTCCCACACAATCAGGAAGTAGCCGGAATACTTCATCTGGCGAATGATGCCGATTTCGTAGTTGAGCCGCGCTTCATACTCTGCGATGGTCGCCCGCCGCTGCCCGCGCGCCTCCAACTGCGCCACACCGGTCTCCATGCGCATCTTCATCCCGGAGCGGCAGATCTCCTCGAAGTAGCTGTCGATGGTGTGCCCGTCGGGCACCGCGAATTGCGGCCAGGGATTGTCTACCTTGTGCAGTTTCAGATGGCAGCGCTCGGCAATCTCCATGGTTCGCGACATTACGCCGGGGGAATCCGGAAACAGCCGCGCCATCTCGTCCGCGCCCTTCACAAAGAACTGGTCGCTGTCGAAACGGAAACGGTCCTTGTCGTGCACCTTCGACCCGGTCTGCACGCAGAGCATCACGTCGTGGGCGTGCGAGTCCTCGCCGCACAGGTAGTGCGAGTCGTTGGTCAGCACCATGGGAATATCGAGTTCCTTCTCCAGCCGGAAAAGGTCCTTCTGAATCCGCCGCTCGTCTTCGAGGCCCTGGTCCTGGAGCTCCAGGTAGAAGTTGCCTCGCCCGAAAATGTCCTGATATTGCAGCGCGCTCGCCCTGGCCCGCTCATACTTGCCCGCCATCAGCTCTTCGCACAGCTCGCCGCTCAGGCAGCCCGAGAGGCCGATCAGGCCCTTGGAGTGCTCGGCAAGATATTTTTTGCTGATTCTCGGCTTGCGATAAAAGCCGTGCAGCGACGACTCCGAGGTGATCCGTATCAGGTTGCGGTAGCCTTCCTCGTTCTCCGCCAGCACCAGCAAGTGGTTATATTTATCGCCCGGTGTGTCGGCACGGTGGTCATCCGCCTTGCACACATACAACTCGCACCCCAGGATCGGCTTGATGCCCTTTTCCTTGGCTGCGTTGAAAAAATGTACCGCCCCGTAGATGTTCCCGTGGTCGGTCATCGCAACCGACTTTTGCCCCAACTTGGCGGCCCGGTCACACAACTTCTTGACGTCGCATGCCCCGTCCAGCAGCGAGTACTCCGTATGCAGATGCAAATGCGTAAATTCAGCCATGGCAACTACGATTCTAGTCGCCGGGCTGGGGTCCCGTTCCGTGGCCGGGCGGTTGAAATCCCGCCCGTATGAGGAAAAGGCGGGTGGCCCAGCCTTTCCCCCACCCCCAGAAAAGCGCTACTATCGTTCCGAGGACCGGATCATGGCAGACGTGGAAACGGATGTCGAAATCGATTGGACAGCCTGCGAACTGATTGAGCGCGTCCCCGGCAAAGTCTCCGGCAAGCCCGTCGTCCGAGGAACGCGCATCCTCCCCGACGCCATTGTCGGCAGCTTCGAGTTGGGCGAGACCCTCGACGAACTGCGCGCCGGCTTCCCTTCTCTTTCCGCCTGTCAAATCCAGCGGCTGATTGAGTTCGCTCAAGCCCAGCGAGGCCAGGCCAGTTCGTGAAAGTCCCGGCGGGTGGCCCGTGTGCCGAGGTGTGAGTTCATCCACTAAAGCTGGGCGCCCCATGTCCCCCGCATTTCGGGGACATGGGAACGCACAAATCCACCCCAGCCCCGTGCTAACTCCGCGAACTCCGCAAACCGCGCCAACTCCGCTGCCGTCAGCCCTCCTCCGACTCCCGCAGCCGTGCGATCACGCTGAAATCTTCCAGCGTCGTCGTGTCGCCCTTGATCTCGCCGTGGGTCGCCAGTTCCCGCAGCAGACGGCGCATGATTTTGCCGCTGCGCGTCTTGGGCAGCATCTCCGTAAAGCGGATATCGTCGGGACGGGCCAGCGAGCCTATCTCCTTCGAGACCCACTTCTTCAACTCGTCCTTCAGAGCTTCGCTGGGCTGGTTGCCGCTTTCCAGCGTCACAAATGCCGAAATCGCCTGTCCCTTCAGATCGTCGGGACGCCCCACCACGGCTGCCTCGGCCACCTTGGGGTGCGCCACCAGGGCCGACTCCACTTCCATCGTGCCCAGCCGGTGCCCGCTCACGTTGATCACGTCGTCCACGCGTCCCATCAGCCAGTAGTAGCCGTCCGCATCGCGCCGCGCGCCGTCGCCCGTGAAGTAGCTGCCCGGTACGTCCACCCAATACGTCTTCTGGAAGCGCTCCGGGTCGCCATACACGGTGCGCGCCATCGACGGCCAGGGCTTGCGCACCACCAGCAAACCGCCACTCCCGGCCGGAACCGGCTCTCCCTCTTTATTCACGACTTCCGGCTGAATCCCGAAGAACGGCCGCGTCGCAGAACCCGGCTTGGCCGCCACTGCCCCCGGAATGGGCGCAATCAGAATCGCGCCCGTCTCCGTCTGCCACCAGGTATCCACAATCGGACAGCGGTTGTGCCCGATCTTCTCCCGGTACCACATCCACGCCTCGGGATTTATAGGTTCCCCGACCGTTCCAAGAAGTCGAAGCGATCGGAGATCGTGCTTTTCCACGTGCTGGTCGCCCCACTTCATGAAGGCCCGGATCGCCGTCGGAGCGGTGTAGAAGACGCTCACCTGGTGGTCGTCCACGATCTTCCAGAAGCGCGAAAAGTCCGGGAAATTCGGCGCGCCTTCGTACATCAGCACCGTCGCGCCATTCTGCAGCGGGCCGTACACCACGTAGGAATGACCGGTCACCCAGCCAATATCCGCCGTGCACCAATACACGTCCTCGTCGCGCAGGTCGAAGACGTACTTGGTGGTCAGGTAGGTCTGCACCGCGTAGCCGCCGGTGGTGTGCACCAGTCCCTTGGGCTTGCCGGTGGTGCCCGAGGTATACAGGATGTAGAGCGGATCCTCGGAGTCCAGGTGCTCGACGGGACATTCGGGCGGCGCTTCGGCCATCAGATCCTGCCACCAGTGGTCGCGGCCCTCAACCATTTCCACCGGCGAACCGCTGCGGCGATACACCACCACGTGCTTCACCGTCGGGCAGCCCTTCACGGCGTCGTCCACCGTGCGCTTCAAGGGGATCTCGTTCCCGCGCCGGTAGCTGGTGTCCTGGGTCAGAATCGCCACGCACGAAGAGTCGTTCACGCGGTCGGCAATCGCGTTGGCCGCGAACCCGCCAAAGATTACCGAATGCACCGCTCCGATCCGCGCGCAGGCCAGCAATGCGATGGCCAGTTCCGGGGTCATGCCCATGTACACCGCGACCCGGTCGCCCTTCTGGATGCCCAGGCCTTTGAGCACATTGGCAAATTTCTGCACTTCCACGTGCAGTTCCGCATAGGTCAGCCGCCGGACTTCGCCCGGTTCGCCCTCCCAGATCAGGGCCGTCTTGTCGCGCCGCGCTCCCAGCGCATGGCGGTCTACGCAGTTGTAGCTCAGGTTGATCTTGCCGCCCACGAACCACTTGGCCCAAGGCAGATCCCACTCCAGCACTTTGTCCCATTTCTTGAACCAGTGCAGATCCTGCGCCGCCTCGGCCCAGAAAGCCTCCGGATCTTCGATGGACCGCTTGTACAGCGCCTCATACTCCGCCAGGCTCTTGATGTGGGCCTTGCTGGCAAACTCCTCGGGGGGCGGGAAGACGCGGTTCTCGCGCAGGGTCGAGTCGATGTCCTGCTCTCGCGCGGCTTTTGCCGGAACCGCCGCGGCGGCAGCAGGTTGGGGTGTGGGCTGAGTTAAATCCGGAACTACCGATGAATCGGGCAAGGATGACATAAATCGCCTCTTGGGGGAAGAAGATTCATACAGCGGGAAGCCGATGCCGGGCGTGTGTCCGCACAGACTCCGGGTGCGACAAACTTTACCCGCACAGCCATACAATCGGCAAGTGCGCCGCTGCCGGCCCGCAAACAGGCTGGCCGATCACCCCGTCCCGCCGAGCCCTGCAAGCATGAAACGGCCCCTTGCGGGGCCGTTTCGGTTTCACCTACTTATAGATCTCCGGAATGAAGTTCTGCTCGTGCATCGGCGGCCGCACGTACTTCGACTTCTCCAGCGGCGGAAGCTTCAGCGGTTCAGGCGTCAGGTCCTTGAAAGGAATCATCGAAAGCAGGTGCCGGATCACGTTCAGCCGCGCGCACTTCTTGTCTTCCGCATTCACCACATACCACGGCGCATGTTTCAGGTCGGTCACCGCGAACATCTCGTCCTTGGCCCGCGAGTATTCCGCCCAGTGCTTGCGCGACTCCAGATCCATCGGGCTCAGCTTCCAGCGCTTGGTCGGCTTGTCCATGCGGTCCTGGAAGCGCCGCTCCTGTTCGCCGTCGCTCACCGAGAACCAGTACTTGATCAGAATGATTCCGCTGCGCACCAGCATCCGCTCGAACTCCGGGCAGCTCTGCATGAACTCCTGCACCTGCTGCTCGGTGCAAAAGCCCATCACCCGCTCCACGCCGGCGCGGTTATACCAGCTGCGGTCGAAGAGCACCATCTCGCCCGCCGCGGGCAGGTGCGGCACATAGCGTTGGAAGTACCATTGCGATTTTTCGCGCTCGGTGGGCGTGCCCAGCGCAACCACCTTGCAAACGCGCGGATTCAGCGACTCCGTGATCCGCTTGATCGCGCCGCCCTTGCCGGCCGCGTCGCGCCCTTCGAAGAGCACCACCACGCGCAGGTTCTGGTGCTTTACCCACTCCTGCAGCTTCACCAGCTCGATCTGCAAGCGGCTGAGTTCCTTTTCGTAGTTCAGGTCCTTGCCCAGGCGCAACTGGGGCGGCGCGCTCGGCGTTTCCTGATGAAGCTCGTCTTGCGCCTTTTCTGGCTCCGCTTTTTCCAGTCCCGCTTTTTCCAGCTTGTGCTTTTTCTTGCCGCCCATCGCGTTTCTCCTTGCGTTGCGCATACTTGCGAACTGTTCACCATACTATTCGCACCCAGCCGCGCGCTGACCGTGAAATTCATCACAATGCAACAATCGCGCCAGGGTTGGGAAAAGACAGTGCCTGCGGTTACTCCGGCGCGTTCTCTTCCGCGAACGGCTCCACGCGCACTTTGGCAATCCGGCGCGCTTCCATTTCGACCACCGTCATGCGTCTGCCTTCATGAACCACCGACTCGCCGGGCCGGGGAATATGTCCGAGGCGCGCCAGCATGAAGCCCGCCAGGGTTTCCACTCCGCCATCGCGGGGAAGGCTCCATTGCATCTGGGTTTCAAGGTCGCGCAGGTTGGCGCTGCCATCCATCAGCAGGGCCCCGCTGGCGGTGGTCAGCACCGGGCGCTCCGGGGAGTCGAATTCGTCTTCAAACTCTCCGGCAAGCTGCTCGATCGCGTCTTCGGCGGTGACCAACCCGACCGTCGAACCATATTCATCCACCACGATGGCCAAATGCCGCCGCCGCTGCTGGAAGTCCTGAATCAAATCGAGCACAGTCTTGGTCTCGGGAACCACCAGGACATCGCGCATCACCTGCGAAACTTTGAGCTCGACAAACGGAACCGGAAATCTGCCCCGCCGCGCCGGTGCTGCCGATCCAGCAAGAGCCTCGCTTCCTTCATAAGCTTGCTCAGGCGTAGCTGCCGGAATCACCGCGGGACGGAAAAACATCAGCCGCGCCAGGTCCTTCGAATACACCACGCCGATGATGTGCTCCGGACCGCGCGCTTCGTCATAAATCGGTACCCGCGAATGCATGTGCTCGATCACCTGCGAGCTGGCTTCTTCAATCGGCATTCCCGATGGCAGCGAAACGATCCTCTGCCGCGGCGTCATAATCTCGCGCACCGGAACATCGTCCAGTTCCAGCGTGCGGTGGATCAGCCGCTCTTGAAAGGCCGGCAGCACACCCACGCGGCGCGCGGCGGTGGCAATCAGCTTGAGTTCCTCCGGGGAATGAATCGCGCCGCGCTCGGTTATGGGAATGTCGAAGCCGCGCAAAACGGCGGCCGCGGACGACTTGAGAAAGCGCACCGCCGGGCGCACGACAGCCATGAAGATCAACATGGTCGGCGCAACCGCGACAGCCAGCGCCTCGGCGCGGCGCAGGGCCAGAGACTTGGGGACGAGTTCACCCACCAGCACATGAAAATAGGTAATCAGCAAGAAACCGGCCGCAACCGCGACCACGTGGGCATAAAAGGCCCCATGCACAAGGTTCAGGTGCAGCGCCTCGATCCATCCCAGCAACACGCCCGCCGCCAGCGGCTCGCCGATCCAGCCCAGCGCCAGGGAGCAAAGCGTCACCCCTAGCTGAACCGCAGGCAGAAAATCGTCCAGATCGCTTTGCAGCCGCCGCACCGCGCGCGCGCCAGGGATGCTCGCAGAAACCATCTGTTCGACGCGGGTGTCGCGGATGCTTACCAGGGCGAACTCGGCGGCCACAAAAAATGCATTGGCCAGGATCAGCATGGCCACAGCGACAAACTGCAACAGGGTAAACTCGTGCATCTGGTTGTGAGGATAGCACTTGTTTGGGAACGGCCAGTAAACAATGCGGTAGGAGCGCCCCGCCTTCGCCGCATATTTGTTGTTGCGGCCAGGGTGCGAGAGAACAACATTCCGTGCTTATCCGGTTAACACCCAAAGCCACAATTTGTTGGGGCCTGACATTGCGGCGCGTTCCGGGCATTTCGTTGCCGGTATCATCCTGCTCTCAGAGCAGTTCAAATTTGGGCAGCCGCCTGGATGCGCCTTCATCGAAAGTAAGGGTTACCGAGCACCCTCGCCAGACACTCAAAGCCCCAATCAATGCATCTTCGAACGCACCCGTCCCATTTCGAAGGCAGACTACGGCGTCATAGACCTCTTGCTCGTTTTGAACCTCAAGCGTGTCTGCCGCCAATAGCATCTCGATATCGTTCGCGACTTCATGCCGCGTCCGCTTGTAAATACTCTTGAGGACCCAGACAACCTCAAGAATGGTGACCAAACTGACAAACCCTGGGTCCTGTTCTGTCAAGCGACTTTCAATAATCTCCGTTGCCCGGGGGGATTGCTTCGGATCGTCCTGCGTGATGTAACGCAAAAGAACGTTTGTATCGAGTCCTATCATTCCTTGCCCCGAAATCTCTGCGTCGCTCCTGCTTCAATCGCACTGTCTATCTCTTCAAGAGACACCGGCTTGTCCAGCTTGGGGATCATACCCTTCAGCCGCGCGGTTGGAATCCTGGGCAGAATGATCACTCCGTCCGGGTGAAAGAAAAACTTGAAGCGGTCGCCCGGTTTTATCTGGAGACGATCGCGAACCATCTTCGGGATGGTTGCCTGTCCTTTGCTGCTGAGAGTCGCTTCCATACCTGGAAATCCTCCTCTCTTTACATTTTACCAGAAGTAAAGATACGGCTCGGTCTATTTTTGCTTCCAGATTGCGTCCACCAACAATCTGTAGTGGGGTTGGGTGTTAACCGGATAAGCATGCAACATTCTTTGAGAGGCGAGCCGCTACAGCGGTTCCAGGAATGGTGTACCTCGAAGCCCGTACCCTCAAGTCGACGCGAGCCCCAGCGAGGGGCGACCTTGAAGGAAGTCGGCTTGGGTATAGCTTTCCTGGAACCGCTCTAGCCCCCGGGAACCATCCGACTTCCGCTTGCGTATGTAAGCAGTGCACCCGATCGGGGCGCGTGAGGAACCCATGCGGCACCGCATCGGTATCCGCCGAATGCCCGGTCCAATCTACGAAGGTGTATCCATTTAAACGATTCCTGGAGGTATGCGAGTGGCTTCACGAAAGAGCAAGAAGTTCTGGATCTGGCTGGGCATCGGCGGAGTTGTGATCTTGCTGATAGCTGGCCTGGGGTTGATGCACCTGGTGAAGGGCACGACAATCGACCCGAACAAGCTCGCAAAGGTCACGCGCGCCGACGTCGCGCGGTCGGTGGTGGCTACCGGAAAGATCCAGCCCATCACCAAGGTCGAAGTGAAGAGCAAGGCCTCCGGCATCGTGGAAAAGCTCTACGTGGACATCAACAATAAAGTCCAAAAGGGGCAGCAGCTTGCCCAGTTGGATCAGGAAGAGATTCAGGCGCAGGTGTCCGCTCAGCGGGCCCAACTGGCGGCCGCCGAAGCCAATGTGACCACCTTCGAAGCCAACATCGAACAGGACAAGGTCAACGCCGCGGCCCCGGATCTGCCCATGTACAAGACTGCCCTGGAGCGCAACAGCGCGATGCAGAAAGAAGGCGTGGTCAGCCGCCAGACGCTCGATGACTCCAACCGGGATTATCTGGCCGCCCTCACCCGGCGCGACTCGGCCAAAGCACAGATCGGCGTGGATACGGCGAGGCTGAAGCAGGCGCGCGCCCAGGTCCAGCAGGCGCAGGCCAGTTTGAAGCAGCTCGAAGAGCAACTGAGCTATACCACCATCGTCGCTCCCATGGACGGTGTGATTCTCTCCCGGGACGTGGAGATTGGCGACGCGGTGAGTTCGATCCTGGTGCTGGGCTCAACGGCCACTCTGGTCATGACCGAGGGAGACACCACGCAGGTCTATGTGCAGGGCAAGGTCGACGAGGCCGACATCGCGCACGTCTATATGAGCCAGCCGGCGCGCATCAAGGTTGAAAGCTTCCGCGACCGGGTCTTCAATGGCAAGGTGACCAAGATCGCGCCATTGGGCGTGGAAAAGGACAACGTGACCACCTTCGAGGTGCGCGTCTCCATCGACAATCCTGGCGGCGAGTTGAAGGCCAACATGACAGCCAATGCCGAGATCCTGCTCGACGAGCACAAGGGAGTGTTGACGGTCCCGGAAAACGCGGTGATGTACGACAACCAGAAAAACGCCTCGGTTGAGATTCCCGACAAGAAGCAAAAGGAAGGCAAGCGCAAAGTCTCCATCAAAGTTGGACTGTCGAACGGCTCCATCACCGAAGTATTGAGCGGGCTGAAGGAAGGCGACCAGGTGGTGCTGCAACAGTAGCACTCATCTCATAAACCGGCTTTGAAAGGGCACGGCTTGACAGGCTACGGAAAAACTCGATTCAGGGTGGCTTTGTAACAGGGCATGGCTTTAGCCATGCCGATAAAGCCAATCAAATGAGCCGGGCTTTAGCCCGGACGGACTCAGACAAAATGCGGTTTTCGAGAGGAAGAAACATGAATCGGACTTGGATAGTAGCAGTGGCGGCGTTGGCGTTGGCAGCGGTTCCGGCGCTGGCGTCAGAAGCAACCTTCGACAAGACCCTGTCGGTGAACGGAAAGGTTGAGCTTTCCGTTTCCACAGGTTCCGGCAACATTCACCTCACCCGTGGCTCGGACAACCGCGTGCATATCTTCGGCAAGGTGAAATCCGGATGGGGCGGCAGCGATCAAAAAGTGCGTGAGATTGCCGCCAATCCCCCCATCGAGCAGACCGGGAATATCATCCGCATCGGCGGCCATCACGAAAACCTGCACAACATCAGCATCGACTATGAAATCGAAGCGCCAGCCGGAGCATTTCTCGACGCCGGCTCTGGTTCCGGCAATGTGACCGATGACGGTGTGGGCGAAAATGCCAAGCTGTCCACGGGCTCCGGCAACATTCACGCAACTGGCCTGCACGGCACCTTCGCCGTGAATACCGGCTCGGGAGATATCTACGCCGAGCAAACCGGCGAGGGCGACGTGAAAGCGCAAACCGGCTCGGGGAACCTGGAACTCCGCAACCTGAAGGGCGGATTGCGCGGCGGAACAGGCTCGGGCGACATCAAGGTTGGCGGGACTCCGACCAGTCCCTGGCACCTGGGAACGGGCTCAGGAACCGTGGAATTCTGGGCCGGAAATGCGTCGCTGACCCTCGATGCCTCAACCGGCTCGGGAAGCATTCACAGCGACAAGGAAATGCTGACCCAGGGCACCTCGGACCACCACCACCTGACCGGCAAGATCAATGGCGGCGGGCCTACCGTGCGCATCGAGACCGGCTCAGGCGACATTCGCGTGCACTAAGGCGAACGTTTGTAGCGCCGGCTTCCTGGCCGGCTGTGGCGTGGACCTCCCGGTTCACGCGTGCTTTCTGGTGCGTATCACTGCGCATAAAGAGGGAGGCCATCGTCCCGCGACGATGGCCTCCCTTTCCGCACTCTGAATCACTCTATTGCACTGCCGGCGTAATATCCGTAACCGGCAGATCCCAGTGCCCGAGAAGAATCTCGAAGCGGCGCTGTTCTTCCTTCTTGTAGGTTTCCTGGTCGGGCCACAGCGCCTTGATGAAAGCCGCCTCTTCGGGAAACGCGGTCGTCGCCACAGTAGAGTTCTTGTAGACGATGGTGACGCGATAGTCCCAACGCCCATCCTCGGTTGTGTGCAGCGCAGGCGACTCAATCTTCACAGAGAGAATGCGCCCGGTAGACTCGATCTTCTTCAGCAGCGGGTAATGGTTCTTCAGGAAGAGGCCAAGAAACTCCTGCTGGTGGCCCCATTGCAGCTTGTAATAGTACTCGACGACGTAAGGTTTGTCGGCGCTTCCCTGCGTTGGCGCGCCTTGGGCATGAAGCGGAACTGCAATCGCAGCAGCGAAGACGGCGACGAAAGCGGCGAAGAGAATTCTGCGCATGGAGCCTCCCTGAAGTAGATGGCTCCGATTGTAGACGGAGTTATGGCTTGCCGGCCGCACTTGTTGCGTGCCAATGCACAAATCGCTTCAGTTCAGGCGAGAACTCCTGAATAAAGTGCTCGGCGCCCGTGAAGCTGGCTACGATATGGCCTTCCTGCACCCCTTGCACCAGCGGACTGTAGTGCTTGGGCATCCACAGTTCCTGGGTCATCGTGCTGCCATAAATACCGGCTATCTGGGGAACGTCGAGCGTCTTGTGGCCGTTGCGGTTATAGGTCAGGACGCTCATCTCTACAACGTGAGCGCTCCGCCGCACAAACCCCTTGCAGGCGCATGCGAAGTAGCGCGGATCGGTGCCTTCCATGGAGGCCAACCCCTCGTGCACAGAATTCTGGATCAGGTTGCCGCCGTAACTGCTCCCTAGCCTGCGCGCAAATCCGCCCCAGCTCCGGTTCCACTCACCCGGTTCCGGAATCAACTGCAGGTAGGCGGCCGAGCTCAGGGATTGCACGTGTATCGAGCCGCCGGCGCCGTCTTCGTCAACCCAGCGATGCCAGCGCTCGGCCCCGGTGAGGGGCTTGTAGCTCTGCTGCGAAAAAGGGCCATGAACCGTGAGCGCTTCTGAAAGCGACTGAATCTGCGATTGCGCATGGCTCACAACCGACGAAATCATGAGTGCGAGAAGAAGGAAACCGACACCGGAAGTCACTCTTTTATTTTCGGCCAAGAAGTTCGCGCTCTGGAGAAAAATCCCCGCGGAATGCAAAAGATTAACCCGCCATCCGGCACGACGGCCACGTGCCTGAAACGGGAAGTGCGGCCAAAATGCCACAGAATGGGCGATTGCAGGGGTGCGGCAGACACTTCCCCATTCATCGTACGGGGTTGCAGGCTGTCACTATTTTCGCCTCCTGTTCGCTCTCCGCGTATAATCCTTTACATGGATTTTCAGTTGGTATCGAGCTATCAGCCCCGTGGAGACCAGCCACGTGCAATCGCCGAGTTAATGGACGGATTGCAGGCCGGCGAAAAGCACCAGGTTCTTCTCGGCGTCACAGGATCGGGCAAGACCTTCACCATGGCCAAGGTGATCGAGCAATCGAACCGCCCGGCGCTGATTCTGGCACACAACAAGACCCTCGCCGCGCAGCTTTATCACGAGTTCAAGCAGTTCTTCCCCCAGAACGCGGTCGAATATTTCGTGAGCTATTACGACTACTACCAGCCGGAAGCTTATATCCCAGCCGGGGACCTCTATATAGAAAAGGAAGCCACCGTCAACGAAGAGCTGGACAAGCTGCGCCTGGCGGCAACGCGCTCGCTCTTCGAACGGCGCGACGTGATCATCGTCAGTTCTGTCAGTTGCATCTACGGCCTGGGTTCTCCGGAAGCCTACTACGGCATGTTGATGCTGCTGGAAAAAGGCCAGCGCATTTCCCGCAAAGATATTACGCGACGGCTGGTGGAGATTCTTTACGAGCGCAACGACACCGACTTTCGCCGCGGCACTTTCAGAGTGCGCGGCGATGTGATCGAAGTCTTTCCGACCTATGACGAACTGGCGTACCGCATCGAATTGTTTGGCGATGAAATCGAGTCGCTTTCGCAGATCGATCCACTTTTCGGAACGGTGAAGCAAAAGTATGCGCGCTTGCCGATCTACCCCAAGAGCCATTACGTGGTACAGCCAGAGCGCAAGGCCGACGCAATCGAATCCATCGTAACCGAGCTGAATACCTGGGTAAGTGAATTGGAAGCGCAGGGACGCATGGTAGAGGCGCAGCGAATTCATCAGCGCACCCGCTTCGATCTGGAGATGATCAAATCGATGGGATATTGCCATGGGATTGAGAATTACTCCCGCCACTTCAGCGGGCGGCTCCCAGGCGAAGCGCCACCCACGCTGCTCGATTACTTCCCGCGCGATTTTTTGCTGTTTGTCGATGAAAGCCATGCCACCGTTCCGCAGGTACACGGGATGTGGTTCGGCGATCGCAGCCGCAAGCAGAACCTTGTGGATTATGGCTTTCGCCTGCCCTCTGCCATGGACAATCGTCCCTTGAAGTTCGACGAGTTTGAAACCAGGGTGCACCAATCCATCTACGTATCCGCGACGCCGGGCCCGTATGAGTTGACACGCTCGGCGGGTGTGGTGGTGGAGCAGGTGATCCGGCCCACGGGACTGGTGGATCCGGTGGTTGAGATCCGGCCTGTGAAAGGCCAGATCGACGATCTTCTCGCCGAGATTCGCGACCGCGCGCAGCGCAACGAGCGCGTACTGGTAACCACGCTGACCAAACGCATGGCCGAGGATCTATCTGGCTACTACACCGAAGTGGGCGTGCGTTGCCGGTATATGCACTCGGAGATCGAAACCCTGGAACGCGTGAAACTGCTGGCCGGCCTGCGCAAGGGCGAGTATGACGTCTTGGTCGGCATCAACCTGCTGCGCGAAGGACTCGACCTTCCCGAAGTTTCTCTCGTCGCGATTCTCGACGCCGACAAGGAAGGTTTTCTGCGTTCGACCGGTTCGCTGATTCAAACGATGGGCAGGGCTGCACGTCACCTGGAAGGCAAGTCGATCCTGTACGCGGATCGAATGACCGACTCGATGAAAAGAGCGATCGGCGAAACCGACAGAAGACGCACCATCCAGGAGGCATATAACCTGGAACACGGGATTACGCCCCAATCAATTATCAGCCGCATAGACATGGGCCTGGCAGAGATTCTAAAAGCCGAATACGGAGAGATGGCAGAGGAAGAACTGGTTGGTCTGCCGGAGTTCACGTCGCAGGCGCAACTGGACGAATTCATCACCAGGATGGAGACCGAGATGCGCGACGCCGCAAAGAAGTTCGAGTTTGAGCGCGCCGCCAAACTGCGCGACTCCATCAAGGAATTGCGGGAGAAGGAATTCCTCTTCGGATAAAAATACCCCGCGTCCGGCTGGTTCGCGCGCAGTGCAACCGCACTGACTCATTTCGGCACACTCGGACATACAAAAAGGGCTGACCGCGTGGCCAGCCCTTTTGCGTTCAAGGCTTCAGTTACTTCGAGGAAGCCGATTTCTTCTGCTCGGCCCAACGACGCTTGACAGCTTCGGCAATGCGTTTGCGACCTTCAGGAGTCAGATTCCTCTTCTTCTTGACAGTCTTCTTAGCGGCAGACGGAGCCGCGCCCTTTTCTTTTTTGGTCGCCGCAGCGGCGCCACCGCCCAGCAGAACACGCGCCTGCTGCAATTGGGCGATCTCACGATCAATTTGGATCAGAATCTCTGAAACTCCCACAATTCCTCCTGTTACACGCATAGGTGGAGACTGGCCCGGTGCGCCTAACTATTCGGCTACCTCAGAATTGACCACTGGACCTTATGAGAAACAATACGCAACTGTAGACTCTTTTACAAACAAAAAATGAAAAACGTTTCGGAAATTGAAACATTTTTATTCTTTCTTGCCGTTTACAGATCCCCAAAAAGACGACTAGCTCCGGCAATCGGAAGCTACTCAAATCGATATCGAATTCATGGGATAGAGATAGCGTGCGAGAGGTCATAGGAGATCTTCCACTCGCGATGCCAGACGCTAAGGAGCGTGAAAAGTTTCAAATGGCGTTTGAAAAGCTTCGGACTTCGCCGCGACGAAATTCCAGGTTGCGGGGCCAATGCCGCCGCGAAACGAAGCTTCCGCCAGAATTCCGCAGGCCGAGCCGTTTCGAATTCCGGTCCAGGCGATACTTCCCTCCCCTTACACTAGAAGCATGATTCAGATATTCGACCCCATTCCCGTTGACGCTTTGAAGCTGCTGGTATTCGATCTGGACGGCACGCTGATCGACTCGGCCCAAGATCTTTGCAACAGCGTGAACGCGGCGCTGAGCCACGTCGGTCTGAATGCGCTTCCCGATGAAGTGATCGCCGGCTTTGTGGGCAATGGCGCGCCATTGCTGGTGCGCCGCGCGCTGGCCTGCGGCGCGGGCGTTCGTCCGGAAGATGTTGCGGACGATCTGCAGGCGCGTACTTATGGGTTCTTCCTTGACTATTACCGGGAGCACAAGCTGGACTTCACTTACGCTTACGGAGGCGTGCTCGAAGCTTTAACGTCGCTCAAAGCTCTGCACGAAGTCCATGGCGGCGTTCCACGCACCATGGCGGTGCTGACCAACAAGCCGGTGCGACCGGCCCAGGGAATATGCGCCGGCCTTGGCCTGGCCGATTTCTTCCTCCACATCTATGGCGGCGACAGCTTTCCGACCAAAAAGCCCAGCCCCGAGGGTCTGCTATCCCTGATGGCAGAGGTGGGGGCACGGCCGGATGAGACGGTCATGGTCGGGGACAGCAAGGTCGATGTGCAGGTGGCCCGCAATGCCGGGGTGTGGAGCGTCGGATGCGCCTTTGGCTTCGGTCCGCAGAACATAATGGAGCTTCCACCGGATGTGCTTGTGGACTCACCGGCGGAGTGGACACAGGTCCTGATGCCTGCGCAAAGCGCGTCTCAAAATTGAGTTGTGGGGGTGCAGCGTAACCCAAGATCGCAGAGGGCAATCGCCTGAAGCTGATAAACAAGGTAGACCAACTGTTTTGAAAGGGCACGGCTTTACAGGCTGCGGAAAAACTCGATTCAGGGTGGCTTTGTAACAGGGCATGGCTTTAGCCGTGCCGATAAAGCCAATCAAATG
>Ga0181517_10003228_pt1 | contig 15700 bp, 21 predicted proteins | sample PEATcosm2014_Bin_31_FD_119748 | JGI IMG/M metagenome (GOLD analysis project Ga0181517, IMG submission 119748) | Peatland microbial communities from MTU Mesocosm Facility, Houghton, MI, USA - PEATcosm2014_Bin01_30_metaG | ecosystem: Environmental > Terrestrial > Soil > Wetlands > Peat | place... | reverse complement strand
TGGCAACTGCGAACCGCATCCGCCAGGGCTTGCAGGTTCTCATGCGGCACCCGCGCCGGATCGAACGTGCATCCGGGCGCGATCAGGATCGGGCGGATCCCCGCCTGAGCGACGGCATCGTCTACTTCCTCCCGCACCTGCTGCGGCGTGCCGCTGACCAGCGTCGTCAAATTATCCACGCCGCCCCACAGCGCGGGCCGGGCCCAACCGGCCACCTCGCGGATCGATGGTCCGGCGGCGCGATCGGCCCAATGCAGCACCGGAACCGGATACTCCGCAAACGCCCGGAAATTCACGGCCTTGCCGCACACGTGCAGCACGTTGAACCGCGCGCCACTCACCGCCGCCAATATCGCCCGATCCGCCGGGCGCGCCAGCTTGTCATAAAGCCCCGGCGTCTGCGGCGAATCAACCCAGTCATCGCGCACCGACAGGAATATCCCGTCCGCCCCCGCGGCCACGCATTTGGCGGCAAACCGCGCCAGATTCGCTCCGATGATCTCCATCGCCCGGGCAACCAACTTCGGGTTCTCCAGATACGCCTGGCGAATCCAACGGCTCGGCTCGTCGGCGGCCGCGTCCAGATTCGGCGGCATGTGCGCCGTGGGCGGCTTGACCAGCAGCCGCAATACCATCCAGGCACTGAAGATCGTCGTGGGCATGTAGGCTCTGGTCCCCAGCGCGCTGCGCAATGCCGACAGAAGCTCCAACTGCAAGCCAAACCCGGCTTCATCACCCTTGAGCGGCGCCAGTGACGCCAGATCATCCACTTTCGCAATCCGGCCGGAATGCGGATACGGGTTGTCGTTCATCACCTTCAGCACATCCATCCCATATCGGTTGAACGGATCGAGATGGACTTGCACGGCCGCCGGTCCCGCCACCTGGTCGGGCGCGAAGTGATACCAGAACGAAAACGGCGGCCGATCCGGCTTACGGCCGGCCAGCACGGCATCAACACGTTCGATGGGGGTCATGGTTAGGTTCCTCTGTAGCGGCAATTCCTTTCCATTGTATACCGGGAAGACGGACACGAGACACCGCGACGCCGCTGTGCGATAATCCGGCCATGCGCTACACACGACGCCAGTTCATCGCACAGTCGCTTGCCGCCACCGCCGCCACCGCCGCCGCCAGTGCTTTGTCCATCGACGGACGCTTTGCCGCCGGTGCAACAACGGCGGGGCCAGGCACAAATCCCGCCATTGATCGCAAGGCCGTGGTCATGCGGCATAACCCCGTCGTCCATGCTGTCGATCCGTTTAGCGCGCTGTCCGTCGGTAACGGGCAGTTCGCGTTCACGGCCGATGTCACGGGCTTGCAGACGTTTCTCGATCCATACAAAGCGGAATTCCCGCTCTGCACCGCATCGCACTGGGGATGGCACACCACCCCCGCGCCTCCCGGCGTGCGCCGCGAGGATTTCCGCTACAAAATGTACAACGCCCACGGGAAATCCGTCGGCTACGCCACCGATTCCACCGGACAGGTCGCATTGTTCAACTGGCTCCGCGAAAATCCGCATCGCCTGCATCTCGGCCGGATCGGACTGATTCTCACCCACGCCGACAAATCTCCGGCCAAGGTCGCCGATCTTTCCGCGATCAACCAGACGCTGGATCTCTGGTCGGGCACGATCGACAGCCGGTTCCAATTCGACGGCTCGCCGGTGCGCGTGCAAACCGTATGCGACCCCGATGAGGACACGCTGGCTGTGCGCATCGATTCGCCACTGATTCGCGACGGGCGGCTGGGCATTCTGGTCGCGTTCCCCTACGGCACGAGCAATCTGGACATGGCCGATTGGAATTCGGATGCCAGGCACACTTCCGACTTCTCCCAGCTCGACCGCCGGGCGGATATCTATCGCACGCTCGACGCCGATCACTACGCTGTCACGCTCGGCTGGTCCGACGGAGGCTCCATCGCTCAGACCGCAAAGCACCAGTTCACGCTCAGCGCCAAAGGCTCTGACACAATCGAATTTGCCGCAATGTTCCTGCCTCAGCCGACCAAGGCGCTTTTTGCGTCGAATTTCTCCGGGACTCAATCCCGTTCGGCCAAGCATTGGGAATCCTTCTGGACCACCGGCGGATTCGTCGATTTCGGCGATTGCACCGACACCCGTGCCCCGGAAATCGAACGCCGCGTCATTCTCTCGATGTACAACACCGCCCTGCACGACGCCGGATCGCTCCCCAGCGCCGAAACCGGCCTGCTCAACAACGGCCCCTGGTTCGGCAAGTTCCATCTCGAAATGCACTGGTGGCACTCGGCCCACTTCGCCCAATGGAGCCGGATTAACCTGCTCCGGCCGAGCCTCGCGTACTATGCACGCATCCTTCCGCTGGCCCGCCAAAACGCCACGCGACAAGGCTACGCGGGTGCGCGCTGGCCGAAGATGGTCGGGCCGGATGGTCTCGATTCGCCGTCCACCGTCGCGCCGCTGCTCGTCTGGCAACAACCCCATCCGATCTTCTACGCCGAACTCTGTTATCGCGCCCAGCCCAATGCCGACACGCTCGCCCAATGGCGCGACATCGTCTTCGCCACGGCCGATTTTATGGCCAGTTATCCCGCCCTCGACGCCGCTCGCGGCGGATATGTCCTAGGGCCGCCGATGAAGACCGTTTCCGAAAACGCGGATACCAACACCACGGCCGCTCCCACGTTCGAGCTGGCCTATTGGCGTTTCGGCCTGCGCGTCGCCAACCAGTGGCGGCAGCGCATGAATCTCGCCCCCGATCCCCACTGGCAGGAAATCCACGACAAACTCGCCCCGCTGCCGCAGGCCAACGGCCTGTATCTCATGCAGGATGACATGCCCGACACCTACACCAAGTGGAACTACGAGCACCCCGCCCTGATCGGAGCCTTAGGGATGCAACCCGGCGACGGCGTCGATCCGGCCGTCATGAAAGCGACGGTTGCCAAGGTCATCGACGTCTGGAGATTCGCCGAATCCTGGGGTTGGGATTTCCCCATGGTCGCGATGTGCGCCGCCCGCACCGGCCAGAGCGACTTGGCCGTCAAAGCCCTGCTCATCGACGTTCCCAAGAACCGTTACCACCCCAACGGCCACAACTACCAGCGCGCCAACCTCACCAGCTACCTCCCCGGCAACGGCGGGCTCCTCTACGCCATAGCCATGATGTGCGCAGGGTGGACGGGAAATCCCGCGACACCGGCCAATCCCGCGCCGGGGTTTCCGAGCGATGGGAAGTGGAAAGTGCGGTGGGAGAATTTGCAGCCGTGTATTTGAAATGGCTCTGAGTATCTAAGTGCAAAGATGGAAGAAAGGCCGAGCGATGGCATGCGTTTCCCGCGTCCTACATTGGACGGCTTGCCGTTGCCAAGGCGGAACCGCGTTCCCAAGCGTAAATTACGGCCTGGCGTTGACCAGTATGGGCGAACGCCACTTTGGAACGCGGTTGCGCGTGGTGAGCTCGAAAAGGTGAGAGAGCTGCTTAAGTGCTATGCGGACCCAAATGTTGGGGATGATGATGGATGCACACCGCTGCACCTAACCGCTGTAGGCGGCCGTGTGGAGGCTGCGGAATTGCTTATTCGCTGCGGCGCTAATCCGAATCAAATCGATCATCACGGCAATGGTCCCTTGTGGTATGCAGCCCATTACGACAGCCTGCGCGGCCCAAAGAGTTCTAGGCGTCATGCTGTGCTAGAGATTCTCATCAAAGCGGGAGCAGACCCGGACTTCAAGAACCGCTACGGCAGGTGTCCTCGCGACATTTTGATTCGCAAACGGCTAGAACATCTGGTGGTTGCGAGTCAGAAGTCGCCCCAGGACACCCAACGAACGCCGATGTAGCCGACCGAAGGCACGGCCCTGCCGCAACTCGCCCCACATTCACTGGACGGCCAGGAAGGGATGTTCGGCCGGCTACTGGTTGTCGGGGGGAATCCCGTCATGCTCGACGCGCCACCGTGGCAGACTCATAGATCGTGCGGGCGCTCTTGCCGGAGGCAATCTCGTTCCGCAAGCCCCTGACGTATACTCCGGTGCCCGAGTATCTTGAAGCATACAGGAAACGTCATGGGCTGTCTTAAATCCATCCTGCTTTTCCCGCTGGGAATTCCGCTCGGATTAATGCTCGGTCCGCTTGGGATCGCAATCGCGATTTTGATTTTCATTCTTACGGCCGCCCGTTAACAGCGGATTGCATGTCGCCAGCCGCCGGCAATGTCATGCGGCTTCGACGGCCGTGTAGACTTTCCCATGTTGTCTGAGCCAGGCCACGTCGCCGCTCTTGGCGTGCCTTTCGACCTGGCGCAGCAATTCCACAACCTCAGGCTCGAAGCACGGCTCGCTTGGGTCGGCGTCGGGAATCACGGCATCAACCTCGACGGCTACGACGAATCGATCGGTTCGGACCAGCCGGGTTCGTTTGACTCGCTTGCCTTGAACTTGGATGCGGCTCATTCGTCAAAGAAGTGTACCGCGACCAGCCGTTATTCCGCTGAGAGCATGGACGCCACTGAAACATCTTCATCGATCAACGGCCAATGGATGCCGATCCCGTTGCCGATCAATCTCCAATTGCCGCGCTGCTCCGGCGTCGCTCGCAAGAGTCTCGGGAACCATGCCAACGGCACACTGACTTGCCGGCCGTCGGCGAGCCTCGCGACAAGATCATCGGCGGTGAAGCAGACATCAACCGCGAACGGTTCAACCTTGATCTCTGAGATGCTCATGCCATTTCTCCTCGAACAGTCCGGCGTTCTCCTGGACAATAGTACGCAGTTCGGTTAACTCGTGCGACCTAAAACCACGGTTGCGAGCCAGAGATACCGGATTAAACCAGAATTTTGCGTAGGAGTCATCGCGCTCCACGTGGATGTGCGGCGGCTCATTAGGTTCCCGGCTGAAAAAGAAGAATCGGTATGGGCCTTGTCGCAACACCGTCGGCATGGCCGCAATCTAGCCTACAATTTACCAAGTGCAACCGCATCTGACGTGGGAACGCCGTAGAAGAGGACGAATAACGAATGCCAACCCCACCCGCTAAAATCACCACTCTCCCGCAACTCCCCCCTCGCCCGCTCGACGGCCAGAAGGGCTTGTTCGGCCGGGTGCTGGTTGTCGGCGGCAATCCCGTGATGCTCGGGGCGCCGGTCTTGGCGGGGACGGCGGCGCTGCGGATGGGGGCGGGGCTGGTGCAGATCGCCATGCCGGGGGCGGTTCTGCCGGCGGCGCTGTCGGTCACGCCGGAGTTGATCGGGATTTCCACGACCGGGGCGAAGGCGGAGGCCGAACTGGACAAGGCGGCCGAGAGGGCGGATGCGCTGGTGATCGGGCCGGGGTTGTCTACTTCACCGGCGGCGCGGCGGCTGGTGCTTCGGCTCATCCAGCTTGCCAAGCCGGTGGTTATTGATGCCGATGCGCTGAACATTCTGTCGGCCCAGAAATCGTGGCCGAAGAATTTCCGGGGCTTGGCCGTGCTGACGCCCCATCCGGGGGAAATGGCTCGATTGAACAAATTGCTGGGCCGCGAAGTTGTCCCCAGTGACGAACCCGGCCGGATCGAGTTGGCACATTACGCGGCCGTCGAATTCGGGCAAGTGGTGCTTCTCAAGGGACATCGCACGATCATCGCGGATGCCGATCGTTACCGCATCAATACGACAGGCAACAGCGCACTCTCCAAGGCCGGTTCTGGCGATGTTCTGTCGGGAATCATCGGCACGCTGCTGGCGCAGAAGATGCCGCCGTTCGATGCTGCCGCCCTGGGCGCCCACATCCACGGCCGGGCCGGCGAACTGGCCAGCCAGATTTTCGGCCTTCGCTCACCGATCGCTCGCGATGTGATCGACAAAATCCACGCCGCCATCGCGGAGCTGGAAGCGAGTGATCCCGGGGCGTGAAGCAGCCAGCTTATGGCATCCCTCACGCCACGTCCCGCCGCGCCTGCTCGAGGTGCTTTTCGATAATCCGCATCGCCCATTCCAGTTCGGATTTGTCCAGGCGCTGGAACACCAGGACATCCCACCATCGACCGCGGATATAGAGATTGCCGACCTGTTGCAGATTCAGCGTGTAGTCTCCGGTTCGGCCGATCACGCCGCGAACCGATGTGATCGGCCAGTCGATGCGCGATCGGCCGATGGCGGCGGGACGCTCGATCCGCACCCGCCCGGCGGCGATGTGCAGTTTCGTCGTCGTCTGGGCGCTGCGCCGGGCGTAAACGAGCATCGGCCAGCCGAATCCCAGCCAGGCAAGGGCGTTGATCAATTCCGCCCGCTCCAGCGGCGTTCCGCGGGCCAGCGACCGGCAGGCCAGCATCATCGCCGCCAGGAACATCGCTCCGCCCAGGACCAGCCATGTCAATCGCCGCGAGATCGGAAACGGCGCATCGCTCAGCGTCAGGCCGGTCCCGTCGGCGACAATCTGCAAACGCCCGGCCGGTTGCTGAAAACCGTATCGGCCGTGGTAATCCAGAATGTTGTTTGACTGCTCCATGCCATCCGTTCCCAGCCGCGCGGGCGTCACGTTCACTCTATTTGCCGATGTCCTCGTGCCACAACTGCGGATGCTCGCGGATGAACCGGCCCATCATCTCGATGCATTCGGGATGGTTCAGGTCGATGACTTCAACCCCGTGCGACCGCATGAACTCCGGCGCCCCCGGGAAATTCAGGCTCTCGCCCACCACCACCTTGCGAATGCCGAATTGCACCACCGCGCCGCTGCACAAGTAGCACGGCATCAGCGTCGAATACAGCACCGTGTCGCCGTAGGTCTTCTGCCGCCCGGCCACCGCCAGGCAGTCGATCTCCGCGTGTGCCATCGGATCGCCGCGCTGCACGCGGCGGTTGTGGCCGCGGGCGATCACCTGCCCGCCGCGAACCAGCACCGACCCAATCGGCAAACCTCCCTCGGCCAGCCCCATCCGCGCCTCGGCGATGGCTTGTTCCATGAACGCCATGTGTTCCCCTTGAACCTCGGCCGATTCCACGAGAGTCACCGCCGGACCGGGCGTCAAACGGAGCGGCTGTGGCGGCAAACCGGTGATGTCCGCCGGCATCAGCTTCGACGCGGCGTCGTTTTCCTTGCGAATGGCTTCCCAGACCTCCTTGCGATGCACGCTGACGGAGCGCGGCGCGTCGATCCCCAGGCGCACCTTTTCCCCGCGGATGTCCACGACGGTGACCACGATATCGTTACCGATGACAATCGACTCGTCTCTTTGACGAGCAAGCACTAGCATGTGCGGCTCCTTTTCCGGCAAACAGGTGCATCCATACGATCCCTGTCCTAAACGAACCTCCGGGCAGCCGCCCCTTCCGTCAGCCGCGCCCGTCGAACCGTTTCGGTTCCGAGTTCCGCAACTTCATTATACACGGGCCATGGCCCCGCCGTCTCGCCAGCGGCCTTTCTCGCCATTTCTCCTTGTTTGTCCCCGTTAAATCGCGTATCGTCCCACCCCCATGGCGGCCCGGCACCCCCAACTTCTTGAGATTCTCCGCGACCGTTCGCTTCGCCACGGCCGATTCGTCCTGGCCAGCGGCAAGATCTCCGACTATTACATCGACGGCAAGATGACCAGCTTCGACCCGGCCGGTTCCGCCGCCATCGTCGATGCCATCTTCGCCGAACTGGCCCATATTCCCTTCGACGCCATCGGCGGCATGGACATGGGCGGCACGCCGATCGTGGGCGCTGTCGCCAACCGCTCGTTCCACATCGGCAAATCTGTCCCCACGTTTGTGGTTCGCAAGGATGTCAAATCCCACGGCACCATGAAGCGCATCGAAGGCCCGATCCCGCCGCCGCCGTGTAATGTCGTCATCGTTGAGGATGTCGTCACCACCGGCGATTCGATGTTCAAGGCCATCGACGCCGTCACCGAATATGGAGCCAAGGTCGTCCTGGCCATCACCGTCCTAGACCGCGCCGCCGGCGCCGCCGAGGCCATGGCCGCCCGATCCATCCCCTACCGGCCGCTCTGCACACTGGCGGAACTGGGACTGGCACCGATGGCCGGCTCGTAAGACCATGCGACCAAAACGTCCCAACTTCGCCCGATTGCACGGCCAAGACGAACAATCCATTATCGACCGGGAATCCACAAATGGGCGGTCGGAGGGACTCAGTCGTGAGCGCATCCATGAATTGGAACGTCTCACCGAAGCCCTGCGCGGCTTGTTTGACACACGGGAACTGGGAAAATGGTTCGACACGCCCAATCCCGCGTTCGGCGGACTCAAGCCCATCGAGGTGATCGAGCGCGGCGAGACCGACCGGCTTTGGCAAATGGTCTTCGAGCTAAGGGCCGGAACGCATGTGTGAGCGTGCCGGCTGAAACCTGTCTGGTTTTCATTTTCGATTGCGAAAATTCCCGCGCAAGAGAGCCAGTAAGATCGAAGGCATCGAGCCGATGTCCAAAAACAAGAGCAATAAGAGGCAAATCTGGAGCCTGTTGAGTGAAAAGCCGATTTTCGGCAAACATGCCAATCCCGCTGCGATAAAGAATGGGCCGGCAATCGGCACGACGGAAGGAGCCTTGACGCGCATTATTAGTTGCCGCCAGGAAACTACCCAATTGAAGGCGATCGCGTACAGACCGATTAACGCCAGCAGAATGCCAATTGTCCATCGCATCAAAAAGATAAGCATTGACGTGCTCCCCTTTCCAAATCACCCCAGCGCCCTTCCCTTGGCAATCGTCGGATCGCGCGGATAGCCGGCCGGCGTCGCGGCGATTTTCTTGATCTGCACGATCCGGTGATGTTCCAGACCAGCGACATGAACTTCGTGCACAACCGGCGCCCCGCCGCCCAGCCGATGCGAGACCAGCGTGCCCGCCTTCAACTCCTCCGTGACGCGAGGCCCCTTCATCGCCAGCATCGAGCCGCCGACCTTCGCCAGCGGCAGGGACCATTCGACAAGCCACTCCAGCATCGCCACGGCCCGGCTGGCCACAATGTCGAAGCTCGCCCGCTGCTCGCCCCGGCCGGCCATTTCGGCACGATCGCCCAACACCGTCACGTTGGTCAATGCCAACTCGGCCACGCATTTCCGCAGGAAATCGGCCTTTTTGCGCGTCGCCTCGATCAGCGTCACCTTCGCCGCCGGCAGCACGATCGCCAGCGGAATCCCCGGCACTCCGCCCCCTGACCCAAGATCGGCCAGCGCAAACAGCTCGCGCGGCAGATACGGCAGCAGCGTCATCGCATCGCTCACATGCCCGAGCTCCGCCTCGGCCGGTTCGGATATGCGCGTCAGATTGAACCGGGTGTTGGCCTCCAGCAGCAGCGCCAGATACCGATCCAGCATCGCCACGCGATCCGCGCCCAGCGGCATGCCCGACGCCCCGGCCAGTTGGGTCCACAATTCATTGCTCATGCACGATGTTCCTATCGAATCCGCCGCTCACGATACACCAGACGCAACATTCCCGCGCCCCTCCCGGCGGCGATTTCCTTTGAAAAGCCGCCACACCACTTTCTCATCCGCCGGCCGTAGTCCAACGGGCGAACATCGGCTAAACTGCCCGTCGTTGGAGAGGTGTCCGAGTGGCCGAAGGAGCAGCACTGGAAATGCTGTAGGCGGCTTAAACCGCCTCGCGGGTTCGAATCCCGCCCTCTCCGTTACGCCGGTGGGCAGTTTTGTAACCTGTTGCCCGGCCTCAGTTTGTGATTCGTTCTCGATTTTTGACTGCCCAATTGCCCTCAAATTGCCCTCAAACGGAACAACCGGCGTGCTCAATTTCGGCGGGCAAAATCCCTCGCCGGCCAGCGCCTTCATCGCGGCCTGACTGTCATCATCGGTGAGGTGGTAGTAAAGCTGGAGAATGCTGCTGTCGCTGTGTCCGAGCCAGGCGAGAGCCTTGCGATAGGCCACTTGATGATTGGCGCACAGGCTGGCGAAGTGGTGACGGAACGAGTGGAGCTTGAACTCTGACGCCTTGGGAAATTTCAATTCCGCACACAGCGCTTTCACGCGCTGGAGCAGTTGCCGCTCGCGGATATCGGGGAAGACGTGATCGCCGCTCTTGTCCAGCGCCGCGATCAGCGGCCGGATGCGGGGATGAATCGGCACGAAGCGGGCGTCCTTGTCCTTGGTCGTTCCGTTGCTGCCGCCCAAGCGGACGTGAAACATTCCCGAGCCGTTTTCCCCCAAACGCACGTCCTGCCAGAGCATCTGTTCGGCTTCACCGATGCGCAGACCCGCGTAGGCCAATGTCGCAATGACCGCCTGCTCGACGCCGCTGGTCGCGTTTATGAGCTTTTCAACCTGCTCAAGCGTGAAGCACGGCTGCGGTCTGGCCTTCGCCTTGGCGAGCTTGGTGCTGACGAGCCGGTATTCATGCAGCCGCCCCTCGGCGTGGCCCCATTTGAAAACCTGCTTGCACAACGTGAGCGCCGCGTAAACCGTCTTGGGTTCGTATCCCTGATTCACGAGCCATTCGCGGTAGCGGTAGAAAGTCTCACGACCAAACCGCAAGGCGAGCGTGACACGCTGCTCCTTGCAGAATGTCTTGAGCTTGTCCAGATCGGCCCGGTATTTCCACTCCGTCTTGCGTGCCACGCCCCTGGCTTTGACGAAGCTGAAATACGCATCGACAACTTCTTCCAGTCCCAGCCGTGTGTCGGCGACGTGCGGCTTGCCGTCTTCGAGCTTGGCGAAGAGCGCCAGCGCCTTGCGGCGGGCTTCCAACTTGCTGCCCGTGTCGAGATTGACGCAGACCTGCCGGCCCGTGCCTTCACGGTACTCCGCCGCCCATCTGGGGGAAATGCTCGGTGTGCCGCTTGAATAATATACCCGCCGGCCGATCGTGATGTCGGTCCCGTCGATACGCTCGCGTTCTTCCAGTTTCATCGCATCACCTCATGAATTCCTGAATCAGCCGGTCACGCCAGAACCGCAGCGGCTTGCCGCGCTTCACCGCGCCCGCATACCGGCCTTCACAGGCATGCCGGTACAGCGTGGACAGTTTCAGACGCAGAAGGTCAGCCGCCTCCTGCGGAGTCAGGATCGGCGGCAGGGACGTGTGGTCAATCCCGGCCGCGATCTCCGGTGCTGTCAGTTTACGGTTCATATTCGAATCTCCGCGAAAAGTTTCAAAGAATCTGTCGGCCCGCGATTCCTCGCCGCCTGGGGCGGCGCCTGGCGGCGCTTGCCGAGTGCCGGATCAGATTTCCGGTTCATAATCCCGCTCGCGCTTGCGCCTGGGGGCATGAGAGCGTTTCTCCCCTGCCCTGTCGCGCTGGTACTGGGCCAAGAGTTCGTCGTAGGCCGTCTTGAAGACGACGCCCTGGGGATTGCAGTTGAGGTGATTCACCATCTTGGTGAGTTCCTTGCCGTCGCCCAGGACGGCGTCGAGCTTGGGGGCATCGACTTCACCGCTGAGGACAGCATCGCGCAGCGCGAAGAAGTGGGCCGGCGTGTCGAGCCCGAAGTCCACTCTCACGGCCTCCGTCAATTCATCGCCCTGAAGGATGGTCCGCAGAAGCGACTGGGTCACGGGTCGTATCGGGGTTGACATGCTCAGCTCCTGTTCTCCGGAATTCTCCGGTGTTGATGCTTTCCACTTTCGATTCGCTGCCATGCACGTTCGCGTACAAGAGAACGGCGATTCCAAAAAAATATCAGCCACCCTTGGTCATCAGTGCCTGAACCTGACTCACCGGGATGAACGGTGCGCCATTGGGCAGAACCAGTTCGCGGAAGCGGAACAGCGCCGCCGACAGCGATACGTTGAATGTCTTGGTCAAATTCGGCAGCAGGATTCGTTTCCAGACAGTCTGTGTCTCCGTTGCATGTTCCATGACCGCCACCATGAACTTTCCCGGATTGACGCCGTGAGCGGCGCAGATGTCGAAAAACTCCTTCATCACCAGCGTCGCCGGCATCAGGAACGCCGCGCCGAAGCGGTCGGCCTCGTCCTCGCACCCTGCCCTGGTGCCGGGCTCAACCTCCGTGTCCCGGAACGCCTGATTCATGTGGCCGTGTGGTTGGGCCCCTGAAAACAGTACCAGTTTGAAAGAGACTGAAGGTTGGGGATAATAGAAACAACCAACCATGAAAAGGACTATATACACGGCCGAGCAAATCATCAGGATCTTGCGTGAGGCGGAAACGTCGGGGGAGAACGTGGAAGCGTTTTGCCTCAAGCACAACATCAGCAAATCGAGTTTTCAGCGCTGGAAGAAGAAGTACGGAGGGATGGGATTGGCGGAGGCGCAGCGGCTGAGGGAATTGGAAAAAGAGAACCGGGAGTTGAAGGCGATGCTGGCGGACGAGTTGCTGCGAAGCAGGGCGTTGAAGATAGCATTAGAAAAAAACTACTAAGCCCGGAGCGTCAGCGGGCTGTGGCGGAAAAGGTAAGGGCCGAGCTGACGTGTTCCGGGCGAGCGGCGAGCCGGTGGCTGGGGGTGAGTCGAAGCGTGCTCAACTACCGGCCGAAAGAAAAGCCTTTGCGCAAGCAAAGGCTTGAGGAGGAGATCGTGCGGATGTCGAAGGCGCACCCGACGTTGGGCTATAAAAAGATCGCGGCGAAGCTGCGGGAATTGGGTTACCGCGTCAACAAGAAGCAGGTACAGAGGGTGCGTCGTGCGGAGGGCTTGCAGGTGCCATCACCGCGCCCTAAGCGGCGACGGCAGGGGCTTTCGACGGGATTGCCGACAAAGGCAACACATCGAAATCACGTATGGGCGTGGGACTTTGTCAGCGACTACACGGAGCGCGGCGGGGCTGTGCGGACGTTTAACTTGATCGACGAGTACACACGGGAATGCCATTGCATTTGGGCAAACCGGGCGATCAAAGCGGAGGATGTTTTGCGGGCGCTGAAAGAGGCCATAGAGAAAAACGGCGCGCCGGAATATATCCGCAGCGATAACGGCTCTGAGTTTATCGCTGGCATCATCCAGCGCTGGCTGTGGGAAAACAAAATCAAGACGATTTACATTGATCCTGGATGCCCTTGGCAAAACGGTTTTGCAGAAAGCTTCAACAGCCGCTTCCGCCGCGAGTGCCTCGATCGAGAGCTGCTCTACACCCTCAGCGAAAGCCGCGTGGTCTTCGAAGACTGGCGACACTATTACAACCACGAACGGCCCCACCGCTCTTTGGGCTTGCTAACCCCCTCACAGTTTGCGATATCTCAAACCCATCAAGGTCCCGGTTCCAGTCGGGCTACGCCCTCCTTCCACCGGAACCTTGCCAACTCAAGTCAATTTTTCCCCGCCTAAAAGTCTCATCCTAAGTGGTACAACTTGTGGGGTCCAAGCACGTGCAAGATGAAGTGGCCGAGTTCATGGGCGCAGGTGAAGCGGTAGCGGCCCATGTGCGTCATGAGGATTTCACTGACGAGGATTTCGTTCTCACTGATGAATGCGGCGCCCAAGACATTGTCGCCAAGGTGGGACAGGTCGCTCACGCCGAACCGGATGCCCAGCGGCCCCTCGATCCACAGGTCCACCGGCACCGGAATGGGAATCTCCTTGAGGCCGAGCTTCCCGGTGCAGCGTTTGAGGCAGGCCTGGGCGCTAGCCTCGACATCAAGGGCACTGCGGCGCGGGCGTGAGGTTGTCGCTCCCTGGGTCGCCATGACTACTTCTTCCGGTTCTTCCCGCCGGCCATTCCTTCGGCCTGGCGAATGAGCTTGTCCCATTGATCGGAACTGAGGCTCCGGGCCGTCCGCAAAAACTCCGGCACCTTCTCGGCGGTGGTGGCATCCTGACTGGCCACTTCCTTCACGATCGCATCCGGCTTGCTCCATCCCGAGCGAAGCTCAGCGATCGGCAGGTTGTAGGACTCTGCGATCTTCACCATCAGCTCTTCCGACGGATTCCTCCGTCCCTTCTCGATGTCGGTCAGGTGAGGCGGGGTGGTGTCGATAATTCTCGCCATCTCCCGCAGTCCCCTGCCCAGGACTTCCACCCTCTGGCGGCGAAGCCGCTCGCCGATCGACTCCGGATGTTGCACTGCGTTTGCCATGTGCTCCTCGTGTTGTTCACGAGTATGCTAACGTGTCAGGTCTGGGAACACAAGGGGCTGTGAAAGATTTTTCCGCTTCAGAACATCGACGGCTCGCGGCTGGGCTGGGACGGATAACGGCCGCAGCCGCACAGGGCCTCCAGGAGTTTCAGGATGCTTTTCATGAACCTCTCGAATGCCGTGGGTTGCCGCCGGCCGCCGAGTTGCCATGAGATGCGGGGGCGGACGGTCACTTTGCCGTTGCGGAAGGTGATGATGTGGGTGATGTGGGTATTTCCGAGGTAATCGCGCATGAACGGGAGTGTGTGTAAATAGGCAGGGTCAGTCAACGTTTTTTTGCGATAAATCAATTGGCAAAACGCAGCAGTGTTTCGCCTCCTCAGGTCCATGCAAAAGGGTGCGGGACAGGCCGGCGCCGTCCCGCACCCTGATGAACCCTGCCGGAAACCCGTTTGCTTCAAGGCTTCTTGAACAGCTTCGCCACCTTCTGGCGGTAATCGTCGGAGATATGGGCCGGCATCCACGCCTGCACGCCGCGAGCCTGGGCGGGACTGAGCTTCTTCTCAACGGCCTCTCCCAGCCACTCGCTTTCGATCTGGTCGTCGATCATATCCAGAACGCGGTTGTAAAACTGCGTCTTGAGATAGAGATCCGACCGCAACGTGGCCAGGGCCGACAGGAACAACAGGACACCGAATCCGAGAAGCCCCATAAAGAACGCCAGGAAGGACAGCGCCCAGACAATCGCCAGTTCCATGGCAAGAGTGATTCCGGGCACCCGTGGAACCCCGTTGGAGCGTGAATGCCACAGGATGGCTTCTTTGCCGCGCCGCGGGAGTGTGACCCGGAAGTGCCAGGCCGCCGCCGCCAGGAACGCGGCCAGCCACAGCACGCCGAAGATCACGGACAAGGTCATTGTTGCCGCGTCGGGCACGCTCTTGGCGTAAGGATTGTTGCTGTCGCGGTACCCCGTCGCACCACTGAGGAAGCTGACCCCGGCGGCGACTGCGATGACCCCGAGGGTGAGGAACGCCTGGTTGACATCGAGGAAACGCTCGCCCATGTCCTTACGAAACAGCGCCTGGGTGGAAAGCACGATGGGCCGGGCAAGCAGATTCATCATCCGTTGAAAGGCGTTCCCGAAGGCGTTGCCGATTCCGATGCCTTTCAGGGCGCCATCCTGAATGAGGCCAACATTCAAATCGTCTCCTCGCCATATCTCAGAACTCTCTGCCATGATCTATCCTTGTAAAAAGGTGGTCCCAAAAAAATTCTTCCCGTTGGAGAACCGCGCTCCGCTCTTGAACAGATAGGCATCCACCTGGAGGTCGTCCTCCGGACGGTCCGGGTGAATGCCGCCGGTGCGCAGCTTTCCAAAATCCGCGGGTTGTATTTCGTAATCCATCTGCGAATTGGTGGTGGTGCTGTTGGAAGGCTTGCCCAACTGCCACCAATTGCGTTTCCCCTGGTCCGGCGCGTCCTGCCTGGTAACGCTCGCCCGATACTTCATCGACTTGCCGATCATCTCGGCGGCCCAGTGGTTGGTCGTGGGATCGTTGTTGGCATGGAAGATTTTCGTGTTCAGGTTGGAGAAGAACCCATCGACCCGATGGTGGTCCCCGTTGGCCTGGGCGTAGAAGTTGGAGATGTTCTGAGTGAGATAGACTGTCGCCGCCCTGGCGCTGCGGGCCGTGGCCTGGAAGATCGAGTCATGTTCGGTCGTGAAGTTCTGCGCCT
>Ga0181517_10003227_pt1 | contig 15702 bp, 16 predicted proteins | sample PEATcosm2014_Bin_31_FD_119748 | JGI IMG/M metagenome (GOLD analysis project Ga0181517, IMG submission 119748) | Peatland microbial communities from MTU Mesocosm Facility, Houghton, MI, USA - PEATcosm2014_Bin01_30_metaG | ecosystem: Environmental > Terrestrial > Soil > Wetlands > Peat | place... | reverse complement strand
GCCCGCACCTCTACCACCACGGAGATCGACAACGTCCCCGAGGCCAAGGTCATGGGACGGTCATGGTCTCGGTGAAGGCGTCCGGGCTCGGGCCGTCGGTGGGCGCCAACGGCGAGACCCCCTCGGGGATCCTTTTCGACCGGGTGACCAAGACGTTCAAGGATGGGACGGTGGCCGTCGAGGAGTTCTCGACGGCGGTGGCGCCCGGTGAGTTCGTGGCCATTGTCGGCCCCTCCGGCTGCGGCAAGTCGACCCTCCTACGGATCGCCTCGGGGCTGACTGCCGCGACCTCAGGATCGGTCCGAGCCGACCAGGACAGCCTGGGCTATGTCTTTCAGGACCCGACATTGCTGCCGTGGCGGACCACTCTGCGGAACATCGAACTGTTCGCGGAGCTGCACGACCTGCCAAAGGAAGAGCGCCGCCGGCGGGCGGCCGACGCCATTGTCCTCACGGGCCTGGAGGGCTTCGAGACGCACCGGCCGCGGGCGCTGTCGGGCGGGATGCGCATGCGGGTCTCCCTAGCCCGGTCCCTGGCGTTGCAGCCCAACGTTTTCCTCTTCGACGAGCCCTTCGGGGCCTTGGACGAGATAACCCGGGAGCGGCTCAACGGCGAACTGTTGCGCATATTCGAGCAGCAGCGTTTCGCCGGGCTGCTGGTCACCCACTCGGTGAGCGAGGCGGTGTACCTATCGGACCGCGTATTGGTGATGTCGCCTCGGCCGGGCCGGGTCGTCGCCGAAGTGGCGGTGCCCCTGGAACGCCCGCGACGCGACTCGCTTCGTTTCGACCCGGAGTTCGTCCGCCTTACCAGGACCGTGTCCGACGCGCTGCGCCAGGAGTACCAATGACAACGCTCGCCAACCCGCCCGAAGTCAAAAGTGAGGCTCCGTCGGTAGTGATCGTTCCCGGCGACCCCGGTCCAAGACCTATGTCACAAGCTCGTCATCGCCTGCGCAAGGCCGTGAGCCTCGTGGTCCCACCTTTTTTCGTGCTCGCTGTCATCATCGGCTTTTGGTACTTCATGTCCTACGTGGTCCTCGACGCCGAGCGCCGGTTCCTGCTACCGCCGCCCCAGCAGGTCCTCGAAACCGGCTTCCTCAACTGGCAGAACTTCAGCCAGATCCTTATAGGGCTTTGGATTTCGGCCCGGGTCGCATTTGTCGGCCTCGGCATCTCGATCGTGCTCGGCATGTCGTTCGCCATCGCCATGAGCCAGGCCAGATGGGTCGAGCGTTCCTTTTACCCTTGGGCCGTGATCGTCCAGACCGTGCCCATCCTGGCCCTCGTGCCGCTGATCGGCTTCTGGTTCCAGTACGGGTTTACCAGCAGGACAATAGTTTGCGTGATGATCTCGTTGTTCCCGATCATCACCAATACCCTGTTCGGGCTCAAGTCGGTCGACCGGGGCCACCATGACCTGTTCACGCTTCACCGCGCCGGAAGGTTCAGGCGGCTTTGGAAGCTACAGTTACCCGCCGCGTTGCCGGCGATCTTCACCGGTTTCCGGATCGCGGCCGGGCTGTCAGTGATCGGCGCCATCGTGGGCGACTTCTTCTTCCAGCAGGGCCAGGCCGGGATCGGCCGGATGATCGACAACTACACAGAGTCGCTTCAGTCCCAGCAACTGTTCGCGGCGGTGATCATGGCGGTCCTGCTCGGTCTTTCCATCTTCTGGGCCTTCGGGCTACTGGGCCGCCTGGTTGTTGGCTCGTGGCATGAGTCCGCCCACCATGTCGAAGACGACTCTTAGCAGGTCCGGCTAACAGCGTGGCCCCCCTTCAGCGGGCCACACCGGCGCCCCTTGACAGGGAAGTGGAGGGACCCTATTGTTGACTAAATCGATCAGACTTACCGTAACCATAGGTACTAGTGAACTGACCGAACCAGTAGTACTGACGACCGCTGACTTACTGAGCACCGAGGCACCGGAAAGACGAGAGAAAAAAAGGAGACTCCCGCCAAAATGAAGTTCTTGACGAGTACGGGCCTACGGCCCACTAAGGGCCTTAGGAAGCCCACGCTCAGAGTGGGGCTGGGGGCGGCCGTTCTAGGCCTCACTTCGATCGCCCTGTCCCCATCCGGTTCGTACGCCAGCCCAATAAGCACGAGGGCGTTGGCGGGCTCGGCGACGACGCAGGCCAGCCCCTTCACGACCGACCTGAAGGGGATCTGCCCTTCGACCATCATCGTGCAGACCAACTGGTGGCCCGAGCCGGACCACGGGTTCTTGTACGAGCTGATCGGCGCCAACGGCACGATCAGCAGCCAGAACGACACCTACACGGGGCCGCTCGGCGCCACCGGCGTTAACCTGGAGATAAAAGCGGGCGGGCCGGCCGTCGGTTACCAGACCGTGACCAGCCAGCTCTACGTTAACAATTCGATCCTCTTGGGCATGGTCGGGACGGACGAAGCGATCGAGAACTCCGCCCACCAACCGACCACCGCCGTCTTCGGCGAGTACGAAAAGAACCCGACTGTGTTCTTCTGGGGGAACCCGAGCTGGAATTTCAACTCCGTTGCGGCCATCGGGAAGAGCAAGGACACCGTGTTGCTCTATAGCGGTGAGACCATGACCGACGTCTTTTTAGGAGAAGGTTGGTTCAACCAGGCGCAGCTGAACACGTCCTACGATGGTGGCCCGGCCCAGTTCGTGGCGGCCAACGGCAACGTCATCTCGCAGGGCTTTGCCACCTATGAGCCGTACTTCTACGAGCATGAGCTTAAACAATGGGACAAGCCGGTCAAGGTCCTGCTGGTGGGCAACGCCTATCCTACGTATGAGAACGCCCTAGCCGCTCGGCCGAGCGTCCTGGCCGAGTACCACGCCTGCTTGGCCAAGCTCGTGCCGTTGTTCCAACAAGCGCTCATCGACTATGTGCATAATCCCACCACCGTCGACCAAGTCCTGGTGAAGTTCATAAACGCCCTTGATGCCAAGGGGTTCTTGCTCACGGTCGGCAGCGGTGCCGCCGCCGTGCAGGTGATGAAGGCCGACGGCATCGTCGCCAACGGCCCGGACGGGGTCCTAGGGAGCTTCCAGGCGAGCCGGGTGCAAGGGCTTATAAACAGTCTTTCCCCGATATTCGCCAAACAGGGCAAGCCGGTCAAGGTCGGGCTGGTGCCTTCTGATATCGCCACCAACGAGTTCCTCGACCCCCAACTCCACCTTTAGGAGACTGCACCTTTAGGAGCCGAAAGACGAGCTTTTCGGTCATCCCACCCTAGGTCCGGGCTGCCGCTGGTGGCCCGGAGCTAGGGTCGTTACCAAGGAGTACCCGCAATGCCCTGGATCACGACCATCGCACCCGAAGAAGCCGAAGGTCGGCTGGCCGAGGCTTATGCCTGGCAGGCGCGTTCGCTCGGGCGGCCCACCGAGTTCACCCAGCTCGGAAGCCTGGAGCCGGAGCTGGTGCACGCACGTCTTTCTATCTACCGGGCCACTTTTTCTGTCGAGTCGCAGCTCACCGGTCGCCAGCGGGCGTTGATCCTGTACCTGGGCTCGATATTGAACCGCACTTCTCATTGTTCGTCGCTGGGCATTGTGCAGCTGCGCGAGCTGACGGGGGGCGACGACGTCATTCGCGCTCTCGATGAGGGGCGCTACGAAGACCTCGACGCTGAGGAGGCGGCCATTGCCCGCTATACGCACAAGCTCACTGTTGCGCCCGGCACTATCGTCGAGGCTGATGTCGAAGCGCTGCGAGCAGTCGGCTTCGACGATCGAACGGTCCTCGACATCAACAGTCACGTTGCCCATATCAACTACACGAACCGGGTAGCTAACGGCCTCGGGCTGGTCACCGACCAGTTCGTCTCGGCCAAGCAGGCGCTGTCTCGCGTGCCGGGCGAAGAGCAACGGCCAGTCAAAGCGTCGTGAGCCCCGGGGCGGCCGGGCGCGGGTAGGTCACCATGACCGCCTCCACCCAGGCCGGGTTGGCAACGTCGACAGGCCGGCCGTCCCACATGCCCTTTTCTCCAAGTGCAGCAGCCATGACGGACAGGGCCCGCTCGGCGGTGAGGTCATCGGTGTGAGACGCCCGGTGCCGGTGCTCGGCGTCATCGGCAAAGACCTCGGCCTTCCACGACAGGCTGACCCGGAGCTCGCCAAAGCGGTAAGCCTCGACCACTTCAGTGCCCTCTCGTAGCTCCCAGCGGTCCTGGCCCGCGTAGTGCAACGTGGCGTCGCGTGCGACCGAACGCCATCGGCCGGGGTCGCCGACGGCCTCCACCCGGTGGAACATGCGGTCGTTGTCGCCGACTATCGCGGTGTTGGTGGTCGGCGGGACGCTCAGGGGAGGCCCGGCCGGGCCGGTAGGCCAATAGCTGAGCTCACCTCCAGGCCCGTCGTAAAACCACACCACGGCGGTAGCAGTACGCACCGCCCACCGGGCGAACAGGCCCGAGCGTTGCATGGCCAACAAGAGCCAACCGGGTACGGCCCGGCGGTCTAAGCCCCGGAACGAAGGGACATCGACGTGGCCGGCGTCGATGCCCGGCATGGGGGCGGTGACGTTTACGTAGAGGAAACTCGGGACAGAGATTATGCCCCCGAAGAGCGAGCGGGCGGCGTGGTGAAGCACCGGGTCATCGAACAATGGCGTCGCGCCCTCGACGACCATCGAGGTGTCGGCCCAGTTCCCCCGGAACAGTGGGGGAGAGCCACCGGCCATGGCGAAGGGGTGACCCGCCGGGGTGGTGGCGGCCGCGGCTCGCGGGGCGGCCGGTTGGTACCGGGACTGGTTCCAGTAGGGCTCATGTCGGACGACCAGGTCGAGGACCGACGTGGGGTGGTCGAAAACGTGCTCGAGGAGCAATGGTGGCGCGGTCTCATGAACCTGGTCCGGTCCCGGCTCAGTTGTGTACATGAGGGACGACCTCCTTGGCGACAAGTTCAAGGCCATCGGAGCGGTCCAGGCCGGGGACGAACTGGACGATAAGGCCGCGGATGCCGGCGGAGGCGTACTCACCAAAGCGCTCCACGGCGTGGTCCGGTGTGCCTGCCACCGCGAAGGTGTCGATGAGCTCGTCGGTCACGAACCTGGCCCCGGCCTCGGCACCGTGTTCGGCCACCGCCGCCCTGACCCGGTCGACGGCTTGTTTGTCGGCGCCTGATTCGTCCACGACAACAGGCTCGACTCGATGGAGGTAATAGGCGAGGGGGACCTTGACGGCGGCACGGGCGGCGAGCCCATCACGGGCCACCGCGGTCATGAGCGGTGCCGCGATGTCGAGCGACGCGGGGTCGCGGCCCTGGCTTCGGGCCCCTTCGGCGATAAGCCGAAGGGCGAACGCCACATAGCCCACCGACATGATCGCCCCGAGCTCGATGGCATCGGCGTAGGCACCCGCGCCTCGCAGCATCCTTCGGTTGACCGGGCCAAGGTAGACGGGGAGGTCCGGGCGTACGGGGCGGAAGTCGAGATGGGTGTCGGGGCGGACTTCGAAGATCTCGCTGGTGATACTGGGTGTGCCATGGAGCATGGCCCGGATGATCCGGACGGCCTCGATCGTCGCCGTGTAGGGCCGCGCCGTGCGGGCGTCGGCCTCGCCCAGGTGGCGAAGGTTCCACTGCGCGGCCCCGATGCCGAGCCGTAGCCGCCCGCCGGACAGTTCGTCGAGAGCAGCTGCCTCCATGGCGATCACCGACGGGTGACGGTGGAAGGGGTTCACGATCCCGATGCCGAGACCGATGGACGTCGTCACGCTGGCGATGGCGGCCATCTCCGTGAAGACCCCGCGGCCATGGCCGTTCTCGTTGCCCCATACCTCGCCATAGCCCAGGTCTTCGGCCAGTTTCGCGTCCTCGATCGTCTCAGTGATCGGTCGGTCGTTTTGGAGGGCAGCGCAAAAGCGGGGCCCGGGCGTCGAGCGCGTCATGCCTCGCCTTGAAGGCCGAGGCCGTGGGCGACCCGGTTGATGTAGCAGTAGTAGGCGGCGATGTTGTTGACGTCGAGGATGTCGAGGTCGCTCCACCCGGCGTCGCGTAACGCGGTCACGTCGGCCTCGACGATCGTTGCCGGCCGCAGCACGAGAGCGCGGGTATAGCCGAAGATGGCATCGATCGACGGGCTTCCGGTCAAGTGCCCGCCGGGGTCGTCCTTAATCGCTGCCGCCAGTGTGCCGTGCCCGGCTTCGACCAGTTTTTGGGTGTTGCCGACCGTGCAGTGCAGGCAGCCGTTGAGCACCGAGGTGAGCAGGGCCACGGCCCGCCGGGCCCATTCGGGGACATCCGACGGGGTGGCGTCGACGACTTCGTAGAGGGCCAGTCGTTGTGCCACGAGCTGTGGGTAGAGGCTGCCGATCTGGGTTAGTTCCGAGACGCGGCCCAACTTGTTGAACTGCTTGGCATACGATTCGGCCAGCAGGCCGGTGGCGGCGGCGGGTACGACCGAGGCAATCCAGCCGCTCCCTAGGGTGGTCTTGCCTACAGATGTCGTCTCGGTCATATGACCTTCCTCTCCGCGGGCGTACCGAACATCGTGAAGTCAGCCGGCAAAGCCCCCATATCGATTATTTCCATAGATTTTATCAACGTGGAGCGAGGTACGGGCTCAGGCGGAGCGGTCGACGGCGAGGGGGGAGCCCACCACGGACGCGTGGGTCATGCGATGAGGGGCGTCAAAACGGGCTCAGCCCCATGCGGTTGCGCGTGGCGATCATCTCGCCCACATGGTTGGTGGCATGGCCGATAAGAGGCCACCTCACGAAGAACGCCACCGGCTTAGCTTGCCAAAGGTCGTAGAGCCAACCGAAACCCTCCGTGCCGATACCCGCTTGGGCCAAGCCCACCGGCACGTCCGGCTCTAGCTCCAGGCGGTCCGGGCCCGTTGCGGCCAGGAACCTGAGCACTCGGCCAACCACGCCGGCGAGGTAGGCGTCGACACCTTCAGGTTCCAGCTCCTGGGCCCATGGCTGCTCGGCTTCCTGTAGCCCGTTGCCTGCGCCGGCCGCCACTGGGCCCAGAGCTTCGAGTTCCGGTAGGGGTGCCGGCCCCTCGCCGCAGACGACGGCGAGAGCTAAGTCGGCGTGACGGGCTATGTGAAAGTTCCCCCAAAGTATGGAATTGCCCCCTCCTGGGCGTTCGTGACGACGTTGCCGGGGGACCTGGTCCAGCACCTGGCCGCGCAGGCGCGCCACCGTGTCTTCGAACTCGGCCACCAACCACTGTGACAAGTCCATGGCCCGACGTCCTCAGGCGCCGGGGGGCGCGGGCGCGGGGCGGGGTGACGACATGGCCGCGGCGGCGAGGGCTTGGCGGCCCCAGGACACTCGGGCCGCGATGTCCTCGAGGTTTGTGGCGGCCACGGCAATCCCGCGGGCGCCGATCTTGGCGGCCACGGCGCCGGCTATTTCGGGATCAGGGTCGGCGACGAGGTCGCGTGCTACGGCCGGGGGCACCAGGGCGGCGGCCGCGTCGGCCCGCCCGGCCACCAGCAGGGCGCGGATACGGTCCACGTCGCCCGCCTTGACCCCCCAGGACTGGCGCAGGTCATGGCGGTTGTTGAGCACGGCATAGGTGGCCACCCGCTCCAGTAGCTGGGCCGAGGAAGGGCCATGGTCGACTAATGGGGCCCATATGAGCCGGGGGAACGGCCGGGGGGCCTGGCCGTCGCTCGAGGCGCGGCGGCCGGCCTCGTCATGACCTTCCCGCACGGTTGCTACTGACCGTTCCAGGTCACTGGCGGGGACGGCCCAGAGCAGGACGTCGTCGGCCGCTCGGCCGGCGGCCCGCAGCACGCCGGGGGCACGTGCGCCTATGGTGACCCGAACGGGGGACAATGGCACTTCCAACGTCCGTCCGCTGGCCGGGTCGAGGGGCCCGCCCGCCGCGACCCGGCGGACCAGCTCGGCCAGCTCTTCGATCCGCGGAGCGGCGTCGCCACGAGAGATGCGAGCGGCCAGGCGGATCTCCGAACCTCCTGCCCCCAGGCCGGCGAACACTCGAGGCCCGGCCAGGTCCTGGAGCGACGCCAGAGCAGAGACGGTGACAAAGGGGTGGCGCATATAAGGGTTGGTGACGAGCGGCCCCAGCTCGATGCGGCTGGTCACCCGGGCCGCTTCTGCCAGTAGTAACCAAGTGTCCCGCCACCAAAAGGCATCGGCGACCCCGAGCCAGTCGGCACCGGCTTCCTCGGCCTGGCGGGCCAGCTGGCGCATCTCTTCGTAACTGGGGTTATCCAGGTGGGCGATGACGCCTACGGTCACGACAACTCCCTTCGGGCCGCGGCCAGCACGGCGCCACATTCCTCGATGACCTTCGGCCGGGTGGACGTGCGCAGGCAGATGCCGATACTCGCCGGTTGGTGGGCGCGGGCGATCTCGCAGATCCGGCGTACCACCCGGCGCCGGTTGCCGAACAGCACGAGGTGGTCGACGACCTCATCCGTCACCAGCTTTCGGGCCAGCTGGTCATCGTCGTCCGCCAAGCCGGCCACGGCGGCGCGGAGGTCACCTTCGTCCAGACCGAAGCGGCGCCTGGTCACTTCGGGGGCGTCGAGCAGCGCTTGGACCAAACGGGGCCGGGCCCATTCCAGCTCATCCTCACCGGACACGGCATTTAGGTAAAGTGCCACGGGGATGGGCCGAACGGACCGTGCCCACGCCAAAGTGGGGCCGAGGAGGAAGAACGGCGTGGCGCCGACGAACGCCCCGTCGGCGCTCGTCGAGGCCAGACGGTTGAGCCGTTCACTTCGCGACCCGATGTAGATGGGCAAGGACGGGGCCCTAAAGGCGTCTTCGGGAGGCGAATAACCCTCAGTGGCCGTACCGCCGGCCACGGCCCGAGCGATGCGGACAAAATCGCGCACGCGCCGCAGGGGGTGTTCACTGGTGACGCCCAACGGTCCCAAGCACAGGCCGCCACCCGCCCCTACGCCCAGGACGGCACGCCCCCCTGACAGTTCCTGCACCGTCATCATGGCCGACGCGGTTACCGCCGGGTGCCGAAGGTAAGGGTTGGTGACGGCCAGGCCCAGCAGGGCCCGGGACGTGTGCATGGCGGCGGCGGCCAGCACGGCGAAGGGGTCCCGGTTGGCTGCCCCTTCGTCGCCCAACCACACCTCGTCCAGCCCGAGGGACTCAGCCGTCTGGAAGGCGTTGACCAAATCGGGGGCAGTGGCATCGGGGAACAGCCAGATCCCGGTCGCCGTCACCGTGGCCCCAGGAACGAGACGATGAGGGGCGCTATCGCAATCCAAGCCATCACCGTCAAGCTCCCTCTGGCGCCCCGGTATCTAGTAGTGCTATAAGACTGATGGAACTACATATATATGTCTAGCTCGGCCCGGCTTTAGCCGCAAGCCACCCTGTCAAGGAGGACCGCAGTGCGCATAGGGGTCTCACCCTGGGGCTCGTCCCGCGAAGGAGCGGTAGCCGCTGCTGATGTGGCCGTCGCCGCCGGGGTGGACACCCTGTGGCTCGGTGACGGGTTGCTCACCGTCCCGGACTTCCCGCAGTGGGCCGGCGGTATGGAACCGTTCGTCGAGCTGGCCTGGTTGGCCGGGCGCTACCCGGCGGTACGCGTGGGCCTGGGAGCTGCGGTGTTGCCCTTACGTGACGTCGTGTGGCTCGTCAAGCAGGCTTCGACGCTCGACCAGCTCACGGCCGGCCGTTTCGACCTGGTCGTTGCCCCCGGCTACTGGCGCCGGGAGTTCGAGTACCTGGGCCTCGACTTTGACCGCCGGGGCGAACGTTTCGACGACCTCCTGCTCGCTCTGCAGGCCGGCTTCGTGGGCGCGCCCTACGACGGTGACGAGTTGCGATGGCCCGGGGACGGACGTCTGTCGCCCGAGCCGTTCACGGCCGGCGGCCCGCCCTTCTGGCTGGCCGGTGGTCGAGCCACCTTCGAACGAGCGCTCAGGACGGGACGGCCGTTCCAGGCGCGAGGCCCAGCGCACCCTCGGGAACTGGCTCCCCTGGCGGCGGAATGGCACGACCGAGGGGGCGCGGACCTGGCCTTGCGGGTGAGCTTCGAAGTGGCGGAGACCGTTGACGAGTCACATCCCACCGAGACCGTGATCGGCCCACCGTCCTACCTGGCCGAACAGGTGCTCGCCTATGCCGAGCAGGGCGTGGCCGACCTGTCCGTCCGTCCCGGTCAGTCCGATGAGGCGTCGCGCCGGGCCGTCGACGCCTTAGGCGAAGAGATCATCCCCGCCCTGCGGTCGTGGCGCGCCGGCCGCTCGGGCTTTACCGGACAAAAGGAGACCTAACGTGAGCGAAGCTCGACGACCGCAGGCGTGGGTGGTTACCGTCGCCCCCGAGGAGGCAACGGGCCTGCTGAAGGAGGCTTACGACTGGCAGGCGCAACGACTTGGGGAGCCCACCGAGTTCACCCAGTTAGGGAGCTTGCACCCAGAGCTTGTTTATGAACGGCTACGGCTGTACAAGGTCGTCGACAATCTTCAGTCGGGCCTTACCGACCGGGAGCGCCACATCGTGGTCTACCTGACCTCTGTCCTCAACCAGACTCCCCATTGCGCCTCTGGGGCACGTCACAAGCTGCACATTGACGGGACGGCCGACGACCTCGTGGAGCGTTTGGTGGCCAACCCCTTTGCCCCGGCGACGGGGGACGAACGCCTTGACGCCATCGTCGAGTACACCGCCACGCTGACCCGCACGCCCGGGTCGGTGACGCAGGCCCATATCGAGCGGCTACGCGCCGCAGGTCTGTCGGACGGCGACATCGTCGCCCTGAACAATCTTTCGGCGTACTTCAGCTACACCAACCGGGTGGCGACCGGGCTGGGCCTTAGGACCGAGATCCCAGAGGAACACGCCGTAGGTGCCGCGCCCCGCTGAGCCCGGGCGGGCAACTTGGAAGGCTCAATCTTGAGTGCTCCCGTCATAATTAGTAGCTTTGTAGTAGTAAAAGACCTTTACCGAACCCCCTAAGGAGCGCCGTGAGCCAGGCCCAAGGCTTCGAGACCCGCCAGATCCATGCCGGCGCCACGCCGGACCCCACCACCGGCGCCCGCGCCGTGCCCATCTACCAGACCACCAGCTACGTGTTCCGGGACACGGACCACGCCGCCGCCCTGTTCGCCTTGGGGGAGCCAGGCAACATCTACACCCGCATCATGAACCCCACCCAGCAGGTGCTGGAGGAGCGGGTGGCATCGCTGGAAGGCGGGGTCGGCGCCCTGGCGCTGGCCAGCGGGCAAGCCGCGGAGACCCTGGCCATACTCAACCTGGCCGAGTCGGGCGACCACATCGTTTCGTCCCCCTCGCTCTACGGGGGCACCTACAACCTGTTCCACTACACCCTGCCCAAGCTCGGCATCGAGGTTTCTTTTGTTGACGATCCCGACGACCTCGAGCAATGGGCCGCCGCCGTCAAGCCCAACACCCGCGCCTTTTACGGCGAGACCATCGGGAACCCCCGGGGTGACGTGCTCGACATCGCCGGCGTGGCCGGGGTCGCCCACGCCCACAACCTGCCTCTCATCCTCGACAATACCCTGGCCAGCCCCTACCTCCTGCGTCCCCTGGAGCACGGGGCAGACATCGTGGTGCACTCGGCCACCAAGTTCATCGGCGGCCACGGGACGGCCATCGGGGGCATCATCGTCGATGGCGGCAACTTTGATTTCGGGGCCAGCGGCCGCCACCGCTCGTTCACCGAGCCCGATCCCAGCTACCACGGCCTCAAGTACTGGGATGCCCTGGGGCCGGGGGCTTATGTGGCCAAGGCCAGGGTCCAGTTCCTGCGCGACCTCGGGCCGGCTATCGCCCCGTTCACGTCGTTTTTGTTGCTACAAGGCCTCGAGACCCTGAGCCTGCGCATGGAACGTCACGTGGCCAACGCGGTTGCCATCGCTCAGTGGCTTGAAGCTCGGGCCGACGTGAGCTGGGTCAAGTACCCGGGCCTGGCGTCCTCGCCGTGGTATGCCCGAGCTCAGCAGCTACTGCCCCGGGGCGCCGGGAGCATCCTCAGTTTCGGCATCAAGGGCGGGGCGACCGAGGGCCGTAAGTTCGTGGAGGCCCTCGAGCTCTTCAGCCACCTGGCCAACGTCGGCGACGTCCGCAGCCTTGTCATCCACCCGGCCACGACCACGCACTCCCAGCTCACCGAGGCCGAACAAGCCGCCACCGGGGTCACTCCCGACCTGGTGCGCCTGTCGGTGGGCCTGGAGACGCTCGACGACCTGTTGGCCGACCTCGACGCTGGCTTCCGGGCCGCGAAAGCCTAGGTCCGGTGGCTGTTACGGCCTGGCGTCCCGGCGACCCGCCGGGGCGGCGCCGGTTTGCTCAGCTCTTTGACGAGAGCCCCGTCGTCTTGGAGCGGGGCGGCCGCCTAGGGCCGGTCACAGTGGCCTATGAGACCTGGGGCCAACCTGCCCCTGACGCCACCAATGCCATCCTGGTCGAGCACGCCCTTACGGGTGACAGTCATGTCGCTGGTGGACCGGAGCCCGGTCACCCGTCCCCTGGTTGGTGGGACGGCCTGATCGGTCCCGGCCTCGGCGTCGACACCGACCGCTGGTGGGTGGTGTGCGCCAATGTCCTGGGCGGCTGCCAAGGCACCACCGGACCGTCCTCGGCCGGGCCAGATGGACGGCCGTGGGCGCACCGTTTCCCCGAGATCACGATCCGGGACCAGGTCACGGTGGAAGCGGCCCTGGCCGACGCCCTCGGCATCAGGCGCTGGGCGGCCGTCGTCGGCGGGTCGATGGGCGGGATGCGGGCCCTGGAATGGGCGGTTAAGTACCCGCGCCGGGTCCAGCGGCTGATAGTCGTGGCGACGACGGCAGCGGCCAGCGCCGAGCAGTTGGCGCTCACCGCGGTGCAGGCTCACGCCATCCGCAGCGACCCAAACTTCGCCGGCGGGGACTATTACGGCGGCCCCGGCCCGCTCGCCGGCCTCGGCCTGGCCCGCCGTATCGGTCATATCAGCTACCGGAGCGAGGCCGAGCTGGCTCAGCGGTTCGACCGCCAGGCGCAGGACGGCGAAGACCCGTTCCAAGGCGGGCGCTATGCCGTCGAGAGCTACCTGGACCACCATGCGGCCAAACTGGTCTCTCGCTTTGACGCCAATTCCTACCTCGTACTGAGCCGGGCCATGGACCACCACGACGTGGGCCGGGGCCGGGGTGGCATGGCTGCGGCCCTGTCGGCGGTGACAGCCCGCAGCACCGTCGCCGCGGTTAGCAGTGACCGGCTCTACCCGCCTTATCAGCAGGAGCACCTGGCCAACCTCCTGCCCGGCTTGGCCAACCTGGACGTCGTGCAATCGCTTTACGGCCACGATGGTTTCCTCATCGAAGTCGAACAGGTGAGCAAGCTGGTGGCCGACGCCCTAGACAACTAAGTGCTGGTATACGCGCCCGTGCCTCACAGGGCCGGCTGATGGCGGGGTGAGGCTACCGCGGGCCCGTACCGTCGTCGGCTCTCACCCGGAGGCCGTGGAGCACAGAGCGATCGAACACGTCGTCGACGAGGACCGGGCTCAGGCCCCACGCCGAGAGCTGGGAGGCGGCGATGGCGGCCCGGGAGCCGGCCGCGCAATGTACCCATATAGGTCGGTCGAGCGGGAGAGAGTGTTTATAGGCCTCGAGCTCGGGAAGGGGGGTATGCCTCGCCACGGCCAGGTGGCCGGCGCGCCATTCGGAGCCATGGCGCACATCGAGGACCAAGGGCCCCTCGCCCCGGCCGACGGCCGCCGCCAGGTCGGCAAAGGTCGCCGTCCGGTAACGCGTGGCCCGCTGGAGGTCCAGGTCGCTGGCCAGGACGAACCCGGACACGAGCTCTCTTCCGATCCGGGCCAAGAGCCGACGTGACCTGTCCACGTCCTCGTACGAGCAGGCGATGAGGGCGTAGCGCTCTTCGTAGGGCACCACCCAGCCGAAGTAGGTGGTGAAGCTGCCGCCCAGTTCGATGTTGAGCGCGCCTTGGTGGTGCCCCGCTGCGAACGCCCGGCGGGGCCGCAGGTCGGTGACGACCGAGCCGGTGGCCAGCCAGGGCTCAAGGTCGTCAGGGCCGAGCCGCACTACCGGTCGGTAGAGAGGGTCAGGTGCGCCCCGGCGGTTGGCCGGCGCCATGTAGCGGTAGTAGGACGGGACCGGAGGGCGGTCCTCCCGGAGGGCGGCGACGAAGTCTTCGAGCCCGGCTCGCACCGCCGGGTTCCGCTGCCGCTCGAGGCCGACCGTGAGGTCCTCGGTCTCCGCCCCTCCGGCCGGTGTGGCGCTGCAGAAGCTGCCAAAGCCATGGGTGGGCAGCACCCGCGTCTCGGCGTCGAGCCGGCTGAGCAAGCGTCGGACACTGCGCCATTGGGCTTGGGCCAGCTCGTCGGCCCGCTCATCGCCCAAAAGGTCGGTACGGCCGACGCCGTTGACCAGCACGGACCCGCCTGTGCAGACATAGCTGGGCGACCCGGCGGCGCCGGTCAGCAGGTAGGAGAGGTGGTGCGGGGTATGGCCCGGCGTGGCCAGGGCCGAGACCGTAAGAGAGCCGGTGGTGATCTCGGCACCATCGCCGAGCATCGTGCATTCCTTGGCGAAGGCGAGGTCCTCCCCTTCGGGCAGGACGTAGGTGGCGCCCAGCCGGCGGGCCAGGCCCAGGCCCCCGCTCACATAGTCGTTGTGGACGTGCGTCTCCAGCACGTGGGTGATGCTGACCCCCAGGGACTCGGCCGTCTCCACGTAGCGTTCCGGCTCGCGCTGCGGGTCGACCACGACGGCCACTTCGCCATCGTGGACCAGGTAGCTCCTGTCCCCGAGCCCGGCCGCCTCGAAGCTGATCGTCTCGATCCTCGCCGGGGGGGCCAGGGCCAGGGCCGTCCCCATCGAACGAGCATCGTCCAGGTTGTCGTCTAAGGCCGTACGCACGATGTCCATGGCTTCCCTAGTTGCTCGGTCCGTCAGCTGGCCAGTAGCTGGGCGGTCGGTGGTTGTGGGCCCCGGCCCCGGGGAGCACCGCTGGGAGCGCGTGAAGAGCCGGTGCCAAGCTCCGCCAGGGACCCGTCGATGTCGAGGGCGATATCGTGCGCTTGCACCCGGATTTCGGGTACGGCCGTGCTTTCCAGGAGTTGGCCCTGGCGCAGTGGGCCGACAGCCCACAGCCAAGGGGACGGTTGTCCCTGGGCGTCCAGGACGCGCCCCCGCTCGTCGGTGTCCAGCCCCATCCCGATAGGTCCGGGGCGGACGAGCCCGCGAGCCAAGACAGCGTCCATCAAGGGCTGACTGCGCTCGAAGATGTGCGGGTCCGGGCCGGTGCAGTTGACCAACCAGTCGGTCTTCCAGGCATATGGGCGCGCCCTCGCCCGCAGCTTGACCTGGAGGTGCAAGGCGGGCCCGACGTCTTCGACAGCGTCCACCTCGCCGGCATGGACGAAGAAAATGCCCGAGTTCTGCAGTTCATCTACGGCCTGGGCCACCGGGGGGGCCATGCGGTGCCGGTAGACGTTCCAGAGCCGCTCCAGATGGCGCCGGAAACGCAGTTGCTCGTCGCCGCTCAACCCTGACCACAGCCGTGGGACCTCGGGGCGTAGGGCGTCGACCAGGTCTCGCCAGTCGGCGCCGCCGGCCTGCGCCCCCTTCATCATCTGGCGCGCCTGGTGTAGGAGGGAGCGGACGAGCTCAGGTCGACCACACCGGCGAAGACCGTCCCGAGGGTAGACGAGGCTGTGCTGTCCCCGCCTTGAGGCCACAGGGTCTCGCGAAGGTACCTCCCGTAAAAGGTCCGGGGCACGAAATC
>Ga0181517_10003221_pt1 | contig 15716 bp, 10 predicted proteins | sample PEATcosm2014_Bin_31_FD_119748 | JGI IMG/M metagenome (GOLD analysis project Ga0181517, IMG submission 119748) | Peatland microbial communities from MTU Mesocosm Facility, Houghton, MI, USA - PEATcosm2014_Bin01_30_metaG | ecosystem: Environmental > Terrestrial > Soil > Wetlands > Peat | place... | reverse complement strand
CTCACGTCGCCATCATCGAGATCGGCGGCACCGTCGGCGACATCGAGTCGCTCCCCTTCCTCGAGGCCGTTCGCCAGCTGAAGGTCGAGGCGGGGGCCGGCAACGCGCTGTCCATGCACGTGACGCTCATCCCCTACCTCGAGGCCGCCGCCGAGCTGAAGACCAAGCCGACGCAGCACTCGGTCAAGGAGATGCTCAGCATCGGCATCCAGCCCGACATCCTGCTCTGCCGCACCAAGACCGCCCTCAGCGACGAGACGAAGGCGAAGATCGCGCTCTTCACCAACGTGGCGGTCGAGGCGGTCATCTCGGCCAACGACGTCTCGTGCATCTACGAGATGCCCGTCCACTTCCACTCGCAGGGGCTCGACGACCTGGTCTGCGAGCGCATGAACATCTGGAGCCGGCAGCCCGACCTCTCCGCGTGGCAGCGCGTCTGCGACCGCTTCAAGAAGCCCGAGCGGGGCGCCGTGAAGATCGGCATGGTGGGCAAGTACGTCCACCTGCGCGACGCCTACAAGTCGCTCCACGAGGCGCTCGTGCACGCCGGCCTCGCGAACGACTGCAAGGTGGACGTCGAGTACATCGACTCGGAGGTCGTCGAGAAGGAGGGGGCCGCCAAGCTCCTCGCCCACCTCGACGCCGTCCTCGTGCCGGGTGGCTTCGGCGACCGCGGGACCGAGGGGAAGATCAGCGCCATCGGCTACGCCCGCCTGAACAAGATCCCCTTCTTCGGGATCTGCCTCGGCATGCAGCTCGCCGTGGTGGAGTTCGCGCGCAACGTGGCCGGGCTCGCCGGGGCCAACTCGACCGAGTTCGATCGCGACACCCCCTACCCCGTCATCGATCTGCTCCCCGAGCAGCGCGCCCTGCGCAACAAGGGGGCGACGATGCGGCTCGGCGCCTTCCCCTGCACCCTCGCGCCCGGCACCGTGGCGGCCGACGCGTACGGCACGCCCGACATCTCGGAGCGACACCGTCACAGGTACGAGTTCGCAGCCGAGTTCAAGGCGCAGCTCGCGGCGGCCGGGCTCGTGCTGTCCGGGACGTCGCCCGACAAGAAGCTCGTCGAGATGATCGAGCTCAGCCTCCACCCGCACTTCGTCGGCTGCCAGTTTCACCCCGAGTTCAAGAGCAAGCCGGCGGCGGCCCACCCGCTGTTTGCGCGCTTCGTGAAGGCCGCGCTCGACCGGCGCGCGGTGCGGGAGCGACCCGTCGCCGAGGCCGGCAACCACACGACGGCCGAGAGCGCGCCAGGCGCCCCTTGACGGCGAGGGCGACGCCGTACGCGCGGTGGGCCTTCGCGACAGCGCTCGCGGCGCTCGTCCTCGCGAGCCTGGTCGGCCTGTCGTGCGACACCGAGAACGCCTGCTGGACGGCCTGCCCGACGGGAATGCGCTTCACCGACGACGGCACGTGCGCCTGCGAGCCCTTCGACGCCGGCTACTGCAGCAGGCTCGCGGACTGCCCTGACGCGTACTGTCCGGCGAGCGCACAGCCCGACGCGTGCGGCGGCGGACGGCAGTGGTCGACGACGATCTGCGGATGCTACCCGCTCCCGGACGGAGGGCCACCCAAGGGGTAGCGCCGCCCGTCAGGGCGCGTCGGAGTCCTTGAAGAGATCGTCGTTGTCGGCGTCGAAGGCGATGGTCTGCGGCATGACGCAGTGGGCGTCGTAGGTGATCTGGTGGATCTTCTTCACGGTCTGCGCCGTCCAGGTTCCTCCGAGCGACGCCGCGCTGCCGGCGGTGTTCGCGAGGGACCAGACGCCCTCTGCCCACGCCTCGATCATCGCCGGGTCGTAGAGCGTGAACGGCACCGCCGACACCAGCGGGCCGGTCAGCGTCACGCCCGGGATGCTGAAGGGCGTGTCCTCCGGTCCGGTCCAGGAGTCCATCACCGACCCCTCCGGGACGATCGGGCTGCTCTGCGACGCCGGCAGGTTGACCCCGGCCGGCCACATCCAGCTCACGCCGCTCGAGTCGAGCGCCTGCGCGTTGGAGCCGTACAGGTAGAACGGGTTGGTGCCGTCCGTGTTCGCGTAGCGGGCGCTCCCCACGAACTCCCAGCGCGCCCAGACGGGAGTGAAGACCGAGCGTCGCAAGAGACCGCCGACGTCGACGAAGGCCGCGCCGAAGATGGCGCAGCCGGCCCCTTCGAAGCGCCTGGCGCGGTCGAGGCCATCGTAGCTGGTGTAGGCCATGGTCGCGACGTACTCGTCGTGGAAGTCCTTCAGGCGCTGGCACATCGCCTGGTTCACGACGAACTTGATCTGCGTCAGGTTGCCCGAGGCCTGCCGCGCGGCGATGTCCTTGACGGTGTCGGCGTTGTCACCGATGGCGTCGTCCCACTCGTTGAGCGAGCCCGGGTAGTCGCGGAACATGATGCCGACCCCGTCGGCGCCGGACTGCCACTCGGCGCCGCCGCCGGTCTGACCGGTCAGCGGGATGCTGGTCGCCCCGCAGTCGAGCTCGAGGTTGACGTGGCCGATCTCGTGGCTGAGGACGGCCTGGCCGGAGTAGATGAGCGCCTCGCCGGCCGCCGAGCTCTCGAGCGCCGTGTTGAGCAGAGAGTTCGGGCTCGTCCAGTCGAGCGTGGCCGGCGGTGGGATGGCGTAGAGGATGAGCGCGCCTGCGGCGTCCGGGCAGGCGTCGGTGGCCCCGGCATCAAGGGCGGCGTCGGGCGTCGTGCTCTTCGCGTCGACGGGCGCTCTCCCGGCGTCGACGTCCGGGCGGCCCGCGTCCTTGACCGCGCTCCCTGCGTCCGCCGCGTCGACGTCGCGGCGGGCGTCCGCACGATGCGACGCGGAAGCGCCGGAGTCGGTCACCGTGGTGGTCCTGGCGTCGACGCGGGCGCCGCTGTCGTCCCCGGACCCCGGCGCACCGGACGACCCGCCGCAGCCCGTCGCAGTCACGGCGAGCGAGGCGAGGAGCAGCCCGACACCGGGCTGGATCACGCGGTCGACCAGGGACCTTCGCTGCAAGAGGAACATCCGGACGGCTCCTTCATCGACGGCGTAGCACGCGCGGTCGAGGACAGCACGCCCGGATGGGCCTCGCAAGCGCGCGCGCTACCGGACGCGCCGCAGCACGCTCACGCAGTTGGTCACGCCCGAGCCGCCAACGTTGAACGTCACGCCGATCGACGGGGCCTTCTTCGACGGGGCGAGGCCGATCGGCTCGCCGATGAGCTGCTTGTAGATGAGCGCGTGCATCGACGCGCCGGTGGCGCCGACCGGGTGCCCCTTCGCCTTCAGGCCGCCCGAGAGGTTCACGCACACCTTGTCGTCGTCCGCCGTGAAGCGGCCCGCGGCGTAGTCGATGCCCGCCTTGCCCTCCTTGGACAGGCCGAGCGCCTCGGTCGTCATGAGCTGGGCGATGGTGAAGCAGTCGTGCACCTCGGCGATGTCCACGTCGTCCGAGCGGATGCCGGCCTCGTGGAACGCCTTGCCGACCGCGTCCTTGCCCGCCTCGAGCACGTGCTTGTTGGCGCGCATGGACAGCGGCAAGTACTCGCAGGAGTGGCCGATTCCGGCGATCTCGACGACCTTCTTCCTGGACGCCTTCGCGTCCTCGGTGGTCGTGAGCACCAGGGCGGCCGCGCCGTCGGACACGAGCGAGCAGTCGTGCAGCCGGAGCGGCGCGGCGACCATCATGTTCGAGCCCTTGCCGGTCTCCGGCAGGCTCAGGATGGCCTCGGCGGTGGCCGGCCCGTTCTGCACGTGCGCGAGCGGGTTCTTTGCGCCGTTGCGGTAGTTCAGCGCCGCGACGTGCGCCAGCTGCATGCGCAGCTCGCTCTCGGGGTACTTGTAGTAGGCGACATAGGCCTTCGCGAGCTCGGCGAAGAGGCCTGGGAACGTCGCCCCCTTGGCCCCCTCCTCGGGCCAGTACGAGCAGCCGGCGAGCGCCGCCGTCATCGCCTGCGTGTCGAGCAGGTTCATCTTCTCGACGCCGATGACGAGCACGTTCCTGAAGCGCCCGGCCTCAATGGCGTAGGTGGCGTCGTAGATAGCGACCGACGACGACGCGCAGGCGGCCTCGGTGCGGGTCATCGGCTTGCACCGCAGCGCGGGGTCGATCGAGACCGCGATCGGCCCGATGTGCTCCTGGTTGACGAAGCGGGACGGGGAGCAGCTCCCGATCCAGACCGCGTCGATGTCCTTCGCCGACAGCCCGGAGTCCGCGATGGCGCCGCGGCCGGCCTCGACGATCAGATCGTACAGTGATTTCGTGTCGGTCTTCTTCTTGAAGGAGATCATGTCCTTCACGTCGACCAGCGCGCCGAACTTCGTGTTGTAAGCCCCCAGGATGCTGACCTTGCTCATGATTGACCTCTCGTGCGACGGAACGTCCTTGGAACCTACTTCGCGAGCCCGCTGGCGATGAGCCCGCCCGTGATCTCCAGGCAGGTCGCGTCCATCGCGTCGTTCTGGACCGTCCAGAGGATCGCGTCGGCGATCTCCTCCGGCTCGATGAGGCGGCCGATGTGCACGCCCTTCAGCACCCCCGCGAGCGCCTCCTGGTTCATCCCGCGGACCATCGGCGTGCCGACGTACCCCGGCGCGATGGCGACACAGCGGATCCCCTGGATCCCGCGCATCTGGAACTCGCCGACGAGGATCTTCGGCCAGAGCGCCAGCGCGGCCTTCGCCGACGAGTAGTTCAGCTGGCCGGTCTGGCCGCTCTTGTTCACGCTCGAGATGGGGATGAGCACCCCCTTGTAGCCGTTGTTGACCATGCGCAGGGCCGCCTCGCGCAGCGTGATGAAGGCGCCGACGAGGTTGACGTCGATGACCGCCTTGAACTGCTCGGTCGTCATCGCCTTCTTGACCTTGCCGGTCTCCTTGTCGGTGTTCAGCATCAAGCCGTCCTTGATGATGCCAGCGCACGCGACGCAGACGTTGATCTGCCCGAAGCGCTCGATCGCGAGGTCCATCAGCGCCGCGACCTCCTCGTCGCTGGTGACGCTGGTCTTGACGAAGGCGACGTCGCCGCCGGCCGCGGTGATCTCGCCCGCGACGCGCTCGAGCCCCTTCCTGTCCATGTCGCCGAGAACGACCTTCATCCCCCTCTGCGCCATCGACTTCGCCACCGCCTCACCGATACCGCTCGCGCCACCGGTCACGACCGCTACTGAATCCTTGAGCTTCATCTGGGACTCCTCACACCGAGCTTCATGTTGATGACCCTGTATGCTGCGTATGCGGAAGCGCGATTTCTTGCTCGCGGGGCCTCCGCCTCAGCCTGCTTGTGGCCGCAATCGCCGCTTGAACAGGGCACAGGATAAGACGGGCGCCGTCGCTGTCAAGGAGAAATGTTGCGTCGCAACATTCCGACTCCGTCACGAGTCGGTCGGTCCAGGGCGCGGGCCCGACCGTCGCACGGACGCCTCGCGCGGTCTCGAGTACCAACTTCGAAGGCCCTGTACTAAGAGCCGAGCATCCTTCGATGCCGAACGCCCTGGTCGTCGCCGACAACGTCTGCAAGTCGTTTCAGCATCCGCAGCACAAGACGCGGACGCTCGAGGTGCTCCGCGGCATCGACCTGGCCATCTACCAGGGGGAGCTCGTCGCCATCGTGGGCCCGTCGGGCGCGGGCAAGTCGACCTTCCTGCACTGCGTCGGCACGCTCGATTTCCCCACGCGCGGCTCGCTCAAGCTCGCGGGCGAGGAGCTGACCCGGCTCTCGGGGGCACGCCTCGCCGAGCTTCGCAACAGGACGATCGGCTTCGTCTTCCAGTTTCACCACCTGCTCCCCGAGTTCAGCGCCATCGAGAACGTGATGATGCCCGGCCTCATCCAGGGGCGTCCCCGCAAGCCCCTCGAGGTGCGGGCGGCCGCGCTGCTCGAGGAGGTCGGCCTGAAGGACCGCGCCGCGCACAGGCCTGGCGAGATGTCGGGGGGCGAGCAGCAGCGAGTGGCGCTCGCGCGCGCGCTCATCCTCGACCCCAAGCTCATCCTCGCCGACGAGCCGACCGGCAACCTCGACTCCGCCACCAGCAGCCAGATCCACGAGCTGTTCTTCGCCATCAACAAGCAGCGCGGGACGACGATCGTCGTCGTGACGCACAACCTCGCGCTCGCGGCGAGCATCCCCCGGGTCGTCACCCTGAAGGACGGCCGCGTCGAGAAGGACGACTGGCGCGACCCGAGCGGCAAGGCGATCGCGCAGGCGTCCGCTGGCGCCACGCCCGGGTGACAGGCGGCGTCAGTCCTCGACAAGCGCGGGGAACAGCAACATCCCCATGCCGAGCGACACGAGGTCGAAGACCACGAGCAGGAGCCAGTAGTCGGTCACGTCGGCGAGCGCGGCGCCGGCGAAGATCTCCCGCGTCGCCGCGACGCCGCAGAGGAGGGCGGGCGAGAGCAGCGGGAAGAGCACCGTCGCGAATACCAGATCGCGGGCGCGCGTGCGGACGGTCATGACGCCGAAGAGGGTCCCGGTCCCGGCCACCCCGATCGTCCCGAGAAACAGGGTGACGACGAGGAGCGGCCCGACCTGCGCGAGTTCGACGTGGAACAGCAGGGCGACGATCGGGACGACGATGGCGAGGATGACCGCGACGAAGACGAAGATGCCGAGCGCCTTGCCGAGGAAGATGGCCGCCCGGGGCAGGGGCGAGATCAGCAGGGACAGGAGGGCGCCGTCGTCGCGCTCGCGCTGCCAGGTGCGACCGAGCGCCAGGACCGACGCGAACGCCTCGGCGAGCCAGATGGCGCCGGGGGCGACCCGCCGGGTCGTGTCCGGGCCGGAATAGAAGGCGACGCTCGTCAGGATCGCGACCAGGGCGGCGAAGAACCCGGCCGTGGTGACGATCTCGCGGGTGCGAACCTCGATGCGCAGGTCCTTGGCGGCGACGAGCCACGCTCCCCGGAGGGCTCCGGGGGGGGACGCCTTCGAAAATCTGTGGGTCACCCCCAAAGTCATTCTTGACCCCGATCCTGACACCGGTAGATTCGCATCAAGGCACGTGGCACCGGTCAGGCAAGCTAGCAGGCATCGGACGACAGCGTGATGACTCCGCCAGACCCAGTCCCACGCCGCCCTCCAGCCCGCCCCAAACGCAGGCTCACCCGCATCGCGGTCCTCTACAACGTGGACTACGAGGACACGGGGCCCGAGGGCGATCCAGGCTACGCCGCGCGCGCTGACGTCGAGCTCGTCGCCCACTCCATCGCCGACACCCTCTCCGACGGCGAGCACGAGGTCCGCCTGATCCCGGTCGACGGCGACATGCACGTGCTGCGCAGCCACCTGCTCTTCTTCGACCCTGACTGCGCCTTCAACCTCTGCGAGTCGCTCGCCGGCGACGCGCGCCTCGAGACGGCGGTCCCGCTGCTGACCGAGCTGCTCGGCATCCCCTGCACCGGCTCGTCGCCCGACGCGCTCAGCCAGGCGCTCTACAAGGACCGCGTCAAGTACCGCCTCGAGCAGGCCGGCATCCCGACCCCTCCCTGGTGCGTCATGAGCCGGCCGGACGACCCCTGCGAACTCCCCTTCCCCGTCATCGTCAAGCCGGTCCACGAGGACGGCTCGGCGGGGATCACCTCGCGCAGCGTGGTCCACGACACGGCGTCGCTTCGAGAGGTCACGGCGGAGGTCATCTCGGCGTTCAAGCAGCCGTGCCTGGTCGAGGGCTTCGTCGAGGGGCGCGAGCTCAACGTCGCGCTGTTCGGCTTCCCGACCGCGCGCGTGCTCCCCCTCTCGGAGATCGACTTCTCGCTCCTTCCCGAGGGCGAGCCGAAGATCGTCTCCTACGCAGCGAAGTGGCACGAGGGCTCCGCCGCCGACCGCGGGACCCGTCCGGTCCTGCACCCGCAGCTGCCGCCGGCCATCGCGGCGAGGGTCCGGCGCGTGGCGGTCGAGGCCTTCCGCGCCATCGGGATGCGCGACTACGGCCGCGTCGACGTGCGCCTGAGCGCGTCGGGCATCCCCTACGTGGTCGACGTCAACCCCAACTGCGACCTCTCCCGGCACGCGGGGATGGCCCGCGCCGCCGCGGCCGTCGGCATCGACTACGCCGCGCTCGCCAGGCTCCTCGTGCGCTACGCCCTGCGAAGGCGCCGCGTCATGACCGGCGCGGGCGTCCTCACGAACATCGCGCGCAAGGGGTAGCCGGACGAGCCGCCGGCCTCGGTGTTGTCGGTGCGACGCGGGCGCGGGCCCCGAGCGTCCCCTCAGCTCTCCGTCGCGCTCACCGTGCCCGTGTCGCCCGTGCAGGCCCCCGCCGATATAGTGTCGTACGTCCCGCTGAGCTGATCGCCCGTCATCGTCGCGTCGATGGTGACGTCGATCGCGCCAGCGGTGACGGAGGCCGACAGCACGCCGTCCACCAGCGTGCCGCTGACGTCGCCGCTCGAGAAGCACGGCGAGTTGGTGAAGGAGACGGTTCCGGTCACGGTGGTGCCGTCGACCGAGATGTCGAACGTCTCGTCCCCACCGACGCCGGTCTGACTGAGCCAGCTGCCCGTCCAGGTCCGCGTGGCCCCGGACGGGTCGCCTCCCTTCGAATCACCGTTCGCCGCTCCGCAGGCCGGCCCGAGCGTCGAGACCAAGAACAACGCCAAGAACGATGCTCCCCTCATGGCACGAACGAACCTCCGTGTCTGATCGACCGGCGGGAGCCCAGTCGCGGGTCGACGTGGGCGTGTTGCAGGAGTCGTTCTGACACCTCTGGTCCCGGATGCAAGGGCCCCCCTCTGGGGTCGGGCGGCTCTCACTTGCCGATCGCCTCGCCGCACCGGGCGCCTGCGCGCTGGTCGTCTGTCTGGCACGGCTTGCCGTTCCACAGTCCGTCGGACGCAGCGCTGGGATCCGCCGGAGACGACCCGGAGAGACCGTGGCGGACGCCTGTCTTCACGCGCATCGTCAACCCCCGTGAGCGAGGTGAAACACCGAGACGTCGGCCCCGTCCGGGATCCGGCGCGCGCCGTAGTCGTCCTCGGCGACGAGATCACCGTTCACCGTGACGGTGATGAGCGCGTAGTCGTAGCCGAGCGCGTCGAGCAGGCCCTGGACGCTCATCCCCTCGTGCCACTCGACCCGGTCGCGGTTGTTGACGACGATCATGCTTCAGGCTCGAATCTGGGGGACGACGGCCCCAGTGCCAACCTGGGGTAGTCGCTCACGGCTTCGCCTGCGCCATGGCCACGAGCTGCGGCAGCGCGATCCCCAGCTGCTCGAGGCGCGCCACCGTCGGGACGCCGTTCGAGTCCCAGCCGCGCTTCTCGTAGGCCACGTCGACGAGCTTGTTGTACTGCCCCTCGCGGTACTTCCTCAGGATCGCGATCTTCTCGTCGACCGACTTGCCCGCCGGGTCGACGCCGACCACTTCCCTGAGCTGCTTGTCGTGGTACTCGAGCCGCGACTCGTACTCCTCGGCCGTGAGCGGCCCCATGGCGCGGTAGGGAGGCATGTCGTCCTTGCGCGTGCCGCCGCCCAGCATGCGGCAGATCAGGCGCTGCAGGTTGTACGCGCGCGCCGACTGCTCGAGCATGCCGGCCTCGTCGAGCGGCACACCGGTCATCCCCTCGAAGAACTTGAAGTAGTTGTCGACGTGCTCGGGGATCTTCGCGGCGACCTGCGGGGCGTGCTTCTTGTTGTCGGCCGGGACGACGTCGTTCCAGACGATCTTGCACAGCCCCTGGAGGCCGAACCACGTTCGCCAGAGCGGGAAGTAGTAGAGGGCGTTGGCCTTGTCCTCGAAGCTCGGGATCTGGTTATTGACCATGTCCATGAAGATGAGCCACGCCTCGTCGTGCTGCGGCCCCTTGATGGCCATCGCGTAGCCCGCCTGCTGCGCCAGCGACTCCTTGGGGACGTACTCGGAGAACTCGAGCCCCTTCACCTCCATGCCGAAGTCATTGAGCACGGCGATGTCGGCGCGCCCCTCGGCCGCCCACTTGTTCTTGAGCCACCGGATCCCCTGCCCGACGTCGACGCCGAAGCCCTCGCCCCGGGCCATCTCGTGGAGCAGCTCGAGGCTCTCGCGCGTGGCGCCGAAGCGCAGGTCCTTGCCGCCCGTCACGGCCTTGTCGATGATGCCCCGCTCGTAGGCCTCCATCACGAAGGCGATGCAGGTCGCCGCCGAGATGGTGTCGAGGCCGTAGGTGTCGCAGTAGAAGTTGAACTCGAAGACGAAGTCGGCGTCGAAGCACCCCATGTTGGCCGCGCCGCCCGACGTCTCGTACTCGGGGCCGTCGACGATCACCTTGTCTCCGGCGTACGGGCCTGTGGTGAGCTCGAAGTGGTCGACCGCCTTGGCGCAGGCCATCGAGCAGCCCCGCCAGCAGCCGTCGGGCATCTGCTGCGTGAAGCGCTTCTTCAGCACGGCCGAGTCGATCTTGGGCGTGTCCTTGTGGGACCCGAACTTGTAGTTGTGCACGGGCAGAAGCTCGTACTTGTCCATGACCTCGACGATGTTGGCGGTGCCGACCTGCCGCATGCGGCACTGCAGGTTGTCGAGCGTGGCCATCTCGGCGTTGACGCGCATGCCGTGGTTGCGGATGAGCGTGGGGTCCACCGGGTGGTTGAGGTCGTCTACGACCTCGATGGCTCCCGTCGGGCAGACGTAGGCGCACGAGGTGCAGCCGATGCAGTGCGGGTCGACGTCGCCGTACGGCATGGTCAGGTGCCGCTTGATGCCGCGCCCGGCAAAATCGAGGATCTCCTCCTGGATGAACTCCTCGCACGCCTTGACGCAGTGGCCGCAGAGGATGCACGCTTTGGGGTTGGGGTCGGTCAGCTCGCTCTCGAAGCGCGACCCGGTGACGCCGCACTTCTTCGCGATCTCCTGCACGACCGGCACGTTGGGCCACCGTCCGAGGTACATCTCGGACAGGAGCCTGCGGTGCTTCAGCACGGCGTCGGAGCGAGTGTGCACGGTGAGCTCGGAGCGCACCGGGTAGTTGCACGAGGTGACCAGGCGCTTCTTGCCGCGCACCTCGACCTCGCAGACGCAGAGCCTGCAGGTCCCGGTGGGGGAGAGGTCCTTGTGGTGGCAGAGGGTGGGCACGTCGATGCCGAGCGACTTGATCGCCGACAGCAGGAACGAGTCCTGGGCGACGCTCGCGGCCTGCCCGTCGACGGTGATCGAGATCTTCAGAGGAGCAGCCATCAGCCAACCTCCACCGCGTCGAAGCGGCACACCTCGAAGCAGATGCCGCACTTGATGCACTTGTCCCTGTCGAGGACGTGAGGGCGCTTGAGCGAGCCCGTGATGGCCGAGGCAGGGCACGGCTTGATGCAGGCCAGGCACCCGGTGCACTTGCCCTCGTCGATGCTGTAGCTGACGAGCGCCTTGCAGGCACCGGCCGGGCACTTCTTGTGCTCGATGTGCGCCACGTACTCGTCCCGGAAGTACCGCACGGTGCTCAGCACGGGGTTCGGGGCCGATCCGCCGAGCTGGCAGAGGCTCGCGTCGCGGATGGTGCCCGACAGCTCCTCGAGCAGCTCGATGTCGCCCGCCCGCCCCTGGCCGTTGCAGATGCGGGTCAGCACCTCGTTCAGCGCGAAGAGCCCCTCGCGGCACGGCGTGCACTTGCCGCACGACTCGTCGACGAGGAAGTTCACGAAGTAGCGGGCGACGTCGACCATGCAGGTCTTCTCGTCCATGACGATCATGCCGCCGGACCCCATCATCGACCCGGCCTGCGTGAGCGAGTCGAAGTCCACCTGCATGTCGAGCAGGCTCGCGGGGAGGCAGCCTCCGGACGGGCCGCCGGTCTGGACGGCCTTGAACTTCTTGCCGTCGGGGATGCCGCCGCCGATCTTCTCGATGATCTCGCGAAGCGAGATGCCCATCGGCACCTCGACGAGCCCGGTGTGGCGGATCTTGCCGACGAGCGAGAAGACCTTGGTGCCGGACGACCCGTTCCAGGGGTTCTGGCTCACGTCGCCGGTGCCGATCGAGGCGAACCACTTGCCCCCCTTCTGGAGCACGACCGGGATGTTCGCCCACGTCTCGACGTTGTTGAGCACCGTGGGCTTGTCGCGGAAGCCGTACTCGACGTTGTGGATGTACTTGGCCCGCGGCTCGCCGGGCTGCCCCGACATCGAGGCCATCAGCGCGGTCGACTCGCCGCACACGAAGGCGCCGGCGCCGCGGTGGATCTTGAGGTCGAACTCGAAGCCGGTGCCGAGAATGTCCTTGCCGAGCAGCCCGCGCTGCCTCGCCTGCTCGATGGCGATGTGCAGCCTGTGCTGCGCGAGCGGGTACTCCTTGCGGATGTACATGAACCCCTCGTGCGCCCCGACCGCGTAGGCGCCGATGACCATCCCCTCGATCACCGAGTGGGGGTCGGTCTCGATGATGCTGCGGTCCATGAACGCGCCAGGGTCGCCCTCGTCGCCGTTGCAGACGACGTAGACGGGCTCCTTGCGGGCGATGGCCGCCTTGCGGCCCGACTGCCACTTGACGCCGGCAGGGAAGCCTCCGCCTCCGCGCCCGCGGATGCCCGAGGCGATGACGTCCTCGATGACGGCGTCGGGGCTCATCTCGGTCAGCACCTTGCGGAGCGTCTCGTAGCCGTCGCGGGCGATGTAGTGGTCGATGTTCTCGGGGTCGATGAGCCCCTTGTTCCGGAGCGCGATGAGCTGCTGCTTGCTGAAGAAATCGATCTGAGACATCGTCGTCTCGACCGCCCCGCTCACGGGGTTCTTGAAGAGCAGCCGCTCGACCACCTTGCCGCCCCGCAGGTGCCCGTCGACCAGCTCGGCGACGTCGCCGACCTTGACCTGCTGGTAGAAGGTCCCCTCGGGCTGGACGACGACGATGGGGCCCGCCGCGCAGAAGCCGTTGCAGCCGGTGGGGACGACCAGGTAGTCGTTCTGGAGCCCACGTTCGACGAGCACCTCGTTGAGCTTGTCGCGCAGGTCGAAGCCCTTGGCGGCGACGCACCCGGTGCCGGTGCACACCATGAGCATGCCCTTGTAGGTCCTGGCCTTCTCGCGCTCGCGCAGGGCGATCTGGACGAGCGGCTCGCGGGCGCGCACGGGCTCGCCACCGGGCCCCGACGCTCCGTTGTCCTTCTTCGCGGCCGGCTTGTAGCGCTTGAGCAGCCGCTCGACGCTCCTGGCCTCGACGCTGCCGTAGACCTCGTCGCCGATCTTGACGACGGGGGCGATGCTGCAGGCGCCGAGGCAGGCGACCGCCTCGAGGCTGTACTTGTTGTCGGGGGTGCTCTCGCCGGCCTTGACCCCGAGCACGCGCTCGAACGAGTCGAGGATGCGGGCGGCCCCCTTGACGTGGCACGCCGTCCCCATGCAGACCTGGACCGTCGTCTCCCCGCGCGGCTCGAGGCTGAAGGCCTTGTAGAAGGTGGCGATGTGGTAGAGCTTCGCCTTGGGGGCGCCGGTCAGCCGGCCGATCTCCTCGAGCGCGGTCTTGGGGATGTGCCGGAAACGCTCCTGCACGTCCTGCATCATCTCGATGACGTACTCGGGGTCGGAGCTCCAGCGCCGGACGATCTGGCCGATCTCGTCGACCTCGTCCTTGCAGCCGCAGACCGAGATCTTCTTCGGAGCGGTCTGCACGGCCACCTTGTTCTCGGCGACGCGCCAGGCGGGCGTCAGCTGGTGGCTCCGGGCCACGAGCGCCTTGAGCTTCTTGTTCCGGAAGACCGTCCCCACGCCGCCTCGACCAGCCTGCTTCAGGCGGGCGCAGCCGCGGCGCCAGTCCCAGAAGGAGAAGTTGAGCACCCCCATGCGCGTGTGGTCGGCCCCCTTGCCCGCAGAGACGACGCCGATGTTGCGCCGGTCGAGCTCGGTGCGCGCGTACATCTCGGTGAGCTCCTCGGCGATGACGTGCGAGTCGATGCTCTCGAGGGGGCAGGTCTCGAGCCTGATCTTCCCCGCCGGGACGTCGATAAGGAGCATCGTCTCTTCCGTGGCCTTGCCCACGATGACGAGCGCGTCGAAGCCGGCGAACTTGAAGTAGGGGCCGAAGTAGCCGCCGACGTTGGAGTCGATGACGATCTGCGTGAGCGGCGAGATGGTGGTGATGAGGGTCTTGCCGGATCCGGGGAACGAGGTGGTGCCACCGAGCGGGCCGCTGGCGAAGCAGAGGGGGTTCTGGGGGCTGTCCCACGTGGTGCTCGCGTCGATCTCCTGCAGCATGAGCCAGAGGTCGAACCCCTTGCCTCCGGTCCACAGCTGCTTCATCTGCTCGGAGACCGGGTGGGTGGTGATGGCGTTCGTGGTGAGGTCCACCCGCAGCGTGCGGTTCGCGTAGCCGCGCAGGAGCGGAGCTACCTCGAAATCGACCTCTGCGATGAGCCGATGGGCTTCGGCCATCTTCGCGACCGTGGGCTGTGCCGACATCCGTGCCTCCGTGTGCCACGACGCCGCGGGGACGGCAGTGGCGCTGTAGCTTCCTAACATCCCGATGGCAGCCCCGGCAACGCGGGGGAGGGCGCTCGCTGGAGCCCGGCATCGCACCAGGGCCGGAGGGGATCCGTCCCGGTGCGTCAGCCGGCCTTGGTGCGACACCGGGCTCCGCTCGGCGGCGAGCACGGCGAGCTCGCGCGGGAGCAACACAAGGTCGCGCGCGAGCTCGCGTTCCTCGGCTGGGACCTCGTCGAGGTCGTTCGCGAGGTTGATCTTCTCGGATCGGACCTCGTCGAGCTCGTTCGTGAGGTTGCCCTGGTCGCGAGGTTCGACGCCTGGCCGATCGGACGCAGTCGCGTTCGCGTTCGGGTTCGTGTTCGAGTTCCTGTTCGCGTTCCTGTGCGACGTCGAAGAGATGCGTGGCACGTCGGCGCGGTAGGCGCGCCGGCGCCACCACATCGCCGTCAGACGCGCTCGAGACGCAGACCTGGGTCGAGCCGGCGGAGATCCTCCGAATCGCTCGTGACAACCACTGCCCGCTCGCGCCTCGCGACGAGGACGCCCCCGTCTAGATCACCGAGCGTGAGCGTCGGAGCACGCGGCGCGGCTCACGTTCCCCCCGCCTTGCCTGGCGAGGCGGGGGGCTAGGGGGGTGGAGTTCCCTTCGACCGAGCATCGTGACCGCTCATCAAGGACGATCGCTCGAGGACTCGCCTCGCCCACGCTGTCGCCGCCTCCGTCGGCTTGCCATGCCGCGCGTCCATCGCGTCGAGAATCGCCGTCAGCTCGTCCCGACGGAGCCTCGCGTCGATCGCCTCGCTGACGAAGGACCTCAGCGACTTCGCCGCGACCCGCGGCGACCTCCTTCTGCGTCAGGGAGAGGACGTCACCCCTCCAGGAACCCGACGTCATCCCGCAGCACCATCGCCTCGACCTCCTCCCCCGCCGCGAACGCCTCTCGCTCGGCGGGCAGGATGGCCATCGCGTCGGCCTGGATCATGGTCTTGAGGATGCCGGTATTCTGGTCTCCCGACGAGCGCGCCACGAACGCGTCGCCTTCGCGGCCCAGGGTGAGCCTCACGAGCTGCACCTTGCCTGGCTTCTTGCGCACGTCCTCGGCGAGGCGCACTCGGATGGTGGGGCGCACGACCCTCCGGCGCCCCATCACGCGCAGGAGCGCCGGACGCACGAAAATCTCGAACGTGACCATCGTCGACACGGGGTTGCCGGGGAGCGAGAAGACGGGCCTCCCTTCGCGGCTCGTGCCGAAGGCGGTCGGCCCCCCCGGCTTCATCGCGACCTTCCAGAAGCGCTGCGTGACGCCCAGCTCCTCGAGCACGTCGCGCACGTGGTCGTGATCGCCCGCCGACACTCCGGCCGAGGTGATGAGCG
>Ga0181517_10003220_pt1 | contig 15720 bp, 13 predicted proteins | sample PEATcosm2014_Bin_31_FD_119748 | JGI IMG/M metagenome (GOLD analysis project Ga0181517, IMG submission 119748) | Peatland microbial communities from MTU Mesocosm Facility, Houghton, MI, USA - PEATcosm2014_Bin01_30_metaG | ecosystem: Environmental > Terrestrial > Soil > Wetlands > Peat | place... | reverse complement strand
TCTGCTGGGCGCGACGTTGCCAGTCTCCGTCGAAGAGAAGACCAGGACGTTGCCGCTGTTGGTGTTGGCCACATAGATGTTCTGCGCGCTGTCCACGGCGATGCCGGAGGCGTCGTTCAACTGGGTCAGGCTGCCGGCGATGATCCGGATGGGGGCCGCATTGCCAGTGGCGCCGGGGGCGAAGACGCTGATGTTGTTTCCGTTGAGCGCATAGACCGCTCCAGTGGCATCCACGGCAATGGAGGACGCCTGCGAGGTGAGGCTGGTCAGCGAATAGGTTGGCGTGGCCGCGCCGGGCGCATAGACCTGAATCTCGTTCAGAAACGGCGGCGCGGTCACAACCGTGGCGGAGACGTAGAGATTGCCCGCGTTGTCCACGGCCAGCGCCTGGAAGGAGGTCTGCATGGCGACGGACAGAATAGTGGTTGGAGTGACGCTCAACTGCCCGGTCTGCCCGTTGTTCACGGGCAGTTCCAGCACGCTGCTGCCTGCAATGCCTGTGCTGTTCTGCACCGCATAGAGGGTGAAGGAGGGCCCGGTGGCCTGGGGAGGGGTGCTGCATCCGATCGCCAGTACCAGCATGGAAACTGTACCTAGGGAGAGAAAGCGATTCAGGGGCACGAGGTTCTCCTTGCAGCGGAATTCATTGCGTCTGTGTCGAGCCTGTTTGTGGTGGCGAACCGATTCTTCCATAACCTTACGCTGCGGCGGGATGGTTCGCAATTAATTTTCAACTTGGATGCCCTTGAATGTACATGGCTTGCATCACCCGCGAAGAGATGGGTGCAGGCTGCTCTGCGGTGCGCGCAGGCGCACGAACTGCTATCCTTCCGGCGCGGAATCGGCTACACTTGTAGGGTTGTCCAGAAACGCCAAGGAAACACAATGCCAAAGTTGAAGACCCATACGGGCGCATCCAAGCGCTTCACCAAGACCGCGTCGGGCAAGTTCAAGCGCGGGCAGTCGAAGACGCGCCACATCCTCACCTCGAAGGAAACCAAGACCAAGCGCCACCTCGGCCAATCGGTCCTGGTCTCCAAGGCGGACACCCCGAAGATCGCACGGATGCTTCCCTACGCCTGAGGTCTGGGCGGAGTTTTACTGAGTTTTTCAAGTCGAGCCGCTGTCCGGCAAGTAGAAATTTAGCAATCCGGGAAGCAAAGGGCCAGTCAATGCGTTACGGCCCCTGGGAGTTGCGTTCGCGAATCCCACCGAGACTTGAAGTTGCATAGCCTGTGTGAAGAGGAACCCTTTCCTCCAGCCGGGCGTAACCAAGATGGCGCTTTGCGCCGTGAAGTACGCAAAAGGAGAACGACCATGCCCCGTGTCAAACGGAGTACCAAACGCAGCGACCGCCGCAAGAAGATTCTGAAGCGCGCGAGTGGCTACTTCCTCACCAAATCCAAGCTGTACCAGGCGGCGCAGGAGGCCGTGGAGCGCGGCCTGAAGTTCGCCTACAGCGGGCGCAAGCAGAAGAAGCGGCAGTTCCGCGCACTGTGGATTGTGCGCATCAACGCGGCCTGCCACGCCAACGACATCAGCTACTCGACGTTCATCAACGGGCTGAAGCTGGCGGGCAATGCGCTGGACCGCAAGATACTGGCGGAGATCGCCGCGCACGACGCGGCTGGATTTACGACCCTGGTGGGCACTGCGAAGGCCGCGCTGGAGAGTGCGAAGGCCGCACGGGAGAAGGCCAAGAAGTAAGTTCATCGAGACGAGCATTCCTGAACGGAACGCAAAAAAACACGGCCTTCGGGCCGTGTTTTTTTTGTGCCGCGGGCTATTGCGCGCCGCGGCGGCGAAGGATGGTCTTGATGGTCTCGAACATGATCAGCAGGTCTAGGCCCAGCGACATGTGCTTGATGTAGTAGAGGTCGTACTCCAGCTTCTCCTTGGTCTCGGCCAGCGTTGCGCCGTAGCCGTAGCGCACCTGGGCCCATCCGGTGAGGCCGGGACGGATGAGCGTGCGCAGGTAGTAGAAGGGGAGTTCCTGGGAGAGCCAGGAGACGAACTCGGGGCGCTCCGGGCGCGGGCCCACCAGGCCCATGTCGCCGCGCAGGACATTCCACAGTTGGGGAACCTCGTCGATGCGCGTCTTGCGCAGGAAGGAGCCGATCCAGGTGACCCGGGGATCGTCCTTGGTGGCCCACTTTGCGCCGCCCGATTCGGCATCGAGGAACATGGTGCGGAACTTGACCACCTGAAAGATGCGGCCGCCCATGCCGACGCGGTCCTGGAGGAAGAAGAGGGGGCCACGGGAAGAGAGCTTGACGGCCAGCGCGACGAAGGGGAAGAAGGGCAAAAACAAGAGAAGCCCGAGGGCCGCGGTCGCGAGGCTGACCAACTGGCGGGTGAACTGCTGGGAGGGCTTGATGCGGAAGCCTTCGCTGTAGAGGAAGCTGGAGGGACGCAGACCGTCGAGCTGGATCTTGCCGTAGAGGCGCTCGCGCAGGGTGCTGTCCTGTTCGACCTCGATGCCGCGGAAGCGCAACATGAGGAGTTCCTGCACGGGGAGTTCCCCGCGCTGCACCTCCATGGCGACGACGATGCGGTGCACCGGCGGATCGGCCTTGGCGATGCGATCGAGGACGGAGATCCAAAGCTGTTTGCGCTGCGAGGGCGCCAGGTGGACGTCCTCCCAGTAGACGACCTCCATGCCCATGTCGGGGTTGGAGCGGATGGTATCGACGATGGAGCGGGCGTACTCTCCGGCGCCGAGGACGTAGACGCGCTCGCGGAAGGCTTTTTGTCCGCCGATCCACTCGTAGGCGCGGCGCAGCAGGATGAGGGAGGGTGCCAGCAAGGCGAAGCCGAGGACATAGACGAACGGGCCGATGGCGATGTCGGGATCGAAGAGGAGGAAGGCGGAGAGGATGAAGCAGTCGAAACCGAGCACCAGCAGCAGGCGGAAGTAGATCTGCAGGCGGGCGGAGACGATTCTAGGTTCGTAGAGGTCGAAGTAGTAGGAGAGGACCAGGGTGACCAGGGTGATGGTGGCGATCTTGAGCAGGCCCTGCTGATACTCCAGAGCGATGTAGGTGTCGGGGCCGAGCATGAGCCAGGTTGCGGCGAGGAAACAGGCGAAGACCAGGCATGCCTCGCAGAACAGGAGAGCGACGGTGCGCGTGGGATAGTAGACGTTTAAAAACCGGATCATTGCCTGGAACGCCCTTGATTAATCATCGATCTTGTCGTATCCATCGTAGCCATAATAGCCCCCGCTGACGGGCGGGTTCTCAACCGCGTTGAGGACAAAGCCAAGTACCTTGGAAGCCTTGAGTTCGGCCAGGGCGCGCTGTGCGACCTCGTATTTTGTGGCCCCTCCGCGAGCGACCATCAGCACGCCATCGCAGGAGCGCGCCAGGTTGACCCCATCGGAGACGAGGTTCACCGGCGAAGAGTCGACCACGATCCAGTCGAAGTGGGGCGCGGCTTCGACGATGAGTCGGTCGAAGCGGCGGTTGCCGGAGAGGTCGGCGGCCTTATCGCTGGCGTTGCCTCCGGGGATGAAGATCAGCGAGGCGAGGCCGTGGGAGAGGGGACGTCCCGACTCGTCTGGCTTGGCGCGCTGCATGATCTCGGCCAGGGTCGCCTTGCCGGCGAGATATTCGGTGAGGCCGGGGCCCGACGGGGCGCCCAGCAGCTTGTGCAGGGAAGCGCGGCGCATGTCGCCGTCGACCAGCAGAACGCGAGCGGCCTTGTGGCGCGCAAAGGAGATGGCCAGGTTGGCGGCGATGAAGCTCTTGCCCTCCTGGGGCACACCGCTGGTGATGAGAAGGGACTTCAGGGTGTTGAGGTCGCGAAACTCCTGCATGCGCGAGCGCAGGCTGCGGAACTGTTCCACCGCTGCGCCGCGCTCCTCCAGTGCGGGGAGTTGATGGAGCGAGGGTACCCAGACAACCTGGGGGATGTTGGCGGGGTCGAACGCGGCGTCGGTCGGTGTGACAGCGATCGGCGTGGCGGCGATCGGCGTGGCGGCAATTTTGTCGGCGATCGTTATAGGAACCGGCGTGGCGGTTGCCAGCAGTGCCTCGCTTCTGGAATAGACGGGAGCGTGCGGAATATTGAGCGCTGCCGGCGGCTCGGCGGGCGGGTTCAGTTCGGCGGCAGCGGGGAAGGGTGCGGCATTGGCGGGGCCTGGAGCGGCCCGATTGGCGTTCTCCTGCTGTGACTGGCGCAATGCTTCGAATATCTTGCTCATCGCTTCTCCCCTCCTGGGTGGGTCGCCGATGGAAGCGTAGGGTCCGTGGGAGTGCCGCCTTGAGTGGCCGAGACCATGAAGGCCTGGGGATTCAGGTCGAGGTCTCGCGCGACGGCCTGAATCAGGGGTGCGGGAATCCGCTCGATTTGTTCCACATAGGCCAGGATGAGCGCGTGCTCGCAGATGAGATTGATGATGCGTGGTATTCCGCGGCTGGCGAGGTGGATGGTGGCGATGGCGTCGCCGGTGAAGATCGGCTCGGAGGAGCCTGCGATGAGCAGCCGCTGGGAGATGTACACGGCGGTCTCTTCGGCAGAGATGGCGTGGGTGCGCGCCCATAGGGTGATGCGCTGGCGCAGTTGGCGGAGATTGGGGGCGCAGAGCTTCTCTTCCAGTTCGGGCTGGCCGGAGAGGACGATCTGGATGAGCTTCTGCGAGGAGGTTTCGAGGTTGGTGAGGAGGCGGACCTCTTCCAGCATCTCCCAGCCGAGGTTCTGCGCCTCGTCCACCACCAGAACGCAGGTCTCTTCGCGGCGGAAGCGCTCGATGAGCCAGCGGTTGAGTTGGATGAGCATTCCGGATTTGGTGCGGCCCTCGGGCACGATGCCGAAGTCGGCGAGAATGAACTCGAGGAAGTCGAGGATCTCCAGGCGCGGGTTGAAGACGAAGGAGCTGAAGACGGTGCCGGGGTCGAAGGAGGCCAGGGCGCTGCGCAACAGGGTCGTCTTGCCTGTGCCGACCTCGCCGGTCAGCACGATGAAGCCCTTGTGAGCGCTGATGCCGTACTGGAGAGTGGCCAAGGCCTCGCTGGTGTGAGGCATTCGCACCAGGAAGCGCGGATCGGGGCTATCGGCAAACGGCGTGCTCTGGAGATGGAAGAAGTTTTTATACATGGCTATCTGGGAGCATCGGAGAGCGGGGCAGTGGGGCTTTTTCGGCTGAAGATCCGCTTCAGGCGGGAGGGCTTGCCGGACGGCCCCGCGGCCACGTCGCCAGACCAGGCGATGACGGCCAGAGTGGGCAGCTTGGTGAAGGCCCAGACATCGCGTTCAGTGCGCAGCGCAGTGTCTCTGAATTCCAGGAAGGCGACCAGCAGCAGACCCAGCCCGAATCCGGCTGCGAAACCTCCGGCGGCGAAGACTCGTCGCTTGGGAAAGGTCGGGTTATCCGGCAGGTTGGCTGCATCCAACATGCTGAACGTCTCTCCCTCCTGGCGGTTCTCCAGGGCAGTAGCCATCTGGGCCTGGTTCAGTTTGTCGAGGAGACTATCGTACAAGGCCTGCGAGGTCTGGGCGTCGCGGGTCAGCTCCTTAAACTGCTCTTCCACCTGCGGGGTGGACTGGATGCGCGACTGGTAGTCGCGGATCTGCTTGTTGAGCTGCGCCTGTTCGGTGCGCTTTTCCTGGATTCCCAGATCGGCGGAGCGAATGCGGGCGCGCAGGTCCTGAACAGCCACCGAGTCGTTCCCGCCAACGGTCGTCGAGGCCGGGCCGCCCGGAACCGTGGGCGACTGCGCCATCTTCTTGCGCAGGTCGGCGATCTTGCGGTTGATCTCGATCACTCCGGGGTAGCTGGCGGTGTAGTGGGAGGTGAGATTGGTCTGTTGCGCGAGCAAGTCCTGAAGCTGCTGCTCCTGGGTCTGCGGGGAGGCGGAGGTGGGGCCGGCCGCGGACTGCTGGGCCAGCATCGTCTCCATGTAGGACTTGTCCTGCTCCATGCGGTTGAGGGCCTGGGTGGAGGCGTCCAACTGGGTGTTCAGGCTGCTCAGGATGTTGACGTTGTTGGCCTCGTCCTCGGGGCGCATACCGAAGTACTTCCGCTCGAAGTCGGCCTTCTTGGCGTCCTGATCGTCGAGTGTGTGCTTGGCGTTGTCCAACTGGTCCTTGAGAAAGTCGGTGGTGCCCCCGGTGGCGTCCGACTGGGTGCGCAGATTGGCTGCGATAAAGAGCGATGTGATCTCGGCGCAGACCATCTGCGCGGTGTGCGGGTCATTGGCCGTAAACGAGATGGTAAATCCAGGGACCCCACTGGAATGGGCGAAGCCGGCAGACAAGGCTGCAATCTCGATGTTGTCGCGCGCCCGATCGATGCGGTCGTCCATGGAGAGGTGCTGGGTGGAGTAAAGGTTGAACTTCTCCACGATGGGCAGAATGCTGGACCGGCTCTCGATCTGTTGTTCGATGGAGGCGAGGCGGCTGCTGAGGTCCTCGGTGACGACGGGCCTGACCAACTCGTTGGAGACCTTCTGCTGGTCGATCTGAACGCTGGACTGGGAGACATACCGCGCCGGGATGTAGAGGGTGGCGACGACGCCGAGGACGAAAAACAGGACAGCGGGGATGACGACGATCCACCAGCGGCGCTTGACGATGACGAGATAATCTTCCATGTTCAGTGCGCGATGGCCAAGCATTGCATTGCTCCTTAGGAGTGTCCAAGCCGGATTGACGAGGGCGAGTAGGTCAACCCGAAGCCGGCCACATTGGAGATGCCGCTGTACAAATCGACGGCAGCCCCGGTTCCCCGGTTGGACTGGTCTTCCAGCGTGTAGCTGGCGTAGGCGGAGAAACTTCGTGCGATGGCGCGAGACACCTGGACGCCGGTGACGGTGGTGTGGAAGGTGAAGGGCAGGCTGCCAGCCGCGGGCAGGTTCGCCGTCTGGGTGTAGGCCGTGCTGAGGGCGCAGAGCCAGACGCGGTCGAAGGTGCGGCTGGCGGTGAAGCTGACGCTGTCGGAGATCGCGCCGCCGACCACGCCGAAGCCGCTGTTGCTGCTGCGGGTGTAGGCGAGCGAGGCGCGGGAGAACTCTCCGGAGTAGGTGGCCGAAAGATTGGCGAAGAGGCTGAGGGAAGGCGTGCCGCCGGGGGTGTTGATGCTGGTCCACTGCGGGCCGGCGGAAAGGTCCACGACCAACTTGCGGCTGAACTGATGCGTGTATTGCATACTGGCGGTCTGGCTGGAGAAGCCGGGCTGGGGGATGCCGTAGTTGTCGCCCGAAAAAGTGCTGCGCGAGTAGGCGAAGTTTCCGCTGGCAGAGTTGCGCGCGTCGATGCGATGGTTGAGGTTGAGGCTGCCGGACTCGCTGTCGCTGTCCAGGCCGGGGTTTGGGCCGGAGTTGTCGAGGAAACGGGTGAGGGAATAGGAGCCCGAAGCCTGTAACGAGGTCTTGCCAGTAAGCTCGCGCTCCAGGCTGAGGGAGCTGCTGTTGGCTACGCGGGTGGAGAAGCCGGAGAGTACGCCCTGACCGGGGTTGGCGCCCGCCACCGGCACGGGGTTGGCGCCCGTCTGCGCTGGGTTGACGCCGAGATCGCCGACGCCGGGGACTCCGGAGAAGCCGGTGGAGGCGGTTTGCGGCAGATAGTTGACCGAGTCGGAGACGACGAAGGTCCAGCGCTTGGCGTGGATGATTTGATTCAGTGAGAGGTTGAGGAAGTAATACGAGGAGGACTGGCCCGACGAACTCCACGAGCGGCCCCCGGAGAAGGTCGTGCTGAAGGGGTTGAGGTTGCCGGTGATGAAGGCGAGGTCTCCGGAGAGGTTGCTGAAGGAGGAGGTGCTTGAGCTGCCGAAGCTATTGGAGGAGTAGCTCTGTGAGGCGCAGACGGCGTATTGCAGCGTGCCCGCTATGCTGGGCAGGGCGAAGCCGGTGGAGATGGGCGAGGCCGAGGCCGCCGGAATGGCCTGCGCGATGGCAGCCGGAACCGCCGTCATCGGCAGCAGCAGAAGCAGGGGAGAGGCGATCTGGGAGAACTTGATCATGGGACCACAATGGTGTCGCCGGAGACGAGCGTGATTCCCTGCATATCGCCCTTCTTCAATGCCTTGGTGTAGTCGAAGGGAATATTTTGCTGCTTGCCCGGCTCTCCGCGGAGGATGTAGATGTGCTTCTTGTTGGCGTAGGGAGAGAGTCCGCCGGCGGTGGCGATGGCCTGCAGAACATTCATTCCTGGAGTGATGGCAATGGGGCCGACGTGCATGATCTCGCCGATCAGGAAGACGCGCTTGCTGTTGACCGCCAGCACAGCCACGTCGACCACAGGACTGGTGACGTACGCCGTGAGCCGGCTGGTGATGTCGGCAGCGAGTTGCATTGGCGTAATCCCTGCGGCGGTGATGTCGCCGACCAACGGGAGCGTGATCTTGCCATCGGGGCGGACGGGAAGGGTTTCGGAGAGGTTTGGCTCCTGAAATACGGTGATCAGGAGGGAGTCGTCCGCGCCGATGATGTAGCTGGGGCTGACGGCGACGGGGGTGGGTCGCGCGGTTGAGGCGGAAGTCGCGGGGCGATTGATAGCGGGCGGCGTGGCGGGCGGCGTGGCGGGTTTGGCGGCGGGCACAGGCTTGTTGTATATCTGCTGCGCTAGGCCTGGAGCGAGGGCCGGGAGGAGGCTGATCGAAAGTAATGTGTAGCGGAAAAATGTCATAGTGCCTGCCGATTCGTTCGTGTCGCGGGATTGCAGCCGCATGCACCCCTTCGAGGCACAAGGGCTAAACCCTCCTGGTTCTTCCTTTGCAACTGAGATCCAATGCCAAACCGCCTGGTTTGGACCATTTCCGGCGCCAGACGACGGCTGTTGCGTCCACAGCGGCAAAGATGCACACTCCAGGCAATTTTACACTCCGCCGCTCGCGGTTTAACTCCCCCCACGCACCTGACTGAGTACCTCAAAAGACGTAGGCTGCGAACCCAGGTGTTGCGTGCGATAATCCGAGGGGAGTTTGAATTGCTTTTTGCATTGCATTGCTTTGGTTCTGGTGCTGCGCGTGAAGTCGAATCCGATGCAAACGAACACCGGGGGTTCCATGCTTCCTGCTCTGTCCGCGGGCGGGACGGTGTTGATCCTGGCGCTGCTGGCGTTGCTCTACCACGCTGTCGCGGTGAAGCTGGTGACGGACTGGTACCAACTGCCGGACTTTTCCCATGGATTTCTGATTCCGTTTTTTGCCGCCTATCTGCTGTGGGACAAGCGGGGCGAACTTCAAAGCACTGTGGTTGCGCCCAGTTGGGCAGGTGTGTGGCTGGTGGCGCTGGGGCTCTTTGTCCTGTTGATGGGCGTCTTCGGCGCGGACCTGTTTCTACAGCGCACTTCGTTTATGCTGCTGGCTGCGGGACTGGTGTGGACGCTGCTTGGCCGGGCCATGCTGGGCCATATCAAGTTTGTGCTGTTCGTGCTTCTGCTGGCCATTCCGCTGCCCGCGGTGCTGTTCAACCAGATCACCTTCCCGCTGCAATTGCTTGCTTCGCGGCTGGCCAGTGTGCTGCTTCCGCTGGCCGGGGTCCCGGTGCTGCGCGAGGGCAATGTGATCCAGTTGCCGTCCATGCAGTTGGAGGTGGCCGAGGCGTGCAGCGGGATACGGTCGTTGATGAGCCTCTTCACCGTCGCCGTGATCTACGGCTATTTTCTGGAGCGGGTGACTTGGCGGCGGGTGGTGCTGGCGCTGGCCAGCATTCCCATTGCGGTCGCGGCCAACGTGGCGCGCATCTTCGGCACCGGGCTGTGCGTGCAGTACTGGGACCCGGAGAAGGCGCTGGGCTTCTTTCATGAGTTCTCCGGCTGGCTGATGTTCCTGGTCTCGCTTGGCTGTCTCTACCTGGTGCATCTTGCCATGCGTCTGGCCGCTCCGGAAGGGAGGCGCAGGGCATGAGGTCTGCACGGTTCTGGGTTGTGGCCCTGCTGATATCGTTGACGGTGCTGCTGCTGCATCTGCGCGGCGACGTGGACCTGGTTCCGGCGGGACGTCCGCTGAGCGATCTGCCGGTGACGATCGGCGCGCGCACGGCGACCGACTTTGCCATCGATCCCGAGAACCTGCAGATTCTCGGCAAGGGGGAGTTCCTCAACCGGGTGTATCGCCCGCCGCTTGCGCTACAGCAAAAGCCTGTGAACCCGATGGTTCCGGCTTCGGCGGCTGACATAGACGCTCGCGCGCCGGTCGAGCTCTTTATTGCGTACTTTCCCACCCAGCGGACAGGACAGTCGATCCACTCGCCGCAGAACTGTCTTCCCGGCGCGGGGTGGACCTTCACCTCGTCGTGGGTCACGACATTGTCGTACGCAACCGGCAAAAAGTACCAGGTGCGGGAATTTCTGATTACCGATGGAAATTCGACGCAGGAGGTCCTGTACTGGTACCAACTGCATGGGCGCGTCATCGCGGGCGACTATGCGGCCAAGTTGTATACCTTGGCCGACTCCATCCGCTACGGGCGAACGGATGAGGCGCTGGTCCGCATCATCACGCCGGTAGAGCCGGGTGAGGAGAGGCTGCAGGCGCGCAACCGCGCGGTGGCCTTTGCCGAGCAGATCGAGCCGCTGTTGCCGGCCTATGTTCCCAATTGAGTGCCGGGAGGTTTGCGGGGAGTACGATTAACCCGCTGCCCACTGCTCGAAAAGTAAGGCCTGAAGCGACGGCTTGAAGAGAAGTCGAGTGAAGATGAGGAACACGCCTATGTTCAAACTACGCAAAGTGCAGGTTGCCCTGGTCCCGGCGATGGCGGTATCGCTTGCCCTCGCTTTCACCGTTGGCTGCAGCCGCGATCCGAACGTGCGCAAGCAGAAGTACCTGGAGAGCGGAAAGCGGTATGAGGCCAGCGGCAAATATCGCGAGGCCGCCCTGCAGTTCCTGAATGCGCTGAAGGTGGACAAGAACTACAGCGACGCGCACTACGAGATGGCCAAGACGTACCTGAAGATGAACAGCCCGCTGCTGGCCTACTCGGAGTTGATGAAGACGGTGGAACTAAGCCCATCCAACCTGCAGGCGCGCATCGATCTGGGGAACCTGCTTCTGGATGGACGCGCCACCGACCGGGCGGAGGCGCAGGCCAATGCAGTATTAGCGATCAATCCGAACGACGCGGATGCCTTCGCTCTACTGGCTGGGGTGGCGCAGCGCAGGGGCAACAACCCGGAGGCGATCCAGCAGATCCAGCGGGCCTTGCAAATCGACCCCAACCGTGCCAGCTTCCACACCGCGGCGGCCCTGTTGCAGTCGGCCGATCCGGCGAACGAGACTGTGGTGGAAGCCGAGTTGGGCAAGGCGGCATCGCTCGACCCCAAGGACATTACGCCGCATCTTGTGCTGGCGTCGCTGCTGGAAAAGAAGGGCGACAAGCAGGGTGCGGAGCAGCAGTACACGCTGGCGGTGGGGATTGCGCCGCAGGACCTACAGGCACGCATCGCGCTGGCCGGGCTGTACCTCCGCGAAGGCAGCAAGGACAAGGCCGAGCAGACGCTGCATCAGGCCGTGGTCAATCTCCCGGACAGCGACGAGGCCTCGACCATGCTGCGGGATTATTACGCGCAGAACCAGCAGTTGGACCGCGCCGAGGATGTGTTTGCGGAGCTGGCCTCGAAGTATCCCAAGAGCTTTGCCATCAAGATCACCTATGCGCGCGTTCTCTTCGACAGGAAGAACTATGCCAAGGCGATGACGGTGACCGCGGAACTGAACAAAAACTATGCCGGCAATCCCCAGGTGCGGATACTCAATGCGCTGCTGTTGCTGAACACCGGGAAGATCGACGACGCATTCACTCTGCTCGGGAAGACGGTCAAGGACAACCCCAACGACATTCGCTCGCGGCTTCTGCTGGCGCAGGTGGCATCCGACAAGGGAGATCTGGGGACCGCCGAGACCAGCCTGCGCGAGGTCCTGAAGCTCAGTCCGGGGAACCTGGAGGCCGCCAGCGGCTTGGCCCAGATCGCGGTCCAGCGCAACGACGCAGGCATGCTCTCCGAAATCGCGGACAAGACGATCCAGCAGCACCCGGACTATATCGCCGCCTATCTGTGGCGGGGAACGGCGGAGGCCAGCCGGAAGGAGTTCGACAAGGCGGAGGCGGACTTTCAGGCGGTGTTGAAGGCCAGTCCGGACAACCCCTCCGCGTACATGGAACTGGCCCAGATTCGCCTGGTCCAGGGGCATCTCCCCGAGGGCAAGGCAATGCTGCAGAAGACGCTGGACAAGGACCCGAACTCGGACCGCGCGCTGGGCATGCTGGTGGCGTATGACTTGCAGGACAAGCAGCCGGCAAAGGCGCTGGCACGGGTGCAGGCGCAGATTGCAAAGGAGCCGGGGAACGGCGGGTTCTATGCCGAGCTGGCCGCCATTCAACTGCAGACCAGGGACTACAAGGGCGCGCTGCAGAATTCGCAGAAGGCGATGCAACTCAGTCCGGCAAACCTGGACGCGGCCGAAATCTATACCCGGGCCGAGATGGCCCTGGGAGAGATCGATCCGGCGATCGCAACCTGGCAGACCTGGGCCGGCTCGCATCCCAACGACGCCCACGCAATGCAGATGCTGGGAGCGTTGGAGGAGGCGAAGGGCGACCAGCCGAAGGCGATGGACGATTATCAAAAAGCAATCCAGATCGACCCCAACAATGCCGTTGCGTCCAACAATCTGGCGTATCTGATGGTGGAGAACGGACAGAATACGGATGTGGCGCTGACCCTGGCGCAGACCGCACGGCGTGCCTTGCCCGACTCGCCGCATACCGCCGACACGCTGGCCTGGGTCTACTACTACAAGGCGAACTACTACTCGGCCCGCGACCTGCTGGAGGACGCGCTGAAGACGAATCCGGACAACGCGTCCATGCACTTCCACCTGGGCATGACCTACAGCAAGCTGAACAACAAGACACAAGCCCAGTTGCATCTGAAGAAGGCCGCGGCGCTTGAGCCCAACAGCAAGACGGGCAAGGATGCCAGCGCTGAGCTGGCGAAGCTGCAATAAGGTGGGGGCAGCGCGGCCCGCTTGAATCAGAGTGCCGCGGCTGCTTTCTTTTCTTTCTCGGCGATGTACCAGGCCACGGTCTTCCGCAGACCCTCGTGGAAGCGTGCCGTGGGCTGGTAGCCAAGCTCGTTGGACGCACGGCTGATGTCGGCCAGCGAGTGGCGGATGTCGCCCGCGCGTGGCGGGCCGTAGATGGGTTTTCCGGCGAATCCCAGCAGGCCTGCGATGGCGGCGTAGACCTCGTTGAGCGTGTGGCTCTCTCCCGTTCCGATGTTGAAGACGCGGCCCGTTGCCGCGGCGCTGGGCGCCTGGCAGGCAAGCAGGTTGGCGCTCACCGCATTGTCGATGTAGGTAAAGTCGCGGCTGGTAAGGCCGTCGCCGAAGATGGTAGGCGTCTCGCCGGCCATCATCGAGGTTGTGAACCTGGCGATGACCCCGGAGTAGGGCGAGTCGGCGGCCTGGCGCGGGCCGAAGATGTTGAAGTAGCGCAGGCAGATTCCTGCCAGGCCATACGTCCTGTAGAAGGCCTGCACATAGTACTCGCAGGCCAGCTTCTGCACCGCGTAGGGCGAGAGCGGAAGCGGAAGCATCTCTTCCTGCTTGGGCTGGGTGGGCTGGTCTCCATAGGCCGAAGACGACGCCGCGTAGACGATGCGCCGCACCCTGGCGTCGCGTGCGGCCAGCAGCAGGTTCAGCGTGCCGTTGATGTTTGAGCCATGCGAGGTGAGCGGGTCCTTGACCGAACGGGGCACGCTGGCCAGCGCCGCCTGGTGCAGGATGAAGTCCACGCCATCGCAAGCCGAACGCATCCCGGCGGCGTCCTGCAGATCCATCTGCTGAAAGTCGATCCGGTCGCGAATCCCGGTCAGGTTTTCCAGCTTGCCGGTCGAGAGATTGTCGAAACCACGCACATCGTCTCCCCGCTCCACCAGCGTGTGCGCCAGGGTCGAGCCGATAAATCCTGCGATTCCGGTAATCAGATAACGGGCCATAGGTTCTCCACTCAGAATACTCTGTGCCGCCGCCGGGCCATCGTATGGCGAAACTAGAATGACAACTCAGTTGCCGCGAAGTTCGCTAAGTTGGCTGTTTGTGCCTGCTGACGATGGAGCGATGCAGCACATGTCCTGCGACCCGCGCTCCAACCTGGATCAGCGGCCGTTCGATGGAGACATAGAGCAGGGCGGGGATTCCAACCGCGCCCGCGATCAGCGCCGCGCCCCGCGCCCACAGCGGGAGCTGCGCCATCCGGTAGAAGACGATCCAGAAGACAACGATGTGGCTCAGATAGATGCCGAAGGAGCGCTCGGCGATCCAATGAAAGACGCGGTGCATCCAGTTGGGGCCAGCCTCGTGCACATTTGCGTAGAGCACCGCCAGCAGCAGCGAGAGCACCCAGGCGCGCGTCATTTTATGGGGAAGGCTGATGTTGTCGTGCGGGCCGAAGAGGGCGATGGCGGTGAAGATACCCACCGGCCAGGTCCATGCGGGCAGCTTCCATCTCCAGTGTTGGCTGCGCAGCAGATCGAACGCGACGACTCCCGAGGCGAAGCATGGCGCGTAACGAAAGACATTGAGCCGCTCCGAGATGTGCGGAACGGTGAGCGCCAGCAGCACGGCGAGCGCCCACAGCGCAAGCGAGCGGTAACGCCGGTCGCCGCGAATAGCGAAGTAGGCGAACGGCAGCAGGAGATACATCTGCATCTCCAGGGGAAGGCTCCACAGGGGGCCCAGAATGTCCGGGCTGTAGGTGAGGTTCTGGGTGAGCGCGAGGTTGGAGAGGAATGCCTTGAGCCCGATCCATGCGTACATCTGCCCGGGATCGGATGGAATGTGGAAGATCGGCGTCAGGACCACGAAGAGCACGGTGAGCGGATAGATGCGGAAGATGCGGCGAATCCAGAAGGCGAGGGCCAGCGAGTCTCGACTCTCTCCGTGCCGGTCCAGCCGCGCCAGCGAGGCCATCAGCACGAAGCTGGTGTGGACGAAGAAGAGGATGACGCCGAAACGTCCCAGGCTGCCGTAGCTGCGATTGCCGAGCGCCCCGCAGAGATGGTCGAAGAAGACCGCCATCACGGCGAGCGCGCGCAGCAGATCGAGGTTGGCGGAGATGACCTTCGGTGCGGAGGGCGGCATCGGTCTCATACTAGACCATTCCTTTGGATGGGGGGACTCTTCAAAAAGAAGTGTCGGAGGATGAGGGACCGAATGCGATAATCGAGAGCATGTTAAATCCCAGCCAGTCGAATCCCAGCCAAGCAAAGACCAGCCAAGCAAAAACCAGCCAAGTCGTTCTCCCGAGGATTGCACAGGCGCGTCTCGATCGCCTCCAGGCGCACACCGCGCGGGTGGGAGTTATCGGGCTGGGTTATGTTGGGTTGCCGCTGACACTGCTGCTCGCGGAGGCGGGGTTTAAAGTCACCGGCTTCGACATCGACGCAAAAAAGGTGGGCGACCTGGAGGCCGGCCGCTCGTACATCTTCCGCATTCCGGCCGAGGACATAGCGGGCGCGCGACAGAAGGGATATACCGCGACCACCGATTTCGCGCGGCTCTCCGAGCAGGACGCGATCATCATGTGCGTTCCAACGCCGCTGAGCGGGCACCGCGAGCCGGACCTGAGCTTTGTGGAGAACACGGCCCGGGCAGCCGCGCCTTGGATTCGCGAAGGCCAACTCGTCGTGCTGGAGAGCACCACCTATCCTGGAACGACTGAAGAGTTGATGATCCCGCTGTTGGAGGCGGGCAACACCCAAGGGCTGAAGGTGCAG
>Ga0181517_10003214_pt1 | contig 15732 bp, 16 predicted proteins | sample PEATcosm2014_Bin_31_FD_119748 | JGI IMG/M metagenome (GOLD analysis project Ga0181517, IMG submission 119748) | Peatland microbial communities from MTU Mesocosm Facility, Houghton, MI, USA - PEATcosm2014_Bin01_30_metaG | ecosystem: Environmental > Terrestrial > Soil > Wetlands > Peat | place... | reverse complement strand
GCGATGGAGGATATTTCCTGCACGCCCAATTTCTGAAATTCCACCACCCCATCACCGGAGAACAAATCAATCTTGAGGCAGCTTTGCCATCCGGATTCTCATCGCATCAGTAGGTTCACGGCGGGAATCAAATCAGGGTGGCCGTTATAGCATCTTCGGGAATTGCATAGAGCGAAGCCACTGCTCTGGAGTCGGTGCGACCCCAGCCCAAATCACGCATCGGCTTCGTGCGCAACTTCGCATCGACAGGCGCGGCCCGTTTGCAAATCATTTCCTTCTTTTGGAGCACAATCGCTTCAGAACAGAACCAGATAGTAGGCGGGCCGCGGTTGTCCAGGTTCCGCTCCGGGCGTCCATCCGAAGGGATAAGAGCAAGCGAAAAACCGCCTACCCCCACCCCCCCTACCCTCATGCACCATTATCGGTGCAAGTATTTCAAATAAATCACACAAAATAAATTACATAACATTCTAAGAATGTTACTCGAAAGTAAACAAAATGCCGATTTTCTGCATCATAAATTGTGCAAAATAAGTCGGCTTCACGCCGCGTCGATCTCCAGCGCTCTCCCGTCCCGCAGTGCCTTCACATCCCGCATCGGAGGCTGCCCGAAAAGGCGGCTATATTCCCGGCTGAACTGGCTCACGCTTTCGTAGCCCACTTCGTAGGCCGCGCTGGTGGCGTCCATCCCATCCATCAACATGCGCTGCCGCGCGGTTTGCAGGCGTAGCTGCTTCTGATATTGCAGTGGGCTCATCGCCGTCAGTGCGCGGAACTGGTGGTGCAGCGTTGAAACGCCCATCCGCGCCACTCCGGCGAGTTCCTCGATGTGCAGTTGCTTGGTATAGTTGGCCTTCAGCCAGGCGATCGCCCGCGCGGTCCGGTGGCTCAGGTCGCCGGTGGTGGCAATGGCGCGCAGCCGTTTCCCCTGCGGCGTGCGCAGAATGCGATAGACGATTTCCCGCTGAATCAACGGACTGAGAAACGCAATGTCTTCCGGCGCATCCAGCAGGTCAACGAGGCGCGCGCACGCGCTCAGCAAACCGGCAGTCGTCTCGCCCACCGCGAGTCCATGGCCCTGTGCCGTGCGCGCCGGTCCGGGCAAATCTTCCCGGCTCAAAACTTCGCGCACCATCGGCATGTCGAGCCGCAAAAACATCGACAGCAGCGGAACCTCCCTTGACGCTTCGATGATCTGCCCCACCGCCGGAACATCGATCGACGACAACAGAAACGAAGTCTCGTCGCACAGGTACTCGGCTCCGCCCAGGCTGACGCGTTTCCTGCCCTGCAAAAAGACGGAAAGGCTCGGCTCGTAGGTGGCGTGGATGCAGGGCGTGGGCTGTTCGCGCCGGTAAAACGCCAGCTCCGGAATTGCCGTGGGGTTTTCTCCCTGCGCCAGCGCGCGCGCGGCAACCTTGCGCACCAGTTCCTTCCGCAGCGCGGCCGCCGGAACTTCCTTGGAATGGACTGCCAGGCTCGTCATTTTCGCTTGCTTCCCTCCTTTTCCAGCCTACCGCCGCGGTACTCCTGTTGTGCATGAAACTTGAGGCCGAGGCAGAATCGGGCAAAGAAAGAGCAGGATCGGGAAAGCGCCGAACCCTGCCTCCCGCTAACGTCAGAGTTGCAAGGTTTGGCGCCCAACCCGCGCCGCAACCCAAGCCGCAAGCAGGGAGAGAAACCACAATGCAGAAACGCAAACTGGGTAGTTTGGAAGTCTCGGCCATTGGGCATGGATGCATGCGCATGAGCAAGGGCCACGGCCCGGTACCCGGAACCAAAGAGGAAATGATCGCCGTCCTGCGCGGAGCAGTGGAGAGAGGCATAACATTCTTCGACACCGCCCAGGTCTACGGCCCCTTTGCCAACGAAGAGTTGGTCGGCGAAGCGCTCGCCCCGGTGCGCGACCAGGTGGTGATCGCAACCAAGTTCGGGTTCAGGTTCGATTCCGAGACTGACCCGCATCCGATGGGTTTGAGCAGCCGGCCGGAGTACATCCGCCAGACCGTCGAGGGATCCCTGAAGCGGCTCCGCGTAGACACCATCGATCTGCTCTATCAGCACCGCGTCGATCCAGAGGTGCCCATTGAGGATGTGGCCGGCACGGTGCGCGACCTGATTCAGCAAGGCAAGGTCAGGCATTTCGGCCTTTCAGAAGCAAGCGCACAGACCATTCGCCGCGCGCACGCTGTTCATCCGGTGACGGCGCTGCAAAGCGAGTACTCGCTCTGGTGGCGGCGTCCGGAAGAAGAAATCTTGGCCACTCTTGAAGAACTTGGAATTGGCTTGGTTCCGTTCAGCCCGCTAGGCAGGGGATTCCTTGCTGGCTCGATTACTGAAAACACTCAGTTCGACAAAGAAGACAACCGCGGCAGTCTGCCTCGTTTCGCAGCCGATGCCCTCAAAGCGAATCTCGCTTTGGTCGACCTGCTCGCCGCTTTTGCGGCGCAGAAGAAGGCAACGACCGCACAGATTGCGCTTGCCTGGCTGCTTGCGCGAAAGCCCTGGATCGTTCCCATCCCCGGCACCACCAAACTGGAGCGCGTGGAAGAAAACATCGGAGCCACTGATTTGAAACTTACTTCGGACGAACTGCGTGAGATCGACAGCATCCTGGCAAGCGTCGAAGTGCAAGGCGCGCGCTATCCAGAAGAAGTGGAGCGGATGACAAATCGATAGAAGATGGATTGCTCCGGACCTCAGCGGCCTGGACTGCACGGCAAAGAATGGAGAAAAGTATGCAGAAGCGCAAACTGGGAAACAGCAAACTTGAAGTCTCGGCCATTGGATTGGGCTGCATGGGCATGAGCTACGGCTATGGCCCAGCCAAAGACAAGCAGGAGATGATCGCCCTGATCCATGCCGCCGTGGAGCGCGGCGTCACCTTCTTCGACACCGCCGAAGTCTACGGCCCGCTGGTGAACGAAGAACTGGTCGGCGAAGCCCTCGCTCCGTTCCGCGGCAAAGTGGTCATCGCCACCAAATTCGGCTTTGAGGCCAACCCCAACGACGGAGGCAAGTGGAACGCCCTCAACAGCCGTCCCGAGCACATCAAGCTAGTTGCCGAAGCCTCGCTCAAGCGGTTGCGGGTGGACGCCATCGACCTCTTTTATCAGCATCGCGTCGACCTCGACGTTCCCATCGAAGAGGTCGCCGGCGCGGTCAAGGATCTGATTCAGGCCGGCAAGGTGAAGCACTTCGGCATGTCGGAAGCCGCCGCGTCGACCATCCGCCGCGCCCACGCCGTGCAGCCCGTCACCGCCTTGCAGAGCGAGTATTCGCTCTTCTGGCGCGAGCCGGAAGAAACCGTGATCCCCACGCTGGAAGAGCTTGGCATTGGCTTTGTTCCCTTCAGCCCGCTCGGCAAGGGCTTCCTCACCGGCAAGATCGGCGCGGAAACCAGCTTCGACAGCACCGATTTCCGCAACACCGTGCCGCGTTTCACCCCGGAGAATCGCAAGACGAACCAGGCCCTGGTTGGCCTTGTAACTTCCTTTGCGGCGCAGAAGAAGGCAACTCCCGCGCAGATCGCGCTCGCTTGGCTGCTTGCCAAGAAGCCCTGGATCGTTCCCATCCCCGGCACCACCAAACTCGCGCGTCTGGAAGAGAACCTTGCAGCGGCGCAGGTGGAACTGACCGCCGGCGATGTGAGTGCGCTGGAAGAAGCTTCCGCGAAGATCAAGTTGGAAGGGGCTCGCTATTCCCCATTCCACGCCCAACTCGTCGGCCGGTAGGCTGCGGTGAGGACCGCCACAGATTGCCATGCGACACCTTGTCACTCTGTGCTATATTGTCACAAATGGCCGGTGACCGTCTCAGCAAGTCCGACGCTCTCGAACGGCTGAGGGGTTGTCTCGAATACGGCATCGTGGAGTTCCACGATCACTTCGAAAAGCGCTGCCGGGAACGCGGTATCGACTTGCAGGATGCGCAGCGCGCCCTGCAGAAAGGAACCATTTACCGGGAACCTGAACTCGACGTTCGGTTTCAGGAATGGAGATACCGCGTTGAATGGACAACGCCCGAAGGCCAGGCCATCGCGGTCATTGTTGCATTTCCAGAAGACGAAGAGACGCTGGCGATTACTGCCATCGCACTGAAATAGGCGGTTGCCGCCGCAGGTATGGAAACGCAATCGCGTGGTACGGGAGAGACGAGGGGTAACATGCCGCACACAAAGCGTAGCTGCCGCGCCTGTAACGGGGAAATGCAATTGGTCCGCCGGGATTATCCGTTCAGGGAGTCCGGGCTGGAGAATGTGCTGCTCAAAGATATTGAGGTCTTGGTTTGCGGCCAGTGTGGAAGCTCTGCGCCGCGCATCCCGCGCCTCAACGATCTGATGCGTACCATCGTTGTCGCCACGATTGCCAAACCATCGGAACTGGACGGAGCGGAAGTTCGCTTCCTGCGCAAGTTCATGGACGAAACGATCGAGCAGTTTGCCCGCAAACTGGGTGTGCACCGCTCGCATCTGTCGCGTGTCGAAAACGGATCCCTGGCCATCAGCAAACAAACGGATCGCCTGGTGCGGACGCTGGTGCTGGTTCACAAACCGGAATTGTTGGAGAAAATGGCCCGGCTGGGAAAAACGGAAGCAGTGCTGAAGCAGCTTGAAGAGATCAACCCGCAACCGCAGCGAATTCGTATCGACGTAGCCAGCGCCGCGCATGAGTATAACTACGATTTGGAGACGGTTGCAGCGTAGCTGCTGGCCGGCGACCCTCATCCCATGGTCAGCCAATTCTCTCTCGATCCCACCTGTTTTCTTTCTGCGCCTCACTCGAAGCGAATCGCGGACGACTCTGCACTCGTTACCTGCCTCGATGCCCCCTTCTTCCTGGAAGGTGATTCTGAACCCGCAAATTGCATTTAGAACTTTCGTGGCACCTGCGGCGATTTGGGCCCATGCCTATACGGCGTCTGGTTTAGTATGTTTTATCTCAGCTAGTTCAGACTTTATCGTGGGGTATTTTTTATGAGGTACAAACTACGTAAGGGCGTTGCCATAGGAATGCTGGCGGCAGAGAACGATTCAATGCTGAGCAATGTCTTTGTAGATAGCGGATACCTTGACCGACTCTCAAACCCAAGCGAAGGCGCCTTTCTAATTCTCGGTCGCGCTGGAAGCGGGAAAACCGCCCTGATTCGTCGCCTGAAGGAAACAACACGTCACATTGTTCAGCTGGACCCCGAAGAGTTGTCAATGCAGTACCTGCAAAACTCTTCTCTCAGATCTGTTGCGAAATGGGGCGTCAATCTTGAGATATTTTACAAGTACCTTTGGCGCCACATTTGCATCCTTGAATTGATAAGGATGAGATACGGGGACACGAGCGAAGTAACGGGAACATTTGGCGGTATGCTTGCATTCTTGGACCCGTTTATCAAAGAAAGCAATAAGACTCGCGACCTGTCACGTGGGTATCTTGAAACCTATGGGAACTCATACTGGGTCAAGACAGATACTCGGGTGAAAGCGATAGTCTCGGAGGTGGAGAAAAAGCTTAGAACCGATTCGGAGATCTCAGCGAAATTGAATGTTCCTCCCGTGCAGGTTGGAGCGGGGGTGTCCGGTGGCGTCGCAACGCGTGTTTCTGAGCATGTTGAGGCGGAGATTATAGAGCGAGCTCAACAGATTGTGTCTGACTTCCAGATCGCGGACCTAAATCGCGTCGTCGAAGCCCTCGGCAAGAACGGGTTCACCGACTCTCAAAACCCGCACTTTATTGTGGTTGACGATCTTGATAAGAATTGGATCCCCGACGACTCTCTGTATCTCGATCTCGTAAAGTCGCTGCTTTATACCGTGAGGGACCTGAACTATAGACTTCCAAACGCCAAAATCATCGTCGCACTCCGTGAGGATATTTCCCATCGGGTGTTCCAGCTAAGGTCGCCGCATGAACCACAGCGCGAAAAATGGTCAGATGTCGAGGTCAAGATTAGATGGACGAAGGACGAGCTGATTGAGATGGTCGACAATCGTCTCGCAGAGATATACCGGAGCCAGTATACCCAGAAGGCACCGACCCTCATGGATCTTTTGCCTCAACCGAAGAGGAAACCCGGGGAGGACGAGCCGATTGACTATTTGCTTGAGCGGACCCTGTTGCGCCCGCGAGACGTAATAGATTTCTTGAACCGATGCTTTGATGGAACTTCCGAAGTCTCAAGGCTTACCTTGACCGACATTAGGTCAGCCGAGGTTGGATATTCTGTAGCACGGCTACAGGGGATTCTGGACGAGTGGGGGATCAGCTACCGAGGACTTCAGGCCACCTTTCCGTTGCTCACAAAGCTAGGTGCCCGCTTTAGCCTCTCCCAGATATCTGAGGAGGATATTATCGAGGTTCTCTTAGATGAAAGATGCACCGACTGTACCTGGCTCAAGACGCTTACCGAACAATTCACGAAAACCCACAATAGCGCCTCTTTAGTACGTGACGAGATCGTGAAAGTTTGGTACTTGGTCGGGCTCGTTGGCTTGAAAGATGCGGTATCACATAGGACATTTTTCAGCATTGACCGCGGCTTGAACTCAAAGGGCGATTTGCAGCCAGATTCAACATTTATCGTGCTCAAGATGGTTAGAAGTGCACTTGGGATTACGGACAAGTGTGTTTAGCAAGACAATTCCTCCCCTGTGCCTTCACTTTGCAGCTCCCGCCCCTGCCATCCCTGCCCCGCGTCCGTTACCCTAGGAACGTCTGGATTCGGTACGTCTGAATCTCCGAGGAGCCGTCGCCATGTCGCAGAAGCCATCCGTCATTCGCCAGCAGGATTTCATCACCAGCGTCGCCGCGGCGCTGCAATACATCAGCTACTACCATCCGGTGGACTTCATCACCAGCCTGACCAAAGCTTATGAAATGGAGGCGTCGCCGGCAGCCAAAGACTCCATCGCGCAGATCCTAATCAACAGCCGCATGTGCGCCGAGGGCCACCGGCCCATCTGCCAGGACACCGGCATTGTCACAGCATTTGTGAAGGTCGGCATGGACGCCCGCTTCGAGCCGGACCCCGGCGAAGAGCGTCTCGACATTCAGGAGATGGTGGACGAGGGCGTGCGCCGCGCCTATCTGGACCCGGACAACAAGCTGCGCGCCTCCATCCTGGCCGACCCCGCCGGCAAGCGCAAAAACACCAAGGACAACACTCCAGCCGTGGTGACCGTGAGCCTGGTGAAGGGCGCGGAGGTCGAGGTGACGGTGGCGGCCAAGGGCGGCGGCTCCGAAGCCAAGGCCAAGTTCGTGATGCTGAACCCCTCCGACTCGATTGTGGACTGGGTGCTGAAAACCGTGCCGACCATGGGCGCCGGATGGTGCCCTCCCGGAATGCTGGGCATCGGCATCGGCGGAACGGCCGAGAAAGCCATGCTGCTCGCCAAAGAATCCCTGATGGACCCCATCGACATCCAAGCCCTGATCGCCCGCGGCCCGCAGAACCGCGCCGAAGAGTTGCGCATCGAGCTTTATGACAAGGTGAACCGCCTGGGCATCGGCGCGCAGGGCCTGGGCGGCCTGACCACGGTTCTGGACGTCAAGGTGCTCGACTACCCGACCCACGCCGCCAACCTGCCCGTGGCCATGATTCCCAACTGCGCCGCCACCCGCCACGCCCATTTCGTGCTCGACGGCTCTGGCCCGGTCTTCCTGGACCCGCCCAGCCTCGACAGTTGGCCCAAGCTGACCTACGACGTCTCCGCTGCCCGCCGCGTCAATCTCAACACCGTCACCCGCGAGGAGTCGGCGCAATGGAAGCCCGGCGAGGTGATCCTGCTGACCGGCAAGCTGCTCACCGGACGCGATGCGGCGCACCAGCGGCTAACTGAAATGCTGGACCGCGGCGAAGCGCTGCCTGTGGACTTCCACGGTCGCTTCATCTACTACGTTGGACCGGTCGATCCGGTGCGCGAAGAGGTGGTTGGCCCGGCCGGCCCCACCACCGCCACGCGCATGGACAAGTTCACCCGCCAGATGCTGGCCGAAACTGGCCTGCTGGGCATGGTGGGCAAAGCCGAGCGCGGCCCAGCGGCTATCGAGGCGATTCGCGAGTTCAAGTCTGTGTACCTGATGGCGGTGGGCGGCGCGGCGTACCTGGTGGCTAAGGCCATCCATGCCTCGCGGCTGGTAGCCTTCGGCGATCTGGGCATGGAAGCCATCTACGAATTCGACGTGGTGGATATGCCGGTAACTGTCGCCGTGGACTCCCAGGGAACCAGCGTCCACCAGACCGGCCCCGCCGAGTGGCAGCAGAGGATAGTGCAGATACAGGGACTAAAGGACTAAGGGACCAGGGACTGAGGGACTAGGGACTGAGGGGCTAGGACTGAGGGACTAAGGGACTGAGGGACTAGGGACTGAGGGACTAAGGGATCAGGAAAAAACATGGGCGCAATTCGCAACCGCGAACTGCGCCCATGTTTTTTATTCAGGAGATCAACTCTGACGGGCCGCCGGCACTGCAGGTCAGTTCCAGTCCCTTAGTCTCTCAGTCCCTTAGTCCCAAGTCTCTCAGTCCCTTAGTCCCCAAGTCCCTCAGTCCCTGCTTCTTCACTTCTTTCCGAACCGGTAAACCACACCAGCCGTGAAGCCGACGCTGTTCTGCGCCTGCGAGCCGAAGCCGGTCGCGTAATACTCAGGCGCCATCCGGATGCCGACGTTCGGGGTCAAATTATATTCGCCCACAATCGCGGCGCTGGCGGCATAGGTCGGGCCGTCCGCATAGAGTCCCAGCACCTTGGTGCCCAGGCCGTTGGTGTCGGCCGAGAAATTTCCGTTGGAAAAGCCTGCCAGCACCCGGCCCGAGACCGAAAACTTGGGCTGCAGATAGAAGCGGTAGGTCGGTCCGATCATCGCCGAATACTGGCTGACAGCAGGACGCGTCAGCGAGAACTGATTCAGGCCCACGTAAGCCGTGCCGTAGTTGCCGCGCCCATCCAGGGTGACGCCCAGGCGCTGGCTATAGTAGCGGGTAAGGCCAACATTCCAGTTGTATTCGGTGAGCTTCTGCAACGAGGGGCCGGCATGGGTGCGCAGGTATCCGCCACCGACGTATCCCTCGTAAAGGTGCGAATAGGCATCGTGAATAGCCGTCAGGCGGCGCTGTTCGCGGCGAGCCCGGATGCGCGCCTGCACGCTCATCTGCGCGGGCGACTTGCTCGCGGCGGGCTGCTGCTCCTGGCTCGATCCCGGTTCCGCAGCTGCGGCGGCAGAGCTTGAATCTGTGCTGTGGGCCTGAACGGCGCTGAGGGCAGGCAGAGCCAGCGCTAGCAAAAGGGCAGTACGACGAAATGAAAACATCGGTTTCGGGATTCCTCCATGGGAGTACGAAAGCCAGCCCCCAGGCCGCGCTTCCCCATAACGTATTAAAACATCTTGGGGCAAGGCTTGTCGGGGGACATGCATGGATTGGACGCGCTGCCACACGAATTGCCTCCCATCCGCCGGGTGGAATCGCCAGGCAAATCCAGCGCCCGGCTCCCGGACTTCAGGATCCCTCTGCACGCAAACCCTTGAAATGCTCTAGGATGAAGGGCAGTGGAGGGCAAAAATAGATGCTGCGCGTTCTGATCGGTGTTGTCCTTGGAGTGCTCCTCGTCCCTGTCGCCGTGCTGGGCTGGTTCTGGTTTGGCAAAGTTCCCGTGGCTGTTGCCGACCTCCCCATTGCGCACGAGCGTGAAGTCCTCTCCATTCCGCTCCATGCCCGCATCCACCGGGAGATGGTCAAGAACCCGCCCATTGCGGTCGACGAGGGCAACCTGGTGGCGGGGGCGCACGTGTACAACGAAAAGTGCGCCACCTGCCACGGATTCCATGGCAAGCCTTCCCCGTACGGCCTGCACATGTTCCCTGTCGCGCCCCAGCTTTGGCAGAAACACCCCAAAAGCGATGTGGTGGGGGTCAGCGACGACCCGCCGGGAGAAACCTATTGGAAAGTCGCCAACGGCATCCGCCTGACCGGCATGCCGGCCTATAATTCCCAGCTGACGCAGACGGAGATGTGGCAGGTGAGCCTGCTGCTGGCCAACGCCGATAAACCTCTGCCCCCGCCCGCAATCGATCTTCTCCGCGGTCAGGCGCCCATCGTTGTCCCGGCGCCTTCGCCGGCTGTCCCGGCAGCGCGTAAATAAACATGGCCTCTCGACCGATCGTAGCGCGGGACGAGAGGCTGCACTTTTCAGCTGAATCCCCTCATTCCCTGGGCGGATTCGGAAAGGTTGCCTCGATGAGCCTGCTTACCGTCCTGCGCAAAGGATTTGGCTTCGTCCTGCTCAGTATGGGAGTTTCCAGCCCCGGAAAAACCAGACCCGGCCCGGCAAAGTCCCGGCCCACCCAGAAAGCCGCGCCTGGCCCCAAACCCGGTGGGTCACAGAACGGGTAGAATTTTCTTGCGACCCGCAACCCTCTGCGCTCCTCTCATCCAGTGAACGTCGAAAGCACGCCAGATTTCAGAGGCTCTTCCCCAATGCCCTTGAAAATCGACAAAGGACTCCTTCGCGCCACGTGGGACTTCTTTGTCCTCTTCAGTGGAATCTCCACCGCATCGAACCTGTCGCGCACCCAGCGCGGGCCGGTCCGCAGGCGGGGACTTTTTCTCTATCGGCCGTCGCCCCCTGCAAAGCCAATCGATCCGCCCGATCCGCCGCTTGATCCAACGCCCGAACCGCCCATAAGTCCAGCGTTTCAGCCGGAGTTCCCCGGTCCCGCCCAGCCAACGGAACTGGTCGTACGCGTTGCGTTCCGCCCGGGTTCCGGCGCAAGTGATTTCCGGATTCTGGCCGGCGATGCTGCCCCGAATTCCTCCGCCTCCGCGCTCACCCGGCAGAGCGGCGGCAATCGAACCTCGGCTCCTCCGCTTACGTCGATCGGCTCCTTCCGGTCAGAGATCCGCTTCCCGGTTGGGCAGGTTCCGTTGCCACCACAAATGCCAGTCCCCGCGCTTGTTTCTGGCGCGGGCCTGCCGAAGGCGGCTGCCGCACCGCAGGTGCCGAAGGCGACTGCCGCACCGCAGGTGCCGAAGGCGACTGCCCCACCGCAGGTGCCGCAGGTGATTGTAAAATCGGACATATGACCATTACCCGCCAGCAGGCTCTCGATTCCTTTCACTCTCCCGACCTGATCGGCCTGGGATTCGAGGCGGACGCCGTGCGCCGCCGCCTGCATCCGGAAGGCGTGGTCTCCTACATCATCGATCGCAACATCAACTACACCAACTTCTGCACCGAGTACTGCACCTTTTGCGCCTTCTACCGGCCCCTCAAGGGACCCCGGTCGGAAGAGGGTTACATCCTCGACTTTGAGACCATCTACGAGAAGATCGCCGAGACTCTGGAGATGGGTGGCACCGGCGTTCTGATGCAGGGCGGCATTCACCCCGATCTCAAGATCGAGTGGTTCGAGAGCCTGTTCAGCGGAATCAAAGAGCGTTTTCCGCAGATCTGGCTGCACTGCCTCACCTCGTCCGAAATTCTGGCCATTGCGCGCTATTCCGGCCTGCCGCTGCGCGACACCATCGTGCGCCTGCGCGATGCCGGGCTCGACTCCATCCCCGGCGGCGGCGCTGAGATTCTGGACGACGAGGTGCGCCACCGCATCGCCCGCATCAAGTGCAACACCGAGGACTGGGTGAGCGTGCATCGCATCGCCCATCAACTCGGTATGCGCACCACGGCCACCATGATGTTCGGCGTCGGCGAGACCTTCGAGCAGCGCATTAACCACTTCGAAGTAATCCGCCGCCTGCAGGAAGAGACGGGCGGATTCACGGCCTTCATTCCCTGGAGCTTCCAGCCCAAGCACACCGCTCTCGGCGGGCACGGCTGGGAAGAAGCCACCAGCGTGGAGTATCTGAAGACTCTGGCCATCAGCCGCCTCTATCTCGATAACATCGAGAACGTGCAAGCCAGCTGGGTTACGCAGGGCCTGAAGGTGCTGGAGTTAGGTCTCCACTTCGGCGGCAACGACGTGGGCTCGGTAATGCTGGAAGAAAATGTGGTGAAGGCGGCAGGGACCAGTAACTGCACCACCGAAGAAGAACTAAGAAGAATCATCCGCGACGCAGGCTTCAAGCCGGTGCAGAGAGACACGCTGTATCGGACGATGTTCTTGAGCTGATGGCTGCCGAAGAAGGGAACAGCAGGTAGCGACGCTGACCCACGGTCGGTGAACTTGTAGCGCCGGCCTCCCGGCCGGCTGTAGCGTGGACCTCCCGGTCCACGCTGTTTCTTATCAGTCACCAGCGTGAAGCGCGGGTATTTCCGCAGAGTTTGTCAGCCTCGCGGTCATCACCTGAAAGTGATAGCCCATCACAGCCAGGGTCATCGCCGTGCCCACGCAATGTCGATAGCGCGTGACCACCGTCAACACAAATCTCCAATAGCTCCACCGCTGCGAGCCGAAGACGCCCTGGCGGAGGACGGAGAGAACGAATGCGCGTGCATTTCCCATGGTCAGCCACTGCTGTCTGGAGGCTCGTTCGCCTGCGTTGCGCTTGCCGGGCCGCGGATGCGTGCGGTTCAGGTAGAGCCTGACGCGCTCATAGTAGGCTTCGCAGGAGTAGATCCGCTTCAGCACCGAGCGATAGCCCTCGATTAATCGCGCCGCGTCCATGTGGGGAAGAAAGTTGAGCTTGTCGTCGGTATTGTCGCCATGGCCGGCATCCAGAATGCGGCCTTCCTTCCGCAGACGCCGGAACAATTGAGTTCCCGGCATGGCCTGCAGCAGGCCCACCATGGCAATGGGGATGCCGCTCTTCTGAATGAACTCGACCATGCGGTCGAAGATGTCTTCGCGATCGGTATCGAAGCCCAGGATAAATCCGCCCATCACCTGTATGCCGTAGCTCTGGATCACAGCAACGCTCTCCAGCAGGCCGCGGCGCGTGTTTTGCAGCTTGTTGGTGGCTATCAGGCCCGGCACATCGGGAGTCTCGATGCCGAGGAAGACCGAGACGAAGCCCGCGTCTTTCATCATCTGCATCAACTCCGGATCGTCCGCCAGATTCAGCGATGCCTCGGTGTTGAAGTCGAAGCTTACCTTATATTGCTTGCGCCATTCAGCCAGCGCCGCGCACAGTTCCCTGGCGCGGGCCTTGTTGCCGATGAAGTTGTCGTCGACGATGAACACGGCTTCCCGCCATCCGGCGGCGCGTAACTGATCCAGTTCCGCGATCACCTGCGCCACGGCCTTGGTGCGGGGGCGCCGGCCATAGATCTCGATGATGTCGCAAAACTCGCAATTGAAGGGACAACCGCGGGAGTATTGCACGGCCATGGTCGAGTAGCGGCGCATCTTGATGAGGCTCAGGTCGGGCAGCGGGCTGCTTGTCATCTCCGGTTTTTCCGCAGCCTCGTAGATGGGTTTGGCTGTGCCTTGCTCGATCTCCTCCGCCAGTCCCGCAATCAAATCCTCGGCTTCGCCGATCACGACGTGGTCCGCCTTCAGATCCGCAAAAGACAAGCTGCTCGTGATCGGACCGCCGACGATCGTTCGCAGACCGTGCGCGCGGCAGCGCTCAATGATCGCCGCCAGCGAGGGACGCTGAATGTGCATTGCGCTCAGCAGCACAACATCCGCCCAGGCGAGGTCGGCATCTCGGAGCCGTTCGACGTTGGTGTCAACCAGCCGCTTCTTCCAGGATTCAGGCAAAAGCGCGGCCACCGTCATCAACCCAAGAGGAGGCTGTGCCGCCCGCTTGCCCACAAACTTGAGTGCGTGCTTGAAGCTCCAATAAGTTTCAGGGAATTCCGGGTAGATCAACAGGGCGTTCATGAACCACCTCTCCGGGAAGAAGCGCTGCCGCAAACGTGAAACTCCACTCCGAGATCGAAACGGCGCAATTCTTCCCAAGCAGAATGCTCTACCGGACCGCCGAGAAACTGTGCAATTGGGATCACTTTTCTGAAATCCGATTTGCCGGTTCTCATGCCCGCCCAGTTAGGGCATAGGCAAGTCTATTCAAGGCGGAGGTCGCCATTTCAGCAGATCTGGCTCTGCGGCAGATCAGAGAGCGTTGCGCCGTCCTGCGATCAGGTTGAAGACGAGAACGAAGAGTGCAACCACGAGGAGAATATGAATCAGTCCTCCCCCGATATGCAAGGAAAATCCCAACAGCCACAGAATCAGCAGGATAACAAGAATAGTAGTCAGCATGGCGCTCCTTCACCGGGCCCCGTTCGCTTGAAACATTCAGTTGCCTTCAAGCGCCCGGAAACCTGCATCGTTGATTGCTCATTCGAGGCGAAGGCCTTCGCCTTTGCGTCCCTCACGGCATCGAGGAATGCATGCGCCGAGCCGGGCGCGGCGATCTCGCCTTCGAGAATGCGCTTGGTTAAAATGTCATGGCCGTAAATGGCCTCAGTCGAGTCGTCGTCGCGGCAAATCGCAGCGCCGGTCGGCGCGAGCCCGTCAAAAATGCCTTTGGCGCGCGAGTAAGTCAGGACTTCGGTATTCCGCTTCCAGTCGGTCTCGGCGGATGCATGGCGTCCAGCCGGTCCGGCTGCTGCGGAAGCATCCCCGCCCAGCACCAAAGGCGCTCTAGGCATTTCCCACACTAACGGCACGGTTTCTCGGCGTCTGAGCAAGAACGCTCACGGAAGCCGCGGCGATCCCGCCGGAATGGCTGAGTGCTGCCCATCTCTCGGTCAGAAATGGTTAAAGAAGACAGTCTGACTGCTTCGCCGGGATGTAAACTACCATCGGTTCGTGGTGCCGGCGGTTTCCGGGTACTTTCCACGATGCTCCCCGCGTTCCCTGGTTTGAAAAAATAGGCGTTGAGGCTTGCCGATGGGTTTTATCGGCCTGACTGCCTGGTAAATGCGGCGTCCAACCACTGCTCATTGACGCGTAAATCCCGCGCCACCGCCGCACTTGGGAGGAAACCCAATGTATGGTTCGAGTTGAGGATCGCACCTTCAATACCGACGCCTTTCTGGCCAACGCAGGGCTTGGACGCAGAATCGTTCACTTGGAGCCGAAAGAAGTCTTCTTTTCCCAAGGAGATCCCGCCGACTCGGTCTTTTATCTTCAAAAAGGCCGTGCCCGCGTCACGGTTGTCTCGGCAGTTGGCAAGGAAGCCACAATCACGCTCCTCTCTCCAGGTGATTTTGTCGGTGAGGAGTCCCTTGCCGGCGTCGAGGGAAAGCGCCTCTCCACGGCCACTGCTTCAACGCACTGCACTGCGCTCAAAATCGGGCGTGACGAGATGATCCGCGTCCTGCGCGAAGAGCACGACTTTTCCGATCTCTTTCTGAAGTTTCTGTTGGCGCGCAGCATGAGAACCCAGGCGGATCTGGTCGATCAGCTCTTCAACTCCAGCGAAAAGCGCCTCGCTAGAATCCTCCTCCTGATGGCGCAGTTCGGACAGCCAGGAGAATCGGAAACAGCAATTCCCCGCATCTCGCAGGAGACACTGGCGGAGATGATCGGCACCACGCGCTCGCGTGTCAGCTTCTTCATGAACCGGTTTCGCAAGCTGGGATTTATCGATTACAAGGAGTGCATTCACGTTCACCGGTCTCTGTTGAATGTGGTCCTGCACGATCAACTCCCGGACTTCTGTAGTGAAGTGCCTTCGATGGCTGATGACGCGGCGGAAGACTAGTGTCCCGTCTCTAAAGTTCGCATCAAAAATGCTGTCATCCTGAGCGAAGTTTGGCGCGCAACCGGGGCCCCCGGCGACAGGTCTTCGTCGCCGGGGTGGTTGGGCGCCAAACGAAGCCGAAGGACCTGC
>Ga0181517_10003213_pt1 | contig 15737 bp, 14 predicted proteins | sample PEATcosm2014_Bin_31_FD_119748 | JGI IMG/M metagenome (GOLD analysis project Ga0181517, IMG submission 119748) | Peatland microbial communities from MTU Mesocosm Facility, Houghton, MI, USA - PEATcosm2014_Bin01_30_metaG | ecosystem: Environmental > Terrestrial > Soil > Wetlands > Peat | place... | reverse complement strand
GCTCCGGTGACAGCTCCGGTGACAGCTCCGGTCTCGGCCCCGGGTGCCGTGGCCCGGCTCACCAAGCGCCTGGCGTCTCTTGTCGGCGCCGACAAGCTGATAACCGATCCCGTCGAGCTGGCCACGTACGAGTGCGACGGGCTGATGCAGTACCGCGTCGTGCCCGCGGTGGCGGTGGCGGTGAGGACGGCGGACGACGTCCGTACCGTCGTACGCGAGTGCGCCGCGGCCCACGTCCCCTTTGTCGCCCGGGGCGCGGGCACCGGTCTTTCGGGCGGCGCCGTCCCCCAGGCCGAGGGCGTCCTGGTCGTACTGGCGAAGATGCGCCAGCTGATCGAGCTCGACGTGCCCAACCAGCGGGCCGTCCTGGAGCCCGGAGTGGCGAACCTCGACATCACCCGGGCGGCGGCGGGGCACGGTTATTACTACGCCCCCGACCCGTCGAGCCAGCAGGTCTGCTCGATCGGAGGCAACGTCGCCGAGAACTCCGGCGGCGCCCACTGCCTCAAGTACGGGTTCACCACCAACCACGTAACCGGGCTGGACCTGGTCACTCCGCAAGGCGAGCTCGTAGAGCTCGGGGGCAAGGCGGCCGACCCCCCGGGCTACGACCTGATCGGGGCGCTGGTGGGGTCCGAGGGCACGCTGGGCATAGTTACCAGGGTCACGGTCCGCCTGTTGCGCGCTCCCGAGGCCGTCCAGACGGTCCTGGCCGCCTTCGACGGCACCGCCGGCGCGGGAGCGGCGGTGTCCTCGATCATCGCTGCCGGCCTGGTCCCGGCGGCGCTGGAGATAATGGACGCGTTGGCCATCGCCGCCGCCGAGGCCACCGTCAAATGCGGCTACCCGCCGGGCGCAGGCGCGGTCCTGATCGTGGAACTGGACGGGCCGGCCGTGGACGTGGCCGCCGGGCTGGAGGAAGTGGAGCGCCATTGCCTCGCCGCCGGTGCCTTCGAGATCCGCCGAGCGGCCGACGCCGTGGAGCGGGCCCGCATATGGGTGGGCCGGAAGTCGGCCTTCGCCGCCGTCGGCCGGATCAGCCCCGACTACATCGTCCAGGACGGCGTCGTGCCCCGCACCGCCTTGGAGGAGGTCCTGAGCGAGATCGGTGCCCTGTCGGCGGCGGCGGGCGTCCGCGTGGCCAACGTGTTCCACGCCGGGGACGGCAACCTCCATCCCCTGGTGCTCTTCGATGCCCGCGTCGATGGCGAACTGGCCCGGGCCGAGGAGGTGTCGGGCCGGATCCTCGACCTGTGCCTGGCGCACGGTGGTTCCATCACCGGGGAGCACGGTGTCGGCCTGGACAAGTTGAAGGCCATGCCCAAGATGTTCGGCCCCGACGACCTAGCCACGATGATGCTCTTGAGGCGCGCCTTCGACCCAGAGGGGCTATGCAACCCGGGCAAGGTGGTCCCCATGCCGCGGCTGTGCGGTGAGCCGGCCGGCCACCACAGTGGGGCCCACCCGCTCGTCGAGAGCGGTCTGGCCGAGTTGTTCTGATGGAGCTCATCGACGGGCTTGTACGCTCCTGCCCCGGCTCTGGCCCACGGCCGGCGGGCGTTCGGGATGCCGTTGACGGGGTGGCGCCCGAGGTCGTCGTGTCGCCTCGCAGTAACGAAGAAGTGGCGTCGGTCATGACCGTGGCGGCGCGCCGCCACTGCACCGTCGTCGCTCGGGGGGCGGGCACCAAGCTCGATTGGGGGAACCCCCCGCGCTCGGCCCAGGTGGTGGTCGACCTCTCGGCCATGAGCACGGTCCTCGAGCATGCCCGGGGCGACCTCGTGGCCCGCGTGCAGGCGGGCGCGGCGCTGGCGGCGCTAAACGGCCAGCTCGCCGACGGGGGCCAGTGGCTCCCGGTGGACGAGGTCGTCCCGGGATCGACCATCGGTGGTGTCGTCGCCACGGGGATTTGCGGACCGGCCCGTTATTTCTATGGGGCGGTACGCGACCTCTTGATCGGTGTCACCGTCGTGCGGGCCGACGGAGCGATCGTCCGCTCCGGCAGCAGGGTAGTGAAAAACGTCGCCGGCTACGACCTGGCCAAGCTTTTCACCGGCTCGTACGGCACGCTCGGGATCGTGACCGAGGCCATCTTCAGGCTCCGGCCCCTACCTCCCCAACGGCTTTACATAACGGCGGTGTACGCCGACGAGGCCGCGCTCGAGCCGGTGCTGGCCCGCGTGCTTAGTTCCCAGATGGCGCCCGCCGCTATCGAGGTCGAGCGCGCTCGCCCGGACGGGAGCATCGAGCTGTCGGTGCTCGTTGAGGGCGGGGCCGGTGCCACCGACGAGCGGGCGGGAGCTGTCGCTCAGGTCCTTGGTGGGGCGGACGTCTACGATCGCCCACCTGCCACCTGGGGGTCTCTGCCGGGGCCGGTGACGTTCAAGGTGACCACCGAGCTCAGCCGGGCCACGGGCCTGCTCGGCCTGGTGCGACGCCTGGCCGCCGCTTACGGGCTGGCGCCGGTGCTGCGGGGGTCGGCCGGTGCCGGGGTGTTCTTCATCGGCCTGGGCGAGGACGGGGCGCCGGCGGCGGTGGCCGGCCTATTGGGCGAGCTGCGCCATGGTTGCGGGCGTCTCGGAGGCAACGCCGTCGTGGTCCAGGCCCCGGCGACGACCAAGGCGGCGCTCGACGTATGGGGGCCGGTGCCGGGGCTCGATCTGATGCGCAGGGTCAAGGGGGAGTTCGACCCGGACCGCCGGCTTGCCCCCGGCCGTTTTGTCGGGGGCATCTGATGTCCTTCGACGACCACCGCCCGCCCGAGCGCGCTCTGGTCGATGACTGCGTGCACTGCGGGTTCTGCCTCCCCAGCTGCCCGACTTACGCCTTGTGGGGCCAGGAGATGGACTCGCCCCGGGGCCGCGTCCACCTGATCGCCCAGGCTCTCGACGGCGCCCCGCTGGCCGGCCCTGTCATGGCTCACATGGACAGCTGCCTGTCGTGCATGGGCTGCTTGACGTCATGTCCGTCCGGGGTGAAGTACGACCGGCTCGTGACGGCCACGCGGGCACAGATCGAACGCCAGGTACGCCGGCCGCCAGGGGAGCGGGCGGCGCGTGCGCTCATCTTCGGCCTCTTCCCCCATCCCCGCCGGCTTCGAGCCGCCCGTGCCGCGCTGGTGGCGGCGGAGGCCAGTGGCCTGCGCCGGGCCCTGAGGCACCCGTCCATCGCCGCCCGCCTGCCGCCCGTGGTCCGGGCCATGGAGTCGGTGGCACCGCCTCCAGGTCCCTACCAGCGCCTCGGGGGCCGGGTGCCGGCCGCGTCACCCCGTCGCGGCACGGTGGCCATGCTCACCGGCTGTGTCCAGAGGGTCTTTTTCTCGCCCGTCAACGCCGCCACGGCCCGCGTGCTGGCGGCCGAGGGCTTTGACGTCGAGATCCCGCGGGCGCAAGGGTGCTGCGGCGCCCTCTCGGGCCACGCCGGGCGGGAAGAGGAGGCGGTCCGGTACGCCAAGGCGACGATCGACGCCTTCTCGGCGTCGGGGGCCGACAAGGTGATCGTCAACGCCGCCGGGTGCGGCTCGGCCATGAAAGAGTACGGCCACCTGCTGAGCGACGAGCCCGGTTATGCCGAGCGCGCCCGACAGTTCTCGGCTCGGGTGCGCGACCTCTCAGAGTTCCTCGTGGAGGTGGGCCCGCGCGCCCCTCGCCACCCGCTCCAGGCCACGGTCGCCTATCACGATGCCTGCCACCTGGCGCACGCCCAAGGCATCCGTGACGCGCCTCGCGCCTTGCTCGACGCCATTCCCGGCCTCGAGCGCCGCGAGATCGCCGATGGCCAACTGTGCTGCGGCTCAGCCGGTGTCTATAACCTGCTGCAGCCCGGGCCGGCGGGCGAGCTCGGCGACCGCAAGGTGGCCAACGTGCGGGCCACGGGTGCCGGGGCCCTGGTCACCGCCAACCCTGGTTGCACCATGCAAATCCGCGCCGCGGCCGAGCGGGGGGGTTGGTCGATCGCCGCCTACCACATAGCCGAAGTGCTGGACGCCTCGGTCCGCGGGGCCCAGCTCGGGGACCGTCTAGGAGCAACCCAGCCACAACGGTGCAAGACTTTGTCATGACCTTTAGCCAGCTGACTGTCCAGTTCCCCCACCTGGCTGCCGAACTGGGGCAGCTGTCGGGGCCAGACCTTGACGAGGCCGTCCGCCGCATAGTCGAGGAGGGCCTGTCGGCCACCGGCCTACAGCTGACCAGCCGCAGCCCAAAGGACCTGGAACGCCTCGTCTGGTCTCTCGACGATGAGGCCTGGGGCCTGCAGGAGAAAGCCGAAGCGGGCCAGGCATCTCTCGCCCTCTACAATTTGGCCTTCCGGAAAGCCAGGGCGGCCAGTGGGCTTCTCGAGATGGTCGAAGGTCGTTACGGTCCCGCCGTCTACGAGTCCGTCCAAGCCCTCAACGCCGATGAAGACGCGCTGGTCCAGCTGATAAAAGCGCCGTGATATAAGGCGCCGTGATGATCAAAGCGCCGCGAAGCAAAACTATCCCGGTATCAGGCTCACTTTCAGCGAGCGGCTACCGTCCGACACCAGGTCGAGGCCCTCTTGGAAACGGGCCAGCGGCAGCTGGTGGCTGCAGATCCGGTCCATGGGGAGAGCCCCCGACTCGAGCATCCGGATCGCCGCCGGCCAGCAGTAGGGCCCCAGGTGTGCGCCCCGGACATCGAGTTCTTTGTCGTCGCTGATGATGCTCCAGTCGACAGTGACCTCGCTGCCGAAAACGCCGTACTCGACATAGGTACCGAGCTTGCGCAGCAGCCGCAAACCCTGCGCGACGGCACCGGCGTGCCCGCTGCCCTCGAGGTAGACGTCGGCACCGGCGCCCTCGGTGAGGCTGGCGACAACGGCGAACGGGTCGTCCCTGCCCACGTTGACGGTGACGTCCGCCCCGCACAGCCTGGCCACCTCGAGCTTGGCGTCGAAGACGTCGAGGGCGACCACGTGGGCCGGGGACTTGGCAACGGCGCCCAGGACCATGCCGAGCCCGATCGGCCCGCAGCCGGCAACCACGACGACGTCGCCGAAGCTGATACCGCCCCGCTCGACGGCGTGCAGCGAGCAGGAAAGGGGCTCGGCGAAGGCGGCGTGGTGGGCGGGGACGTCGGCCGAGATCCGGTGCACGATCGCCTCCGGCGGGAAGACCATGTAGGAAGCCATGGCGCCCGGGGTCCGGCGCTTGAAACCGTAGAGGTCGTGCGGGGTGCACATCCAGTACTGGCCTCTCCGGCAGTAGCGGCAACGCCAGCACGGGACGATCTGCTCGGAGACAACACGGTCGCCCACGCCGACGCCCCACCGGCCGGCGGCTTCATCATCAAGGGCGACCACGGTGCCCACGAACTCATGGCCGGGTATCACCTCTGTCTCCGCGTAAGCCGGGCGGTTCTCGTCGCCCCAAAACTTGGGCGCCCCGTGGTAGCACTTGAGGTCACTGGCACAAATGCCGACGGCCTCGACCTTGACCAGAGCACCGCCCGGCCCGGCTTGGGGCACGAGGACTTGTTCGAACCGGTAGTCGTGAGGGCCGTGGCACACTACGGCCGGCATGAAGTCGGGCATAACTGTGGAGCCTACTTTCGCCATCGGGCCGGACCGGGCGCCGTGGCTCAGGGCCGCCGGCGACGCGTTGTCGCGGTCGTCACGAGCGCGGTTCGCAGATGACGAGCGGGATCTCGCGCGCAGTGCGGCGCTGGTAAGAGCCGTAGCCCTTGTAGGCCGCCACCACCCGGGGCCACAGGTCGGCCTTCTCTTCAGCCGATGCCGGCCGGGCGCTCATCGCCCGGCGCTCTCCGGCCATGGTCAGCTCTATGTCCGGATGGGCCGCCAGGTTTTGGTACCAGTCGGGGTCACGGTCATCGCCGCCTTTTGAGGCCACCAGGACGACACGGGCGCCATCGACCAGGGGCGAGGTGAGCATGGTCGAACGGGGCCGGCCCGACTTGCGCCCGACGGTGTGGAGCTCGACCACGGGCATCCCGAAGGCCGAACTGAGCACCCTCTTCCCGCTCAAGCTGAGGACCGTCCGGTGAGCCCGGTTCATGGCCTTGAAGCCGAGGTCGGCCCAGGAATGTTTGGAGCTCATGGGTAGAGTTCGCGGGGGAGGACCAACGCCTCCAGTACCGCCCCACCCGGCACGAGAGACGCCCATGGGCCCGGGAAGGAAAGCTTGACAAGAGCGCCGGTCGGTAATTTCTCCCGCAGACGGGCCAGCGCATCCGGCTCGCCTTCCCCCGCGCACGAGACGGCGAGGTCGTGCAGCCCGGGGTTGTGCGCCACCACCATTACCGACCCCACGTCGTCGGCGACGGCGTGGAGCCGGGCCATGAGGTCGGCGGCGCCGGCACCGTACAGGCCGTCTTCGTAGCAAATCTCACCTGCAATGGGGAGGGCTGCCAGCGTCTGGCGGGCACGCAGGGCGGTCGAGCACAGCACCAGGGCCGGCTCGACCGCCTCGCGGCCCATATAGGTGGCCATGTCGCCGGCGGCCGCCTCACCCCTGGGGGACAGGGGACGGGCGTGATCGTCCAGTCCCTCGTCGCCCCAGCTCGACTTGGCGTGACGGAGCAGGTAGAGGCTACGGACGGCTTTGATGAGCCACCGCCCTCCGGGCCTGTCCCAGCTCCTAGAGCTTCATGGCCAGGCCGACCAGGGTGGCGAGGCTCGACTGGGCGATCGTGGTGTTGTTGACCGCGGCCGAGTAGCTCTGGGTGCCGTTCAGCGTGGCGATGCCCGAATAAGCGAAGCCGAAGCCTTTGGGCAAGCTAAAGCCTTTCGGCAGCGTCGCACCCTTGGGGAGGCCAGGGATGTTGAACGACGCCGTGATGGTGTAATAGATGGCAGTAACCCCGAGCCCCGTGTAGCTCTGGGAGTGGACCTTGAAGTGGCTCGCCTTTTCCCGGCTGGCGAACTTCTCCTGTTCCGCCGCCTCCGCCTGCTTCAAGAGCGCCAGCGTCACCGGGTGGTTGAAGACCTCGGAGGTGAGGCTGACGTTCTTCGAGCCGAAGGGGTCGCTGGCGCTACCGGCCACGAGGAAGGTACAGCTCGTCGACGTTTCCGTGAGGTTGAGCTTGGGGTCGATGGTGTACGAGAAGGTGTTCTCCGTGGGGGCCGGCACGGTGAACCCGACGATGCCCGACACGGCCGACGGGCTCACCCTACTGCAGACCTGGGCCGAGATCGGCTTGGGCGGCGTGGGCTTGGCTGCGGCCTGGGCCACGCTGGGCAGGGCGATGCAACCGGCGGCGGCCGCCAATGCGACCAGTGACCGTGCCGGGTACCGGCGCAGCCGGGCCCGGTGCTCGGGTGATAGGCATGTAGCTGGTACGGGAGAGAATGACATGAGGCGAGCCTAACCCCGCCGACCTGTCCGGACCGTGACCATGGTGACAAATCAGAAAAACGACCAAAGGAGGCACCGTTGCGACAACGGGTAGCAGATGCGCTGTCGTCCATCGACCTTCCCCAGGGCCGAGCCCGGGCGGCCGGCCGTGCCCTCACCTCCCAACGACGCTTCGCCGACGGTTCGGCGTGGCGCGTGGAGATCCCTTCGGTCGAGGGCCCCGAGGCTATGAGAGCCGTCATGGCCGAGAGCGCCGCTCGCGCCGTGCCCGTGCACCGGGTCAGCCAGGGCAGTGGTACGGCTCTGCTCACCGATGCCGAGCTGGGTGAAATGGCGGACCTGGGACGCGCCAGCGGGTACGAGGTGGTGCTCTGGGCCGGTCTGCGGGCCGCCTGGGACATCTCGGCCATGGCCAGGTCTTCCAGTGGCGCCACCGGTTCCGCTGCGGTGCGGGGCGCCAGCGCGCTGGCGGCCGGCCTGGAAGAAGCCATGCGCGCCGCCGACGCCGGCATCGACGGCGTCCTCGTGTCCGACGTAGGCCTGCTCTGGGCGCTCGGCCGGGCCAAGCGGGCGGGAAGGCTCCCGGCGGACTTCGTCTTGAAGACGTCACTGGCGCTGCCGACCATGAACCCGGCCAGCGCTCGGGTCTACGTGGAGCTGGGCGCGACGAGCCTCAACCTGGCCACCGACCTCCCGGTGGCGGACATCGCCGGCATCCGGGAGGCGGTCGACGTACCCCTGGACTGCTACATAGAGGGCGCCGACGACTTCGCCGCCCCCCTGCGCTACCACGAGATCGAAGAGATCGTCGAGGTGGCGGCGCCCGTGCATCTCAAGTTCGGTCTCCGCAACGTTGCCGGCGTCTACCCCGCCGGAGGCCATATCGCGGCCACGGTTGTCTCGGCGTCACGTGAGCGCGTCAGGCGCGCCGCTATCGGCCTGGAGACGCTTCGGCGCCGGGCGCCCGAGCTCTACGGGCCCTAAGGGGTGCCGGCCCAGCGGCGCTACGGCGCGAACGCGCCGAGCCAGGGTCGCTCGACGTCGAAAAGCTTGTCGACCATCTGGCGTAGTTGAGGCAGGCTGAGCAGGGCTCCCGAGAGCGGGTCAAGGGCCACGGCGGCATATACCAGTGAGCGGTCGCCCTCCAGTGCGGCCCGGACGGCCAGGCTCTGCACGTTGACCTGCACGGTGTTGAGGGCAGCACACGCGGGCGGGAGGCTCCCGTACGAGATCGGCCTCAACCCCACGGCGTCGACCAGGCACGCCACCTCGACACAGCAGCCCTGAGGCAGGTTGTCGATCAGGCCACGGTTGGGCACGTTCCCGTAGATGACGCGCCGGGTGCCCGTCGTCATCGAGTCGATGATGTAGGCGCCGTACTCCTCCGAGGGCCGCAGGCCGTCCTGGACCGAAGCTTCGATGAAGGCGTCGACGTTATGGTCCGGCGAGTGGGCCGAGCAGATTTCGAAGTAGTCCCAGCGTTTTGGCAGGTAGTCCTGGACAAGTCCAGTGTCCTTGCGGAACCAGGGCCAATATTCGCTGGCGTGGTGGCTGGACTCGGTATGGAAGTAGCCCGTGAGGCGCATCAGCTCAGTGCGCACGCGCTCGTTGCCGCCGGCGTAAAGTTCGTCCGACGCCAGGCCGACATCCTGGGACTCGAGATGGCGTCTGGTCATCGTCTCCCGAATGCGCGCGAGCAGGTCCTCGCTCCCCCGTCGGAAAGTGGTGAACCAGGCCGTGTGGTTGACGCCGGCCGAGTCGAAGGTCACCTCTTCGTAGGGGACCTCGATCTCCCGGGCGAGCATACGTGAGGTGTGTTGCACGCTGTGGCACAGGCCGACCGTCTTCACTCCGAGCGAGGACGACGCCCAGCAGTTGATCGACATCGGGTTGGCGTACTGGATGAGCAAGGCGTCGGGGCATACCGCACGGATGTCGGCGGCGATCTCCCGGAGCGCACCGACGGAACGCAGGCCCCGGAAAACTCCGCCTGGGCCGATTGTGTCGCCTACGGGCTGGTCGACACCGAACTCGCGGGGCACGTTGACGTCGTAACTGTAAGCCTCGATCCCGCCGACCTGGAACGTGCAGATGACAAAGTCCGCCCCCGACAGCGCCTCGCGCCGGTCCAGGGGCACGGTCAGCTTGGCGCCGAGCCCGTGGACGTCGATCAACCGCTGGGCCCCCGCCGCGGTGATCGCCACTCGGCCCTGGTCGATGTCGTAGAGGCAGATCTCACTTTCCTGCAGCGACTCGAAGGCCAGGATGTCCCGGACCAGGGTGAGCGGGAAGACGTAGCCGCCGGCGCCGACGATCGTGATCTTGGGCATCCTCGTACAGTAGATGAGCCACCGGCGGCTGCACAGGCTGCACATCGCCGACGTGCAGTGCCTGAGGGCCTATAGGTGCCCGTGGGTGCCCATACTTATATGTGGCCCGGGCAACAGCTGGTGGTCCCCCCGACCGGGGGCCGTCCTCACACTGGAAGAGCCCGGTACGTGGGCCGTGGCTGACCTCCGTTTTCGGCCTCGTCCTGCTCGTCGGGATCCCGGTCGAGTTCGTCACCGGGCTCCTCTCCTACGCCGCCTACGACCCGCGCCTGGGGGGCGGCCCCAACGCCGACCACGGCCTGTTCGGGCTCTACCTCTTCAACTGGGTGACGTCGCCCCCCTGGCTTTACCGGGTCATCGAGGGCACCCACGTCACGCTGGGCCTGGTGCTTGTCCCTGTCGTGCTGGCCAAGCTCTGGTCGGTGATGCCCAAGCTGTTCGCATGGCCACCATGGCGATCGGTGGCTCATTTCCTCGAGCGCCTCAGCCTCATCCTGGTCGTAGGGGGAGTTGTGTTCGAGATGGTCACGGGGATGCTTTACATCGACTACGCCAACCGGACCAATTTCTACTCCGGGCATTTCTACGGTGCCTGGGCCTTCATGGCCGGTTTCGTCGTGCACGTCAGCGTGAAGTTCGCCGATATGGTGCGCTCCCTGCGGTCGCGGCGCCTGCGGACCGAACTGCGCACCGGTCTGGCCGGCACCCGGCCCGAACCCTTCGACGACGGCCTCGTGGCGCCGGTACCGGCGCCTCCCACGATCTCCAGGAGGGGGATCCTCGGCCTGGTCGGGGGGACATCACTGGCCGTGTTCGTGCTCACCGCCGGCCAGTCGATCGGGGGCGCCATGCGCAGCCTGGCTTTGTTCGGGACCCATTACCGCACCTCGGGCACCGGGCCCAACGACTTCCCGGTCAATTACACGGCGGCCTCGGTGGGCATAACGCCCGCCGTCACCGGAGCCAGCTGGCGCCTGGTGCTCGTAGGGGCCCGTCGCGTCTCGCTCAGCCGGGAACAGCTCCTCGCTCTGCCCCTCGTCACCGCCGACCTGCCCATAGCGTGCACGGAGGGCTGGTCCACGCAGCAGCGCTGGACCGGGGCGCCTCTGGCCGAGCTGGCCCGGTTGGCCGGCATCAAAGATGCCAGCCCCGCCCGGATCTCGGCGCTCGATTCGCATTCCGTTGTCCTGTCCGGTAACCAAGTATGGGCCCGCGGTTCGATGCTGGCCCTTCGGGTCAACGGTGCCGACCTGTCCCTCGACCACGGGTTCCCGGCCCGGGTGATCGTCCCGTCGGCACCGGGGACCCACAACCTCAAGTGGGTGTCCGAGATCGTCTTCTCCGAGCCCACATGAAACCACTTCGCCGCTATTACGGTGCCGGTCCGCTGCACCTGATGGGACTGCTGGCATGCTTCGCCGTGGCCGCCTACGCCGTGACCCGAGTGCTCGGCGAAAGCGGGTGGGTGAGCGTCTTCCAATGGTTCGTGGCCTGCCTGGTCTTCCATGACTTCATCGCCTGGCCGGCCTACACGGCGGCGGACCGGCTACTGCTCGGGGCACAGCAGCGTCGGACCGGACGCCACCAAAAGAGGCGCCTTCCTGAAGTGCCCGCCCCGGCCCCGGTCCCCTGGGTCAACCATGTCCGCTTCCCCGCCGTCATCTCGGCGGTGCTGTTGGGCATGTTCTTCCCGTTGATCTTCCGCCTGTCCAGGGCCGTGTACCTCGGTACCACCGGCTTCAGCGAGAACGTCTACCTCACCAACTGGTTGATGGTGACAGGGGCCCTGTTCGTCGGGTCCGCCGTCACCTACCTGTTGCGGCTGGGGTTGGCCCGCCGGCGCCACCGCCGTGAGGCCGGCCCCGGTGCCGTAACGCACGCCCGCCGGTGAGCTACGTCTCGGTACCGTCCGGGCGCCTATGGCTGAGGCCGCGTTTCATCGGTTGTCGGGGAAAAACTCGATCCCGCCGATCCGCAATAGCTCGCCGCCCGGCCCGAAGTCGGCCTTGCCGGCACGGCCGACCGGCGAGTAGCCGGCGGCGACAGCCGTCTCTACCAGCGGAGCGGACACGGCTATGTGGTTGACCTCCAGCGTGTTCACCATGGCCACCATGCGGGGCGGCGCCGTGGCCGCTCCGATGACGGTGCTCGAGGCGAGCGCCAATGCCTCCAGGTCACTGCCGACCACCACCGGCAGCCGGGCGCCGGCCAGGGACTTGGAAGCGATGGCGTTGGCATAGGTGGCGGGCCAGTCGACCTTCGCCCGCAAGCGCTCGGTCACCATGTCCGCCACGCCGACACCTATGGCATTGCCACCGGAGTTATGGGCCAGGTCGAGCACGGCCAGCCGCCCGACCGTGGTCTCGGCCGGGACCGGCTTACCGGGGAAGCGGCCCGTGACATTGGGGTCCATGCCGGAGCCGGAGATCATCTTGCCTATTTCCCGCAGGACCAGGACATCGACTTCGGGGAAGGGCAGGCGGGGAAAGTTGGCCCACGCGTCCACCAGGAGCTCACGGTCCATTTCCAGGATGGCTTCCCCGGGGACCACTTCCACTCGGCGCAGGCGGTGCCAGGCATCCTCGAGCAACGCCAAGCCGAAAGGTACCGGCAACACGGGCAGCACGACCCCGGCCGCCTCCGGCAGCATGTGCACGAAGGCCTCGAAGCCGACGCTGTGGAGGCTCGAGGCTCCGCGTTCCTTCCCGAGCCCTATGGTGAGCATTTTGGTAAGGCCGCTCTCGATCGGTGCCCGGAAGTCGGAATGCGGCTTGACCCGGTTCACCGGGACTACTGCGTCGCAGGCGAGCGCCGATTTAGCGAGGTAAACCGCTTGGCCACCGCTCAGCTCGCCAATCTGCTCCACGTCCATCGAGGCGTCGACGGGTACTCCGAGCGCCTCGCCGTGGACGCCGAGCTCGCTCAGGACCCCGACCTGGCCCTCTGCGCTCGCCCCCCCGTGGGAGCCCATGGCGGGCAAAAGGACGGGTTCGGCCCCCCGGTCCTGGAGCGCCCGGACGGCAGCCGCCACCACCTCGGCGACGCGGGCGATCCCGCGACTACCCACAGCCACCCCCACCCGGCTCCCCGGCTTCACCCGCTGTTCGACTATCCGCCCAAGGGCCGGCCCGAGCGCAACGCCAATGTCGAGCTCTCCCGGTGGGGCGGTGCGGACCAGCTCGGACCATTCCAGGTCGTCGACCTTTACCTGCCGGTCCGGGCCATCACCCCTGAGTGGCAATTCCTCGGTCACCTCCGCGACCGTAGCTCAGTCCCGCGTGGCCCGGTCACGGTCCGGGCCTAGCGGCCGCCCTCGATCTTCCGGCTGCGTTGGTCCCTCCCGGGCTGGCCGTAGGGGTAATCAGCCGCCCCCGGGTCGCTGGCCTGGTTGAGCGCTTCAACTTCAAGCTCGCTCAGGTCCAACTCGGCCGAGCTCAGGTTGTCGTCAAGCTGTTCCAGGGTGCGGCAGCCCAGGATCACCGAGCTCACTGCCGGCCGGTCACGTAGCCAAGCCAGAGCCACCTGGGCCATGGAGGAGCCCCGGGCCGCAGCCACGGCGCCCACGGCCGAGAGCACATCCCAGGTCCGTTGCTGGACGCCTCGCCGCCCGTAGGCCTCGACACCCCGCTCGGGGTCTTCGCCCAACCGGGTGGCACCGCTGGGGCGCTGGTCCCGGCGGTACTTGCCCGTGAGCCAACCGCCTCCCAGAGGCGACCACGGCAATAGGCCGAGCCCCTCGGCCTGGCACGCGGGGACGATCTCCCACTCGATCTCGCGCACGAGGAGGTTGTACTGGGGCTGCAGGGTGACGGGGCGGCTCAGATGGTTGGCCACGGCCACGTCCACAGTTTTCTGCACCTGCCAGCCGGTGAAGTTGGACAGGCCCACGTAGTTGACCTTGCCCAACCTGACGGCGTCGTCCAGGGCCCGGAGGGTCTCGTCTAGCGGTGTCCAGGGGTCGTGGCTATGGACCTGGTACAAGTCGATGCACTCTATTCCCAGGCGGCGCAGGGAAGCATCGATCGCCCGGGCCAGGTGCCGCCGCGACAAGCCCAGGTCGTTGGGCCCGGGGCCGGTCGGGAAGCGGCCTTTGGTGGCTATCACCACCTGGTCCTTGACCTCGGCGGGCTGTTTGGCCAGCCAACGCCCGATAATCGACTCGGACTCGGTGCCCGAATAGACGTCGGCCGTGTCGATCAGGGTCCCTCCGGCCTCGACGAAGCGGTCCAGTTGGGCATGGCTGCCCACCTCGTCCGTTTCGGAGCCGAATGTCATAGTGCCCAGGGCCAGAGCGGAGACCACACAGCCGCTGGCACCCAATGTCCGGTAGCGCATGCAGACACCCTAACCCCGGGAGGGCGCAACCGCCTGGCCTAAGCCGTCGCCGCCTGAGCCGCCCGGGACAGGTCGACCACAAGGGCCAGCGCCCGGGCCGCGCCCTCCTCGACCGCCGGGCTCAAGCCCTTTCCGTGCGTGAAGTCCCGGCCCTCGATACCGACCAGGGCTACTCGCCGTGGCGCCAGCCCGATCTCGCAGGCGAGGCGGAAGACGTCCGCCACTCCCAGGCCATGGGTGCTGGCCCGGGCACAGTTCGTGGGGAGCACCACGTCAACGAGCTGCCCCAGCCAGGTCAGGCTGACCGTACCCGGCGGCGTGCCCGAGCGCACGGCGTCCACCACAATGCCAAGGTCGTCGCCGTCCCAATCGTCTAGAAGGTCGAGCGGTTCGTTGAGGGGGCTAGCCAGGGCGGTGACGAAACCGCCTCCCGGCGCCGCGCTCAGCCAGGCCGCCCTCCTGGCGACGACCGGCCCCACGCCGTCGTCGTGGCGCATCTCATTGCCGATCCCGGCCAGGGCGACCCTGCCGACCCGCGAGGCGGGCCTGCCGACCGGCGGCGCCGGTCGGCAGGCTGGAGGCGTGGGACGCCACGAGGGGGGCGCAGCCGGCCGGGAGCGGACGGGGCCTGGCACCGTCATGACCTCGTTTCGACGGTCAGGTCGAGGAAATGGGTGGCACAACTAATGCACGGGTCGTGGTTGCGGACGGCCGTTTCGGCCCGGTGCGTCAGTTCCTCTAGGGAAAGGTCCAGGCCCGCCTCGGCCACTCTAAAGAGGTCGGCCTCTATAGAGAGCTGGTTCTGGGACGTGGGAGGCATTATCCGGGCCTTGTGGACAAGCCCGTTCGCGTCGATCTCGTAACGGTGCAGCAGCAGGCCACGAGGTGCTTCGGTGGCGCCTGCCCCGGTGAGCATGCCGGCATCGGTTACCGCGCCCGCCGCCGGGACGGGCATGGCCGCCGCCGGGGCCGGAGGCGGTTCGTAGGCTTCGACGATGCGCAGAGCCTCCTCGCAGGCGAAGACCATCTCCACTGCCCTTACGACAATGCTCCGGAACGGGTTACGGCACTCGGGGCCAAGGCCCGCCTCGGCCGCCGCGCCCCGGGCCAATGGGGTCAGCAGGTCGGCGTTGAGGGCGTAACGGGCTAGCGGCCCAGTCAGGTAGGGCAACCGACCGAAGAGCCGGGCGTGCAGGGCGTTGGAGCGGGCGACGTGCTCTTCCACAGCCACCTCGGCGAACTCGCCCGGCGAGCAGTCGAGGCCGGTCGAAGACACCACCCGGCCGGCTTCGACCGGGTAACGGCCGGTGTCGCGCAAGGCTACGAAAAGGTAGTCGCCTTCGACGTCGGGAAAATCGAACCCGGACACCCATTTGACGGTTTCCAGCGACGCCTCGAGCGCGTGGCGCAGCGGGCCCTCAAGGGCCTTGACGGTGGCCCGAGCCGGGGCTCTATAAAACCCTCCCACACGCACGTTGACAGGGTGGACGGCCCGGCCGCCGACAATCGTCATGATCTGGTTACCTGTTTTCTTCAGGCCCAGTCCCCTTTGCACCGCGCCTCGGTCGAGCGCGGCGAGCTCGACCGCGTCCTGGCAGCCGAAGAAATCAGGGGCGTGCAGGAAATAGACATGGAGGGCGTGGCTCTGGAGCCATTCGCCGCAGTACAGGAGCCGCCGCAGTTCTTGCACCTGCGGGTCGACGGTCACACCGAAAGCGTCCTCCACGGCGGCGCACGAG
>Ga0181517_10003210_pt1 | contig 15743 bp, 13 predicted proteins | sample PEATcosm2014_Bin_31_FD_119748 | JGI IMG/M metagenome (GOLD analysis project Ga0181517, IMG submission 119748) | Peatland microbial communities from MTU Mesocosm Facility, Houghton, MI, USA - PEATcosm2014_Bin01_30_metaG | ecosystem: Environmental > Terrestrial > Soil > Wetlands > Peat | place... | reverse complement strand
GCCAGCCATGCCGCCCTCGATCTTGCCGTCCTCATGGTCCAGCGGGAAGTGGCCGACCGCATTGCCGCCGGGCCGGGCTCGCGCGACTACGGATTGCTCTCGGTGACCGTGCAATTGTACGGGCCAGTCGAGAAGCTTTTCACCCTTCCGCCCGCCGCTTTCTCTCCACCGCCCGACGTCCACTCGACGGTCTTCCGCTGGCGATTCGCGCCCCGCATCGAAGAGTTGGGCATTGAAGAAGCCGGCTTCCAGCGTTTCGTGCGCCAGGTGTTCGCGCAAAAGCGAAAGACGCTGGCCAACAACCTGCGCGCCGCCGGCTATCCTCCGCCGTCTGTGGCTGCCGCGCTTGAAGTAGCCCAAATACCCCCGCAGGCACGTTCTGAAGCCCTGGCCATTGAAGCATTTGCGTCGCTATGGAAGGTTCTGACAAAAGAAGAAGCCACTTCGATTGACGAAGTGGCCCCTTCTTCTGAAATTTCTTGACCTCAGTGGTGCCCACCACCGCCGCCACCACCGCCGCTGCTGTGGCCTCCACCGCCACCCCCACCGCCGCCACCACCACCGCCGCTGGGTGTGTGCGAACTGCCGCCGCTTGAAGAATGGCTGGTTGATCCGCTTCCGCTCGATGGATGACTGGGAGCAGGAGCAGGGCGGCTCGGAGCAGCCGGATGCTGGCTACCGGCCCCGTAGGCCCCCAGCGCCGGCGAATATGCCGGATGGCCGGGACCGAGACCGGATGGCTGACTTGTCCCGCCTTGTATCCTCGTGCCACCTGCATAGCCAGGTTGCGCACGGTTTGCAAACCCGGAACTCGGGCCTTGATACGCAGGCCGCGACCCCACCGGAAGATCCGGCTTCACCGCATGCCCGGCAATCACCACTGGGACATTTCTGTCACGCGAGGGCAGCGCTCCAGACACCCCAGCGAGACGCCGGCTAACCGGAATGACCGGTTGAGGCAGCAGGGTCTTGGACCGATTGCCCGAGGTACCGCCTTTGATCGGCCACGGTTGAACAGGCCCGGGATGCGGTCGCCTGGGTGGACGATACCCGCCCGGCCCGTAACCAATGTTGTATCGCCAGCCGCCCATGCCCCACCACGGACTGCACATCCCTCCTGGCGCCCAGCCCCAACCGAACGCGTCAAAGTAGTTCCATGAGCCGCACTGGTAAGGCAAGTATCCCCACGAGGCGCCCGAAACCCAGATGTAGCCAAAGCTGGGCGTAAACATCCAGGAACCGTTCCCGTAGGGGTCCCACTCCGGATTCGAAGCATCGGTAGGGGACCAGATATAGCCCTGACCCGGCACGTTATACCAGTTGCCGTTGGAATCAAGGTCGGCCCAGGCCGGGTTGTTGCTATCGGGAAAACTCTTGGTTGCGCTGGTCTGAGAGCCGTACTCGGCCTGAAGCGCCTGGTCTCGATCGGCATTCCAGGCATCCCAGGAATCGGTTTCAATGGTTTCTGAAAGGTTATAACGCGTTGGGTCGGCGCCATTCAAAGCCACGCTCTGCCCGCCGTGCAGGTCGAGCGCCACAGCGCTCCCACGCTCAACATGAGCATTGCCTGAGAATATGGCCAACTCTCCCGGAGGATTATCCAGGTTGATCCGCACCACCGTAAATCCGCTCGCCGTCACCACCGCGTCGGCAAATCGAATGCGCATCTGCCCGGCGCTGCTGGCCTGCACTTCAAAGTAGCCGAGGCCGCTCTCCAGCACGATCTCCGATTCGCCGCTGCCGTCTTGCCCGCGCAACACGCTCAAAGTCAGCGAACTGTTGGGCGAAAGGCGAGCCACGCTGCCATCTTCAAACTGAATCTCAGCCTGCCCACCGTCGGATGTAACGACCTGGGTTCCCTCAAAAAGCGGCATGTTTGCCACAGCGTGGTCCGCAAGTATCTGGTCTCCCTGCGAAACCTGCACTTTTCCTTCCACGCTGCTCAGGCGCACCGCGCGCGCCGGCAGTCCGGAGTCATCCGCCCATATGCGCGGCGTCAGCAAGGCCGCGCCCAGCGCCATTGCCACCAGCCCTGCCTCGCCGGCGCCGCGCAGTCTCAATATCAACCAGCCGTCTTTCATGGTTTCCGTCCTTCCGGCGCTCTGCACCGGGACACCATCCACCGTTCGATCCATCCCAACATAGCTAAGACACCTAAAGCGGTGAAAAGTCGTGTCGTAAAGCCCCTTCGAGCGAAGGCTAATTCTCCGCTTTCGCCAGCAGCAGCCGGGCCCGCTTTCTTACCCGGTCCAGCACATTTTCATCTTCTGTCAGATGTTCAAGGATACCCCTGATTGTGCATAACTGTTGGGCGCGGCCATCGGCGGCTGCCTCCACCAGGTACTCCATCTCCTTGTCCAGTCCAAGCGGGTCGTGGTGCAAAAGATTCTCAAGCCGCGCCCCTTCCGTCAAAGTGTTTGCAACCGATACAAGCGCATCCGAGAGATCCTGAATTTCCTTGTCCTTGGAGTAGTTGAACTCGCAATTCCCGTCCCCTTCAGGCCCGCTGTAGCTGAGCTTCTTCCAGCCCTGGAATGCCACTTTCATATGGCTATCGCACTGTCCGTTGAACATGTTGTGCCGCTGGGCGGTCTGAAACACTCGCTGGGCAAATTGGGGAGTCATGCGGATTTCGCGATCCACGGTAAGTGCCTCAATCCCGGTCCTGGCTTCAGCAGTCTGGCTGTCGCTTTCCGAGCGGAAATGTCCATTGCCATTCGGATAGATCGTCAGAACCCAATGCGAAGGGGAGAGACCAGGGTTGGAAAAATCAAACTGGATCACCGGGCTGGGCGCGCTCCACGCCAACGGCGCCAAGGCCACAGCCGCCAACGCAACCAAAAGCGCCCTCATCGCCCCGCTCCCTGCGCCATAAGCGTCTGCGCGGTGTGGATGTGGCAAATGGCGACTGCCAGCGCATCGGCCACGTCGGAGGGTTCCGGCGGCTCGGCCAACTCCAGCAGGCGGGCCACCATGAACTGTACCTGCTCTTTCTGGGCCAGCCCGTAGCCCACAACGCTTTGCTTGATGCGCAACGGAGCGTACTCCGCCACCGGCAGCTCCTGGCAGGCCGCCGCCAGCAGCGCCACTCCGCGCACCTGCCCGAGTTTCAGGGCCGACTTGGGGTTCACCGAGTAAAAAACCTCCTCGATGGCCACCACCTCAGGCTGCCAGCGCACCATCTCCGCCGACAGCTCGGCGAACACCTGCTTCAGCCGCTGGGGCGTGGTCTTGGTCTTGGCCAAACGGATGGCTCCCTTGGCTTTGCAGACCAAACGGGGCTGCCGGGCAGTGTCGTCCGTCTCCACTACGCCAAACCCGGTTGTCTCGGTTCCGCAATCGATTCCAAAGACCCGCATCGGCTCCAAGTTTACAGCAGTTAACGCTTTTCTGGCCGCAATGCTTTGCCAACTGTCCGGCGTCTCTCATCTTCGGTCAACTTCCCCAGCAGCGCCTGGGGGAAAGGCCTGCAGGAACAGTTCTTTGCATGTGCCAAGTGCCACTCGATCCGCTCTTTCGTGGTAGCTTTTGCCGGCATCTTGTTCTGCTCGTGCCACTCCCGGTTCATCGCGCCTCCCGGGGCTTACCGCCGCTTGCATTCTTCCATTTCACAGCGCCCAAACGCAACGGCGGCCTGGGCGCATTACCCAGGCCGTCGCCGGTGATCTGTGGGTATTGGACTAAGGCCATCGCGCTGCCGCGAGTGCCTGGCATCTTCTCTTCCGCATCATTCCATGCGGCAATTGCTCTGTGGCGATACCCGCGAAGGCGGGCTCCACGGCGACAAACTTCGTCGTTCGGGATGGAAATCGCCAACCTGCATATTGCTGCCGGAAATGCACACGAAGTGAAGCTGCCACGGGTGTCCGAGCGAGATGCTCTTCGCCGGGCAATCCTGGGTCTGGGGCGCGATGCCCTAGGCCTCAGTCACCTCACGTACCAAACAACTCGAACTGTCTTTATGCATCAGCTGGATCAACCTCCTTTCCCGTGTTTGGTTAATCTAAGCTGCCCGCCCCTCTGCGTCAAGTAGAGTTTTTAACAGCGCTTAAACCCAGCCGTAACAGATTCTCAACACTGAACTTTCTGTTCCCTATTCCCTACTCCCTGCCTCTTTACCAGCTATGCAGCCACTCTTCATCGCGCCCGATGCGCACCGGCACACCGAACAGTTCGCTCAGCCGAGTCTCGGTCAGCAACTCGCGCCGCGAGCCATCGGCGACGATTCTCCCATCGCGCATGAGGATGATTCGGTCGATCTCCGGCAAAATGTCGCCCAGGTAATGAGTCACCAGCACCAGCCCCGTTCCCTCGCTGGCGAGGCGCCGCAAGGTCTCGCGCAATTCCCTCTGCGCCGCCAGGTCAAGCGCATTCGAGGGCTCGTCGAGCAGCAGTTGCCGCGGACGATGCACCAACGCGCGCGCAATCAGGATGCGGCGCTTTTCCCCTGCCGACATTTCGCCCATCAGTTGCCCGGCCAGGTGCTGGGCGTCCATGCGCTCCAGCGCCTCCTGTGCCCGCTGGCGCATTTCATCCGTCACATGGAGATTGGGCCACAGGGTGGAAGCAGAGAAAAACCCGGCGATCACCGCATCCCGGCCGGTGGTAACGGCGGTCCGCTCGCCGGGAAACTCGCCCCCGAAAAGTCCGGCGGCCACCACCCCAAAGTGCTGCCGCAACTGGGTCAGATCCCAGCGCTCGCGCCCGAAGATGCTCACCTGCATTCCAGGTTGCACGATGGGATAGAGCTGGCAGGTCATGGTCAGAATCAGGGTCGACTTGCCGCAACCGTTTGGACCCAGGATGGCCACATGCTCCCCGGCGCGAATGGCCAGGCTTACGTCGTGCAGCACCACGCGGTCTCCGCGCGCCACGTTCACATTGCGCAGGTCAAGAAACGCATCCTGCCCGCCAAACTCCGCACCCACCGCACAGCTTTCCGTCATCCGGCCCTCACCTGCTAGATTAAATGCTTGATTCCGATGACCGATATGCCAGACGTTTCCCAGATTCTTATCCCCCGTGGTTTCAGATTTGGCGCTGCCAAAGCCGGACTGAAGCAGAGCGGCCGCACTGACTTTGCGCTGATTGTGGCCGATGCCCCCGCCAGCGCCGCCGCTGCCTTCACGGCAAACCGCGTCACTGCCGCGCCGCTGATTGTCGATAAAGAGCACCTGCGCGCAAGCGGCTGCAAAGTCCGCGTCGTAGCCATCAACGCCGGAAACGCCAACTGCGCCGCGGGCCAGGCCGGTCTTGACGCAGCGCACGCCACCTGCCAGGCCGCCGCAGAGGTCTTTGGCTGCCGACCCGACGAGGTGTTTCCCTCTTCAACCGGCATCATCGGCGTCCCGCTGCCGGCCGAAAAGCTGATCGCGGTGCTGCCTTCGCTTGCGGCATCGTTGGGCGCGGAGTTCGATCATTTCGAGCAAGTAGCCCAGGCCATCCTGACCACCGATACGGTGGAGAAGACCGCCTTTGCGCGCCTGGAAATCGATGGCCGCGAAGTTCACATCGCCGCCACCTGCAAAGGGTCGGGAATGATCCACCCCCAACTGGTTCCCCACGCCACCATGCTGGTCTACATTCTGACCGATGCGGCCGTGGAACCCGCAGTGCTGGACGGCTACCTGCGCCAGGCCATCGAGGTGAGCTTCAACCGCATCTCGGTGGATGGCGACACCTCGACCAACGACACCGTCCTGCTGCTGGCCTCGGGCGTCAGCGGAGCGACGGTCGACGCAGGAAACGCCGAGTTCGCCGCCGCCCTCACGCAGGTATGCACGTCGCTGGCGCGGCAAATTGTGGCCGATGGCGAGGGCATCACCCATGTTGTCGAATTGCACATTGAAGGAGCGGCAACCGACGCCGACGCGCTCAGAGTGGCCAAAGCCATTGCCCACTCCCCGCTGGTAAAAACCGCCTGGGCCGGTGCCGACCCCAACTGGGGACGCCTGGTGGCGGCCATCGGCTACTCCGGCGCAGAGATCGATCCGGAACAAATCGACATCTGGTTCGGCGAGTTGCCCGTTTGCCGCGATGGAGGCCGCGCTGCGGATTTCGATGAAGTGGCGGCCCACGCGTATATCGCGCAGCCGGAGTTTTCCATCTCCATCCAGCTTCACCAGGGCTCCGGAAGGTGCATCTTTTGGACCACCGACCTGACCGTCGAGTACATCCACATCAATGCGGACTACTCCACCTAAGCCGGCATTCGAAATCCGAAGCCGCCATGGCTCTCAGGGACGTGATGAAAAGGAAACAACTGGTTATGCCAAAAGCGACAATGACAAAGAAGAGACCAGGCGCGGCCGCGGAAGCACAGCCCGCGAAGAAGGCGTTCTCGCTCATCTCCGACGAGAAGCTTCTTTCGCTTTATGCCGCGATGATCAAGTGCAGAATGCTCGATGAACGGTTACGGGGCGCCTTCGCGGGCAACTGGTTGAAGGTTGACTCTGCCTCCGCAGCCGTTGACGAAGCCGCACTGGTGGGCGTCGCCATTGACTTGTTGGCGGAAGACACGATCAGCCCCTCGAACCGGGAATTCACGGCAAGATTCGTGAAGGGCGCGCCCCTGGCCGGCGTGATTCACGCCTTGAAGCGCGCCAGAATCAGGAAGAGCCCTCCGCTCGCGCCAGGCTCCGTTTCGCTGATTGCAACCGGCTTGGCCCTGGCAAACAGGATTCAGGACACCAAGAACATCGCCGTAGCATTCCTGGGCGGCGAATCCGCTGCTTCCGGCTCTTGCACCGAGGCGCTTCACTTTGCCGGCGTGAACCAACTCCCTATCCTCTTCGTCAGCCACAACAGCCAGCAAATTGAGGGAATCGACTTCAAGACCATTGGTGTCCCCTGCATCACCGTAGACGGCAACGATGTAGTGGCTGTTTATCGCGTGGCCTGCGAGGCCATCACCCACGCCCGCAAAGGGAACGGACCCACGCTGATCGAGTGCAAGAGTTTCGCGCTGCACGGAGGTAAATCGCGCGGCCCCAGCCTGCGCAAGCAACCGGAGCAAGCCAAGGACGGCTCAGGCAACGACCCCATCGTCAACATGGAAACGTACCTGGCAGGCAAAGGACTTTTTCGCAAGGAATTCAAGGGAGAAATTACCGCCGCCTTCACCAGGGATTTGGACGCCGCCCTGGAATCTGCCGAAAGGCAGACCTCGACCGGGAAAGTAAAGTAGCGCGAGCACACCGGCACACTCAGGATCGGCGAGCGTCCCTTGAATGCGGCAATCGGCAAAAGAGATCGCCCGCCAGTTCGACAGGCTTTTCAGTGAGCCAACCTTCCCACGGCTTTGCCACTCCCAATAGGGGTTGGATGAGGCTGGCTTTCAGCGCCTGCCTCGCAGAACTGACGACGCGATCCGCCAACTTGTTGAAATCTTAATCTCGTGCGTCCCGTTGGCTCAAGCCTGGCCAGAGGGCCAGCAGGCTCTAATTCCAAGCATCTGAGTGATAGAGTGAGGAAATGAGCGTGAGTGAACGAACGTCTTTGGCTCCTGTACTCCAGTGCACAGTGGTGCTGGTGGGACTCCTGCTTTTGACCACCGGCCCACTTGCATCTGAACAGCCCGCGCCGCCCACAGACGCCGAGGCGGCGATTGCCGGGCAATGGGGCCGCGACTCCAGCCGGCCCGCGCCCGCATGTCTGCCGGCCCAACTCGGCTCACCCTTCATCCCCGTCGACAGTTGGGTCTACCCGGCCATGCTCAGGCTTTACGGACTGGGGTTCGTGGACGATGTTTTCCTGGGCATGAGGCCCTGGACGCGGACCAGCGTCGACCGCATGCTGGAGCAGGCAGGCCTGCGTATCGAGGACGCCGACGCCGGCCCGGCAACAGACGAAGCGCAAGACATTTATGAAGCGCTGATGCATTACGTGCGCTTTGACATTGAGGGCCCATGCCTGGCACACCAGAGCAAAACGCATTTCGAATCGGTCTACTCCACTGCGCGTGCGATCAGCGGCACACCCCTGCGTGACAGCTATCATCTCGGATCGACGATCGTAAACGACTACGGACGCCCTTATGAAAGCGGCTTTAATAATTACTCCGGCGCCAGCGGATATATCAGTGCCGGCCGCTTTCAGTTCTATGCGCGCGGTGAATTGCAAGCTGCGCCCTCGGCCGCCGGTTATTCCCCCACATTGGCCGCAACGCTGGCTGCCGCAGACTTCACTACCTACTACATCAACAGTACGATTCCCATCCCGCTTAACCAGCAGTCCACCATTCCGGCGGGCCCCATCGCTACGGCCACCAATGGCCGGGTGCTTGAGGCATACGCCTCCCTCCAGTATCTGGGCCACGTCATCGCTTTCGGAAAACAGGATGACTGGCTCGGACCGGGATTGGGCGGCGGCATGGCCTACTCGAACAATGCGGAGGACATTTACTCCTTGCGCATCGACCGGATTGAGCCGCTCCGCATTCCGCTGCTCTCCCGGCTAACCGGACCCTTCCGATACGACTTTGTCGTCGGCCCGCTCAAAGGCCACTCCTATCCCATCAGCCCCTGGGTGCATGCCGAAAAGGTCAGCTTCCGGCCTACGGAGAACCTTGAGTTCGGATTCGAGCGCACCGTGATCTGGGGCGGCATGAATCACGAGCCAGTCAATCTCAAATCCTTCCTGAGAAGTTTTTTCAGCCTGACCGCACCCCAGTCAGACGTGAAGAACAGCACCAAGGATCCTGGCGCCCGCTTCGGCGCCTTCGACTTCTCTTACCGGCTGCCCTTCGTCCGCAATTGGCTGACGCTCTATTGCGACTCAGAGGTGCATGACGATGTCTCGCCAGCCGATGCGCCCCGCCGCGCCGCCTGGCGGCCGGGCATCTATCTTTCCCACATGCCCGGCGTTGCCAAGCTGGACTTGCGCGTTGAAGGCGTCTCGACAGATCCTCCGATCTCGCGCAGTATTGGCGGCTATTTCATGTACTACGAAGGAATCCAGGAAGATGGCTACACCAATGCCGGACAACTCTTCGGCGACTGGATTGGCCGCGAAGACAAGGGCGGCCAGGCGTGGCTGACCTATCACTTCAGCGGCAATGAGTGGTTCCAGGTGGGCGTGCGCAACCAAAAAGCTGCCAAGGACTTTATCCCCGGCGGAACAACGCTGAACGACATCAACTTCCAGGTGGTCAAGCGCATCGGCAAGGACTTCGAAATCAACGGCAACTTCGCCTATGAGAAGTACAAGGCGCCGATCTACCAGACCAACCAGCAGACGGTGACCACAACCACCATCCAGTTCACATGGTTCCCGCAGCGCAGGACCAGCTTCTGAACCGGTTCCGCTAGTGTGGATGAGCATCAGAAGCGATCGAATAAGCAGGCTTTGAAAGGGCACGGCTTTACAAGCAGCGGAGAAACTCATTCGGGCGGTAGGTCCGGGATTTATCCCGGACATAAACCCAGTACAATGAGCGCAGCCTTTAGGCCCTGAGGTATGCTTTTCGCGTATTCTGCAAGAAACTCGGACTTTTTCCGCAGCCTGTTTAGCCGTGCCGAAAATGCCCAGATCGACCGGAGGTTTTAGCCACGGCGTCTCGCTTTTCGGCGGATTCACCCCAATTCGCGAAACTCTTTGCAGCTTGGCGAGTTCTCTACGCGCCAAATCGTGTCGAAGAGATGGCCTTGGCGTCGAATCGTTAAAAGTCGATCCAACAGGGGTCGCTGGAATCGCGGAAACTCCGGCAACGATTGCGTTGTCATCCAACGGTTTCGGAGTTTGATTCGTCAAGAATCTCATTTCCGTGCTAGCATCATTCCCACGATGCGCTCCGTCCTGGAGGCTATCCCCCGTTCGAGCATCGCTGGCTCACAAAGTTCGCCGGAATCCACAAAGGAGGGCGGACATGGCTTTGATATCCGCGCCTATCGCAACGGCGGGGCTTTCGGCCCTATTGCTGGCAACCACTCTCTCCGCGCAGACCGACGACGCAGCTGCATCTTCCAACCAGGTTTCAAAGGTACGCATCGTTCGCCTCAGCGAGGTCAGGGGCGCGGTGCTGCTCGATCGCAATAACGGGCGTGGTTTTGAGGCAGCGACGGCGAATCTGCCCATCGTTGAAGGAAGCCGGATGCAGACGGGGACGGGCGTGGCCGAGGTCGAGTTTGAAGACAACAGCACCATGCGCCTGGCCCCCGATACGGTAGTGGAGTTCCCGCAGCTTGAGCGTCTTCAGGCGGGTTCAACCGTCACTTCAGTGCAACTGGTGAAGGGGATGGCCTACGTGAGCCTGTTGAAGACCCGGGGCAACGAGTTCAACCTCCTGTTCGGTCAGCAGAAGCTGCAATTGCCCCCAGCGAGCCGGATTCGACTGGAGGTGGATAGTGCGGAGGCCAGACTCGCCGTGCTCGACGGAACATTGCATCTTGACGGCGCCTCTGGTGCGATGGATGTTCCAAAGAAAAAGACAGTCACTTTCAACATGACCGGGCAGGCCCGGCCAAAGGTTGCCAAGGACATCGCCACCGATCCCTACGACGAATGGGACCAGCAATCAACCGGCTATCATGCGCGGACGGCTGCCATGGGCGCCCTGAGCAGTTCGCCCTATGCGTACGGCTTGAACGATATGGGTTACTACGGCAGCTTTATCACCACCGGCGGGTGCGGCTCCATGTGGCGTCCCTATTTCGCAAGCGCGGCCTGGGATCCCTACTCGAATGGCTCCTGGGCCTGGTATTCGGGCGCGGGCTATTCCTGGGTATCCCCGTATCCCTGGGGATGGACTCCGTATCACTATGGCAGTTGGTCTTATTGCTCGGGCGCCGGCTGGGGATGGCTGCCCGGGGGCTCGTGGAACGGGTTGAACAATATGGTCGCGCTCGGATCGAGAAACGGGCCGGGAACTGCTCCACTGCGGCCGGTCGGCCCTCCCCGGGTGGGCGAACCCACGATATTGGCGGTAAACCTGAGGCCGCTGGTTCACTCTGAGGCGGCTTCGCCGGAGTCGTTCGTCCTCCGCAAAGATTCGGCGGGATTGGGCGTTCCGCGAGACAGTCTGGGCAAACTGGACAAGCTTTCGCAACAGGCCTTAGGCCGGGGCACTGCATCGGTGCCCATTTACCAGAGTGCGCCGTCCGCCGCTGCGGCCAACGGCCGGACAGTGAGCACGACCCTGGCTCCAACCGCGATTCACCGCGGATCTCCGCCGCCTACAGAGACGGCCACGCAAACGCCGGGCCAAAGTGGCTCCTATGCCAGCCGGAGTGCAAGCCCATCCGGTCCCAGCCAGGCGCCCGGACCAAGCAGGTCTCATTGACGCGGTTACTTGGCGCGCGGGTGGGTGTGGTCGTACACCTTCTCCAGTTGCGCGGTGGTCAGTTGCGTGTAGCGCTGCGTGGTGGAGAGCCGCTCGTGACCCAGCAGTTCCTGGATGGCGCGCAAGTCGGCGCCTTCTTCCAATAAATGTGTCCCAAAGGCGTGGCGCAGGGTATGCGGGTGCACGTCGGCCGAGAGTCCGCGCAGAATGGCTATCCGCTTCACGATGCGCGCCACGCTGCGGGTGGTAAGCCGCGCCTGCCCGCCGAGCTTGCCCAGCCCGCGCAGTTGCAGGTTGACGAAGAGCGCTGGCGTGGCAATCCCCTTGGCGCCTTCAGCCGCCAACAGGGCCGACCGCTCGCCGAGGTAGGTGCGCACAGCCTCGGCCGCGGCGTCCCCCAGCGGCACGTAGCGCTGCTTCTGCCCTTTGCCGCGCACCAGGATAGCTTCGTTGGCCCAATGAATGTCATCGAGATTCAGCCCGGTCAGTTCCGCATTGCGGATGCCGCAGCCGTAGAGCAGTTCGAGAATCGCCGTGTCCCGCGCCGGCCAGCTTGCCGCGTCTTCCGCCACTGATTCAACTACGCGGTTCATCTGTTCGATGGAGGGCACCCGCGGCAGGTGCTTGGGCAGCCGTGGCGTAGCTACCAGCGAAGCCACATTCTGTTCCACGCGTCCAGTGCGCGCCAGCCACTTGAACCAGCTCCGAATAGCGGCCAGCGCCCGGGCCGCCGATGCCTTTGACAGCCCGCGATCGTAGAGCGTGCCCAGGAAAGCTCGAATGTCCGTGTGCTCAATGCGATCAACCGCCACGTCGGGGCCGAACCGCTCAGTAACCCAGGCGGCAAAACCCTCCAGTTCGCGCTCATACGCGCGCAGGGTATGCACTGAGGCGCCGCGCTCGTTGGCCAGCATGCGCAGGAAGTCTGCCACCAGAAGATGAAGAGGCAGAACCGTCACCGGCACTGGGGATGCGCTCATGCCGGCACCTTGACCGGTTTGGGAACCAGCCGAAGGCCGGGCCGGGCCGCTGGAGTAACGTCAACATCCTGCGCTGCGCCTCGCCTTGTGGCGCGCGGATGATGCAGTCGATACACTTCCTTAAGCCTTCCCAGCGCCAGATGCGTGTAGACCTGGGTGGTAGAAATATCGGCGTGGCCCAGCAGCAGTTGCACGCTGCGCAGGTCGGCGCCGTGCTCCACCATGTGGGTGGCGCAACTGTGGCGCAGGCGGTGCGGGCTGGCTGTGGCGTCGGCCGTCTTCACAATCTGCCACACCCACTGGCGCGTCAACGGCATACCGCGAAGCGAAAGAAACAGCCGCACCGCATCCTGCTGCGTGTTTTGAGCCTTCACGCTGCTTTTGCGCGCTGAGCTGATGCGGGCCAAGTGCGGCCTGCCCACGCGCAAGTACTCTTCAAGAGCCTGGATTGCCGCGCGCCCCAAGGGCACAATCCGCTCCTTGTCGCCTTTGCCGCGCACGTGCACGCGACCGGCGTCGAGAGCCAGGTCGCCGGTGGAGAGCGCTGTAACCTCAGAGACGCGCAGCCCACCGGCATAGAGCAGTTCCAGAATGGCGCGGTCGCGGAGCGCGGTTGCTCGTGCTTGCGGATGCTCGGCCGCCAGGCCGGCACGCTCCAGCATCTCCGCCACCTCGGGCTCGGCCAGCGATTTGGGCAGGACCTTCCATGCCTTGGGCGATTCAATGTTGACGGTGGGATCGTGATGGATGCGCCGGTCGAGCATCAGCCACTTGTAGAATCCGCGCAGGCAGCTCAGTTTTCGAGCAATCGAGCGCGAGTCGATGCCGTGGCCGCGCAGGTTTTCCATGAACGCCGTCACATCCTGCTGGGCCGCGGTCACCAGCACGCCGTGACGGCCCTCAATGAACTCGGCAAAGGTCTTGAGGTCGCTGTCATAGGCCTCGCAGGAGAGCGGGCGCAGGCCCTTCTCCACGCGCAAGTACGCCTGATAGTCCTTCAACAGCGCTAGATTGCCGGCGTTGTCCACATCCCGATTATCCGCGCTCCCAACCCGCCTGAACCGGCGGCGGAATGCTTACCGAACCTCGTTCATCAAGGAATCAAATTCATTACCCCGTGCATTTTCCAAGACTCGAGCGGGTGAGCGGTATTTCACGCCGGTGGGCATAGTGGGACGGAATCCTGGACACATGCCCCCCCTAAAAGCCGGATTCTTCGCGTAAGTTGTTCGGTTTCAGCTAGATGCGGCAGGGGCGGCGCGCTAAGCCGATGATTCTGTTTTGGTTACGCGCAGATTGCTGAAAGCACAGGGCTTACACGTGTTCACCTCCGGCACTCTTCGAGGCTATGGGCCGGGAAGAAAACCATAAGACGATTCTGCGCCAAGGGAGGGAATTAATCGGCAAATTGGCGAGGGAATTTTTTGTGAGTTAGGGGAACGGGGGTTACAGGGGATTACACCCGCCGAAGCGGACCTGCGCGGATCATGTCCGGATTGCCGACGACCCAGGCAAAACCTACTTCCCCGGACCCTGCCCCGTTTGTCAGGACCTATCGAGATTTAGGCCCTGGACTGTTGAAGCCAGTGGAATCCCCGGTCCCCAAGTGCGTGGGACCGGGGGCACCCTCATTTGTGGTTTACAAAGCTTGCAGGACCGGGGCCACCCGCCTTCGACTTCCCCGGTCCCCAAAGGCGAGGGACCGGGGGCACCCTCAGCTTAATATCATTCCGCGAGGGATCGGGGCCACCCGCCGCACTTTGCAGATCCGGAATGAATTCCGGGTTCCGGCCGTGTGAACAGCTTCATCAACCCTTAACGTGCAAAAAGAGGCTGGTTTAGGGGAGAATAGAGTTGGAAAAGTCTTGAATAGAAGAGGAGCATTTGACTTCAGCGAAGATTGATATTTCTAAATGGACAGCCGGGGAATTTGAGCGGCTGGTTCTGCAAAGCAAACCCAAGGTCGCGGTGTTCGACTGCGATGGCACGCTGTGGAGCGGTGATGCCGGCGGTGGATTTCTGCATTGGTCGATTGAGCAGGGATTGGTTTCCCGCTCAACCAGCGACTGGATCGATTCCCGTTACCGGGTCTACCTGGCCGGCAAAATCAGCGAGGAGCAGATCTGCGGCGAGGTGGTGCAGATCTACGCGGGGCTTCGCGACCAGGAACTGCGGGCCGCGGCGGCCCAGTACTTTCAGGAATTCGTGCAAAAGAGGGTTTTCCCCGAGATGGCTGCAGTTGTAGCCGCCTTGCGGCAGGCCGGAACCGAGATTTGGGCGGTGAGCTCAACCAACAAGTGGGTAATTGTCGAGGGGGTTCGAGCCCTCGGCATCCCCGAAGAGCGCGTTCTAGCCGTTGAACTCAAAGTGGTGGACGGCCTGATCACCAGCGAGCTTGTGGACGTGCCCAGCGGCGAAGGCAAGGCAACGGCATTGGTCCGCGCCGGGCTACCGCATCCCGATGCGGTTTTCGGCAACTCGGTTCACGACCTGGCCATGCTTGACATGGCGCGCCATGCGTTCCCGGTGAATCCCAGCCCCACGCTCATGAAGGCTGCGGCAAGCCGCGGCTGGGGCTACTTTCTGCCTCACGGCGCCGACGGCGAAGCCGTCGGTGGCGAGTAGGGTCTTCAGGCGCGCCATTCAGCCGATGGGAATGGCGTGCCCTGGAGTCCAGCGCACAACCTGAACGCCTGCATCGACCAGGGCGGTGAGTTCAGCCGGCGTGCCTGTCAACTGCGGGAAGGTGCCGTAGTGCAGCGGCAGAACCGTCTTTACGCCCAGCAGATGCACGGCCATGGCCGCTTCCCGCGGCCCCATGGTGTAATGCCCGCCGATGGGCAGGATGGCCACTTCGGGGTGATAGAGCTCGGCAATCAGCTTCATATCGCCGAAAACCGCGGTGTCTCCGGCATGGTAAATCACCGGACTGCCGGGGATGGACAAGACAAAGCCCGTTGCCACGCCCACGTAGTGGGTTCCCTTTTCGTCCTGTGCGCCGGCCGAGTGTTTGGCCTCGACCATCGTGACGGCCACATCGTCCAGTTGCACAGTTCCGCCCAGGTTCATGCCGATGGTATTAGCCACTCCCCTGGCCGCCACGTAGGACGCCAGTTCGTAAACCGCAACCGCGGTTGAACTGTGCCGTGCCGCCACCGGCACTGCGTCCGAGATGTGGTCGCCATGACCATGGGTGAGCAGCATGTACTGGATTTTGGCGGGCAGGGCAAAATCCTTGGGATACTTCGGATTCTGCTCAATGAAGGGATCGATCAGGATGTTGGTTCCCTTGGCGGTCTGCACCAGCACGGTGGCGTGGCCCAGCCAGGTAATACGGGTTCCCTGCGGTGAACTCATGCGGTCTCCTTGAGAGGATTTTGAGGCCGTCAGGCACTCTACCGGGTGATGACAACCTCCAGGATGCTGTCTTTTGCGAGGAACTGCTTCAGGCCCGACCATGCGGTAAACAGTCGCTCGATGTTGCG
>Ga0181517_10003209_pt1 | contig 15744 bp, 9 predicted proteins | sample PEATcosm2014_Bin_31_FD_119748 | JGI IMG/M metagenome (GOLD analysis project Ga0181517, IMG submission 119748) | Peatland microbial communities from MTU Mesocosm Facility, Houghton, MI, USA - PEATcosm2014_Bin01_30_metaG | ecosystem: Environmental > Terrestrial > Soil > Wetlands > Peat | place... | reverse complement strand
CGTCTTTTTTCGATCTCCAATGCCTGGAGGTAAAGCGGCTCAGCGCGCGGATAGTCGCGTTGATGCCAATACAAGCCGGCCAAGTTGTTAAGGCTCTGGACGTAGCTGCGATGAGTCTCGCCCAGGCTCTTCTTACAGATCTCCAATGCCTGAATGTAAAGCGGTTCGGCCTTGGCGTAATCGCGCATAGATGTGTACAGCGACGCCAGGCGGTTAAGGTTGCTTATGTAGACCGGATGCGTCTCGCCAAGGATCTTCTTGCGGATATTCAGTGCCTGGCGGCAGAGCGGCTCGGCCATGGCGTACTGAGTTAGGGTTTCGTAACGCGAAACCATATTGTCCAAACTGGCAGTATAGTCGGGATGTGTCTCGCCTAAGACCTTCTTGCGGATCTCCAATGCCTGACGAAAAAGCGGTTCGGTCTGTGAAAACTCGTGTCGAACCGAATGCAACCAGGCCAGACTGTCAAGGCTAAAAACGCTATCATTGTGTTCCATGCCGAGGATTTCCCGACGGATCTTGAGAGCCTCCTGGGCCAGCGGCAGCGCCTCGCGCGACCGGCCAGCCCAATAAAGTTGATCGATCTTGCCGTCAAGCTCGGTTGCTTTGCGGAGGCGCTGCTCCTGCTCGGGTGTCAAAGGCTCGCGCTGTGCGGCGCGTGGAACTGTGTTCGCCAGCGGATTTCCAGCGGATGGCTGCGGGGGAACGGCTTCGCGCCGCACGGCGGTTTCGCCGGTAGAACGGCCCCCAGTGGCGTGCGGCGGGGCTTGGTCGACTGGGATGGGGATTGTTTCGAATTCCTTCGGGCTGAGTAATCGATCGTACACAATCAACTCGTCCACAAGCCCTTTGAAGACGTGGCCAGATCCGTAATCGGTGAACGACCATGTTGTCGTCGTGGTTCCTCCGTTATTGAGCTTGAAGCCTGCTGGCACAACCGATTCACCTGCCTTTTTCCCATTCAGGTAGGCGACACACTTCCCGGCTTTCAAGTCGATGCCGCACGCCACCGTCGTCCACTGGTCTTTTGGAATGGCCGTATCCTGGAAGTCATGTAAATACGCGCCTTGGTTGAGCTGCACTCCTAAGATTCCTGCGTCCGATCGAGACAGGATGAACCAGCGGTAGCTCGGACCAGCGGCCAGCAGAATATTTGGGCCACTAAATGGATTTACAGCTACCCGACCGTACTCGTTTCTTGCAAACCGCTCGGGCTTGATTCGCGCGGCAACGGTAAAAGCCGTGAAGTCGATTGGTTTCGTCGTTAGCAAGATCGTGTTGCCTTGGCCGGTGCCGTCGAACGGAGACTTACCATTGACGTAGATTGCACCGCCGCGGAATTCGACGTTCTTGAGTTCTGCGGTTCCGGCCGGATTCATCTCGTCGTTGGCATTCCCGTCGAAGTGATACCAGGCAAGCGGTTTCAGAGCCTTCGCGCGTGCAGAATTGCTTGGTGGCCGTCCGGCTGTCGTTTCCGGAATCGGAGCCGGCGCGGGGACGTCGTTGTGCGGCTCTTTTAGCAACGCAAGTTGGCGTTGCTCGTGATCCGACAGTCGTGTTGCGGGTAACCGGTAAATGGCGGCGGAATGGATGATGGCGCCTTGTAACCATATATGCAGGCCGACGTAGGGCGGCAGGCGAGCCTCCAGGGAAGGCAGCGGATGTTCCCCTTTGAGTAGCAGGTTGCCGTCCAAGAAAAGACGGGCCTGATTTCCCAGGCGTTCGAGGCGGACCGTGTGCTTGCGGTCCGTGGCAGGAGCAAAATTCGCCGTGCTGTCAAGCGTCGCAGACTTTTGCTTCGACAGCCATTCGAGCGTGTTGATGCCCCCGCCGTCCGGCAAGGCCGCTCGCCAAGCCGCCAACGGCAATTTGAAACGGCTTGGATCAGGCCAGCCCGGGCCGATATCAGGCGGACTGGGATAATGCGCGACGATCAAGCGAAGGTTCGTTGCCGAGCCTCCGCATGCCACGTACCTCTCCCCCTCCGAGGCGAAGGGGCCAGTGGGGCATGGCACTTTAGGCCCAACATACTGCATGACCACCTCGAAGGCAAAATCACCCTCGATGGGATTTTTGTACCAGAGGTTTGCATCGCAGTTTCCACCGCTGATCACCAGATCCTCGCCCACGGCGTGGAAGAACTCCGGCCTAGAGCGGACCCACTGGTCCGACAGCAAGTCCTTGCCTTTGGCCGAGACCAGGCACTCTTTGTTCGCCGACGGTCGGACGGAAGACGGCGGCAGAAACACGCAGGCCGCCTGGTTTTGCTGCCCCGGCGACGGCGGCGCCGACCGCAGTTCCACGCGGCGTACCCGGATCCCCGTGTCGAACGAGCTGCGGTAACACCCGAAAGCGCAGCGCGCGTGCAACGCACCGCTCAGCGGGTCCGGATCGGTGCAGTCGGCCGCGAGTTCACCGTCGACAAACAGCATTAGCCGGCCGCCGTCGCGACAGAACGAGGCCGCATGCCACGCCGCCTCGTCAAGCGCGTGCGGAAGATGGAATGCGAACAACTGCACTCCTTGGCGACGGATGCGTCCCTCGAGCGAACCAGCCGTGGGGATCTCAACGTAGTAACCAAGGCGATCGCAGTTTCCGTAACCCGGCCCGGCGAGCCAGAGGCATAGGCCGCTTTCGTGCATGAGCTTGAACTCCACGTTGAAGCGGAATTGCCGCGCAACCGGTTCGTCCAGCCACACTGCGGAGACGGTATGGATACTGGTGACCCGTACGCCGCTGGTGGAATCAAACTCCGGTAGAGGCGTGTATTGGCCCATGTAGAAATGAAGGCGGCGCATGGCTGCGGGATCGCGCAGCGATACGTCGACCACTGGCCAGGCCGACTCGCCCCGCAGGGACGGTTGCTTGGCACGTAGCGGTGCGACCTGCACACGGCCGGCCGCGGCCGAATCGACCTTCTCTGCGCACTTGACCAGCGACTCGTGTACGTGGGCGGGCGGCACAGCCGAAGCGGCCAACCGGGTCGCGTCCCGGGCATGGGACGTTGTGACATAGCCCATGCTCGCCACGGCGGCCACCAGCGCCGCGAGCACTGCCGCCAGCGTGGCATTGCCCGTGGTTCGCTTTTTTTCAACGGCATCAGCCGAGCGGAACGGCCGTCTTGCCGATCCGCTTTGATCTTCGTGCCGAAAGGGTCGCGTGTGTTCTTGTGACATGGCGTGCCTCATTTCCAATCACCGCTGAGAACGAAGGAGGCCCAGTAGAAGGGCGAAAGCGATTTCGCACCGCCAATTTCCTTGGCAGCGGCCAGTTTGCCCGGATCGACGGGCCGCGCCGCGCCCGGCCCCCGCAACTTGCCCACCTTCGAGTCGTACTCTCGCAACATCGTCAATTGGGCCTGGCGCAAGGCCTCAAGCTTGGACATTTTCTTCTCCCACAGGTTCGTGTAGAAGGCCACCATCAGGGTCTTGGTGGCCGCGTCGTCCACGCTCCACAGGCTGGCCACCACGCTCCGTGCCCCGGCCGATTGGAATGAACGTTGCAGGCTCAAGAGTCCCTCGCCCGCCGCTTGCTTGCCCAGCCCCGACTCGCAGGCCGAGAGCATGACGAGATCAACTCCTTCTAGATTTTGCGACGCGATTTCATCGGCCGTGACCAAGCCCTGGTCATCCGAGATGTCGTCCATATCGGCGCGCCCCGAATGATTGGCACCGGCCAGCGCCAGGCCGCAACGCAGCCCCGGGTGAATGGCGCCGGCTCGCGGTCCGTCGAGCATCCCGCTCAAATCCTCCGGTCCCCGCTGAGTCGGGGCCGTGAGCGTGGACAGCCTCTCGTCGATGAAGAATCCATGCGTGGCCAAGTGTACGTAACGATGTTTGCCGGCTTCAGCAAGCACGGTTGTTTTCGTGGCGCCGGCGTTTTGCAGTGCGCATATTCCATCCGCGCCGAAATCTTGCCGATAAAGCCTTTCGATCGCCGCCGCCTCGTCGCGAGTTCCCGGAAGAGGCCTGAAGTGTATCAAACCCGTCTGTCTGCCGCGAATGGATGCGGGGGCGTCCGCCTGAGCCACCTTCTGCTGTGGCATGGCTGCGTCATAATCGATGTTGCCCACCAGCAGCAATTTGCCCGGCAACGACGTGGCGGCTTTCGCCGCGATGATATTGAGGATCATCTGCGCCGCCGGGACCACGGCGATGGCTCGTTCCTCCAGGAGGAACTTGCCGGGGGCCTTGCTGGGCAAGACGGCGAACGGCAGCCGGCAAAGCGCTCCATCCGGCGAAACGAGCAGGATCTTGGCGTCTTGGAGGTGTGCTTCGATCGGTTCCCAGATATTCGTTCGCAGCCACCGGCCGGCAGCGGCCGATTGCGGCGACACACCGAATGATTCCCGCCAGGCCTCGATTGCCTCACCTACGGACCTCGCCGCTCCCAGGTTGACACGCACGATCGGGGCACCATGCCGTACAACGAACGCGACGAGCCGTTGCTCCCAGGACTTCTTCGTTCCCGTCTTTTTGTCGGCCGGCATGAAGCGGTTGTACTGGAGAAAATCCACAAGCACGGCGTCCTTGGGCAAGGTCTGTCGGAGGTCTTCCAACGTGATTGATCGTCGAGCCTGGCGATACGCGGCGCTGCGGTCGGAGAGTTCGGCCTCAATGCGTTCCTTCTCTGCCGAGAGACGCTCTAAATTCTCCCTCCACGCAGTCTGCTTTCTCGGACCAGGCGTGGCCCAAGCCTGTGTGGACAATTGCCCGGAGACCTGCTGTAGGTTCCGGAAGACGGCTTTGATTTCGGGCGTCTGTTCGCCGGCTCTTGCCAGTCGCTCGCGGCGGAAGACACTCCCTTTCCAGGCAAGCATCTCTTGATAGGCCACGGTTGAAAACTGGTCATGGCGCTCGGTCAGGGCCATATAGTCGTCAAGACGGAAACGAACTGATTGCAACATCACGAACTGTCGCCGTTCGGATTGGACCGCCGCCGTTGCTTCAAGATGCCAGCGTTGGATCGAAACGGCTTGACGCAGTAGAGGCTCGGCCCGCACGAAGTCGGCTTGATCTTCGTATACATGGGCCAGGCAATTTAGAGTTCGGGCAAATTCCGGGTGGTTCTCCCCGAGAACCTTTTTATTGATGTCGAGCGCCCGGAGCAGCAGTGATTCGGCTTGCCCGTAGTCCCCTTGTTCGACGAGTAAAACAGCCAAGTTGTCAAGGCCGACCGCATAAGCGGGGTGGTTCGTTCCCAGCGTGGCCTCATTGATATCGTTCACTTTGCGCAAAAGCGGCTCGGCCCGCGCGAAATCGCCTCGGGCCTTGTACAGCAACGCTAGATTTTCCAGACCCATGGCGTAGCTGGGGTTTTTTTCGCCCAGACCCCTCCTCGCCCAGATATCGAGAGCCTGAAGGAAAAGCGGCTCGGCCCGCGTGTAGTCGCGCTGGTCTTTGTAAAGCAGGCCTAGATTGTTAAGGCTGGCGGCATAATCCGGGCTGTTCACTCCAACAACTCTCTTCTTGATTTCAAGCGTCTCAAGGAAAATTGGCTCGGCTCGCACGTAGTCGCCTTGGGAATAGTACAGCATGGCCAGATTGTTCAAACAGGCAGTATATTGAGGAGTCTTCTCCCCAAGAGCTGTCTTCGCGATTTCCGCTGCCTGGCGATAAAGCGGTTCGGCCCGCGCGTAATCGCCACGGCGATAGTACATCCCGGCACAATTATTGAGGCTTCTCGCATAGTTCGGATGCCTCTCGCCTAGGGCTTTCTTCGTGATCGCAAGCGACTCTCGCATAAGCGGCTCGGAGCGCGTGTAATCGCCCTGGTTCTCGTATAGCAATGCTAGATTGCCGAGGCCTGTGGCATAGTCCGGGTGGCCCTCCCCCAGGGATTTCTTCGTGATCTCAAGCGCGGCTTGCAGAAGCGGTTCGGCCCGTGCGTAGTCTCCCTGGCGCCGATAGAGCTCTGCCAGATTATTAAGGCTACTGGCATAGTCGGGGTGGTTCTCCCCAAGGACTTGTTTCCTGATCCCAAGTGCTCTCGTGAGCAACGGATTGGCACGCGCGTCGTCGTCTCGGAGGTAGTAAAGCTCGCCCAAATCGTTGCAACTCGTGGCCAAGTAGGGACTTGTGTCGCCAAGCAATCGTTGCCGCAGTCGTATTGCTTTCTGGGCTAGCGCGATTGCCTCGGTAAACTTGCCTCGCTTGGCAAGGTCTTCGATATGCATGTGGTTTTCAGAAAGGTCCTCAAGTTGCTCAGCTTCTTCGGGCTTCAGTTCGAAGAGACGCTTGAAATATGCCTGCTCATTGCGGGCGTCGATGGTTTCGGGCTCGGTCTTGCCGCGGGTTGCCTCAAGCAAGTCGGCCAACTCTTGCTGACTCTTGGCGGCCGCGGACCAGTCCTTGCTAGCGCGGTACCGGGCAACCAGCCAGGCAAGTCCGCGCTCCATTTCCTCGCCGCATCCCTGCTGGTATTTCTTTTGAGCGGCGCCGGTTGCCGTGAGCCCCATCACTCGTCGATCGACTACGATCAATTCTTCCAGCGCGGTCATCGCCCCGTCCGTCTTGCCGGCGGCGCCGAGTAACCGATATTGCTCCCCCGCCCGCTCGCGTTCGGCCATCAGCGCGGTCCACGACCCGGGTGGCGGGGTGTCGGCTGCAGAGAAGGGCAGCGATGCGCCGACGACACTGAGCCATGCGCCCAGCACGGCAACCGCACAGTAAACAGAAGCGAACCTCGCCATTTGCATTCTCCTTTACGGACCAACTGTTATGGCGGATGAAGAAACAGAGTCATACACAAATAGCTTAACAACCCAGCCTACGTTTCGCAATCCTTCGGAGTGGCCTTTCGTTCATTCAGCGGTAGGCTGCGCCTGGGCCACCAGCGTGCCAGCCCGCGTCGGATCGTCGGCCGCTGGCTCGCTTTGCAGTTCCGCCAGCAGGCTACGGGCGAAACCCTTCACCACCACGTAGTCCTGCGGCCGAAGGTTCCCGATGTTGGCTTTCAAGTCCTCCAGGGTCCGGTCGGTCATCTGCTCGATCTGCCGGCTATCGTCGGCCGAAACCTGACCCGTGCGGGCCCGCTGCTGGAAAACCTGGCTAACCTGTGCCCGGTAGTCGGCGAACTGCTCGCCTTGCAGCAACTTGGGCCAAGCAACGGCGCCGGATGACGACACGACAGCTTTTACGGACTGGACCGCACGGGGCCGAGCGGCGTTCCGCTCGCGGATCTGGGCCAGACGCTTCTGGTTCTCCGCCGCGCGACGCTCGGCCTGCGCCTTCTGAAGTTCTGCCTGCTTCTCAACCTGCGGCCGCTGGTTTTCCCCGGCCACTTCTTGCCCCTGCAACTCGTTCGTGCGGGCCAGCAGGCCAATACAGACCTCTCCCGTGGAGTCCGCCGGGCCATCCTGCCCAGGAAGCATGCCCTGCTGAACGACGAAGACGTGGTGAAAAGAGGGATTGTGGCGGTTTGACGAGTTCGGGCAAGACGGCGCGATTTGACGCACGCCGTTTGGGGAATGACGCACGGCCGAAGACCCCCGCGACTGGGCCAGAGCCGTACCGGTGGTGGCGAGCAAGATGACGACCATGTTCGTTAGAGTCTTCATTTTCGATTTCTCCTGTGTTTGTGCCCTGATTGCGGGGCGGTTTGTCGTGGGCTATTTGGAAATGTGATGCACGTCGTTCTATCTGGGTAATTGCCGTTTGCTCGTACAGACCATCATGTCTGCCTGAAAATCCTCAAATACACCCGTTTTGAGGGGATATCTATCATGGCGGTTGGGAATGGACTCCGCGCCGTTCCGAGAGACATGGAACGCCACAGAGGGCGTTCCCCGAAGCCGGTCTCCCGGAATCGCCAGAGGTTATTTAGAATGGCTGGCGAGACTTGTTGACCGAAAAGGCCAGGTTTCGGGCCGTGCCATTTCTATTCCACTCCACCACCGGGGTCTAATTGCCATGTCGCACATCGATGACTCGATCAGCCAATGGATCGACGGGCTGAAGGCGGGCAACGAGGCGGCGGCCGCCAAGCTCTGGCAGCGCTACTACCGGCGTTTGGTTGGCATGGCCCGCAAGAAGCTTGGCGATAGTCCGCGGCGCGTCGCGGACGAGGAGGACGTGGCGCTCAGCGCTTTCAAGAGTTTCTGCCTGCGCGCGCAAGAGGACTTGTTCCCGGACTTGCGCGACCGCGACGACCTGTGGCACCTGATCGTTCGCATTACGGAGCGCAAGGCCTACGGCCAGTTAAGGGACCAGACTCGCAAGAAGCGCGGCGGCGGACTGGTGGGCGGCGAATCCGTATTCGTGGATCTCCAGGCGTCCAACGACGGCGCGGGGATCAACGACGTGGCCGGTCCGGAGCCGACTCCGGAGTTCGCCGCCGAGATGGTCGAGGCGGTGGATCGACTTTTCGATCAGCTTGTTGACGACGAATTGCGGCAGATTGCCCTGCATAAGCTCGAAGGCTACACGAACGAGGAAATTGCGGGGAAGATCGGCCGCGCGCTGCCTACCATCGAACGCCGCTTGCGTCTGATCCGCAAGACGTGGCAAGAGGAGATCGGCGATGAATGACGGGTCACGAAAGGCAGCTACCGCGGCCTGTTTTCAAGGTCCCGCAATTGTGCAACAGCCTGTTGCACAAGTACCTCTGAAGCAGCCCGTCAGCTTAGCTGAAGTTCTCGTGCCCATGATGCGTTGGCTGGTGTGATGCGTCGAATTGATCGATCGTTACAGTTCCCTTCGGGAATTTGGCCAAAACTTCAAACTCGCCGCCCAGCGCCTTGACGATCTTCCGCAGCGACCGGGAATTTTCAAGTGCTTGCGGGCCACGAAGTTGCAACGATTCTTCGCGCGCCGCTCCGAGCGTAGTCGCCAATGGGCCGACGATTTTCGAAGTTGCTTCCTGGAACTTCTCTCGTTCCGCCCAATGCCGGAACCTCTTGCGGGGAAACCCCTTAGGGCCATCGCCCCCGCCGCGCGGCGGGCCGAGAGACGGAAATATTCGTTCCGCCCACTTGACATGTATCCAAAGTTATGGATAATTACGGTAAGTTAGTAGCGTTCCCGCCATCCCCTCACCACAAGGAGATCCGCCATGTGTTCCGTCCCCGAAAAACCGCCAGTCGATAATCTTCACCGCCGCTTCCCCAGGCCCTGCCCGCCAGCGCCGCGCCGCAAACCGATAGTGGCCACAAGCCACAAAACCCTCTACCTGGCCGAGGATTCGCCCCCAGCCTCGGAAAGTTCGCCGCCGCAACCGCTGTCGAATCAGGGCGAAAGAGAGTATTGCCTCGGTTGGCCCGACTTGACCCGACTTGGCCCGACTTGGCCCGATTTGGCCCTCCCTCCGTTGTCTATGTGCGTTGCACCCTAAAGATTGCTATCCCATGTTTTCCCGCAGTTTCCACCTGTTTTTTGCGAGTGATACCAGTCCTGTGGTGAAAATGATAACCTCCATTAGTTGTGTAAAACAGCTCTCAAACGCGAAAAAAATGATTTCAGACCAGTTCGGGCAAAAATCCCCCATCGGTATAGTGCTTGGCCGCCCTGTGGTTTGGCCTTCCGGGGTCTTCGCCTGGACTGCCGGATTCCCGCAAGCCGCTGGCGGAATTCCGCAACCCGCTGCAATCTTGCCGGTGGCCTGGTTCGGCAGATTCACCGTAAAGCATTACACGATGCCCGCTTCGGTGAAATCGAAACGAGATTGCGCCACGAGGCACACCAGTTGCTTTTAGAGGCGGCTAAATACAATGCCCTCACCCCCTGCCCCTCTCCCATCCTGTCGCAAGCGACAGGCGGGCGAGGGGAGTTGACGGCCCCTGCCCGTCTCGCATTCTGTCGCAAGCGGGCGAGGGGAGACATGAAAGCCTGGCAAACGCGGGAGACAAACGATGGCCACGGTCGAGGCCCCTCGGGGAGCGGAATTGCTGAAACAACTGGGCAAGGCGGGCGACGGCAAGCCGCCGCTGGGCTGCATGCAGTGCGGCATGTGCGCGGCAAGTTGCCCGCTGGGCCATGCGATGGAGTTCCCACCGCGAAAACTGATCCTGCAAGCGGCCTCGGGACACCTGGACAAGGTGCTCACAAGTCCCTCGCTGTGGATGTGCGTGGCCTGCTATCTCTGCTCGAAACGTTGCCCGCGCGGCATCGAACTGACCGACGGCGTCTGGCCGGCGCTGCGCGATGCGGCCATGCAGCAGGGCTTCCAGCCGCCCGCCGAACTCCAAGAGACGTTCCAAAACGTCTTCAAGTACGGCAACATCCTGGGCCGCTCGCCGCGGCAACGCATGGATTGGGCCAAAGACCTGGATGTCCGCGTGCTGGACCTTTCCAAGGAGCGGCGCCCGGTCGATGTGCTGTGGTTGGTGGGCTGTTATCCATCGTACTACCCGCGGAACCAATTGGTTGCCCGGGCTTTCGCCCGGCTGCTGACGCAGTTGGGCGTTACCTGGGGCGTGCTGGGCGTGCAGGAGAGGGCGATTGGGGAGTGCGATCGCATGTTTGGCGAGGAAGGGCTGTTTGAGACCCTGGTCGAGGCGAACCGCAAAGTGCTGGATAAGCAGGATTTCCGCAAACTCGTAGTGCTCGACCCGCACGCCTTCCACGCCCTGAAGAAATACTATCCTCGTTTCGGCGCCTGGTACGCGGTGCAGCACTACACCACGTTTCTGGCCGATCGCTTGGAGCAACTCAAGCCTCTGATCGCCAAGCCGGTAGAGGCCGTGGTCACCTACCACGACAACTGCTGCTTGGGCCGGCGGAGCGGGTGCTACGATCCACCGCGGTCGCTGCTGGAATTGGTGCCGGGCGTAAAACTCGTGGAGATGTCCCGCACGCGCGACAACGCCCTGTGCTGCGGTGGGGGGGGCGGCGGCATGTGGCTCGACGCCCATATCGTGGCCCAGGGCGGCCAGCGGCTATCGGACCGGCGCGTGGCCCAGGCCGCCGAGACCGGGGCCGACATCCTCGCCGTCTCCTGCCCCTATGAGTTGGCGCGCTTTGAGGATGCCGCCAAGGTTGCGGGCTTGGAGGGCCGCCTCAAGGTTCGCGACATCATCGAGATATTGGCTGAATGCATGGATTTGGGAGAAAGAACAACTCTGTAGCACGGAATTCATTCATTCCGTGGACACGGACTAGAGTCCGTGCTACGAAGAAAGGAACGTGTCATGAACATCGCTGTCGTGGTTCGCCAGGTTCCCGACCTGATCGAGCCGCTGGAAATCGATTCCTCCGGCGCAACACTCGATCTGAGTTCCGCGTCGTTCATCGTCAACGAGTCGGACGACCACGCCCTGGAGCAGGCCATTCTCGTCAAGGAGGCAGGCGGCGCGACTGTGAGCGTCGTGGCCCTGGACTTCGGCGACGTCGACAACACCCTATACACCGCGGCGGCCAAGGGCGCCGATCGGATCATCAAGCTTTCTTTAGACGGCGAACCGCCGTCGCCCAGGGCCGCGGCTGCGCTCTATGCCGCAGCCCTCAAGCCTCTGAACCCCGATCTGGTACTGGTTGGGGTCCAAGCCCATGACGAATTGGACGGCGGTCTCTCGCCATTCCTGGCCGCAGCGCTGGGGTTGCCCTATGTCGGCGTCATTTGCGGCGTTCGCCGGGGCGCGGAGCCAGGTACAGTCACGGTCTGCAAGGAATTCCCCGGGGCTGTCATGGCGCAGTTGAACGTCAAGCTCCCGGTCGTGCTGGGCATCGTGGGAGCGGAGCAACCGCCCCGCTACGTCCCGGTTGCCAAGATTCGCGCGGCGATGAAGTCGGCGCAATTCGAGGAGCAGGTGGCCGTGGCCCCCGGCGCGACACCGCCGCTTTCCATCTGCCGCCTGGAACCGCCTGCGTCGGGCAGCCACGCTGAAATGCTCTCCGGTTCGGAAGATGAAGTGGCTGCGCGGATCGCCGAGATTCTTGCCCAGAAAGGACTGAGGAAATGAGTACCCAAGACGTGCTGGTCGTGGCAGAGATTCAGCGTGAGACGTTAGGCGATGTGACCTTGGAGTTGCTGGCCGCCGCGCGGGGGCTGGCCACGGCGACTGGCGGTCAGGTCGTGGCCGTGGTGCTCAGTGCCGACGGCGCTTCCCATTCGGCGGCGTTGGGCGCAGCCGACCGCATCGTGCTGGTCGACGACCCGCTGCTGGCCGCCTACGCGCCGGAGCCTTTCGTGGCCGCCTTACAAGAAGTCGTCGCTGCGGAGCAGCCCAGCGTGGTCTTGATTGGCGCCACGTCGATCGGCTGGGATCTGGCCCCGCTGCTTGCGGCGCGGCTGGACCTGCCGCTGGTGACCGGCTGCAAAGCGATTCAGGCCGAAGGCCAGAAGCTTCGCGTCACCGCGTCCTTCTGTGGCGGAAAGATGACGGCCCAAGTCCTGGCTCCCACCTCGCCAGCGATTGTCATGGTATTGCCCGGCAGTTTCCGACCGAACGGCGAGGCGGGAAAGGCAGTCGTGCAACAGCGAAAGCTCGCCGCGCCATTCTCCAGCGGGGCCGTCAATTTCCAGCAATGGATCTTGCCCGAGGGCGGCGACCTGGACATCACGCAACAGGAGATCCTGGTGGCCGTGGGACGCGGCATCCAGCAGAAGGAGAACCTGGAGGTGGCGGAAGAACTGGCGCAGGCCCTCGGCGGGGCGCTATGTGCCTCGCGGCCCGTCATCGATCAAGGCTGGCTGCCTGCGACGCGACAAGTGGGCAAATCGGGCATGACCGTCAAGCCGCGATGCTTCCTCGCCTTGGGGATCAGCGGCGCGCCGGAACACGTCGAAGGCATGAAGGATTCCGACTTGATCGTGGCCGTGAACACGGACCCCAAGGCCCCCATCTTCGACGTGGCCCACTACGGCGTCGTGGCCGACGTGCTCGACCTCGCCCCGGCGCTCACGAAGGCACTGAAACGGAATTAGGGAAACAAGAATTGAAGCCACGGATGAAACACGGATTGAACACGGACCAAAAAATCCGTGTTTGATCTGTGTCAATCCGTGGCCCCGAAGAAATCAGAGATTCGTAAAGAGGCGCGATGATGCCGACGGAAACGAAATTCCTGGGTGTGTATGGGGCCGTGTGGCTGGCGGTTCTCGCCGCAGCGGCAATGGTTTTGTTCGCGCGGCGGATGTGGCAACTGCTACGGATCCTGCTGCTGGGGCGCCGGGAAAACCGATTCGATCACATCGGCCTGCGCCTGGCTACGCTCGTCAAGGAGGTCCTTTTCCAGTCGCGGATGCTCCGCGGAGAATCCATTATCAACTGGGCCCATCCGGCGATCTTCTGGGGCTTCTGCATGTTCGTGCTGGCTTCGGCACTGTTGTTCGTAGGGGGAATCGCCGCACCCTGGATTCGCATCCCCCAGGCGGAGGAAATTCCGGTACTTGGTACGGTGGTCGACCTGTTCGCCGTGATCGTGTTGGTGGGCCTGATCGCCTCCTCGATCCGCCGTTACATTCTCAGACCACCGGGGTTGCAACGAACGGCCGATGCCACGATCGTCGTCTCGCTCATCGCCGCGCTGATGGTCACGTACCTCATGGCCGAAGCGGGAGGCCACGTCAAGCAAGCCGCGTCTTCCGAAGCAGGCCACTGGGGCCAGACTTGGCTGCCCTGCGGCGCGATGTTGGCGCAGGCCCTGACGGCCATGGAAGTTCACCCCGAAACCATCGTCCATCTGGGCGTCGGCGCCTGGTGGGTCCATGCGCTGATCCTCCTGTTCTTCCTGGTGTACCTGCCCTACTCGAAGCACATGCACCTGCTTTGGGCGCCGGCGGCCGTCTTCTTCGCCGAGTTGCCGCACAAGGGCGTGCTCCTTCCCAGCGAGGAGAAAGAGGCCGTTAGCGGCGATCGGCCGGCTAATCCCTTGGCTGGATTCACCTGGCGAATGCTATTGAACGGCTATGCCTGCGCCGAGTGCGGGCGATGCGAGCGAGTTTGCCCGGTGGTCGCCAGCGGGGCCAAGTTATCGCCCCGGCAAGTTGTCCACGATCTCAAGGGATTCGTCTTGAGTAAGGGTTTGGCCGCGGTCCAAGGCCGGCCGTCCAATGGCAACGGGACGGAATTTGTCGGCGGCACGGTCGAGTCCGCGGCCATTTGGGGTTGTGCCACCTGCCACGCCTGCGTGGACAAGTGCCCCGTCCGGAACGAACATGTTTCGCTCATCGTGGAAATGCGGCGGAAACTGGTCGAGCTGGGCCAGCTCGACAGCACGCTGCAGGAGACCCTGCTCTCGTTGCAGCGGTATGGCAATTCCCAGACCAAGTCGCCCAAGAAACGATTCGATTGGGCCAAGGACCTTCCCGTTCCCCTGAAAGATGCCCGGAAGGAACCGGTCGAAACGCTGTGGTTCCTCGGCGATTACGCGGCCTTTCATCCCTCGTCGATGCGGGTCTCGCGCTTGTTGGCCCTCGTTTTTCAGGCGGTGGGACTGAATTTCGGCATCCTCGGCGACGGCGAACAATCGGCGGGCAACGACGTCCGCCGGTTGGGCGAAGAAGGGCTCTTCGAAATGCTCGCCGAGAAGAACATGAAGACGATCGCCAAGGCGGAGTTCCAGCGCATCGTGACCACCGACCCGCACACCTATCACGTCTTGAAGCACGAGTACGGCCGGTTCGGGTTGTTCAAACCGGTGCAGCACTACAGCGAATTCCTCGACGATCTGCTACGCAAGGGCAAGCTGGGCCTGAAGCGGCGACTTAGCGGCTGCGCCGTCTACCACGATCCCTGCTATCTCGGCCGCTACAACGGTATCTACGACCCGCCGCGGCGGATCATCGACGCCCTGGGCCTGCAGCGTTTGGAAATGCCGCGCAATCGCGAGGACAGCTTCTGCTGTGGGGCGGGCGGCGGCAAGATTTGGATGCAGGAGGAGGAGGGAGTCTCGCAACGCCCGGCCATCCTCCGCATCAACGAGGCCCTGCAAGTGCCAGGCATCACGCATTTTGTCGTGGCTTGCCCGAAGGACCTCGGCATGTTCCAGGACGCGGTCAAGACGGTCGGCGCCGAAGGTCGCCTCCGTGTGGCCGACCTGGGCGAACTGGTTTACGAAGCTATGGACCTATTGGAGCCCAAGACATGATCGCCGATGAATCGCTGCGGATCGGTGTTTACGTTTGCCATTGCGGCAGCAACATTGCCGGCACGGTGGACGTGGAGGAGTTGACGGAGTTTGCCAAGGGCCTGCCCGGCGTGGTCATCTCTCGACACTACAAATACATGTGCTCGGACCCGGGTCAGGAACTGGTGAAGCGTGACATCGCCGAGCATCGTCTCACCCGCGTAGTGGTGGCCGCCTGCTCGCCGAACCTGCACGAGCCCACGTTCCGCCGTGCCGCCGAAAGCGCCGGCTTGAACCGTTTCCTGGTGCAGATGTGTAATATCCGCGAACAAGTGGCCTGGGTCACGGAAGACAAGGCCGACGCGCTCGATAAATCCAAGGCCCACTTGGCCGCGGCCGTCCTCCGCGTCGCCCGCCACGAACCATTGCAACGGCAGTTCGTGCGGATCGTTCCGCGGGCCATGGTCATCGGCGGCGGCATCGCCGGGATCCAGGCCGCCTTGACGCTTGCCGACGCGGGCAAAGAGGTGGTCCTCGTCGAGCGCGAGCCGTCGATCGGCGGGCACATGGCCATGTTCGACAAGACTTTCCCCACGCTGGACTGCGCCGCCTGCATCCTCACGCCCAAGATGACCTCCGTCAAGCTCCATCCCAAGATCAAGATGCTGACTTACTCGACGGTCGAGTCGGTGGAGGGCTCGGTGGGCAGCTATCGCGTGAAGATCCGCCGCAAACCGCG
>Ga0181517_10003208_pt1 | contig 15749 bp, 4 predicted proteins | sample PEATcosm2014_Bin_31_FD_119748 | JGI IMG/M metagenome (GOLD analysis project Ga0181517, IMG submission 119748) | Peatland microbial communities from MTU Mesocosm Facility, Houghton, MI, USA - PEATcosm2014_Bin01_30_metaG | ecosystem: Environmental > Terrestrial > Soil > Wetlands > Peat | place... | reverse complement strand
GTCGTGTAACTATCGGCCGTGGCCGACGGCGCTGCCACGTAGGTGAACTGGTCGGCCGACGAGGTGGGCGAGGTCCCGTAGGGCGTGGTCACCGTCACCTCGACCGTGCCGGCGCCTTGGGGGCTGTCGGCAACGATGTACATATCCGCATCCGAGACGATTGTGCCCGTAGTCGTGCCGAAGTACACGGCGGTTGCGCCCGCTAATCCCGTGCCGGTGATGAGCACCTCGGTCCCGCCCGACGTTGGCCCTGCGGCGATAGACCCCGCCCCACCGCCAGTTGTGCTGCTCGATCCGATCGCCTGTCCAGTAACAGAGGAGACGGCGGGCGACGCGATCCAGGTGAACTGGTCGAGCAGTGACGTGCTCGACATGCCGCCGGGCGTCGTTACGGTCACGTCCACAGTCAGGCCACCGTTGCCGCTATCGACGCCGCCCACCCCACCCGTACCACGAGTAGCGGTCTCCGCGGGAACGATGACGGTTATTTGCGTGCCTGTGTCCGAACCGGCGACAATCGTGGCGGGCGTTGTGCCGAAGTCCACGGCCGTAGCGCCGTCGAGGTCCGTGCCGGTAATCGTAATCGAAGTCCCGCCCGCCGCTGGGCCGGACGATTGGCTCAAGCCCAGGATCGTGGGCGCGGGCATCACATAGGTAAACACGGCTTGCTTGGACACGGCCGACGTGCCGCCCGGCGTGACCACCGTCACGGCCGCAGTGCCGACCTCGCCCGTGGGACTATAAACGTCGATGGCATCGGCCGATTCATCGACGATCACGCCGGGGTTCTGCCCAAAGTCCACCGCCGTTGCATAATCGAGATTCGTGCCGTATATCGTCACCAGGTCGCCGCCCGATCGATTTCCCGACGAGACACTCATACCCGTGACCACGGGTGGCGCTACGAAGCTGAATTGGTCGTCCGGCGAAGCGGCCGACGTGCCGCCGGCGGTCGTCACGGTCACATCCACGTTGCTCAGGTACTCGCTCGATTGTGGAACAGCGACGACGATCTGGTTGTCCGTGTCGCTGAGAATGGCGGCTTGAAGGTTGCCGAAATTCACGGCCGTGGCGTTGGAAAGCCCGCTGCCGGTGATGGCCAGTGAGGCGCCGCCCGCAACCCCTACCTCGGAACTGATGCCGATCACGATCGGCGGCGGGACATAAGTGAAATGGTCGGCGGGCGAGGCCAGCGATATGCCGCCGCCCGTGATTACCTGCACGTCCACGATGGAGACGTCGCCCGGCGGGCTGACGGCCGTGATTGTTACTACATCGCCGAGCCGTAGCCCATAGTGGACCGTAAAACTAGCAGCCGGGACGCCGCCGAAGTCGACCGCCGTGGCGTCCGACAGATTCGTGCCGGAAATGGTCACCGTGGTGCCGCCCGTCGCCGGACCCGAGGTTGGATAAATCGCCGTGACGGCCGGCGGCAGAACGTAGGTGAAGGACTGGCCGGTCGACGTGCCGTAGGCGGTCGTCACGGTTACGTTCAGCGTGCCGGGATTACCGCCGCTCGCGGCGGGACTCAGTGCCACGATTTGGTTGTCGGTATCGCTGACGATCGTAGCCGGATTAGCGCCGAAATCCACGGCCGTGGCGTTCGCCAGGCCGGAACCGGTGATCGTCACGGGCGTGCTGCCCGCTACTGGACCGGCCGCGGGGCTGATCGCGGTGACCGTCGGCACCTCGAAGTACGCGAACTGGTCGGCCGACGAGGTTGCGGAAGTGCCGCCCGGAGCAACCACTGTCACGTCTACCGTTCCTGTGCCCGCAGGACTGATGACCGTAATCGTGGTTCCGCCCGCGTTGACCGTAAAATTGATCGCCGGGACGTCGACGCTGCCGAAATAGACATTGCTGGCGGCGGTGAAGTTCGTGCCGCTGATCGTCACGGGCGTGCCTCCGGCAAGCGGGCCGTCCGGCGGACTGATGCCCGTGACCATCGGCACATCACCGTACGTAAACCGGTCGGCCGGCGAGACCTGCGAGGTGCCGATTGGAGTGACCACCGTCACGTCCGGTGTCCCTGCCGTGTCCGCAGGACTTGGGACCGTGATCGTGGTCCCGCCCCCGCTCACCGTGAAATCGACCGCCGGGACATCGACGGCGCCGAAATAGACGTCCGTGGCCCCGCTGAAGTTCATGCCCGTAATCGTCACCGTCGTGCCGCCCACCGTTGGCCCTGTCAATGGGCCGATCGCGGTGACCACCGGCATGTCGAGGTAGTTGAACTGGTCGGCTGGCGCGGTCGCCGACGTGCCGTCCGGGGTCGTCACCGTCACGTCCACCGTTCCCGTGCCCGCCGGGCTCGTGGCCGTAATCTGCGTACTGGACACAACCTGGACGTTGGTTGCTGCGATGCCGCCGAAATCGACCGCCGTCGCGCCGCTGAAGTTCGCGCCGCTGATCGTGACCGTCGTGCCGCCCTCGAAAGCGCCGGAACTCGCCGTTACCGCGGAGACGCTGGGCGCCGACGTATAGGTGAAATTATCGGCGGGGGTTACGGTGGTCGTACCCCCCGGCGTTACCACGGTCACCGGGACTGCGCCCGCGATGTCCGGAGGGCTAACGGCGTTAATCGCGCCGGTGGCCGCGTTATAGGAAAAACTGGGCGCTGGGATGCCGCCGAATTCCACGGCTTGTGCGCCAACCAAGTTCGAACCGGTAATCGTCACATGGGTCCCGCCCGCAAGCGGACCTGCGGACGGAGACACGGTGGAGATAGTTGGGGCCGCGGTGTAGAAGTAAATATCGTAATAAGGATCGGCGTCCGACGATATCGACGACGTGCCGCCGGGCGTGGTCACCCGCACCTCGGCCTCGCCGTACATGTAGGCCGGTGGGGCAGTGGCGATCATGGTCCAGAGGTCGATGGCCGGATCGATTTCATAGAGGGAGGTGATCGTGCCCGCCTGCAACTCGAAATCGACCGCCGTAGCGCCGCCGAAGTGGTAACCCGTGATCTCGATGCCCGTCTTGCCCGAGAGCGGACCGGAGTTGGGAGTGAGGTAACTGACGACTGGGGGCGGAATGTAGGTGTACTCGTCGGCAGGCTCGGAAACCGCGGAAAGGCCGCCTTCCGCGTCGACCTGCACGTCGACCATGCCATAGGTAAGCGACGCAGGCGCTACGACGCGGATCTCGCTGGACGTATCCAGACGAATGGCCGACCTGTACGCCACATTGCTGCCGAAGGTCACATACACTGCGGAACCCAAGTTTACGCCATAGATCGTCACCATGGTCCCGCCCGTCTGCGGACCCGACGAGGGCACGATGCTCGTGATGATCGGGGGCGGCACGTACGTGAACTTGTCGGCCGGCGAGGTGGCCGACGTGCCACCCGGCGTAACCACCGTTACATCCACCGTGCCCGACCCCGCGGGCGACATCACCGTGATCGTGTTCGCCGTATCCGAAAGAATGGCGCCCGGCCCGGCGCTGCCGAAGTCCACCGCGGTGGCGTTCTCCAGGTTCGTGCCGGAGATCGTGACTTCCGTGTTCCCGGAGTCCGGGCCGCCGGGGGGAGTAATGCTTCCGGTCGCAATGCTCGAGACCGCGGGCGCGGGGATGTAGGTGAAAGCGTTTGCATCGGTGGTCGACCCGCCGCCGGTCGTCACCTGCACGGCCACCGGACCGGCCGAATCCGGCGGAGTCGTCACCAAGAGATAAGAGGGCCCGCCGCCGGCGTCGATCGTGGCCGGGACACCGCCGAAATCGACTGCCGTGGCGCCGTTCAGGTTCGTTCCGTAGATGAAGACCTGCGTGCCCCCTGCGGTTGGGCCGCTGTCGAGACTGACACCCAGAACGGTCGGACTCGCGCTGACGTTACCAGCGGTGTTCCAGGACCAGATGGTCCAGGTGCCGAAGTTATAGATAGTATCCGTACCGCTCTTGTGCCACCATAAGAGGTCGTAATACCAGTTCAATGCCAGCGACAAGGAGGCCGTGATGGAACCGGAAGCCGCGAAAATGTTGCCAATGGACTGGTGCTCAAGTTCCGGCAAGCGGATCTTGCCGTCTACTGCCAGACTCGGATTCAGCGAAATCTCAGCACTGGCCGCAACCCCGCCGCTCAGGCCCACATTCACTCCGCCATCCAAGCAGCCCGGTATGATATTCAGATCGATCCCCACGCCTGCGAAGAGGGTGCTGCTTATCGAGAACGTCAGGTTCGTGTTCGGTTGCGAAATATAGAAGCCGTCACCGAGGTCGTCGACAAGTTGGCCAACCGTCGGATTGCCGGTCTGCAGTTGCGCGAGCGCCTCGCGGACCCCGTAGGTGTCGTAGTCGACCTCCATTGCTGCGCTGGCGCTGAAGTTCGCCGTCATGGAGAGGTTGCAGGACAGCGGCCAGACGACGGGAATGGAAATGTTGAAAATGCTAATCGAGGGACTCGTAAAACTGAAGCTGGCGCTGGCCTTGACCAGGTCCACGTCTTGGCCAAAGAGCATGTTGAGCAGCGCTGAAGGGTCGTCCCACAGTGGGAAAGTGACATTGAGGTCTGAACTCACGAGGTTTGAATTCGAATCCAAGTTGCCCAGCGTAGACTGTTCAGTCGGGGTCAGGCCCGCGGTCGCGCTCAAAGCGCTCGCCAGACTGAAATTACTCACGGCGTACTGGGCCGCGGAGGTGAGATCCCCAATGCCGATGCTGCTCAAGGGCGAACTACCCAATAGATTCAGCACGTTGGTCAAGTCGGAGGCGGCCGGCGCGGCGGCGATCATTGATCCGTCGAGGGAGAAACTGCCCAGCGGCAGCGAAATGTTTGAGCCGAGCGTGGAGAGGTTATTGATATCGCTGATGATCGTCGTTACGGCGTCGAGCGCGTCCACTACGTTTCCGAATCCGGCCCCGTCGCCGAGGTCCGAAAGCAACGTCAAAAGCGAAAAATTGCTTAGGCCGGGGATCTGGTCGATATAGGGAATCGGCGCGTTGAGGGTGTTGATCAGGTTCTGCAATGGCTGCGTGTACTGCTGCACTTCGCTGATGATCGGCTCGAGGAACTTGCTGACGAATTGCCCCAGGTTCAAGGTCAGGTTGTCGTAGGAAAACGACAACGTCGACGGGTCCGTCAGGTCGGTCCAGCTCAGGCTGAGATCGACGCCGATCGATGGGAAGTACGCGCCACCGTCGCCCAAGCCTAGGGTGGCCGTGAGATTGACGTCGGCGCTGCCGGTAAAAGCGACGGTAGGACTGCCGGAGAGGCTCAGACCGTTAACGTCGATCTCGGCGGTGAGGTCGTTCGGCTGGCTAGGCGTGGGCGTGAGCGTACCTGTCAACAATCCCAAGTCGGCGGTCAGCGAGGCGTTGTTGCTGAGAGTCGCCGACACGGAAAAAACCAGTTGGTTCGCCGAGAGGGTGGGCGAGTAATCGTCGACGGTTTTCGAGGCGTCGATGACGATAGGCGTGCCGCTGGCCGCGTTGAAATTGACGGCCAACTCAAAATCGAACCCCACCGTCAACGTGATGCCGCCTTGGCTGGTGACCTGGATGGGAAGCGACGGCACGCCGACGGCGAACTTCAGATTGGATGCCGAACCGGCCGTGGCGTCCTCGTGCAAGCGCATTTCTACGTCTGCGGTCTTCAGCAGCCCGGAGCCGTAGGCCGTGAAGTTGGCGACGTGAACGTCGCTGGCCGTGCTCGCGCTGTTCGCCGCGTCGTTAGCGCCGCCTAGCAGGTTCAGGCCGCTGGGGCCCAGAGCTTGGTAGAGTTCGTTCTGCAAGGCGGTCTGCGTACCGCTCCCATTGAAAGCAGTGAGCACACTTTGGATCTCATTCCCCACGCTGTCGATGACCGCCTTGACCTGGTCGGCCTCCCCCAACTGGGCGCCGATAAAGGGTAGAGACTTTAACGACGCCACTGTGTCCAAGGCCGTGTCCAGAGTGCTCTGGATTGTCGCCAGTTTCGTTTCCAAGTCGTTGGCGTAGGAGGAAAACGGGTTGACCGACAACAGACGCCGCTCCTCCAAGTTTTCCAGCAGAAGCGGGCGGAACCGCGGCCGCAGGCCGTCCTTGACGGTACTATTCCTGGAGATTCTTCGTGCTGGTTTGCGATGCAAGATTCTTGCAGACGACATGGGAGACCTGCAGATTTCTTTGTTGCGGATCGCACGGAAGGCAATCCCGGGCTGCTTTGATGAGAGGGAGAGAAGCGGTTCTGATCCACCCCATGGTGTGAAAAGCGAAATTGGAGCCGATGAGTGAACATTGGACCTTCGTCGCCGCCATGCGCCATGGACGCGTGACCTGATTAAAGCCAATAAAATTTGCTTTTAGTCTATGCGCAGAACATGACTTGTCAACGTAAGCGGACGGATGGTGATAGGTGTTTTTCGCATTTCGATAGCGGTCGTCGAAACTCAACCCGCAATCAGAAGAGCCTGAAATGTTAAGGTTCTGTTAGCCCGTTACTTGCCACCAAGCTCTGGCTCGACCAAGATTTCGTGTTTCCACAATCCTCTGATTGCTGACACGCCATTTACGGATGAGCTTGCTGGACACTGTGGTTTCGAGACATACTGTCTCTGACGGTCACATGCGGCAGGTTGCCGGACGGCGGCCGGAAACTGATGTCTCCCTCACTTTCCGGCATGTTCAATGAGCACACGAGACGGCGTAAAGGTTCTGAACTGGGGTTCTTGTGCCTTTCTATGAGCCGCTGACGAGCATCGGTCAAGGGACCAAGGGGCGGGTTACGCACAATTACGGCCTGCAACTCGTGCGCCGCGGCTTCGTCACACTTTCCAAGGAGTTACTCGAAGCGGGCGACGACCTAGTGGACCTGCACGCTTTGATGACCCCACGGCCAGGGCTCGTCTCCGGCGGCGTGCAGGACCGACCACGGAATTGGAAGGCACTGAACCACCTCGTCGCCGTCAACCACGTATTGGGACACGAGCACCGTGTGGCCCTGACTGCACGCCCCACGCACGTGCCAACCCCAGAAGCCCTGGAACTGGAATTGGCCTTCCTGGAATACTGGTTGAAGCCCGGCGGCATGCGCAGTGATGGGCCCCAGTCGCATTGAGCCATTAGAGTGGTGATTCAAATAGGTGGGGATTCATCCCTTGAACAGAACCCTTTAGGAAACGCCCTCTGTGGTGCCCCAAATTCCGATCAGCGCGGAGGGCGTTCCGTACAGGGTTACGAGTAGAGATCCCCAATTTTGAATCAAAACACTAGCCCTGGCGATGGCGATGGTGTAACCTGATTGGAACAATCTCGACGGCGAAACGCCTCGTCACGGGGACGAAAGCGGTTCTCGTCTGTTATTTCGATGGGAGAAGTAGAATGAAGCGACTATTGGCTGCGACACTCGTTCTGGCAATCGTTGGGGCGGCTGCCATTGCCCGCGCCGACGACAAGCCCAACCCAACCGGCACCTGGAAGTGGACGATGACGTTCAACAACCAGTCCCGCGACGTGACGTTGAAATTGAAATTGGACGGGGACAAGCTTACCGGCGCCATGCTCGGACGCGACGGCAAGGAGAACCCGATCCAGGACGCTACCTTCAAGGACGCTGCGGTCTCGTTCAAAGTCGTCCGCGAGCGGAACGGCACGAAGATGACCTCGACCTACACGGGAACGGTGAGTGGGGATTCGATCAAGGGAAAGATCACGTTCGAGCGGGACGGTAACCCGCAAAGCAGGGATTGGGAAGCCAAGCGGGCCAAGGATTAGCGCGTTTGCCGATCGGCCCGCGTTTGGCCAGGAAGTCGAGATCCGCGTCGGGCCTGCCCGACGCGGTTCTTCGTTGGCCAATTGCATACGCTATTTCAGGAGAATGAGCATGAAACCATACTTGAGGCTGTGGCCCAATATCGGATCGGCGACGATCGTACTGGCGGCCCTCGCCGGGGCGTGGGTCCAAACCGGACCGAAGTCCGCGCTGGCCGACGCCTGGAAACCGGCCGACCAGAAGGTAATCCTTTACACCAAGGACAAGCCACCCGCGACACCCAGACTGGAAGACCTGAAGCTGACGGAGAGCGTTTCACGCTGGGGCGTCACGTGGACGTTCGACAAGCCCGCCCGTGTCGGGCAGTTCGTCAATGGCGACTTCTACGTCCTCGGACCGGTCACGGTAGTCAAGATTAACCCCGCCCCGCGCTATGGCAAGGAGGTCGCCGCGGACGAGCTCGACGGCCGCGAGAAAGTCGCGGTGGACCAGCGCTGCCGCAACGGCTCCATGCTCAACACACCCGCCCGGCGCGAGGTGGCCTGGGACTCCGGCGTCATGAATTACTACCACCCCGAACATCGCGCCCGGCTGCCCATCGCCATGACACGCGGCGACAGCCTGGCCTCCAGCATCAGTCTCCGCCGCGGCGAGAAGGTCACCTATCCCTATCATGCCGGCACCGTGCGGGGCGAAGGCGACAACAGTCCCGTCAAGATCGTCGCCGTGCTCACCTGCGTTGCCGAGCCGCTGCCGCCCGATGCGTTCCGCCCGGGCTATGCCGGCCACGACCCCACGATCTACTTGGCCCGCGACCTCCGTCGCGATCTCCTGCCGCGCTTTGAGCGACCCGCCAGCGCTCCGGACCCGCTCAAGATCGCCAGCCTCATCGAGCGGCCCTGGTGCGACTCCTGTTTCTTCTCCTTCGACGTCCCCCAGCAGAGCATGCCGAACTATGCCCAGGCGAACGCCCAGTGCCTCGCCGATTCCGCCCTGCTGGCCTGCTGCGAAGCGAAGCCCACGGACAAGGAGCGGCTGCTGATCAATGTCGTGCAGATCGGCATCGATTATTACGGCCTGGTCCGCCAGGGCCATCCGGGCTGGGCCGCGCACGGTGGCCACGGCTCCGGCCGCAAGTTCCCCATCGTCTTTGCCGGCGTCATGCTCGGCGACGAGAGCATGGCTAACATCAATAAGAGCTTCCCCAAGGCCGCCTTCGGCGAGGACGAACAGACCGCCTACGGCGATTGCTGGACCGGCGCCAAGGTCGTCTTCACCGGCCATTCCGGCATCGACGTCGTCACCGGCATCGGCCGCGACTTCGTCCGCGGCGGCAATCCCTGGGGTCCCTATGAGCACCTGCCGCCCAGCCGGTGGGTGCCCGAGGAGTTCCGCAGCGACGCCTACCGCCGGGCCAACACCTCCACGTGCTGGGTTGCCCAGGCGCTGGTCCTGCGGGCTATGAAGCTGGAAAGCACATGGAACCACGACGCCTTCTTCGACTATGTCGATCGCTGGATGTTCGAGGACGACAAGCCCTTCCGCATCGAAATCGCCAAATACTGCCGTCCGCCCTACAGCAAGGACGTCTACCTCGACGACAGCAAGGACTGGTTCCATGAGGGCTACGCCGATCAACCCTGGATCAAGCAGCTCTGGGACAAGTACCGCCCGTTGAGCCCCGCCGCGAGCGACGGCTGGAAGCAGAAGCACGACGACGACTACTACCGCAACGCCGTCGCAAAACAGAGGAAGAAGTAGGGCACTTTGCGAATACGAGCCCCGCGTATCGCAGGACCACTTACTCCGCATGGTGCTTGCCGTTGTCCGACTTGCCCTTCTTCGCGGAGGTGTCAAGCGAGACAATCATGAACGGTTCGATAGTCATCCAACTGTCGTCTTCGAGGATCACATGGACAAAACGTGAGCCTGACCCCGACCGCGATCCCGACCGCTTCAGCGGGCATACTCGGCCAGAATTGTGTCGCGGGTGAGTAGCGCCTGATCAGGCCCTTGCAATCGCTGTCGGGCCTGTAATTGCATCGCCTCCCACAGCTCGTCTGCCGCATTGGCTAGTCGCTGCTTGATGTTCGCAAGGCCAGACAGCGCCGCGCCTGCGTCGTTCGCGTCCGCAGCGAGGCTCGGACTGGCGGAAGCACTTGTCGCCCCAGCCGCAAAAGCCTGCCATGCAGGCGTTTGCGCAAGACTGGCAGACGAACCGCTCGCCAGCGGAACGGAAGAGGCCGCGGCAAGCGGTTGATTCTGCGCCCCGGCGGCGGCAGGCGTGTCCAAAGTCGCAATGCTTGTGGGCAGGGCTGCGGTGGCGGTCGCACTGGGATCAAAATCAAGAATTCCGCCCGCGCCTACAGTCAGGTTCCCACCGCTGGGCAGGCTACTTGCGCTCGTGATCAAGAGCGTACCGGCCAAAACCGCGCTGCCACCGGAGTATTTGTTCGCGCCGGAAAGCGTCAATGTTCCGGTCCCGCTCTTGATCAAGCCGCCCGCCCCGGAGATCGCGCTGCTGATCGTTGCCGCCGATGTGCCGGCCGTGTTGACGGTCAACAGATGGCTGCCGTTATCGATCGCACCGCCGACCACCAGGGAACCCGACGAAACCTGGAAGAACGCGTCATCGCCGAACTCCATGGGAAGCGACATGCTGTTATCCCCTTGGGCATTCGATATCGTCGAGTCCAACAGGATGGAATTACCCGAGAGGACACAGCCACCATCGAAGGTCAGACCATTAAAGGTGCTGCCGACCGGATAATCATTAAGCGGTGATGAGGCGGCAGGGCCACCCAGAAACAACTCGTCGAGTGCCGGATTTGGTGCCACGCCAGCAACCCAATTGGCTGGATCGCTCAAGTTCCCACTTGCACTTCCGTTCCAGACAGCGTTGTCGACCGTGATGCTGTAGTTGACCGTGGCTGTAGCCCCCAGCGCGTCGCTGGCCGTGACTGTGAAGGTCTCGGTACCAGTTTCCGTGGGCGTGCCGGTAATGCTCAGCGAGTTGCCGCTGGCCAGTAGGACCAGGCCGGCAATCGGGTTCTGGATATCGCTAACTGCCAGGCCCTCGCTGCCCGTGCCGCCGCTGGCCGTAAGCGTCTGATCATAGGCCACGCTGACCGTGTCGGCCGGCAGGTTCGCTGGACCGAGCGAGACGGCCGGATTGACCGTGATGCTGTAGTTGACCGTGGCCGTAGCCCCCAGCGCGTCGGTGGCCGTGACCGTGAAGGTCTCGGTGCCGGTCGCCGTGGGCGTGCCGGTAATGCTCAGCGAGTTGCCGCTGGCCAGTAAGACCAGGCCGGCGATCGGGTTCTGGATATCGCTAACTGCCAGGCCCTCGCTGCCCGTGCCGCCGCTGACCGTGAGCGTCTGATCATAGGCCACGCTGACCGTGTCGGCCGGCAGGTAATAAACACCGGCCTCGCCCGATGCAGGGCTGGGACCGACCACGGTGTTGGCCTCGACGGTGTAGTAATACGTCGTCCCGGCAACGGCGGTTGTATCGGAATAGGTTGTCGTTGTGACCATCGTACTGCCGTTGATCGGCGACGAATAATTCTCGCCGCCAGGTGTCGTGCCACGATAGATGTTGTAGCCAGTGAACGTACCTCTGGCGATTCCGCATGGCGCCTCCCAACTCAAGTTGATCTGCGTGGGCAACACCGGCATGGCGGTCAGGCCGGTCGGTGCATTGACGGCTGTCGTCAGGGTCTGGACCTCGTTGGACGCCGCACTATTGCCCGAGGCGGCGACGGCCGTGACGATGTAGGAGTACACTTTGTCGGGGGCGACCGTCGTGTCGCTGTACGTGGTGGTGCCGGCGGGAATGAGACTGCCGTTGATTGGTGTCGTGCCTTCGGCGCCGTCGCCCAGCGGCCCGCAATAGACGTTGTAGCCGAGGATTGTGCCGCTGGGGGCCGTCCAACTGAGGTTGATCTTGGTCGTTGTTATTGGAGTGGCAGTCAAACCGCTCGGCGCGGCGACGGCGTAAGTCGCCACGCTGGCCGGCGCGCAGTTGTTCGAATCGCCGATGGCGTTGGTCGCCCGTACGCGGTAATAATAGGTCGTGCCGGCTGTGGCCGTGCTGTCATTGTAACACCAGGCGTTCGCCGCCGTGGTCGTCAGCAGCGTCAGGTTCTGCGTAAAACTGCTGTCGGTCGCCCGCTCGACCTTGAAGCCCGACTGGTTGTTGCTGTTGACGGTCCAGGTCAGATTGACCTGGCTATTGGAGACCGCCGTGGCGGTCAGGTTACTGGGGGCGGCGGGGGTCGTCGTGACCGGGATCGTGGTTGGGTTGCCGTATATGTGCAGGCCGACCGTTCCGTCCATGGCAGTCACATTGAAGAGTTGCACGTCCGTGATGCCCGCCGCCAGATCGGCGCCCAACACTTGTGGGAGGTCGGTCCGCAGCGGCGCGAGCATGGCCAGCAGCCAGGCGTTGCTGGCCGCCCCTTGATTGGGTGCCGAGATCTGGTTGCTGTTGTCGGGAAGATCCCAGATGTTGTTCAGCGCCACCGCATTGGCCGAAGGATTCGTCAGATTGTCGACCAGTGTCGGGTTGGTCCAGGTGCCGCTGTCGGCGAAGAGAAACTGGGTCGGGGCACTGCCATTCACGACCGCGTGCGTGTTGCCGAATTGGCTCGCCGCATTGAATACCGTCGCGGTGTTCACGAAAGTCGCCTGCCCATCAAAGCCGTCGGCCTCGATCGCTGCGGGCGTCGTGCTGCCGGCATAGGAATCATCCATCATGCCCTGCACGGCCAGCGTGCCAGAACCGGTCAAGTCGATGACGGGAACGTTGGACGGGCCTTCCCGCCACCAGCTGGAGATCAGCAACGTGCCGCCGTTTTGGACGCTGAAGGTCGGGCAGTCGCCGGTGCTGAACTGGGCGCCCGCGCCCGTGTTGCCATAGGCCGCCGTGACGCCTGGCGTGGCAACGCCGCTGGCGGCCAGGGCGCCGCCGATGACTTCGATCCCCGCCGACCAGGTGTTCGTCAATTGCACGCGGGTGTTGTCCAGTTGATCGGACACCAGTCCAAAGTCCTGCGTATTGTAGCTGCCGATCTTGCCGCCGTCGATGTAGACGCGAGAGCCGGCCTGGTCGGCGTCGTCGACGCGGATGAGGTCCCCGGCGGTCACCGGAAGATTGCGTGCCGATTCGCCATAAACCGAGATGTCCTTCAGCACGACGTGGCTTTCCGACCCCAAGTCGAGCACCGTCCCACCGACGGGGCCGGCCCAGAACAAGGCCGACTCATGGCACCAGGCGTTCGAGTCGCCGATGATCTGTATGTCGGAGCCGTTGGGCACGACGATCGTCTGGGGCACCGCGTAGTCGCCGTAGGGAATGTCGACAATCGGAGCCTGATTGCCGCCATTGGCGTTGTCATAGGCCACGGCCGCGTTGATGGCGTTCTGGATGGCTGTGCCTGTATAGCCGTAGGTGGAGGTGTCGACTACCACGGTGTAGCGGATCACCAGGGGCAGGAACGCCGCCGGTGCAGGCGGCGTGCCGCTGATCCCCGACAGGTTCACCCCTGTCTGGTCGTTGATTTCCAGCAGCCGAGTACATCCCGTCACGGGCGCCCCACAGTAAGAAAACTGGTTGCCAATCGACAGCAATTGGCCGGCCGCGAGGTTGAATTCCCCCTGATAAGTGCTATGTTCGAAAACGACCGCCGTGGAAGTCGTGCGGAAGATATTGTCCCACATCGTCAGCGGCGTGAAGTCGTGGAACTCGACGGCCGTGGAGGTCGTGTCCAGAACGGTGTTGTCCTCGAGAGTCAAGTTGCAGGCGCTTCCATACTCGCCGTTTTCACAGAAGAACCTCGCCGAGCCGCTGGAGAAGCAGCTTTGCACCAGGTCTGGACCATTGCAGTTGCCGACCCGCACGTCCGCCGCGGTCGAGTCATCGAAGACCGACCGCTCGACCATGAAATCGCCCGCGCCGCTGGGGCCCGTGTTGTTGATGGCGATGGCGTTGTCGCTGAACGTGGAGTCCCAGATCCACCAGTCGAGGCTGTTGGAATTGTTCAACTCAATGCCGGTCCCATCGGAGAGGAACTGGCATCGTTCGATGGTGACTTCGGCAGCCGGCCCGGCCGCATTTCCACCCTGGATACCGATGGTGGAGTCCCTGAAGATATCGTCGGTAATGGTGCCGCCGGAGTTGAAATTGCCGCCGGACACAAGCCCACCGGCGACGAGGATCGTGCTGGCGGAAGAACTGCCTTCCAGAGTCAGGCGGTCCACCTGCCACTGTTGCATGCCCAGGACCGAAATCATTGTCCCCCCGGCGGCGCCGGCCCAAACGATGCTGGTCGTCGTCGGATCGGCGCCGATCAGGCGGGTGCCCGCCCCGCCGGTCGTGATGTTGAAGTTGAGCGTGGCGCTAATCTTGTAGGTTCCGGCCGGAAGATAGACATCGGGAGAATAGCCCGGGGTATTCCAGTTTTGACAATTGGCGGCGTTCAGGGCGGCCTGGATGGCCGCCGTGTCGTCATGCACCCCGTCGCCGTAGGCATTGTACGGCGCCGCCTCGACGTTGATCCACCCGGCCAGCGGGCCGTTGAACTCGGCCGCCAACATCGCACGGGGCTCGAGAACCTCAAACGCCAGCCGAGTCATCCTCTCGCCGCGCGTCGCATGCCCCTGAGTTTTGAAGAGCTGACGCTTCTTCGAGAAAGATCGCGATAAGAACATGACCGCCCTCCCGGCGAAACGTAAACTGAAGATCGGCGAATACGAGTTATTTATCGCAATCAGAAAAGTCAAAACGATCGTGCGCAACCCGTTCGGAATACGAGTTATCGCAATCAGAAAAATCAAAACGATCGTGCGAAACCCCGTTCGACGTTACAGCATATAATGCGAACCGTCAAGGGCGAGCCACGATTTTCCCTATTTGGCAGGGATCGGACCATTCCAGACGGCACTAAGCATAATGCGGAATCCGCGCGCGTGGACCGCCAGATTCCGAGTACTTTTACTGGCGGGGTGGAGAATTCCTTCCTGGATTGCGGCCCCAACCGCGCCCGAGTGCCTCTTCGGGGTCGGGAACGTAGGCTGGTGCGGCTTGGCAGGCAGTGGCAAGACGTGCTGCCCAAGAGCGACTTTCCTCGCGCGCGGAGGAGTGCCTATTGGAGCTTCGTCAGCTCCTGGGTGTCGTGCTCGATGCGACTTTCCTCGCGCGCGGAGGAGTGCCTACCTCCGCAGGCAAGCGGTCGTCGGCCAGCCCGACTTCCGTCGGAGTCAAGCTGCATTGTCGATCGGCATTCCTACGTTTCGACGGAAACCCACGGCAAATGTCCCCTCTTGCGTTGGGTGTCGGTTGGTTTGACTCCTGAATCGCCCCGACTTCTATCTGCCAATAATGTTGCCCCTGACTGTTACAATTCGTAGAATTCCGCTGCTTTCAATTGACCGCCTTGTATGTCTGCCAGGTGCGGCCCGTAATTTGGTTTGCAGCCCTTGTGGCCTACCCTGTTCGAAACAGTGTCCTAATATCCTGAGAGAGAACCTCGGCATACTCGACAATCAAAAAAGACGACGAAAGCAATGGCCGTTGCCCTCGAACAATTCGTCAAGCAGATTGAAGACTCGGGCGTCATCGCGCCGGGCAAGCTAGAAATCTTTGTTCCGCCCAAAGCCCGTCCCAAAGACGCCCAGGAACTCGCTCAGCAACTCGTGCGAAGCAGGCACCTGACCGCGTTCCAAGCCCAGGAAATTTACCAAGGCCGAGCGAAGTCACTGATCCTCGGCAACTATACGATCTTGGACAAGATCGGGGCCGGTGGCATGGGGCAGGTGTTCAAGGCCGAGCATCGCCGCATGAAGCGAATCGTCGCGATCAAGATGCTGCCCAGGAATCTGACGAGGGACGCTCTTTCGGTTCTACGTTTTCAACGAGAAGTCGAAGCCGCCGCCAAGTTGTCGCATCCCAACATTGTTGCTGCCTACGACGCCGACGAGGCGAGCGGCATTCGCTTCTTGGTCATGGAGTACGTCGCCGGGAGCGACCTCTCGGCCCTGGTCAAGAAACATGGCCCGCTTT
>Ga0181517_10003207_pt1 | contig 15755 bp, 19 predicted proteins | sample PEATcosm2014_Bin_31_FD_119748 | JGI IMG/M metagenome (GOLD analysis project Ga0181517, IMG submission 119748) | Peatland microbial communities from MTU Mesocosm Facility, Houghton, MI, USA - PEATcosm2014_Bin01_30_metaG | ecosystem: Environmental > Terrestrial > Soil > Wetlands > Peat | place... | reverse complement strand
GCAGAGGATTCCCGCCCCGGTGGCTTTTGCCAACTGCACGGAGCCTGGTTTGGCCACGAAGCGCGGGCCGCGCGGGCCGTCGATGGTGAAGACGGTGTCCAGCCCCTGGCGCTGGCAGCGAATCATTTCCACCAGAGCCTTCGCTCCGCCGCGTGAGCTGGAACCACGCGCCACGCCGTAACCGTTCTTTTGCAGGATGCGGGTAATGTACTCGCCGTCGAAGTTCTGGCTGGCCATGGCGACAATGCCCCGCTTGCGCCAGAACCAGGTGCCGGCAAAGATTTGGCGGTGCCAGCAGGTGTAAACCAATCCCTTGCCCATCTGCCGTGCGGATTCCCAGTAGCCCCAGCCAAAAGTTTCCCAGCGTAATGTGCGGCCGACCAGCAGCAATGCGATGTAACCCACCCACGTCGCCACAAATATCTGGGCCCGCTGCCAAAGCGTAAAGTCACGCGGATTGGCCTTCAGGCGGAGCTGGGGGTTATCCGCCAGAACCGGCCCATCTGCTTCCACCAGCCCTCGTGTTTTCCCGCTCTGATCAGTCATGAAGGAGGAGCGACCACTGCCGCGACCGCTATCATACTGCCGCGCAGCGTCACCTGAAAGAAGATTGCCACACGTGAACCGCAAGGGCAAGCAGGTCTGGTTTGCGCTGAACGAAGTACATAACCTGACTGCCGGACCTCACCGTTCATGATTGCGGGGAAGGCCGGTCGGGTGCAGGGGGCGGCGAGTTCTGCCGGCGCATACGATTCAGCCCCACTCTCATCAGAAAATACGCGCCCGCGGAGACCCACAGCAGGGTGTAATACAAATGCAGATTCAGCTTCCAGGCAAAAAGGAAACCATTCACGGCAAACATCCACAAATGTGCTTCCCCCAAAAACGCCTGGAGCCATCTTGGGTGCATGCCACCGGCAGGCAGGCGGGGGCGGAGGGACGGCCAAAGACGCGGCACCGCAGCCAGAAAAGCGCGATAGGATTCGCCTTGGGAATGCACCAGTGCTGATTCTTCACGTCCAATCAGACGCATCACCACGAGCAGGCTTCCGAGGATGATGACCACCGCCCCGGTTCGACTTGCCAGGAATGCCATGCCCGCGGCCAGGAGCATATTGCCGAGATAAAGGGGATTGCGGAGGTGGCGATAAGGCCCGTCCGCCACCAGTTTTTCCGTGTGCAACGCCGCATCGTGCACCACCTCGCTACGCAGATAGGCGCCTCCCCACGTGCGGATCCAGGCGGAGGCCGTAACCAGCACCGCCGCGAGGACGAAGAGGCCCTGAATGGCGTGTCGGGCAGCCAGGGAATCCAGATGAGGATCGCTCGCGCTGAACATCCATTGCGCCAGCGCATCGACTGCGTTCAGGGGGTCGACCTTATAGCATCCAAAGCCCACGAAATATGCGAGGCAGATAAACCAAAAGCGGTAACGGAATTCAAAGTCGGTTGCGCGCATGCGGAACTCCCGATCTCAAGCCGGGGTTAATGGCGTGCCATCCTCCGCCTTCGGCGTAAGATTTCTAGCCACGATTTCCGCAATGTCCAGGATTTCGACATCATCGCGCTTCTGGGCGTTGGCGGCGTCGCGCAGCATGATGGGGCAATACGGGCATGCCACCGCCACCGTGGTGGCCTTGGTTTCCATCAACTCGGTGAAGCGCCGCTGGTTCACGCGCACTTTGCCCTGTTCGCGAGTGTCATCGGCCACAAAAAGTTGCGCTCCACCAGCTCCGCAGCATTGCGTGTTCTGGCCATGATGGGCGGCTTCGGTTACGGCGACTCCCGCGGCATGGAGGATCTCCCTTGGGGCATCGGTAATACCGCGTCCACGCGCCAGATAGCAGGGATCATGGTAGGTGACCGCCGTGGGGCTGAGCGGCGCTCGACCGTTCGCCGCCAGCGAAGATTGAGGCTTGAGCTTGGGCAGCACCTTTGTGATGAATTCCGTGTGGTGTACGACTTCGATTCCAAGCTCCGTGTAGGCAGCGATTTGGCGGTAATCCTTGTCAAGCATGGTGGTGCAATGAGGGCAGCAGGTGACAATCTTCTTCACCTTTGCGGCCTCAAAGGATTCCACCAGCTTGCCGGAGAGCTCCATGAAAAGGTATTCATTGCCCGCCCGCCGGGCCGGCTCGCCGCAGCAGGTTTCGCGCGACAGCACGCCCCAGGAAATTCCGGCGGCGTCCAGAATCTGCCGCATCGCCTGAGCCACCGCCTGCCCGTGCGGATCGAAGCTCAGCCCGCATCCCAGCCAGAAGAGCCATTCCTGCGTGCCATCGAAAATCGGGAATTGCTTCGACTCGATCAGCTTTTGCCGCGTGTCATGAGCGATGCCCCAGGGGTTGTGCGGAGTCCGCTCCATGGTGGTAAACAGTTGATTGACCCGGTCGTTCGAAATGCGGCCCTCGCTGGCCAGTCCGCGCCGGAGGTCGAGAATCTTTCTCCCCACGTGCTCGATGCCCACCGGACAGACATACTCGCAGGCCCCGCAGGAGAAGCACTGGAACAGGTCGTCCTCAGTAATGAAGGCCTTGCCCTCTTTCTTCTCTTCCACCGTTCCCGCCACCACATCTCCGCCGGAAAGCAGGCCGTGGCGCAGGTCCAGGATAATTTCTTTGGGACTCAGCGTTCCTCCGGAAAGATTGGCGGGGCAGACGTCTGTGCAGCGGCCGCATTCCACGCAAGCATCGACGTCCAGGACATCTTTGCGCCCCAGGTCCTTAAAGTGGATCATCCCCAGGTCGTCACCCTCTTCCTGAAGCGCGCGCATGGAACTGGTAGTCTCCGGGCGCAGGAAAATAGTGATGGGGGCAAGCACCAGGTGCAGGTGTTTCGAACGGGGGATCACCACCAGCAACGCATAGAATGCAATGGTGTGGAGCCACCAATTCACTTTCCAATCGGCGCTGCCCGCGGGAAAGACTCTCCAGCCCAAAATGTAGGTGACCATCAGCGCGGAAATCAAGAAGGCCACAGCGCCGGAGGTGGGCGAGAGTTTTCCCAGAGCCTTGGGCCGCAGAACGAATCGGCGGAACGTCAAGCCGAGCATTCCCACGAGCACCGCGACGGCCCATATGGCGACGAACGTGCCATACCAGCTCTGCTCCTGGACGGCCTTGTCAAGACCCCGCAACCCCAGCAGCATATGCTTGGCGCTGACCCATCCAAAGGCGAAGAATCCCCACAAAACCAGGGCGTGAAGAATGCCGACAAGCGGACGGTCACGCACCACGCGATACTGCAAAATCACTTCGACAAAGACCCGCCGAAGGCGCTTGGGGATGTTGTCATGAGGAAGATCGCCGTGCCGGGGAAGCACCGAAAAGAGCCGGCGATTGACCGTTTGGAAAAATAGCGCAACGCTGCCCAGCGCAATGACGACAAAAACCGCTTGCGGCAGGCCGCCCAGAAAGAAGGCGGCGCAGGCCGCAAGGGCTATGAGTGCAATGATCCAGTATTTAGGGTTGGTTGATTTTAGGTCCATCACTTACCTCAAGAAGATTGGAAGGGCGGGCGAAAGAGTCTATACAAGCATGGCTTAACGGTCTGTGACGACCGCTACAGTCCGAGGCCGAAGCCGCCAGGAGGGCGGCGCTACAGTGTCAAGGCAGTTGCGAAACAGTCCACTACGGTGCGAGGGTTGCCATCTGCTGCATGACGGCCTGCTCCACCGCGGGGTTGGAGACAAACTCTTTTTGCAACTGTTCGTAAAGCTGACGCGCCTTGGCAGGCTGCGATCCGCGGTAAGCGTCCGCCATGGCCAGCAGCGCGCTTGCCTTGGGTACGTTTATCGTGGGGTGGTCGGCCAACTCCTGATAAAGCTTGATGCCTTCCGGCGTCTTACCGGACTTTATCAACTCACCGGCCAGCGCGAATTTTGCCAGCGAGGCAATTTCCGCGTCGTGACCCTGGCTGGCTTCCGTCAAGGTCAAAACCGCGCCCGAGTGATCGTCAAGGAGCGATTGGCAAACGCCCGCCTGGTAACGCGCAATCGCCACAGCCTTGGGCCGTGGAACCATGGAGTATTTATTTAAGATGGCATTAAATTGCTCAAGAGCTTTCTTGTATTTCTCCTGCGCGCTGGCATAGGTGGATCCGGCCGGTTCGTTTTGTTCGGGAGTGGGTTGACCCACATAAGCGCGAAAGGTCGTCAACGCTTCGCCCAAATCAGCGTTGGCGGCGGCTTCCTGGCGGTCGCTGTAATACTTCAGGCCGGCGGCAAGCCCCACCACCGCGACTACGACGACCACCACAGTCAGAATTTCCTTGAAGTGCTGTTTAAAGTACTCTTCGATTTGGACTAACGAGTCCTTGAATTCATCATGCTTCAATTGATGGCGGGTCTGACGGTCCACGGTCTGGCTCCTTCCGAAATGCTGATCCCTGCCATCTTAGCAACCCGCCGGAAGGGCGTCAATTGGGGGTTGCATTGGCATTTGAGGATAGAACCTTGCCGCTTGACGTTAATATTCCTTATGGGTTATATTCCCTTTATGGAATGGGTGGTCGAATACACTGACAAGTTCGAGGCGTGGTGGGACCACCTTTCGGAGGATGAGCAGGTGGACGTGAGCGCCAAAGTCATCCTTCTACAGCGATTCGGACCGGCGCTCCGGCGGCCACATTCAGGTGTGATTGCGGGCTCGAAGCATCCCCACATGAAGGAACTAATTGTTCAGCACGCTGGAAGGCCCTACCGCGTGCTTTACGCGTTCGACCCCCGACGCTGTGCAATTTTGCTGATCGGGGGAGACAAGACGGGCGACAACCGGTGGTACGAGACGTTCGTCCCCATCGCGGACCGGCTTTATGACGAGCACATGGCTGCGCTGGAAGAGGAGGGCTTAACCGATGGCAAAGAACTTTAAGACGCTGCAAGCAAAAATGTCGTCTGAGGCCCAGGCGCGCTCGGAGGACAAGGCTGACCAGATGATCCGGGAAATGGCTCTGGACGAACTAAGGGGAGCTCTCGACCTGACGCAGGAGCATTTGGCGGAACTCCTGCACGTTAATCAGGCGGCCATTTCCAAGGTGGAGCGCCGTTCCGACATGTATATCAGCACGCTTCGGAAAATCATCGAGGCCATGGGGGGACAACTGGATATCCGCGCCATCCTCCCCAATGGCATTGTCCGCATCAACCAATTTGAGGAGGTTCGCAGTCCCGCTCGTACCCGACGTGCCTCTGCGCGCAGTCGAGATTGAACGCCCTCACTGCGCCGTCCATCCGCCGTCGATGACGATGTCGGTGCCGGTGATGAAGGCTGATGCATCGGAGCTTAGGAACACGGCCAGCGGTCCAATTTCTTCCATTTTGCCCCAACGGCCCAACGGGATCTTGGCGTTGAACTCCGCCATGAGGACGGGATTCTGCAGCAACTGCAGATTCATTTCCGTGGCGAAGGGACCGGGGCTGATGGCGTTGACCGTGATGTTATGCGGGGCCAACTCCAGCGCCAGAGCTTTGGTGATGCCGAGCACGGCGAACTTGCTGCCGCTATATGCCGTGCGGTGCGGAAGCGAGACGTGAGCCATGGTGGAGGCCACGTTGATGATGCGGCCGAATTTCTTTTCGATCATTCCGGGTACGAAGGCGCGAGTGCAAAGAAAAGGGCCGTCAACGTTGGTGGACATTACACGGTGCCACTCCTCCAGGGTGTACTCGACGAGCGGCTTGCGGATGTTGATGCCCGCGTTGTTGATGAGGATGTCGGGGACGCCGACCTGCCGGCGAATCTCACTTGCGACCGACGCCACGTCGGTCTCCTTGCTGATATCGGCAACAAAGGCGAAAGCCTTGCCGCCGTGGGTCTCGATTTCCGCGCGAACGCCCTCCAGCAATTCGCCGCTGCGTGCTACCAATGCCACGGTGGCGCCCGCCTCCGCCAACGATTCCGCCATCTGCTTGCCCAATCCCTTGCTGGCTCCTGTAACCACCGCCACCCGGCCGTCAAGCCGCTGATTGATCATCGTCGTCCTCCTGAAGGGAAAATGTAGCACAGAATGAAAGTCCGAGGTCCGAGGTCCGAAGTCAGGAGAATGAATGTGCGAATGAATGTTAACGGCTGCGCGATTGCCACAATTCGCATATAATGACCCCCGCCGGATTCGTCCCTTGGCCGCGCAAGATTTGTAATTCCCTCATTGGAGAAACCTGTCGCCGTGAAAATTGTCGTTTGCATCAAGCAAGTACCCGCTCGTGATTCCCTGTTGCGCCTTAATTCCGCCGGCACCTGGGTGCAGGAAGCCGATTTGACCTTTGAAGTCAATGAGCCGGATATTTACGCTCTGGAAGAAGGCCTGCGCCTGAAGGAAAAGCATGGTGGCGAAGTGGTGCTGGCCACGCTTGGACCGGCTCGCGCCCAGCAGGCCATTAAAGAAGCTCTGGCCAAGGGGGCTGACCGCGCCCTGCACCTTGACGACCCCGCCTTTGCCGCGCTCGACGCTTTCGGCATCGCGCGCGCGTTGGGCAAGGCAATCGAACGAGAGAAGCCTGACATTGTTCTGACCGGATTGCAGTCCGATGATTTCGGGGCCGCGCAAACCGGCGTGGTCCTGGCGGAATTTCTCGGACTGCCGCACTCCACCATCATTATGGAGATTCAAGCGGAGGGCGGCGCAGTGCGGGTTAAGCGCGAATTGGAGGGCGGCTGGTTCCAGTGGATCGGCCTGCCATTGCCCGCCGTCATCACCATTCAATCGGGCATCAACAAGCCGCGTTATGCCACGCTGAAAGGCATTATGGCGGCAAAGAAGAAGCCCGTGCAGAAACTGAGCGCCGCCGACCTTGGCCTGACCGCTGAGGATCTGGCTCCACGCCAGCGCATCGCCAGAGTTTATACGCCGGTAAAGGCTGCCCAAACCGAGTTCCTGCAAGGCAGCCCCAAAGAAATAGCCACGCGCCTCGTTGACAAACTCAAAAACGAAGCGCGGGTAATCTGATCTTAGGGGCGAGCGGCGCTCGCCCTGAGGCCGAACGCCGTTCGGCCCTACAACTTAAGGAGGCTGACGATGTTCATTCACATCTGGAGAATGCGAGCTCGCAAGAAGCGCGTTGGGGATTACGAAAAGTTCGGGCGCCAGGTAACGCTCCCTTCACTGAAGAAGATCGACGGCTGCCTGGGAGCGCACTTCATCAAAATCTTCGAGGCTCGCAAGCCGGAATACATGTGGCTGGTATTCTGGAGAGACCACAAAGCCCTGGAACAGGCGCGCACCAATCCGCTGTGGCGCGAGCAAATCAAGCGCTTCGAAGCGGGCAAGTATTACAAGTCGATTCCACTCGAACTCGTGTGTGAGGCGCTGGAATCCTTCACCCAGCCCCCGGCAAAGCCCAAGCGCGCTGCCAGACCCTCAAAGGCGGCAAAGGCTTCAAAGGTGGAAGAGTCCCAACCGGAGGAATCACCAGCGGAAGAATCCGCCCCGGTGGAGTCATCCGATCAGGGTGTTACAGGACCCATGGTGGAAGGCGAGTAGTCCGTCCTAATTTTTTGAATTTGCATTTACGATTTTGGATTCGAGGAGGAAAGCGGGCAAGGTAGGTGTTAACGGCTGGGGGTTGGCGTGTGGAATTTCTCCACCCCAAGTACCCGGAACTTAGCACCTGACACCTGATACGTGACACCTAAAATGGCTAATCATATTTTGGTTTTTGCAGAGCACCAGGGCGGCAAATTGACGCGTTCCACCTGGGAGGCACTAGCGGCCAGCCAACACCTGGCGCAAGGCGTGGGAACCACCGTCTCCGCCGTGCTGCTGGGAAGCAATCTCGCGTCGCTCGCGGCGGACCTTGCGGCGGCTGCGGTTCAGGAAGTCTTGACCATTGACACACCCCTACTGGCCGAATATACGCCGGATGGTTATGCGCTCGCCTTGCGCGCCGTAATCGAGCAGCAAAGTCCGCGTTTTGTGTTGTTTAGCCACACCTATCAGGTGCGCGACTTCGCTCCCAAGCTTGCCGCCGCCCTCAATCGTGGCCTGGTAAGCGATTGCCTGGGTTATCGCAATGAGGAAGGGAAGCTGATCTTCGTTCGCCAGGTCTTCCAAGGCAAGTATTGCGCAGACGTCGAATGCGCGGGCGAAGCGCCCTACTTTGTATCGTTCCAGGCGGCGGCGTTTCGAGAAGATTCTGTGCAACGAGGTACGAGCGCGGCCCCCATTACGCCAGTAACCGTGGAGCTTGCCGCAGACGCGATTCGCGCCAAACCCGGCGAACGCTTCCGAGAAGCCAAACAAGCAGTGGACCTGACCCAGGCAGAACTTATTGTTGCCGTTGGCCGCGGAATCAAGGCGCCGGAGAACGTGGATCTCGCCCAAAAGCTCGCCGATGCCCTGGGAGCGGAGCTTGGCGCGTCACGTCCCATCTGCGATAACGGCTGGCTGCCCATGGACCGCCAAATCGGAAGCTCCGGGCAAACCGTGGCTCCCAAGCTCTACGTGGCCCTGGGAATTTCCGGCGCCATTCAGCACATGGTGGGCATGAAGGGATCCAACACGATCGTGGCGATCAATAAGGACAAGGAAGCGCCGATCTTCGAAGTCGCCACCTATGGAATCGTCGGCGACCTTTTTGAAATCGTCCCCCCGCTGATCGAGGAAATCAAGAAGGTGAAAGCATAAGACGGGCGGAAAGGAGTGAGTTTGCGCGGACCCTGTAAAGGTCCACTTACAGTCCGTATTGACAGCGAATCTCCTGATTGCTTGCGACGTAAGTTCATGCGAAAAGTTAGCGTAAGTTCTATTCCTTGGCGCTCATCACCAAATTTGTTCTGAAATCTGCGCTCGTTGTTGTAGGGATAACTTGCAAAACTGAGTCCGTAATTCATGCGAGGCCCGTTCGGCCATGATCGACCGCGATGCCCGCCTGCAGGCAGCTAAGGCAGTACAGCGCTTCCTTGATTGCGAAACAACCAACGAAGATTACATTTCCGAGTATCCCTCCCCCGGGCAATTTCGATGGAAAGGGAAAGATCCTGCGATCTGGGCAATCGACGATTTTTCCTGGAACTGGTACGACGATTTCGACACTCATCGGTTGGAGGGCTATTATCAGCTTCCCCAAGAAGCTCGTGCCATAAGCAGGAGATGTGTACTATTTCTCAAGTCGGATTTCGAGTACGAATGGCGCAAAGTCAACTTTATCTGTATGGGGATTCACATACTGGACATTCTCCGCCTCGGCCGACGACACAAGCCGGTCACTCTGGACGAGAAGTTAGCCGCACATCTTGCTCAGCCGGAAGGTAACGCCCCCGTGTGGCCCTTCTTCCGCATTTCGGACTATCATGCTGTTCTGAAAGCGAACGGTCTTTTCGAATAGTGCCGAGATTGTGCTTTCACGAATAAATGCTTCCCTGCCTTTCACTGAGCGCAACGCGCTTCACGATCTCAACTCCGCGTCAACTTATTGCGAGAATATCTGACGCGCGCAAAACGTGGATGAATTGGCTGGAGCGCCAAGGAATTGAGATTCCATGAGTCTATCGATCACTCACTCGATTAGCTGTCGGCATTCTCCTCTCGATCATTACAAATCCCGCAGCGGACCAATGAGGAAGTCGGGTTGTTAAATTATATCGTTTATGGTATATTGAAATATGAAATGGACGGTCGAGACTCTGAATGAAACGGTGGATGCTGAGGTCGAAGCATTGCCAGCGGACATGCGGGCCAGGTTAGCGCGGATTGCCGATCTCATTGAAGGAATGGGTCTCGAGCATGTGGGTGAGCCGCACGTGAAGCACGTTGAAGGCCGCCTTTGGGAAATGCGGCTCAAGGGTCGCAGCGGGATTGCGCGGGTGCTGTATGTGGCGGCCTCTGGCTTTCGAGTCATAGTTGTACGTGTCTTCGTGAAAAAAACCGAGAAGACGCCGCGCCGCGAAATTGTATTGGCCCTGGCCCGTGCGAAAATGGTCCATTGATGGAGGTGTACCCGTGGCACGCATATCTGACATGCACAAAAGGTGGATGAAAGGGCCGGAGTACCGGAAGGCGTACGAAGCCCTTGAGGGAGAATTCGATCTGGCCAAATCCGTGATCGAGGCCCGGAATCGGGTCGGCCTCACACAGGCCGAATTGGCCCGGAAGATGGGGACAACTCAGCCGGTTCTTGCCCGGTTGGAAGGCGGGCGTGCGCGCCCCTCGATGCGGACCCTCGATCGCCTGGCGCGGGCTACTGGCACTCGCTTGCTGATCAGGTTTGAACCTGGGCGCGCGGATGGGGCGGCAGACTGAAGTTTGGGCCGTCGCAACCCCGTGTCGAAGTCTGCGGCCTGTTCCTATCGACAGCGAGAATCCGCGCGCCTGAAAAACAGGTCCGCGCCGCTCACTTCCTTCCTGACTTACTTCTTCGGAGCCCAGCTAAACTCCTCCCAGGCAGTCTGAAGAAGCTGACACTTGGCAGGGTCGAAGTTCCGCATGGCTTCTGAGTGGAAGGTGATCTTCTGAGGGGTAATCGAATCCACTTCAAATCTCACGGTGAGATGGCACATCTTGACATCTTTCCCGGCAGGTGCCCCGCCAACGGCGATACCCTGGTAGATGCTGGAAGAACCCACCCACTTTGATCCTGCCTTGCGGCACTCGGTGTGAATATAAGCGCCTTGCTTGGCGGCGGCGGGAGGCAGATTCACCCACTCAGCGCGAAACAGATCATTCGTCAGTTCCACGCGAAAGTCCTTGTGCGAGGCCTCGGAGCGCCAGACTTTGGGAAGGTTGGCAAATGCGGGAGGAGTAGCCGCAGCCCCGGATTTCGCGGGATCTGCGGGCTTTTGGGCGGCCGCCACCAAGGGAGACATCACCATCAGCGCCATCAGCGTAATCAACGCAGGTTTCCACTCAATACTTGCCAATCTCAATGTGTCCTCCTCAATGGCCGCTTCCACCGATGCGTTTCCAATGCCGAGTCGCCGTCGGATGCCTATTCGTCAAAACACGAGCCTCATTCTACCCGTCCCGTACCAGTCAGGCTACCAAAAACCGCGGCAGTGCGTACCCCGATGGTATTAATATCCCTGAGCAAGATAATCGGTGAGAACCGCCATCGATAGGAATATCATATGCATCGCTACGCGCGGGATCTCCCCAAGCTTCGATGGGTCGAGTTTACTGCGCCGCAATTCAGGATGTATTTGATCCGCGTTGTTGATGTCGTAGCGGCGGACTTTGGCCCGGCATGTGCCGCACCAAAGGGGGCACTACAAGACCCTTACCGGCGATGCACGATTCTAGAAAGCGAGGCGCAATATGAAAGAAACCGTCATCATCTCAGCTTGCAGAACAGCCATTGGTAAATTTCAGGGTTCGCTTACACCTTTTTCCGCGGTGGATTTGGGCGCGTTTGCTGTCCATGAAGCGGTGCGCCGGGCGGGAATCGAGCCAATCCTGGTGGATGAAATCATCATGGGCAACGTGCTACCGGCGGGGCTTGGCCAGAATCCCGCGCGGCAGGCGGGGCTGAAAGGCGGCCTGGCCAATCACGTCGCGGCGATGACCATCAACAAAGTCTGTGGTTCGGGACTGAAGGCCGTGGGGTTGGCCGCGCAGGCGATTCAAACGGACAATGCGGAAATCGTGGTGGCAGGCGGCATGGAATCGATGACCAACAGCCCCTACCTTCTGCCCCAGGCGCGCGCGGGGATGCGGATTGGGCACGGCAAGGTGCTCGACTCCATGATCACCGACGGCCTTTGGGACGCCTACGAGGACTTCCACATGGGGATGACGGGCGAACTGGTGGCGGAAAAGTACGGCATCACCCGCCAGCGCCAGGACGCCTATGCGGTGGAAAGCCATCGCCGCGCCATCGATGCCATCAAGAAGGGCCGCTTCCTGGACGAGATTGTGCCCATCTCCATCAAGCAAAAGAAAGGCGACCCCATCCAGTTCGCAACCGATGAATCCCCCCGCGCGGACACGTCGATTGAAACCCTCGCCAAGCTGCGGCCCGCATTCAAAGCGGACGGCACGGTGACCGCGGGGAACGCTCCGGGCACGAACGATGGCGCGGCGGCGGTGGTGGTCACATCTCTCGATAAAGCTCGCGAGTTGGGAAAGATGCCCCTGGCGCAAATCGTGGGGCAGGCGGTGAGCGGCGTCGAGCCCAAGTGGGTCATGATGGCGCCTGTGGAAGCCGTGCGCATATTGCTCAAAAAGCTCAACTGGAAAACCGAGGATGTGGACCTGTTCGAATTGAATGAAGCCTTCTCCGTCCAGGCCATTGCCGTGATACAGGAACTGGGACTCGACCCCGCGAAGACCAATGTGAATGGCGGCGCCGTGGCGCTGGGCCACCCCATCGGAGCTTCCGGCGCGCGCGTCCTCGTGACGCTGCTCTACGAATTGGCCCGGCTCAACGCCAAGCGCGGCGTGGCCGCGTTGTGCCTCGGCGGAGGGAATGCCGTAGCGCTCGCAGTTGAGCGAGCTGGCTGGCAATTACGTGATCTCGCGCTTTAACGATAGCCAAGCGAAACTCGAAACTCGAAATTTGAAACTCGGCCAGGAAGCACGCGTAGCGCCTGTTTGGTAGGTCCGCGGCTTTTCATTAGCAATCGGGGATCGTCCGTGGACCTCACAATCAGGTCTGCGCCAGCTTCCTTCTGGCAAAGAAGGATCTCTCGAATCTTAAGGGAGAATTTACCGGCTTCTCATTCTCAGGGGGGCCCTATGATTCGGTTGAAAGTACGCCGCTTCAGGCAAGTTCGGTGGTGGTCTGCCTTGGCGATATTGGTCTATTTCTGGGTACTCGGGTTTGTGCTGGCCGGGGATGGGCAAACCAGTCGCGTCAACGAGAAAGCCGCTCGTGTCAGCGAATTGATCAAAGAACTGAAGGACCCGGAATTTGGTACCCGAAGAGGAGCGGCTTATGAGTTGGGTGAAATTAAGGACCCGCGCGCGGTCGAGCCCCTGATCGCCGCCCTGAAGAAAGACCCGAATTTCAACGTGCGAGAAGGTGCGGCTTATGCGTTAGGCGAAATCAAGGACTTGCACGCGGTCGAACCCCTGATTGCCGCCCTGATGGATAGGGACGGGAATGTCAACGAGAGCGCCGCCATTGCATTGGGTGAAATCAAGGACCCGCGCGCGGTCGAACCCCTGATTGCCGCCTTGAAGGACCCGGATAGTTACTTCCGCCGGAGGGGCGCAGCCCGCGCTTTGGGTGAAATCAAAGACCCCCGTGCGGTCGAACCTCTGAGCGCCGCCTGGACGGACAAGGACTATTTTGTCCCAGACCTTGCCGACGCGGCGTTGGTCAAAATCGGTCCGCTTGCGCTCGAGCCCCTCACCACCGCCTTGAGGGACCCGAATCATGACATTCGCAGTAACGCGGCCAGGGCGATGTACGTCATCAAGGATCCCCGCGCAATTGAACCCCTGACCGCCGCCCTGAACGATCCAGATCGACAAGTTCAAAACTGGGCCAGCCGGGCGCTAGGTAGAATCAAAGACCCCCGCACGGTCGAGCCACTGATCACCGCCCTGAAGAACCCGGATCCAAGAATCCGCATGAGAGCGGCCTCGACATTGGGCGATTTCAAAGACCCGCGCGCGGTCGAACCCCTGATCGCAGCCTTGAAGGATCCGGATCCTGCCGTCCGCCGGAACGTGGCCACAGCGTTGGGCGAAATCAAAGATCCTCGCGCGATCGAGCCCTTAATCGCCGCCCTGCAGGATTCTGATTATAATGTCCGACTGACTGCGGACAATTACTTGCTCGGTTTCCATGACCCCCGCGCGGCCAGTGCCTGGCGTGCTGCAGAAGGGTACTTCCGAAACGTCAGGTTCAACCAGGACTGCCGACCCTTACTTCAGCGGGGTTACATCACCTCAACCTGTTTATCGCTGATCCCGGAAATGATTACCTATCTTGAACAGCATGGGGGCAAAGCGCTGGCCGAGTCCTACGTCAACTCCGGCCAGCCGATGCTCAAGGCCGCAGGTGAGCAATGGGCGAAGGAAAATGGGTATGTAATACGCCATGACAATTGAACGCACGATATGAAGAAACCGGTAGAGCGGGTGCACCGACATTGCCTTTTATGTTGTTGACCGTCGAGCAAGCGTAGCGCGGACCTGTTTGGTAGGTCCTCGGCTTTTCGTTGGCAATCAGGGACCGACCGCAGCCCTCAAAACAGGTCTGCGCCAGCCCGTCCGCGGCTTTTCATTAGCGCCAGTCCTGCGCGCCATGCCAGATGTCCAGGATCTCGGCTACGTCATCCTTAAGTCGGTAAACGATAACGTAAGGCGGGCTGTGCAGTTCGCGGGTTCCTTCGACTTCCTCGCCGGGGCGGCCAAGGAGGGGGAAATCCTTCAGGTTCTCGATACGGCCAAGAACAGCCCGGGCAACCTTGCGGGCAGCCTCGGGGTTATCCTTTAGGATGTGTTTAACAATGCCGTCAAGCTGGCTGGCGGCTTCGGCTGTCTACCGGATGCGGGTCACGACTGGAAGAGCCGGTCAATACGGCTGACCACTTCCTCGTGATCGATCAGGTCGCCGCGATCGGCGGACGCGACGCCCTGCTTTACGCCTTCGACGAAGCGCGTCTTCCGTTCGAGCATGCTTACGACCGTCTGTTGCACCACCTGCGCGGCGTCCTTGCCTTTGCGGGCAGCAAATTCCTTGAGCTGCGCTTCGGTATGAGGAGTAAAGTTAACTTCCATGCTTGCCAGTCTAGAAGCTTGCGGACTTGATGTCAATCGCGCTACACCCGCATAATATTGGCCCACTGGGTCGCTTCAGCAACAAGCAGCCAAGCGATGCAACGGCCGGGTTGGTCCTCATGCTAGTGAAAACTAAACGAAGCCGGCTTTGGGTGACAATACTCTACTTCATCGTCTCGTACGGAACTCTCTTCTGTAGCTACAAAGGCGACTATTTTTGCACACGTGTGACCGGTCCGGGTCTGCCCATTATGGCTGCACGGCTCGCCTTAGCCTGCACCCTATGGGAGCTATTCGCAAGCACCTGCGGGGCGCTCGCTGTGGCCGCCACTAAACATTATGGCCACTGGAGAGGAATTGCTCCCCTTATAAGTACCCTGGTTGCAGGACTGGGATTCGCTTCCATTCCGTTTTGGTTGTACCGAGGGTTCGCCAATGGGTTTTTGTTCCAAAATACATGGGCAGATGTGAGTTGCTTCTTTACGGAACTGGGTAATGGACTTCTATTTCTTTTTGTGGTCACTCCAATACTCACTGCGGCAACCCTTCTGTGTGAATTGTTGATTTTGGATACGAAAGCACAACAGCAAGAGTAGCGCGGACCTGTCTGCCAGGTCCGCGGCTTTTCATTGTAATCGGGGACCAACCGCAGCCCTCAAAACTGGTCTGGGCCAGCCGCGATTATGTGATTTGGCAGACTCGGGGAAAACCGATGGAAACCAACGTCGATTTCAGCAAAGTGGTACCCGTGAAACAGATGAAAGGGGAGTATGCAGAGGAAATTGAATTGCTCCATCCGATGCTGACAGAGGCGGAAGAATACTTGGCCGCGTTTGACTGGTGTGAGTCCATAGAGGAATCCTATTTTGGACTAGGCGTGGGTGGAGTGGTCGCGGTGTTCCTGTTTAAGATCCGCCCAAAGCACGAGGGTGTCGATGAGTTCTTGTGGGTGGTGGTTGGCGACCTGCCTCCGGCTTATTTGGTGACAGATGACAGCCCCACACCGAGACTTGCCCTTGAGACCTATGTTGAGTTAATGAGTGATTGGGCAAAGGCTGCAACGAATGGCCAGCCGGTTGACGAGCTTATACCCG
>Ga0181517_10003206_pt1 | contig 15757 bp, 14 predicted proteins | sample PEATcosm2014_Bin_31_FD_119748 | JGI IMG/M metagenome (GOLD analysis project Ga0181517, IMG submission 119748) | Peatland microbial communities from MTU Mesocosm Facility, Houghton, MI, USA - PEATcosm2014_Bin01_30_metaG | ecosystem: Environmental > Terrestrial > Soil > Wetlands > Peat | place... | reverse complement strand
GGCAGGTGACGCCGTCTTGTAACGGGGAGCAGTGCGCCCCTTGCGAACCAACTGATTGAATGTAGGCAAACCAAAACTCCTTACGCTTCAAAAAACCTTGCCACCTTAAGCGATGGCCAATCCATGTTCGACCGCCGCGCACAGACCCATGGGGCCTCGCGTGGCGAGAGCGCACGACCTGAAAGCTCGAGCGCACGCGCACGGAAGCCCAACTGTACTGCTTCGCGTCTGTCTTCGTTCCAATCTCAGACGAGAACCGGGACGGTGGCCGGGCGTTTCCCCGCGCCTTGCGGGCAAAGCCAGCTCCGTTTCGCCGATTCCGGCCCGCATAGCCCTCCAAGGTGGAGAACGCGCGGGCGCCGATGCGATTTATCCCTGCCCTTCGCAAGAAAAGAGCGATTCCGGGGACCTGTCTGGCCGGCCAACTGCGCCTGGCCCTGGGATCAGCTCCGGCAACTTCAGCCTTACCGGGCTTTCCCTACGCCTCCGTCGTCAAGACACACGAACAGAGACGTTCTTGCGGAACCTTTTAACAATAGCAAGAAATCGGGGTGGGGTCAATGCGTTCTGCCCCACCCCTCTATTTTTTCCTAATTCTAGTTGATGTTCTGCAGCTTCCAGGCGCCCTCATCCACCACAAAAGTGGCGATGTGCCTGCTGCTCAACTTGTTGCCGGGGCCGTTGGAAATCATTTGCAGCGCACTCGGCACGCCGTCCAGGCTCGGGCTTTCGACGAAAACGGCGCTCTTGGCTCCGCCCACTTCATCCTGCGGATCTCCCACATCGTGCACTTTCAGTGGGTGGGTATCCACGGTCACTATCACCACCGAAAAGTTCCTATCGCCGGCGTTTTCCGGGCGCCACTGGATCACATCGCCGCCACTGGCGAGTTTGAGCACCTTCTTGCCTTCGGGAGTCAGTGTGAAGTCGGCCCAGAATCTGTTGGGAAAGAGCTTGGTCCGCGCCCAAAAATTGGCGTCCACGCCCTGTTTCAGCCCCTTCTCGTCCACAGCGATGTTGATGCCCACCGCCGGACTCTGGTCATACTTGGCCTGGATCAAGGCTTGCGCATTGGCCTGCGTCAACTCCGGCGCCGATTTGCAGCCGCTCAGAATTAACCCTGCGCTCAACAATCCCAACACTCCCAAAACAAACATCTTCCCTGCGTTTTTCACTTTCCCTCCGTAGACCGCATAAAACAGTTCAATTTGCCTCGCCTCGCTATTTTTCTCCTACTTCACCCCGCTGTCAATGGGGTTAGAAGTAACCTGGCGCACAATACGCGGATTTGTGCCCCGGAAACCACAAATTCCCAAGTGAATGAGCAGATTGGCGGCCAAGAATTGATCGGAATTTGGTCTGTCCCGCTCCATTTCCCGATAGGGGAGCGGTTTCCCCAGTCATCCGGCCCAACGTAAACTCCTAATAAGCCTTCTCGCCGGGCCGGAAGCAGGCTTCAACACAAACTTTTGGGCACAAACTGCCCTGGTCTGCGATAGCATCTATCCACGTTTCGTTCACTCCCTTGAGGAAACGTTGCCATGCACCTTGGTTCTGCTCTTCGCCGCTTCGCGGCGCTCGTCATAGTTGCGTATGCCGCGTGGCTACCCGCCCAATCCTTTGACCTGGACCGCGGCCGGGAGCCGGTAGCCTCGCTTGATGGGCTATGGCGCTTCCATCCCGGTGACTCGCCGATGGAGCCTGGGTCCAACGCCCCGCTGTGGGCCGCTCCGGGCTTCGACGATTCTGGATGGGCGCTGCTGGAAAGCGGCAAGTCGTGGTCTACGCAGGGCTATCCGGGGATGAGCGGCTACGGCTGGTACCGGTTTACGGTGGAGATTCCACCCGGCCAAAGGCCTGTTTCGCTCCTGTTGTCGCCTATCGTGACCTCGTTCGTGGTTTACGTGGACGGCAAGCGCGTCGGCGGCTCGGGCCAGATCCCCGCGGTGATCCCTTCCACAGAAGTCCGCTATCACCTTTTCCCTCTTACTTTGGGCGGCAGCGACTCCGCGCGCACCGTGCAGGTAGCCATTCGCGTGTGGCACTCGCCAATTTGGGCAAGCTACGTTGGCGGGGGACCCTTTCTTGGAGGCCATCTCGCAGGGGATCCGGAGCTTCTGTCAGTCGAACAGCAGCATCGTCAGACAGCCCGCAATATCCGCTATGTAGATGCCTATTCCTACAGCATCACCGCCGCCCTGGTCGGATTCGCCATTTTTTGCCTGTTTCTCATCCGGCACGCAGAGCGCGAATATCTCTGGTTCGCCCTGATTTTGCTGGCCCAGGCAGCAGACAACGCCCTGACCGTCGGCCAAGAAATCTACACCGTGCTGCCCGTTCCCCTCTTCGACCTTCTGGATGGGTTCTGCGCGGCCCTTACCCTTATTGCCGCGCTCTGCTTCTTTTCGCGCATTCTGAAAGCGCGCCCAGGGTGGATTAGCAGCGCATGCCTTGCGCTGGCGGCCTTCAGTCCGCTGGCGGCCATCTCTTACTGGCCGGGCTGGTTCTCGGCGCCGGCTTCGGGCGCAATCCAACTGGTCTGCCTTCTACCGGCGGTGGTGTGGATCTTGAGTGTGCTGGTGGATCGGGCCGTGCGAGGAAATCTCGACGCCCGCCTGCTCCTGGTGCCCACGATGCTCGATTTCGGCTATTACCTGGCGGACAACCTGGCCATCGTACTCAATCAGGCCGGATGGACCAGCCTGCCGCGTGTGCTTGAGGTTCCGCTGCCTTTGCCGCCTTTCACCATGTACACGGGCATTCTTCTCCATTTGATCTTCTTGCTGGCGATGGTGGTCTTCCTCATCCTTCGGTTCACGCGGGCGCGGCGTCACGAAGCGTGGCTGGCCGGCGAATTCGAGGCTGCCCGCCAGATTCAGCAGGTGCTGCTGCCCGACAAACTGGACCAGTGTCCCGGTTTTACGGTCGAGTGCATCTACCAGCCCGCCGACCAGGTGGGCGGCGACTTCTTCCAGCAGATCGCCGACGGTGAGGGCGGCATGTTGCTCGTGGTGGGAGACGTCAGCGGCAAGGGTTTGCCGGCCGCCATGCTGGTTTCTGTGCTGGTGGGCGTCATACGCGCCGAGGCCGCGCACGGCATGGACCCGGCCACTCTGCTGCGCTCGCTCAACGACCGCCTGATGGGCCGGTCGCACAACGGATTTACGACCTGCCTTGCCGCACACATCACCGCGGACGGCCAATTGACGGTGGCCAACGCCGGCCACCTGCCGCCTTATCTGAACGGGGAAGAAATCGGCGTTCCCGGCTCTTTGCCGCTGGGCATCCTTGCCGAGCAGCGGTACGAAACCACTTTTCTCAGGATGTCGCCTGGCGACCGGCTCACCTTTGTCTCCGACGGCGTCGTCGAGGCGCAGGCTCAGTCCAAATCCGCACCCGGAGAACTCTTTGGCTTCGACCGCACCCGCGAACTCAGCCGCCAGCCTGCAGCACGCATAGCCGAGGCAGCGCACGCCTTCGGCCAGTTGGACGACATCACTGTGGTCACAGTGGAGTTTTCAGGCGTATCAGCAGCGCCAGTTGCTGGCAAACTCTGCCGGCTCTGAACTCGGCTGAACCCCGCCCTCGCAGACAGTGTTACCAAAGTATCAGTGCTTTCGTAATTTAGTGACCTTCCTTCGGTTACAATTGCCGCCGAGCGGATTATCGGGCTCAACCCGCAGCCAACCCACTGAAAGGATCGGACCCATGCGCAAGTTCCTGGGTAAATTGGGGAGGGTAGTTCCAGGGCCACGCCGCCGCGCTTTTGTTGCTGATTTCTCCAGCTTTCTGCCACGCACAAACACCGGATTGCAACATCTTTGACTATGGTACTAATAATGAACTTCCAACCATCAATGTCATATCTCCCAGCATCTGGAACCCAGGACAAACCTATACTGTTGCCATCTCGGGAAGCTGGGAGCCCGTGATGCCGGCGGGATGCAACACTGACACGGTCACCGTGTGGGAGAATTCGGTATACCCGTATCCACTGACAAACATCGACCCCTACGTGACCGTATCCAATATCACGTACGTCAGCGCAACGGAAACTGACTTCACAGTAACAATTGCGGCCAACGCGCCCACTGAATATGACGCCGTCCAAATAGACTGCCATAGCGCCTGCGGGCTTTTCAATGAAGTTCGGATTGGGGCTTCCATCCAGCCGCCTGCGCCGCCCCCGCCGCCCGCTTGCACCACTCCGGCCATCACCGCTGTAACTCCCGACATCTGGATTGCAGGAAAAACCTATAACAAAGTCACTATCACAGGAAGCGGTTTCACTGACACGCAATCTTGTCCCGCGCCGCAGGTCAATATGTACGACGTGAATGGAAGCAAGATTCCGTTTTCCAACGTCAAAGTGATCAGCGCAACCGAGATGATCGCGCGCACAGTGGCGCCCCCAACTGATACCCCCACCGAGACGGCCTGCGTCACCGTGGGAACAAGAGTGGGTCCACAAGTGGTTAGCAGATTCGCCATCGTGGGCGCCAGTGCAACGCCGGCTCCGGGCACAGCAGGCAGCCCTTGCACCGATCCTTACGGCAACAGCGGAATAACGGTGCAGATCTTCAGCGACGCATGCAAGGCTGCTCTCGCAACTGCAAACAAGAAGCAAGCGGCGGTCACAAGAGCCGAGAATGCATGGAGTGTGTTGCAGACTGCTGCCGAGGCCCACGACATAGATCCTGCGCTCTTGGCTGCGATTGGCGTACGGGAAACCGGGTTCGTGAACGAACCTGAAATAGGAAAAGGTCATGGAATGGGAGTGTTCCAGTTGACGAATCAACCCGGTGTTACGGCAGCACAAGCGTACGATCTGACTTTCGCAGCGGACTACGCGGCAAACATGCTCTCGGATAATATGAGCTACTTCTCTAACAAGTTCCCTGCGTTTACGCCAGATCAACTGCTGCAAGCGACTGTTGCTGGATATAACCGCTATCGAGCTAGAATAAGTGGTGATCCGAACATGATCGATGCACACACCACAGGCAATAACTATGGAAGCAATGTAATGGGCCTGATGTCATGCTTCCAGCAGCCTTAATCAATCGTCAATGCAGTATGAGCCTGACTGTGAATGGTCGGAATTGGAGAGGAATATGAAAATGCGATTTGTTGCAAGAGTTCTGGTGATGGCCGTCCTAGGAGTGTCACTGCCCATCGGAGCCTCATTCGGGCAACAGGGCGATGCCGCCTCAAATAACCCAAGTGAGGCACTGAAAGAGTTTCTCCGCAGCTACTTGAATCCAGGGCCTGGCGATCATAAAGAGACGATTCGAATTACTGTTGTCTCTGTAAAAACAGAAGATAAAGCAGGCGAGGAGGAAATTGTTTACATCTCTGGGCCTCAGGGGTTGTGGTGCGGTACTGGTGGATGTAACATGCTCATCGTAGAACCCTTCGGGACCTCCTACAAAGTAATAGGCGATTTGTCGATCGTGCAACTGCCTATTCGTCTCTTGTCTACCATGGAAAACAGGCATCCTGACATCGGGGTATGGGTACAAGGAGGGGGCATTCAGCCCGGATATGAGGCTGTAATCTCGTTCGATGGCACCAATTATCCTGGTAATCCATCGATGCCTCCTGCACGACCAGTCAAGGGCATCGAAGGAAAAAGGATCATCACAACAACGGAAAATAGCGTTCCACTCTACTAAGTCGGAGAAATATATGAGAATGCGATTTGCTGCAAGCGTTTTGGGGATGGTTCTTTTCGGAGTTGCCATGCCCATCGGAACTGCATTCGGACAACACGACGATGCCTCCTCAGATAGACCAAGTGAGGTGCTGAAAGCATTCCTCCGCAGCTACTTGAATCCTAGGGGAGAAGATATTATTAAAGAGACGACGCAAATCACTGTTGTCTCTGTGAAGACAGAAGCTGAAGCGGGTGAGGAGCTAGTAGTTTACGTCTCTGGGCCTCAGGGGTCGTGGTGCGGTACCGGTGGATGTATGATGCTCATCCTAGAACCCTTCCAGTCTTCCTTCAAAGTGCTCGGCAGAGTGACAATCGTGCAATTACCTATTCGTCTCTTGCCTTCCAGGAAACACAGGCATCCGGACATCGGGGTATGGGTACAAGGCGGGGGCATTCAGCCTGGATATGAGGCTGTGGTCTCGTTCGATGGTACAAACTATTCCGCGACCTATTCAGATAATTTGTCGACGCCTCCTGCACAACCAGTCAATGGCATCAAAGGAAAGAAGATCATCACAACGACAGACAATAGCATTCCACTCTACGAGTAAGCGCTTAGTCAGTTTCACCTATCCGGTCTTCGTGCGGGGCCCGGTTGCTGCATCCTTCTCGCAGTTTCATCGCGAGAAGGATGCAGTCATAATCGGAGAATAATATGAAAATGCAATTTGTTACTCGTGTTCTGTGGATGGTTCTTTTGGGAATTGTCATGCCCATCGGAGCTTCATTCGGACAACAGGGCGATGCCTCTTCAAATAGACCAAGTGAGGCGCTGAAAGCATTCCTCCGCAGCTACTTGAATCCTCGGCAAGAAGCTCTTCTTGAAGAAACGGCGCGAATCACTGTTGTCTCTGTGAAGACAGAAGATAAAGCAGGAGAGGAGGAAATAGTTTACATCTCTGGGCCTCAGGGGACGTGGTGTGGTACCGGTGGATGTAACATGCTCATCTTAGAACCGTTCGAGTCCTCCTTCAAAGTGCTCGGCGATGTGTCGATCGTGCAACTGCCTATTCGTCTCTTGCCTTCCAGGAAATACAGGCATCCGGACATCGGGGTACAGGTAGAATGGGCCGCCCCCCCAATGGACTATGAGGCTGTGCTCTCGTTCAATGGTACAAATTATCCTGTGAGTACGGTGCTGCCTCCTGCACGAAAAGTCAAGGGTATCGAAGGAAAAAGGATCATCACAACGACGGAACATAGTGTTCCTTTATACGACTAGGCGGGAGCCCATCCTTTGTCTGGCCGGTTCCCCAGCGACAGATCTTCGTCGCTGGGGCAGAAACCGGGGTTCCCACGACTCGCCTCCGGGTTGTAACGATTTTTCCGTCAGGGCAGGCAAGGCGTAACTGCATAAAAGCTCAACGCAGCGTCGCCTTGTTCGAGCAGGCGCGTGCGAGTGAGCGAACTGTAACGGTCTTCGAGATGCTCTTTGCGGCGATGCTCGGCGATGACCAACGCGCCATCACCGAGCAAGCACGCAGCGGCGCCGCCCAGCAGGCGCAACGTGGCCGCGTACTCCGGAGCCGCATCCCAGGGCGGATCGAGAAAAACCACTTCGTAGCGTTTTCGTTTTTCGTCGGGTTCTGGCTTTGGAACCGTTTGCATCTTGCGCAGAGTCGCTCCGACAGCAGCCGCGTGAATGCAAAATCCCGCCGTCAGCCCCAGCCTCTCCAAATTGCCGCGCAAAACCTTGAGCGCAGCCGGAGCCTTCTCGACGAAGTCTACACTCGCTGCGCCGCGGCTGAGCGCCTCCATCCCCACCGCGCCTGAGCCGGCATACAAATCCAGAAAAGCCGCGCCCTTAATCCGAGGCGCGAGCACATTGAAGAGGGTTTCGCGCAGCCGGTCGCTGGTGGGGCGTGTGGCAAGGCCCGGCGGAGCTTCCAGCGAGCGAGAGCGGAGCGATCCGGCAATGATACGCATCGGCAACCAGCATACCGGAATCGCAGTGAGATTCGAAACGGTTAGGCCCGAACCTCTACAATCAATATGTATGCGTGGCTGGTCAATTCCGTTGGGCCGTTGGATGGGCGTCGAGATGCGCGTCCACGTCTTTTTCCCGCTTCTTGCGCTGGTTTGCCTGGCGCTGAGCGGTTCAGACGGCATCGGGCGCGGCCTGGGGCTGTTCGTCGTGCTGGTGGCCGCGGTGGTGGTGCGCGAGACGGCGCGGCTGCTGGTAGCGGCATGGCTGGGTTTGCGGCTGCGCGCCATTCTGCTGCTGCCCATCGGCGGAATGTTTGCCTACGCGGACCCGGAGAGCCAGGAGAGCTCCAGCCAGGGCGGCGGACAGTTTGCCATGGCGCTGGCCGGACCCGTGGCAAACGCGGCCACGGCGCTCCTGCTGGCCGCGGCGTTCCTTGGCGCCAGCGGAGATATAAAACTCTTTGCCCAGCCGTGGATCTCGGCTGGAGTGCTGGTGCGCAGCATGGTGTGGATGCAAGCCGGGCTGGGATTCTTGCACCTGATGCCGGCTTACCCACTGGACGCAGGACGGCTGCTCCGGGGCGGTTATGCCCGCAAGCTCGGTTTCGCTCCATCCGCCCGCGCGGCCAGCGGCATAAGCCAGGTGCTGGCGCTGACGGCCATGGTGGCCGGCATGTTGCTGCATAGCCCCTGGCTGATCATCGCCGGATTCTTCATCATGATCGGCGCGCAGATCGAGGACCAGGGCGTTTTCTTCCAAACGGTGGTAGACACCGTGCACATGCGTGAGGTGATGCTAACCGACTTCGCCACTCTCTCGCCGTCCGACACGCTGGCCGATGCGCTGGTACGCTGCGTCCATTCTCTACAGGAAGACTTCCCCGTGGTGCGTGGCCCGCAGTTGGTTGGTATCATCTCGCGCCAGCGCATTGTGGACGCGCTGCGCAACGACGGCAACGGCTACGTGCAGGCGGCCATGTCCAAGGCCTTCCAGGTGGCGCGCCCCGAGGACACGCTGGGAACCACTATTCGCCGCATCCAGACTGGCCGCGGGCTCTCGCTGATTCCCATCACCGACAGCGGGCGCGTGGTGGGCATTGTCAGCGTTCAGAACCTGATGAGCGCGATGTCGCTGCTGGCCGAACAGCGCCGCCTGGAACGCGAAGAGGCCCGCGAGCGAGACAGCTAGAAAGCCGGAGACTGACTGTGCCCATGCCCGCCGATCCGGAAGAACCGCAATCTACTTCTGAAAATGCTCTCGCGCCCGGCCTGTATCTGGTGGCCACGCCCATCGGCAACCTAGGCGACATTACCCTGCGCGCCCTGGACGTGCTCCGGCGTGTGGACCGCATCGCCTGCGAAGACACCCGCCAGACGCAAAAGCTGCTCAACCACTTCGAGATCACCACCCCAACGGTGAGCTGTCACCAGCACAACGAGCACCAGCGCGCGGCTGAACTGATTGCAGCTCTCAAAGCAGGTGGACGCATCGCTGTGGTCTCCGACGCCGGAATGCCGGGCATCAGCGACCCCGGAAGCTGGCTCACGGCCGAGGCCATCGCCGCAGGCGTTGCTGTGATTCCCATTCCCGGAGCCAATGCGGCGCTCAGCGCGCTGGTGGCTTCCGGCCTGTCCACGGACGAGTTTCACTTCATCGGCTTTTTACCGGAAAAGGCCGGCGCACGTCGAACCAGGCTTGAAGCTCTGGCTGCCGAGGTACAAAAAAACGAGGCCGCGCGGACCCTGGTTTTTTATGAAGCGCCGCACCGGATTCTGGAGACGCTCACCGACCTGGAATCCGTCTTTGGTCCCGCCCTGCGCGTAGTAGTGGCCCGCGAACTGACCAAGATTCACGAAGAGTTTTTGCGTGGAACCGTTGCGGAAGCGCGGCAGGATCTGGCCGGCCGTGATCGCATTCGCGGCGAGATTACCCTGCTGGTGGACGCGCAGCCTCGTGCGCAAGGCCAGGTTGCAGGCAGCGTGACAGAAAAGATTGCCGACCGCGTCGCGCGTCTTCAAAATGGGAGCGGAGTGGACGAAAAGGAAGCGCTCAAGCGCATTGCCCGCGAACTGGGCCAATCCAAGAGCGATGTTTACCGCGAGCTGCAACGAGAACGCGCAAAGCGGCGTTAAGTGAGTCCTGTTCGCTGTTCTCTGACCCAGGAGGCACTCCATACGCGCCATATTATTTTCAAAATCTTGCAGATAATTATCTGGTAAACATAGTAACAACCCCAATAGAATGAATATGTTCCACGTGGAACATATTTTGCGATTCTAGTCCCTGTTCCCTGTTCCCTGCTCTTTCATTTGCCGGATTTCTTCAATCAACTGCGCGACCTGCTCGCGCTTGCGGCTGCTCATGTCGAGGAAGCGTATGCCCACCGTGCGCCGGTCGTGGATGGCCTGAACGACGCCGCCTAGCCGGAAGGGCAGCCCTTCAAGGCGGAATTCGGTCTCGACACGCGTGTAGATGCCCACCGGAAAACGCTCGTCGGCGCGGATGCGGCAGCCGCCCAGGCTCAGGTCGAGAATGCGCCCTTGCAGCCGCGACGCAATGTTGATGAGAAAAATTACGGCCTTGGTATCGACCTCTTCGCGCGACTGCACGCGGCGTTCGCGCGGGGCGAGTTTGGCTTGCGATGGACTGGCGAACTCCGGGGCTAAAGCCCGCGGTAATTCTGTCGGCTTTATGCGGGGGTTGAAACCCCCATCTTCCACCCCAGCGACAAGGACCCGTCGCTGGGGACCCCGTCCTCCCTCCGTCCCACGCGCACCTCCGTTCCCGCCTCCCTCCGGATCAAGTTTTTCCGCAACCTGTTGAGCGGCCATTCCGGGCGCCGGAATCAGAATGAGGGGGCGCCGCTGTGCCGCGCGCTCAGCAGATTTCACGGCCGCAGCGTGCTCCAATGCGGCTGCCTGTTCCTCCGCAGCTCGCTGCTCTGCGGCCTGCTGTGCGGCTTTGGCGGCATTCTCCGCCTCGACCTCACAGAGCGCCTCGACCAGCTCTTCCCTGCGCCGCGCGGAGACACCCGCAAACCGGATGCCGACCAGATGCCGGCCGTCGGTCCATTGGGTCATGCCGCTGAAACGGAAGGCAAGGCCGCGAACTTTGAATGCGACCTCGACACAGACCATGGATCCGGCCGTAAACTGCTCTTTTGTGCGCAAGCGGCAACCGCTCAGGCTGATATCGACGATGCGGCAAGAGACTGTGGAACCATGCTCGACCAGCAGCAGACGGGCATCTTCGTCCACGTCAAGGCGGGGAGCGGCCCGGCGATTTTGCTGCCAGATCGCAAGCTCTGCCGCCATTTCTGCTGATTCCATTGCCGTTCTTGCCTGCAATCCGGGAAGATCAGTGGCCTCCAGCCAGTTCCCAGGGGTTCTGTGGGGCAGGCTGCGGGGCTTCACGGCCCTCCAGGCGGTCATAGACGTAAAGATCGCTGGTGGTGCCCAACGCCTCGTTATACAGATCGACAGCGCCGAGCAACAGCTTTAACTCTTCAGTGAACCGGTGAATTGCGTGCAAGTGGCTGACCGTGGCAGGAAGCTCAAATTGGGCCGTTTTAATGAACTTCTGATGACCGCGGTCCAGTAGCCGGGTCACCTGGCACCCTACCAGCGCTCCGGGAGCAACGGCAAAGACGAATGGCGTGTCTTGAACTTTGGCTCGGGCCTTGAGCTGGGGCCGGGCCACCAGAACCGCTCCGGCACCGTGCTTGCTGACCAGGACACCGCCTGCAACTTCGGCGTACGGCGCCACATCGAAGGAGTGCGCGCGCAAGGTCTCCAGAGTCTGATCGAAGTTCGGATTACGGGATTTTCGGCTCACGGCTGCCTTCCAATCTGCGAGGATGTTGAAGAACGATTTTCTTCGTCCTCTCAAATCTCGCACAACAACGGCGCAGGCCGCAATTTTCGATGGAAATAAAGACTCCGCAATCACAACCCGGATCGTCGCTGCCCAAGCGCATCGGCAAAGCGAAGCGTGTGCAGTCTGCCCGGCTGAGCGCGCCGGTTTACGCGGCGATCCGCGCCCATGGCGAAGAAACTTACCCGAACGAGTGCTGCGGCGTTTTGCTGGGCCGGATTTCCGCAGGCGAGGGCTGGCAGATAGAGGCTGCCGCGCGCGCAGGCAACGCCCGTGCCGACGCGGCGCACAACCGTTACGAGATAGCGCCCGCGGAGTTGGTGAAGATTGCACGCGAAGCGCGCGGCCTGCGTATGGAGATTGCCGGGTTTTACCACTCCCACCCCGACCACGCGGCTCAATGGTCGCTGACCGACCTGGCCGAGGCCCACTGGCTGGGCTGCTGCTACATCATCACGAGTGTCGCGAAGGGCAAGGCTGGCGCAACCAACTCGTTTTTGCTTACGGGTGAAAGCGAGGAGGAGAAGCGATTTGAGCAGCATGTGATTGAGGTTGGGGACATCTAGGGGTAAGAGAAGGGTGGTCGGCAACTCGGCAATAACCAAGTAGTAATTTCCGGTTAGCCGGTAATGCAACACTTCACGAAGAGCCTCATCACCGCTGCATCACTTTCTTGTGTGCATCACTGATGGCCTGCAAAAATGCTTCCGAAAAGCCGAATTTCCGCGCCTGCTCCAAAGTGAGCCCGGTTTCGATCCCACAGGCTTGGCAACACCCTGGAAGACGGTCTGCTTGGATCATTACCTTACCCGAATTTGCATCAGGCCATATAAGGAATGACTGGTCATCCGAAAATGTCTCATCGCAATCGTGATGCGTGGCTTCCCGATAAACCTGCAGAAGTCCTCCAGCTAAAACCGACTGCTCCAGAGCAGAATCCTCTGTGCCTTCTTCAACGAGAGAGACCTTGAGGGATGGCAGAAACCAAACCAGGAGATCGGCTGGTTCGCCGGTTCTCAAATCAAAAATGGCGGCGTTGGTAAATCCGTATGGATGTGCTCCACCGCAGTAGAAACTTGTCGTTGCCACAAGGCTAAGAAATACCGGCCCCGCCATTGTCACCTTGGTATCCTGCGATAAGAACTTCGCTCCCTCGCCGCTGGTATCCGGTGAACGATCTTGTTTGCCCATCAATTGGGCGTAGTTTGCGTCGCAATCCTTGAGGGAGCGAGAAAGATGGGCATTGAGATCGCTCAGGTGCTTGTTTATGCGTCGCTCGGCATCATTTTTGGGGCGGAGTATCAGCGGCCATGCATCAAACCTCTTCCGAATTTGCCGTTTTGGCGAGAGCTGGACTTGTGCCTGTGTAACGCCCTGAACCATTGTGGCGAGGCCTAAAAGCAACAAAGCCAAATATGCGACCTTCCTCGTTCCGTGCATCGCTCCCTCCCGCTGTCCTCATTTTAGGTATATCGGAAGTTTAATTCCTGGATTGTCGCCGATCCGGACAGAACCCCTCCTTTTGCGAGTTCTGTCCGATTTGCCGGTCATCCGAGACCTAGAAAGAGGAGATTGCTGCTAGGCACCGCGACCACCGTCTGGGCCTCGTTCTGGGAACTGGGCATCTGGAACCCGGTGATCGCGCTGGCCATCCGACTTCGATTAGGGGCTCTACATTGATCGCGAAATTGCAGCAAATGATTTGTTGCCGCAGAGTCACTTCCCCTGCGGCTAGATTGACTGCGGAAAAAGTTCTGGACTTGATCCGAACTCCCGAAAAGCATCCCTCAGGGCCTAAAGGCCACGTTTTTTGCGGCACTTACGGCACGACTAAAGTCCTGCCCTGACACAAGGCAGGTTATTGAAACGGGTTCTACGAGTTTTTCGTCAGCCTGTGAAGTCGTGCCCTTTCAAACCAACGAGTTTTTCCGCAGCCTGTGAAGCCCGCGGTGATTTCGTTGGCGTTATGCGGGGGTTGAAACCCCCGCCTCCCTCCGCAGCGAGAAATTTCTTTACATTTCTGCGGTTGGGCCGCTCTAATTACAGCCACTTGGAGCTTACGCGCTTCCCCGGCTTCCCCCTCCCTAGCGTCCGATCTCCGAGCAAACCAAGGAGGTTTTACACATGAACAAGCTCAGCCCCTTTCTGTTGGGACTGTCCCTCGCGGCTGCTGGTGGTTCGCTGGCCGCGGCGCAAGACCAAACCCCGCCCGCCGTTTCGGCGCCCAAGTACATGCAGGTCATTGTGGAGTACACCAAGCCCGGCAAGGGCGGCATGGCCCACGACAAGACAGAGAGCGCCTTTGTCCAGGCCGCAACCAAGGCCAACTTCCCAATCCACTACATCGCCTTCAACGCGATGTCCGGCAAGCCGCGGGCCATCTTCATCTCACATTTTGACTCTTTCGATGCGGTGCAAACGGCGAACAAGGTTTTCGCTGACCCGGCCAACGCGGAGGAGTTCGAGCGCATCAACACAGACGATGGCGAGCTGGTGGAAAGCATCAATCAGTTGTTCTTCAAATACGTGCCCGAACTGAGCTTCCATCCCCACGGACCTAACCCTCATGCCCGTTATCTGGAAGCCCGCATCGTGCATGTTCGTCCCGGTCACGGGAAGGATTTCGAGGACCTGGTGAAGGTGTGGATTGCCGCCAACGACAAAGCCGGGAGCAGCAACCACTGGGGCGCTTACCGCATTGAGTACGGTGAGCAGATAGGCTCCTACGTCTTCCTCACCACCGACGAATCCATGGCCGATATCGACAAGAGTTTCGCGGAAGCGCCGAAGTTCACGGCGGTTCTGAGCGAAGCCGACAGAAGGGATGCTCGCGAACTGCGCACTGAGGCCATCGACACTGACCGGTTTGAGCTGTACTCCGTCAATCCCGCCCAGAGCTACCCCCCCGAAGAGTTCGTGAAGGCTGATCCTGATTTCTGGACTCCGAAGGCTGCCGCCAAGCCTGAGGCGGCGGGAAAGAAACCGAAACACAACTAGCTTTGCTCCACACACAACCCTGGGTAATGCACGAACGGCTCCGGAATCCACGGAGCCGTTCGTATTTGTTAACCTGTATTCGAACGGTAAATACGTATGGGACTGGCCAGGCGAGCACGCCTTCGCGCAGAAGATTGAATGAATCCCAACTGCAACATCAACATGAGAATTGGACTCCATGACCACCACGACTGAGCCGACCGCGCTGCCCGAACTGACCACCGAAGACCTCTCCCGCTACTCGCGCCACCTGATCCTGCCCGAGGTGGGCATGGAGGGCCAGCAGAAACTGAAGGCCGCACGCGTACTTTGCGTGGGCACCGGCGGACTGGGGTCGCCGCTGGCCTTTTACCTGACCGCGGCCGGCGTGGGAACGCTGGGCCTGGTGGACTTCGACGTGGTGGACGCGAGCAACCTGCAGCGCCAAATCATCCACTCGACCAAAGACATCGGACGCAAGAAACTTGACTCGGCGGAAGAGAAGCTCACCGCGCTCAATCCGGCGATCCGCATCGTCAAGCACGAGACCATGCTCACCAGCGCGAACGCAATGGAGATTCTGAAGGACTACGACATTGTGGCCGACGGCACAGACAACTTCCCCACGCGCTACCTGGTCAACGACGCCTGTGTGCTGCTGGGCAAGCCAAACGTCTACGGGTCGATTTTCAGATTTGAGGGCCAGGCCAGCGTCTTCGCCACCGAGCAGGGCCCGTGCTACCGCTGCCTCTATCCCGAGCCGCCGCCGCCAGGCCTGGTGCCCAGTTGCGCCGAGGGCGGAGTGCTGGGCATTCTGCCAGGACTGGTGGGCGTCATCCAGGCTACAGAGGTGATCAAACTCATTTTGGGCAAAGGCGAATCGCTCATCGGGAGGCTGTTGCTGGTCGATGCTCTCTCGATGCGCTTCCGCGAACTCAAGCTGCGCAAGAATCCCGAGTGCCCGGTCTGCGGCCAAAATCCCACCGTGACCGAACTGATTGACTACCAGCATTTCTGCGGCATTGTGCCGGAAACTCCCCAGGAGGCAAGCGTGAAGAATGGAATTCCGCAGCTAAGCGTGAAGGATCTGAAGCGGCGCATCGATGCCGGCGAGGACGTGTACATTCTCGACGTGCGCGAACCTTACGAGTACCGGATTGCGCAGATTGGCGGAAAGCTGATTCCTCAGACCGATGTTCCCAACCGTCTGGCCGAGATCGACCGCGAGCGCGAGATTATCGTGCAGTGCCGCTCGGGCGTCCGCT